>JAEEGH010002172.1_pt1 | contig 53539 bp, 41 predicted proteins | sample 9134181 | NCBI WGS metagenome assembly JAEEGH01 (sample SAMN16246544, study PRJNA631951) | gut metagenome | biome: gut microbiome; feature: rumen; material: DP-attached | host: Bos | place: Iran: Karaj | collected 2018-10 | reverse complement strand
AATGTCCTTTCCAACTCGGGCAGCGCGGCCTTCGGCAAGAACAACACGGTGCCCGTGAACTTCTCATACGCCTTGGGCGACCGCAACACCGTCGGGCAGTACGCCGTCGGCTCGTTCACGACGGGGGTGCTGAACAGCGTCACCGGCACCAACGCGCTGTGCCTTGGCGGATACAACACGGTGTCGGGGGCTTTCTGCCTGACTCTCGGGCGTTATTTGAAAGCCAGCGCGTCCCGCTCCTTTGTCATCGGCACCGGGCTCGGCGACAACGCCAGGCTGGAATGCGGCGCCGACAACCAGCTGATGGTGGGCTTCCAGAGCACGAAGCCCACCCTGACCGTGACCGGCTCCCCCAACGACTACGGACAGGGCGTCGTGGAGAAGACCGGCAAGGTCGCCATAGGCGACGTGACCCCTCTGGCCAAGCTCCACATCCGCTCCGACGCCGGGGAGAACGCCGCCATCATCCTCGAGCCGAAACAGCCCAACTCAAGCAGCACCTTCATCCGCCTCAGGGACAGCAGCCACAAGCTCTCGGTCAGCAACACCGGCGCCATGTCGCTGACCGCTGGCGGTTATCCGCTCGGCCTCACCGGCGGCAGCCTCTCCGTCACCTGCGGCAACTTCGCCGTCTCGGGCAGCCGTCTCGATCTGGGCACCGACATGCAACGGTGCATCGTGATGACCGCGCAGGAAACACCCTCCTTCTACTCCAACGCCTATCCCGGACGCGACGGGCAGTACCGTTGCGTCGAGGGTCCGTCATACGCGCTGGCCTTCGGCACCGGCGCGCTGACCATCCGCACCGCCGTCAACCAGGAACCGCGGGGCTCCCTCATCACCAACTGGCAGGACCCCCTCATCATAGGCACCGACGGCAAGGTCACCCTCAACGGCAAGGTCGGTGTCAACACAGCGAACACCACCAGTGACTACGCTCTCGCCGTGGACGGAGGGATCATCACCACCAAGGTCCACATCCAGGTGGCGGATGACTGGCCCGACTATGTCTTCGGCGACGGCTACCGGCTTATGGCAGCGGGTCAGTTGAGGAGCTACATCGGCGACCACGGCCACCTGCCCGGCATCCCTTCCGCCTCGGAAGTCGAAGAACGCGGATACGATGTGGCCGACATGCAGGCCGCTCTGCTGCGCCAGGTCGAGGAGCTGACCCTCCGCGTCCTTGACCAGCAGGAGCTCATCGACAGGCTCCTTGCCGCCAGCGAGGGGCGGTGGCGGGTTGACCGTCTGCCGGCCGCGGGCGACACGGTGCGCTTCACCTACGACGCCTGCGGCAACCGCGTCGGCCGGACGCTGGAGTTCAGCCGGGACACGGACACCCGCGGCGGCGACGTCACCCGCAACGCTGACGGCGGCATGTGGCTCGCCGCCTTGGACGACAGCCTCGCGGGATCCGCCATGGCACTCTTCCCCAACCCCACGGAGGGACGTTTCACCCTCTCGTTCCCCGGCGGGGTCCCCGACGGGGCCACCGCCGCGCTGCTCGCCCCGGCGGGGACGGTGCTCTCGGAGCGCGTCCTTCACGGGAACGACGAGGAGTTCGACCTCTCGGCGCAGCCCGCGGGCGTGTACCTGCTGCGCCTCTCCGCCGCCGCCGGCACCCGCACCTTCAAGGTCATCAAGAGAAACTGACCCGCCTCTCACTTCTGTCTTCTCACTTCTGTCCTCTAAATCCCCAATCCCCATGTCCACGACCAAAAACATCATCATATCCCTCCTCGCCCTCTCCCTCACGGGCCTTGCCAGCGCCCAGCAGGTCCACCAGGGCGAGTCGTTCACGCTCAGCGGCACGCTGCCCCCGGCGCAGAGCCACGAGTACACCGCAAGCAGGCACATCGACCTGAACCCCGGGTTCCATTCGGAGCCCTCAGGGAGCAACACCGCCGTGCTGCAAATCGATGCGGAAGGCTTTGGTGTCTATCCGCCGGAAGAAGGGTACACCGACAGCTACGGGAACGTGGTCGGCGCCCTTGGAGGAACCGTCGACATCGGTGTCATGGGCGCGGCCGTCTATACCATTCCGCTGGAGCTTCCTGACGGCATCAATGGCATGAAGCCACGCCTCGCCGTCACCTACAACAGCCAGGCCGGCAACGGGCTGCTCGGTTGGGGGTGGTTCCTCGACGGCATGTCCTCTGTAACCAGAACTGGCAAGACGCTGTACCACGACGGTGTGATGTCAGCGCCCAACCTTACCTGGAGTGACCCTCTCCTCCTTGACGGTCAGCGTCTCATTCCCGTAGCGCAGTATTCTGACAGCACCGAGTACAGAACCGAGCAGGACGGCATGTCGAAAGTCATGGCATATTACAGATACCTCTTCCCCGGCAATCTGTTACGCGTCATCGACAGTCTCAAGGTGTGGAGAGCCGACGGCACCATCATGAGGTACGGCGCCACAGCCGACTCTTGGATTGAATGCCAGTCGGGTCTCGCGATGCCGATTTGCTGGCTGCTCAGCAGCGTGACCGACCGATCAGGCAACGCCGTGCTGTACCATTACCATGAGGACACGCCCAAAGGGGAGTTCTATGTCGACAGCATCACTTACACCGCCAACGCAAGGATGCAGACACCGCCGCAGTTCACCGTGTCGTTCGGGTATTCCGGCAAGAGGGAGGATTACGAGAAACGCTACATCGGCGGAAGCCAGACCCTGATGAAACATCTGCTCTTGGACATTACGGTGACCAAGGCGGAGGATCGCAAGATCCTGCGCAAGTACGAGTTCACCTACAACCCGTTCACCTTCAACCGTTTGTACCACACCTTGGCCGAAATAACAATGTTGACCTATAACGAGGACGGCAATGAGGAAAGCATCAAACCCACAACAGTGGTGTGGGAGGGCTCCGTTCCCAACCAGCTTGTGCAGTACACGGTGTTCACTCCCGGGTTCCTTGATGACTTCCCGTTCGCGGGCGACTTCGACGGCGACGGGTACACGGATCTGGCCATGGTGCCCTACAAGGACGGTGACACCTATGCCGGTCCAGTGGATGTCAGGGTCTACCTGAACGACAGGAACCAGGGGTTCACCCATGCAGCCTCTCTGGATCTCACGGGGGTGTCCGCCTCCCTCGACTGGATCCATGTGCTCGACATCGACGGGGACGGGGTGGACGACCTCGTACTGCGGTGCTATGACACCGTGCCCTCGTCAGGGACGGAGTCGACAACAGTGACAGTCTACCGCAACAACCCGGCAACCGCCTCCTTTACCAGCGCAGGAAGCTGTTTTGTCTCGAACAAGGCCGACATCCTCACCGGCGACTACGACGGGGACGGCGTCACGGACGCCCTCCTGCTTGAGAAAACCCTCAGGCCATTCCCTCCTGACAACAAAAGCGGGACAAACCCCTTGATGCCCCATTTGGAGAACGCTTTCCTCCTCGGCTATACCGGCGCCCTGTTCCACAACCGGCAGCTCAACGCGGCCTCCCTCAAAGACCTCGGGCCTGTGTTCAACGAGGTCGCCGCCGACTACGACGGTGACGGTGTCACGGAGATCCTCATGGTCAGCGTCTTTCAAGGCGGGGCGTCGCCGAACAGCTCCTGGATCGGGAAAGTCGACCCCGGCGACAGCGCCGATTGCCTGAAAACCCTGGACCGGCTCGACGACGCTCTCTATCCGTTCCATTCCTTTGGAGCCACGCACCCCTGGTGCCATGTGTTTCCCGGCGACTTCAACGGGGATGGGAAGGCGGACCTGCTCTATTATCTCCCATTCTCATACCAGTGGTACCTTTGTCTCTCCAAAGGCAACACCATGGGCAATCCCGTCTATGCCGAAGAACCCACACTCCCCCATCTGCAACACAGCCTCAACATCTACTATCCCTCCCTGAGCCTTGTTGAAAACGCACAGGTCGGCTCTTACCTTTCGACCGTCATCGTCGCTGATTTCGACGGCGACGGCTGCGCCGATGTCGCCTACACGCTGCAGACGGAGTCCAGGATGTATTTCCTGTCGAGGATGTACATCGAGAGCCAGGTCTCCAACTCCGTCTCCTTCCTCAGGAAGTTTTACAGTGGCATGAGCCTCTCCAGCCAGTTCGTCACCACCGGCAACTTCCTGGGCAGCGACAACCCGTCGATCCTCCGGTCGGCGAACCCTTCCCGCGACCGCCCTGCCGGCCCTGTCGGATTCTACGCCATAAGACCCGTCAGCCAGTACAACTCAGTCGTGTCCGTGACCGACGGACTCGGCAACAGCACCTCGTTCACCTATGACTGCCTGATGCCGGATAGCGCGAACACCATCGAACCCTTCTATACCTTTAGCCACGCCGCCCCCGACGCCGACGGCGTGAGACCGGTGCCCCTCCCCGTCAGGGCTTTGAGGACATGCACGGTCGAGGGAGTGAACGGCAGCAGGACAATCACCGTGTACCGCTACTCCAACGCCATGCACCACAGGGACGGCCACGGCTTCCTGGGGTTCACAACATCGATGGCCGAGACCCGGCGCAACAGCGAGAGTTCCCCCTGGCTTGCCAGGAAGGTGAGCCTGAACGAGACCTCCACCATGGGGCGGTACGCCATGATGCTTCCGCTCAGGGAGGTCTCCTACGTCAACCACGGAGGGGAGGCCAGGACCGTCGACAGCACGGAGTACACCTTCGAGAACGCCGTGTTCTCCAGCGCCCTCACCGACCTTGTGGTGTGTCCCGCCATGACAGGGAAGGTCGTGGAGACCTTCAGCATGGACAGGGAACACGAGCCGCTCTCCACCGTCACCACATACTACTATTACAACTACAGCGGAAACCAGGGCGGCGGTTACACCTACGACAACGCCTACGGCTGTGATTTCACCGAGCGCATCGTCGCGGGGTACGACAACGGGACACCCGTGTGCGAGCTGATGGAGCTGAAACAGACCGATCTGCAGACCCTCCCGGGATCCTGGATCATCAACAGGCCGCTCAGCGAGACCGCAAGAAGCACCCGCGGCAACGAGTGGGTGGACTCCAAGGCACAGTACACCTACACTTCCGGCGACAGCTACCTCCCCGCCACCGTCACCCTCATCCCCAATGACGGCACACAGGCCGACGACCCGCTCACCCTCTCCACCCAGTACACCCACGACGGCTACGGCAATGTCACCGGCGTCACCGTCAGCGCGCCGAACGGCATCCACGGGGAGACACCCAGGGTCACCGTCTACGAATACGGCGGCGCCTTCCAGCACAGGCTGCTGACAAAGGAGACCCGAACCGGCCCCGCCGGAGGGTACACCACGGATTACGGGTACGACTTCCACGACCGTCTCTGCTCCGTCACCGACCCCAACGGGAAGCGCACCGCCACCGTGACAAGCGTCCTCGGCACCGACAGGAGCGTCTTCCCCCACGACGGCACGGAACAGAGAAGCCTGACGCTGTGGGCGGGGCAGTCACCCTACAAGCCAGCGGGGGCATCCTACTACACATGGGAAAAGAGGACGGGAGGCGTCACCTCCATGACCTTCCGCCACAAGACGGGGGCCGTGCTGCGCCGCGTCACCTTCGACTTCCACGGCAACCCCGTCTTCACCGACTTCCGTTACAACAGCGACGGACTGCTTGAGAGGGAGTCGGTGCCCTACAGGATGGGAGACCCCGAGGAGGACATCCGCTGGACCGTCTACACTTACGACTCACACGACAGGGTGACACGTGCCGACCGTCCCGACGGCTCCGCCGAACGGTACAGCTACGACGGTCTGGAGACCACCGTCTCCGTCACACCCCCCGACAGCTTTACGGGGGCGGAGCCGCAGAGCGTCGTGAAAAGGACGAACGCCATGGGGTGGACCGTCGAGAGCGTCGACGCCGACGGCACGAGCGTCTTCTACGAATACTACCCCGACGGCAACCTCAAGTGGGCGCGTGTCGGCGGCGACACCTCCACAGCGGTTATCATGGAGTACGACCACGCCCGAAACAGGACGCTGCTTCACGACCCGGACTACTGCATGGCGCAGCGCGACCTCGTCAGCGTTTACAACGCCTTCGGCGAGGAGATCCAGCGCACCACCCCGCGGCAGCTCTCCTCCACCTACGTCTATGACTGCCTCGGGCGTATGGCCAGCCGCACCGAGCAGGATCCCGGGAACTCCTCGAGTGTTACCACAACATGGCAGTACGGAGAGACCTCGCCGAACAAAGGCCTGCTCCTGTCGGTGGCCCATCCCGGGCAGACCGTCACATATACCTACGACACCTGCCAGCGGATTGCGAGCGAGACGGTGCAGTTTGCGGCAGGAGGGCCGCATGTGACCCGATACACCTACGACAGGGCCTCCCGGACCTCCTCGGTGACCCATCCGTCCGGCTTCAAGGTGGTGCAGCTTTACAACCACACCGGTTATCCGAGCGTCCAGACCGACAGCCTCGGACGGGAGCTTTACCGCACCAACGACGCCACCCCGGAGGGGCAGACCGAGCGCTTCACCCTGGGCGGAGTCGTGACCAACATCATGCAGTACGACCCCGACAGAAGGCTGTTGACGGGGATCCTTTCGAAAAAAGGAGCGGCCACCCTGCAAAACCTATTGTACGATTACGACGGTTTTTGTAATTTAGCCGCGCGAAAAGACATCATGAGAAACCTCGAGGAGACCTTCCGCTACGACGACCAGAACCGCCTGACCGAAGTTAGGCTGGGCACGGTGTGCACCGGCGCGTCCGCCTACGACAGCTACGGGCGCATGACCGCGAAGACAGCTGGCGGGCAGGCCGTGTTCTCCGGCGCGGTGTACAACGCCGCGGGCAAGCCCCACGCCATGGCGAAGGCCGCGGCTTCCTCTTCGGCGTTCCCCGAGGCGAACCAGGCGGTGGACTACACCGGCTTCGACAAAGTCTGCAGTATCAAGCAGGGCAGGGACAGCCTCCGCTACACCTACGGCTACGACCACCGGCGCATCGCCATGACGGAATATACCGGTGACACCGTCCGTTCCAAGCGTTATGTCGGCGCCTGCGAGCAGGTCACCGTGATCGGGGGGTACACCGCTTCATCGCACTGGCTCACCCATCTCGCCGGCCCCACCGGTGTCTACGCCGTGGTGGAGAAGCGCGGCGGCGAGGAGACCCTCCACTACATCCTCAAGGACAACCTCGGCTCGTGGACCACCGTCACCGACAGCGAAGGCAATGTGGAGCAGCGCCTGAGCTACGACGCCTGGGGCAGCCTCCGCGACCCCGACACCTGGAGCGGGAGTTTCACCGGCAAGCCCATGTTCGACAGGGGCTTCACAGGACATGAGCACCTCACCGCCTTCGGCCTCATCAACATGAAATTCACGTTAAGCGAGCGCAGTGCCAAGCTTTGCTTGAGCACTGCCGAGCGATGTGAATTGGGCGGAGCCAACAGGAGGATGTACGACCCCGTGATGTCGTCGTTCCTCTCCGTGGACCGGTATGTGCAGCATCCCGAAAGCGCGCAGGGCTTCAACCGATACGCCTACTGCGGCCACAATCCGCTGCGTTACGTGGATCCGAGCGGTTGGGAGATGGTCAAGCCCGTTCCCGGAAGGACTCCCAGCTCCGCCGACTACGCCATGGATCCCTATGCCTACGCGGAGCGGGCTTACGAGCCGAGAGATCTTGGGCTTCTACAGCTGCCCACTGACGACCCAACCGTGGTTTGGATGGAGGGAAATGAGATGCATGGAATTGCGGGAGGAAATGTTGTTGCCGATGGCGGTTGGTATAAATCTGGAAACGAGATTTGTTGGAGTTCAACAATTAGTTCCCAAAATGATTTAGATCAGCTAGGCATAAACGGAACTTTTCTTGGCCAAACATTTATTGATGAAAACAGCCATATTTATTATAGCTTGTTGGGTTATAAAATTGATATGAACAGTTGCTCTGGTTTAGCAGGAGAAGTATTTCCACTAATTGATATGGCTTTATATAAATATGAAAATGATAAAACTTTAAATAATGTAGATATTTTTAACATTTCAATAGTTGAATATTCAACAACAAATTTTGGTGTTATTAGTTTTGTCCCAGGAAGCAATAATCTATATAGTATTGCCAGTAATGATTTCATAGTTTATTTACAAATCTTTGATAGTTCCTCGGGAAAGAGAGAAAATTCTATGAATGCTGCATTTTGTGGATTAACTAGCAGCAATGTTTACAATCTTAATAATCACTACGGGCTATCTAAACACACTTCTCTAGTGCCTGGATATAACTTATATTTCAATAATCCATATGCAAATCCAAGGTGTTGGAGAGTAATGATTGTTTTTCCCACAATACCTGTCCGAAATAATTTTATAAACAGATATAACAATGTGTTTGGTTATGGAAGCAATTAAAAGTATATTGTGCCTATTACTAATTATTATTATCAACGTTTCATGTGATAAGAAAGGAAGAATAATATCATTTGATTCATTTGAATTATCATCTATGATTGATGGCTATTTCTATTATTACGGTGAATATCCTTCCTCTTTGAATGATTTTTTGACTTTTTACAACACCCAGGATAGTGTGAACACTACAATCACTCATCTTCTCGAAAGAAAAAAAGACATCTCATGGGAATTAAAAAATAGAAGTGTGTTAAATGAAGAACTGCTTATAAAAGATAGAAATGATACACTGTTTTGGTTTTCAAAAAAGAAACATTTATCTTATTTGGATGACTTGATAAATGGTTACGAAAAAGATTATTTGGATTATCCTGTTTCTTTGAAAGATCTAATTGATTATGAACAAGCTACAAAAGGTTTAAAAGAGGAGTCGTTTGATAGATGTATTACTGCAACATTAAAATATCTTCAACAATACAGCGATCAATTGACATGGCAGAAAAGCGATTCTTTGTTCCTTCTTACCACAGGAAGTGACACCATTTCTTGTCGCATTGGCCCATCTTTTGGTATTTCCATTTGCGAGTCGGATAATTGGAGAGAAAAAACAGTGGTTCTATTCTATGACAAAGAAAAAACAGTGGTTTTCAACAAAGAATTAGAGGTGTCATTCAAAACAGGGCTTCAAAAAATCCGAAGTTTTTATAAAAACGAAAGCTTTGATAAGTCTGATTATCATATTCTGCAATATACCACAAGTGAAGGTTTACAGCGTTATTGCAATTGCGACACACTATCGTTAGACACCGAATGGTTTACAGACATTGATGCTTTCTTATGCATGTTTTCAGCAAATTTTGAATTGGATAAAATCATTTTCACATCTCCACCATATAGAAAATGATTGTTTGTAATTTAGCCTCGCGAAAAGACATCATGAGAAACCTCGAGGAGACCTTCCGCTACGACGACCAGAACCGCCTGACCGATGTCCAGCTGGGTGCGGTGTGCACTGGCGCGTCCGCCTACGACAGCTATGGGCGCATGAAGAGCAAGACCGCGGACGGAGGAGCCGTGTTCACTGCCGCCAACAACAGTTTCAACATGGCCGACAGACCCCATGCCCTTAAGTCGGCGGCAGTGCCTCCGGGGCTGTTCCCCTCAACCACCCAGACGGTGAGCTACACCGGCTTCGACAAGACGCTCAAGGTCAAGCAGGGCAACGACAGCCTGGTCTACACCTACGGCCACGACCAGCAGCGCATCGCCATGGAGGAGCATGTCGGCGGCGCACACCGCATCAAACGCTATGTGGGCGGCTGCGAGTATGTGACAGAAACGGAAGTCGGCAACACCCTCACAAGGTCGCTGACCTATCTCACCGGTCCCTTCGGTGTGTTTGCCGTGGTGGAGAAGTGCAACGGTGAGGAGATCCTGCACTACATCCTCAAGGACAACCTCGGCTCGTGGACCACTATCACCGACAGTGACGGCAACGTGGAGCAGCGCCTGAGCTACGACGCATGGGGCAGCCTCCGCGACCCCGGCACCTGGAGCGGGAGTTTCACCGGCAAGCCCATGCTCGACAGGGGCTTCACGGGTCACGAGCATCTCACCGCCTTCGGCCTCATCAACATGAAATTCACGTTAAGCGAGCGTAGTGCCAAGCTTTGCTTGAGCACTGCCGAGCGATGTGATTTGGGCGGAGCCAACGGGAGGATGTACGACCCCGTGATGTCGTCGTTCCTCTCCGTGGACCGTTTCCTCCAGAATCCGTCCACCTCACAGGGCTTCAATAGATACGCCTATTGCATGTACAACCCGCTGAGGTACGTGGATCCCACAGGATTCTATATGACATCCGGAAACAGACATCATCCCGACGATCCTCCGCATGAAATCATAGACGGACAGGTCGTTTTTTGGCTGCCCGAGGTCACCATCACTCCCTACGATGAACCACCTGTCACGGTCAATGAATCCCCTTACCCAAACACCACTTCGGGAGGAGGTTCCCATTTTGATTGGAGCGATTTGATTAACAACAATGCCAATGGATCTACTATTGGGCAAGGAGGAGGTAGTGGAAGCGTGGGAAGTGCCAGGAATAATAGTTCCAATTCAGCCACAGATCTTGCCTCTGCAACACTTACAACTATGTGGGTCAGTAGTTTTGTAGAACCAACTTGTATCGGAGAAGTCTTTTCCTTAGCGGTAACTGGTGCCTTTACGATCTATTATGGAAAAGAATTAATTACCAAAATGAAGGATGAAATCGCCCATCTTCAAACTCGCTTAGATGGTCCTGACGGTTTTGTGTATGAACTGCGGGAAAATACTGATGGTATGTATCCATGTGTAAGAACCGCTTCATGGATCTATTTAGAAGCTGGTGATGTTTGGAAAATCGGAGAAACAACACAAGAAAAGAATAGATACTCAGACAATTGGATGCGAGCTATTGGAGACGGTGGAGTCACTATGCAAAGAGTATATTATGGCAATCAGCGCCAAATAAAAATTCAAGAAAAGATAATGATTTATAACTATTATTTTAGGCATGGTCATTTACCACCTGGGAATAAAATATTTAGATAGAATTATTTTTTGATATATACATATGAAAGTAAAAATAAGCATCATTGATACAAGCATTACTTGGGAAAACTGCACAACTAAAAGAAGAACAATTAATGACATGTCAGAAACAGTAAATAATTTGATTACTTCAAATTATTATGGCGAATCCATTGAGACTATGCTTATCGGCCTTATCGTTGTAGAACCCATTTACGATTCGTTTGCCAAGCCTCGTCGGCCTCGATACACTGAGCATCAAGAAACCTTGGCTTTTGGATCCATACCTATTGTCATCCATAAGACATTGGAAATAGAAATCAAGATGGATTATAAACAAGTCATTACTGAAGAAGACGAAGAATTACGAAAAATAGTCGCAAAAGAAGTTTTAAATACCCTGCGTTCTATGAAACTGCCTAAAAAAGTGACGGATTTTGACAAAGATCGATTCGTGGCAGATATTACATCATTATTCAAGCTGGAACACTTATTATAGAATTTAAGCTATAGTTACGACAATTTCGGTAACTTAGCGTCCCGAAAGGACAACACGCTTGACATGGAGGAGACCTTTGAATACGACAACCTCGACCGCCTGACAGAAGTCTGGTCGGGATCGGTGCGCACCTATAATGCTCCCTAAAATTTAGACCAGAGGTTAAAGTGGTTATCTTTGCACAAACGAAAGGAGAAAAAAAGATGACCAACACGACAAAAAGGAGCCGCCGGAAGTTCACGGCGGAGTTCAAGGCGAAAGTCGCCATGGAGGCACTGCAAGAGAAACTGACATTGACGGAACTGAGCAAGAAGTACGATGTCCATCCGAACCTGATCACCAAGTGGAAGGAGCAGCTCAAGGAGCAAAGCACCAGCGTGTTCAAAGAGCGTGAGAAAGCTGGAAGCGATGACAAGGACAAGCTGATAGAGCAGCTTTACAAGACCATCGGTTCGCTGACGATGGACGTGGAGTTTCTAAAAAAAAGCTCACGCTATGAGTGTGAAAGAGCGTAAGGCCATGGTCTCGAAGGAGGAGAAGCTGAACGTGCGCCGGCAATGCGACCTGCTTGGCTTGTGCCGCGCCTCGCTGTACTACACCCCGTCGGAGGAGACGGCGGAAAACCTGGAGATCATGCGCTTGCTGGACCGCCAGTACGCCGTAACGCCGTTTTACGGGCAGCGACGCCTTCAGGCCTGGCTTGAGGGGGAGGGATACCTTGTGAACATCAAGCGCCTGAGGAGACTGATGGGACTGGTGCGATGGAGGACACTGTTCCCGCAACGCCGGACAACCGTTCCCGACAAGAAGGCCTACAAGTATCCTTATCTGCTCAAGGACCTCGACATAGACCATCGCAACCAGGTCTGGGAGATAGACATCAGCTATATCCCGATGCGTCGGGGCTACATGTACCTGTTCGCCATCATAGACGTTTACACACGCTATGTGGCGGGTTGGGGCCTTAGCAACACGATGACCACCAAATGGTGCGTGTCGGTGTTGGAAGAAGCCATCGAGAGACACGGATGCCCTGAGATCATCAACAGCGATCAGGGCAGCCAGTTCACCTCGGTGGAATACGTGGGGCTTCTGGTGAAGAACAAAATCGCCATCAGCATGGACAGCCGTGGAAGGGCCTTGGACGACGTCTTCATCGAGCGTCTCTGGCGCAGCGTGAAGCAGGAGTACGTCTATCTGAACCCCTGCGAGACGGGCAGCGAGCTTTGGCGCGGACTGGACGGATATTTCCGTTTCTACAACAACGAGAGGTTTCACCAGAGCCTCGACTACACGACACCGGCAAGCCGTTATCTCATGAAAATGGAGGCGGCTTAGAACGAGGGGACACAAAACATACTGAACATGGCCCTGGACGACGCAATGGGTTTTCTTAGCGGAACCGCCTTCCTGAATGCAACGGGAACCGCCATCGCTGACGGCTCCCTTGTCCACTGCTTTCAGTGTAGGCGCGGCCTTGTTGCTGGCAGGTTGCTCCCCGGCAGAGCCCGTTTCCTCGTCCAGCCGCAGCGCAAAATAAACGATAAATCACCAATCCGTGACTGTAATGAAAAAATTTGTCTAACTTTGCAACACTAACACGCAATCGAGAACCACCTTAACCTCGACTTTTCGTGGTTCAAACATTGGGACGCACTATAGACAACCATAATACCTATGATTGAACAAGGTATTAATCCTGGACTGATGGAATATCAACCTTTTAAATAGCCTATTATGAAACGATTATTTAATTATTGCTTTTACCGGATTGCATTGTTTTATAAAAAACAATTGCCCTTTGAAGATTATATTTCTCAAGGGCACACACTACTAATCAGTACTCTAGGTTTTTATATCATAGCTCTAACAAACATCATATTACATTTATTTGGAATAATACTATCGAAAAAGATACTTATTGTTATTCTAATACCTTTTTGCATTATCATTTTCTTAAACGATTATATTTTCCATAATTCTGAACAATTGTTTGATGGAATGATAAAAGAATTTGAAAACGAACAACTAAAATGGATTAAAGGAGGTTTAATATTTCTATTTGTATTCGGGTCTATTATTAGTTTGTTTATTTCTTTTCATTTTTTTAAATAGTTCGTTAAATTTTTGATTACTAACTGGCGGATTTAACGCCATAAGACAATAGTTCTTTGATATTTTTCTGATTTAAGTTCAAGTTCGGTGTTTTCCCGAACGTGGATATTAATTGGTGGGTCTCGATGAAGAATTGTTTGAAAGATTTGTGTAAATTTGCTACGTGGAAAAGGAGATGCTCGCAGATCCCTCACTCAATTATCGGCACTTACCTATAAAATCCAAATATATTATATTGAATACCAATAATTTATAAAATTTTTAACGAAGTATTGCATTTATAAAGCCATGAAAAAGATTCACCTATTAACCCGCGAGTTCTTCAGCAGGATGTTTCTTGTTACCATCCTGCTGACCCTGTTTCAAACGTCTTTGTCAGCCCAGCAATGGAAAGAGCTCCATACGGGGGTCACCGAGGATCTCTATGACGTCTGCTGTATCGACACCAGCACAGTCTTCGTGTGCGGGCAGAACGGAGTGATTCTTAAGACCATCGACGGAGGGGAGAGCTGGATTAAACTGTATGAAAAGCCAGACAACCGTATGACGCTGATTGCATTTGCTGATGAACTAACAGGGTATTCCTACAGAGATTCCATAGTGATCGACAGCGGCCCCCTCTCTTATCATAACAGGCAGTTGTTGAAGACCACCGACGGAGGAACAACATGGATGGAACTGGGAGATCCTTACTTGGGTTTCCCATTAAGTGTGGCAGCAACTGGATTGTACTGTCTTGATACAGCCACCTTGCTTATTTGCTCGGATGGGGGAACAAGAAAAAGCTCGGACGGAGGTTTGACATTCCGCACCACACCAACAGCTGGAGCTTTTATACCGCATTTTTATTTTGAAGACCATGTGGGGTATTTGGTGGATAGTGGGGATGGAGATGTTTTCAAATCGACCGATGACGGTGAAACATGGAATCGTGTTTATCAATGTGAATGGTGGTGGAACGGTTTGATAGCTGTCAATTTCAGGAGCAGTGACAGTATTACTCTATTTGGCCTTTTTAACGACCGGATTGACACCTACGACGGATTTGAAACCGTGTCGTTCTCTTCTTGGAATGCATATTCCCAGGATGATTGGTATATGCTGTCTTCAACGCATTCGCCAAGTCAAGACTATGTGTTTACCTCAAACCAAAACGGTTGTTTTATTACTTCTTGGGGCGTGCTTAACGGCGATGTGCGTAATGTTGCATTTATTACAAACGATGGGGGAAACACTTGGAAATTCTGCTATGACGGCCTTAATTGTTACAATTCGTTTTGGGCCATAGACGGAATCGACACCGTCTATTACATCGCGGCAGGCAATGGCATTGTTTATAGAACCGGCACACCTGATTGGTTTTATCCGTGGGACTTGGACGAGACCCCATCCATGAATGAACCCCTCATCTATCCCAACCCCGTAGAGAACCTGCTGAGTTTTGACGGGGCAGATGCCGAACTGGTGGAGGTTTTTGACAGCAATGGAAGAAAACTGTTCTCAAATCAGATTGATGGTTCCTTTACTCTCGATATCTCACAATACACGCCAGGAATTTACTTGATCCGAATTACAGACGGACAAGGCAGGAGCGTGACCAAGAAAATCATTAAAAAATAGAAAAACAAAAAAATATGTCATGAAAACAAACATTAGATTAAAAACCGATTTTATCAGCAAGCTTTTTCTTCTGACCGTCCTGCTGGCTCTATTTCAAATGTCCTTGTCAGCCCAACAAAAGTCCTTGTCTGCCCAACAATGGAAGGAACTCCACACTGGGGTCACCGAGGATCTTTACGATGTCTGCTGCATCGACACCAGCACCGTCTTTGCTTGCGGGCAAAACGGAGTGATTCTTAAGACCACCGACGGAGGGGAAAACTGGGAGGAGAAATATCGCCGCCCAGGATGTCAGACCACCACGATGTGCTTTGCGACCCCTCTTATCGGCTATGCGTTTTGCGACTCTGTACTCTCGGGTAATTCCCACACCTGGTCGCTTCTGAAAACCGAAGACGGTGGTGAAACCTGGCATCAGACAGGTGCGCCATACATCAGCGAATTCAATATCTCCCAATACTTAGTCCTCAGCAATCGCTACGTTCGTAGTGAAATTACTCTGAATGGCACGGATACCATCCTTGTAGCGGTTTCTTTTGATGGAGTGTACAGAAGTCTGAACGGTGGTGGCACATTTGAAAAAACATACACGGACAATTGTTCCATTTCGGAGGTGCGTGGTTTCTACCTTGGAAACAATATAGGATATTTACTATGGGGATGTTGGTCAGAGGCCGATAAAGCCGGGATGGCCAAGACTGAAGATGGAGGAGCGTCATGGCATCGTATCGATACCATTTCCAATCATGCAGGCACAATATATTTTTCACACTTTCTCAACAACGACTCTATTCGGATATGGGGTGAGTTTTCCGACTTTTCCCCCAGTAGCACCGTGTTCATGCTGGATACCCAGGATGGATTTGAATCATTCCAAATAGGTGGTGGAGCCTTCCCTATCGATGAAGAAGATCTAGAGCGATATATAAAATGTTGTTTCTCAGACCATCAACGAGGGATAGCCTTTTTTTGGACAAAGGGCTTTGTACTTCGTTGGGATCTTGTCTATACTTACAACCACGGAGTATCATGGGCAACGTATCACCATCCATCTCCTTTTTATCAGCATCGATTGTATGACGTTGATGGAATAGACACCGTGTTTTATATTTCAGGAGAAAACGGACTCGTCGCCAAAAACCAAGCATTTGTCTTGTTAGACACTGATGAACAATCTATCTCCTCCGTTAACGTTTATCCCAATCCTATGATTGACAGACTATTTATTAAATGCGAGGAAGAATCAAATGTGACCATCTTTTCCGTCACTGGTGAGAAGTTGTATGATGAAAAACTTGTTTCTGAAGCCATTGATGTAAGCCATTTACAACCAGGATTGTATCTGATCCAGATCACAAACGAACAAGGCAGGAAAGTGACCAAGAAAATGATTAAAAAATAATAAAGACAACAAAAAATATATACCATGAAAACAAACATCAGATTAAAAACCGATTTTATCAGCAGGCTGTTTCTTTTGACCGTCCTGCTGACCCTGTTTAAAACGACCTTGTCAGCCCAGCAATGGAAGGAACTCCACACAGGGGTCACCGAGACTCTTTGGGATGTCTGCTGCATCGACACAAGCACCGTCTTCGTGTGTGGGCAGAACGCGATTCTGAAAACCACCGACGGTGGGGAAAGTTGGGTGAAACAATTTGAGAGGCCAGACTCACGCATGAGTTTGATCGCATTTGCCGATGAACTAACAGGCTATTGTTACGGTCGTCTTGCTGTTATAGAAAACGGAATCACCACTTCCCATTACAGGCAGTTGTTGAAGACCACCGACGGAGGAACGACATGGATGGAAATAGGGGATCCTTTATCAAGTTTCCCTGAACACTTTGAAGCAAAAGATTTGTATTGCCTTGACACCGCCTCATTGCTGTTATGTTCCGCAGCAGGAACTGTAAAGAGCTCAGACGGAGGTTTGACATTCCACACCACACCAACAGCTGGAGGTTTTATTCCGCATTTTTATTTTGAAGATCATGTAGGGTATTTGGCGGACAGAGGGGATGGTGTCGTTTTCAAATCGACCGATAACGGTGAAACATGGAATCGTGTTTATAAATGCGATTATTTTTGGGATGGCTTCATGGCAATGAATTTCAGGAGCAAGGACAGTATTTCCATGTTTGTTCGGTTTGAAATCCTAGACAATAGAATTGACACCTACGACGGATTTGAAACCGTGTCTTTCTCTTCTTGGAATGCATATCCCCTGGATGACTGGGATGACTGGTTTCTGCTGGAATCAACGCATTCGCCAAGTACTGATTATGTGTTTACCTCAAACCAAAACGGTTGTTTTATTGCTTCTTGGGGCGTGCTTAACGGTGATATACGCCATGTTGCATTTATTACAAACGACGGGGGAAACACTTGGAAATTCTGCTATGACGGCCTTAATTGTTACAATTCGTTTTTGGCCATAGACGGAATCGACACCGTCTATTACATCGCGGCAGCCAATGGCATTGTTTATAGGACCGGAACACCTGATTGGATTTATCCGTGGGACTTGGACGAGACCCCCTCCATGAATGAACCCCTCATCTATCCCAACCCTGTAGAGAACCTGCTGAATTTTGACGGGGCAGATGCCGAACTGGTGGAGGTTTTTGACAGCAATGGAAGAAAACTGTTCTCAAATCAGATTGATGGTTCCTTTACTCTCGATATCTCACAATACACGCCAGGAATTTACTTGATCCGAATTACAGACGGACAAGGCAGGAGCGTGACCAAGAAAATCATTAAAAAATAGAAAAACAAAAAAATATGTCATGAAAACAAACATTAGATTAAAAACCGATTTTATCAGCAAGCTTTTTCTTCTGACCGTCCTGCTGGCTCTATTTCAAATGTCCTTGTCAGCCCAACAAAAGTCCTTGTCAGCCCAGCAATGGAAGGAACTCCACACAGGGGTCACCGAGGATCTTTACGATGTCTGCTGCATCGACACCAGCACCGTCTTTGCGTGCGGGCAGAACGGAGTGATTCTTAAGACCATCGACGGTGGGGAAAACTGGGAGGAGAAATACCGCCAACCGGGCTGCAAGATGACCAAGATGTGTTTTGTAAATCCCCAGGTCGGCTATGTGTTTTGTGATTCGAATATTTCCATCTATTCTCATACATGGTCGTTGCTGAAAACCGAAGATGGCGGAGAAACCTGGCAAAGAATAGGAACACCACAAAACAGTAGTTTTGTTGTTCTTGATGACTGGTATGCTACTATCAATCAATATGTCTGTAGTGAGATGGCAATAAAAGGCACTGACACTATTTTTGTCGAAATTTCGCATGACGGGCTATACAGAAGTCTGGATGGTGGCGACAGCTTTGAAAAAAAACCCATAGAGGATTTTAATGGTTCCGAAGTTCAAGGTTTTTATTTTGAGGACAACACAGGATATCTCTTATGGTGTAACAGACGACATCATACAGCCGGCATCGCCAAGACAGAAGACGGAGGGGATACATGGCGTCGAATTGACTCAGATATAGGAATAACTTGCTACATGATTAATTTTGCCCATTTCCAAGACAAAAACAATCTACGGATTTTCGGTGGGTTCGACGAAGGCACTTACGGCTTCACTATGTTGGACACCCATGATGGCTTTCAAACATTCTTTATGAATGACGTGGTAGCTAGTTTTTATTGGTGCTTTGGTCTTGAGGAAGAGTATTTAAAATGTAACTTCACTGACAGCAATCATGGAATGGCACTCTATGTTGGAAAAGACATGGTTGACTTTTGGGATATTTCCTATACAAAGGACAATGGTTCATCGTGGACATCTTATTCCCATGGCTATCCAAATTACCCGGATCGGCTTTATGGCATTGATGGAATCGACACCGTGTTTTTCATTTCAGGTGAGAACGGACACGTTGCCAAAAACCAAGCATTTGTTTTGTTGGATACTGATGAACAGGCTGCCTCTTCCCTTAACGTTTATCCCAATCCTATGATTGACAGACTATTTATTAAATGCGAGGAAGAATCAAATGTGACAATTTTTTCCGTCACTGGTGAAAAGTTGTATGACAAAAAACTTGTTTCTGAAGCCATTGATGTAAGCCATTTAGAACCAGGATTGTATCTGATCCAGATTACAAATCATCAAGGCATTTCCTATATCCAAAAATTGATAAAACACTTTTAAAAGGAATATATTAAAATAATGAAAAAAGTATTTATTCTATTATTAATAATATTTTTCAATTCAACCCTTTGGGCTCAAATAGTTGACAACTTCACATTCTCCATCAATCAAGTCCAACTGACAACTGAAAAAGGATATACCAGAGTCGCTATCCCATTGTGCGACATCAGTTCAGAAGTAGGGCATCCCGAGTTACCTTGTATGGTGTTAAGATATCTGCTGCCGTTTGACCAAGAAATATCTTCCATCACTATACTTGACAGCACCCTTCAACTCGTATCAAACAACGCCCTTGTTTATCCAAAACAACCTGAATATCCCATTAATGATACCACGCTCCATCCTTTTGTGCAACCGAATGAATCCATTTATAACAGCAACACTTATTATCCCCTACAAGCCGTACAATCTATAGAGCAATACTATGAAAAGGGGTATCATTTGGCATTGATAAAGGTTTACCCTATCCGATACACGCCATCCATGAACCGTCTGGAACTGTTTTCCTACATCCACTTTCAACTGAATCTTTCCCCAGTAACAGGAACACCTTTCAGACCCCAAACACAAACTCAAAAAATCCATCAGTTAACCGAATCCTACATACGCTCTCAAATACGAAATAAATTGGATTTAGACCAAAACAACGGTGGTCCGATAACCTTATTAAACAGGAATACATTCGCCACACAACCTATCCGATTGCTGAATATGGTGGAGGATGTAAACCCTGAATATATCATCATTACCAACAATAATGATGTAAACGGCAACTCATTATATGACAGTGAAGAAGAAAAAAACATGACAGATGTTTTCCAAGAATTCGCAGACTGGAAGACCCAGAAAGGCATTCCGACTAAAGTAGTAACCGTTGACAATATAGCCGCCAATTATACTGGTTGCGATGTGCAGGAAAAGATCCATAACTTTTTAGCGGAAGTACATCAGTACTATGGATCGCCTTTTATTCTGTTAGGTGGAGATGTGAATGTAGTACCCCAAAAAATGATACGAGGAAGATTGAACCATGGTTTACAGTATTATCCCGTTGATTTGTATTATGTAGCTGTAGGAAATACATGGGATGATAATGGCAACGGAATATATGGAGAATATGTGGATCATGCAGACTACAATGCTGAATTTTATTTTGGACGGGCATCCGTCGAGAACGTGCAAGAAGCATTGATTTTTCTAAGAAAAAACATGGCTTACGAGACGTTAGAAGACTTGGTTTCTACAGAGAGAAATTATGTTAATAATGTAGTAGGAATGCAGGCTTATCTTCATAATCCTCCCTTGGCTGAAGATACAACAAGGATGGGTAAGATGGAAAAACTATTTGATTATATAGATACCATAAGTTTTTTACACAGTGGCATTACTCAAAACAATATAAAAAAATGGAGATGCTATGACTCATACCACTTTCACGGATCGCAAAATTATGAAAACTATTGGTTTCATTTATCAAGAGACTCTGCACTCGCTTGTTTTGGCGGCATTATCCCTACAACGATCAATGAGCGTTCACATATCATTTTACACAGTGACCACAGCAGCTATCTGTCATTGGGAGCTTCGGCGTTGCATAATCACATGACCATAAACAGGCAAGACATTGATGATTTGATTTGTAGCCCTTATCATAAAATAGTGTTTACAGTAGGATGTTCTCCTGGGGAATATGACAAAGACTGTATAGCAGAGCGATTACTGAATAAGTCAGATGCTGGTACAGTTGCGATTTGTGCAAGTTCACAAGTTAGTGCAATGGGTGAAGAAGACATGTTTGCAACATTTATAAATAGTTTATACTATTATGAAGATAATGAAATAGTATCAAATCCTTGTTTTTTCAATTTAGGATTAATACATGCAAGGACTGTTTCATTATATAATAGTATTCATGGTCATTTAAATAACAATAATAATATTAATGACTGCTATATTCGAAAAAACCACCTTTTTGGCGACCCAGAGCTGCCAGTCTGGACCCGCGAACCAGTCGATCTCACCGTCAACACTTCGCCGTCCACCATCACCAACCAGAACGGACAGCTCACCGTCAGTGTTAGCGGGATGGCCTACTCGGAATATGCCACCAACGACGTGATGGTGTGCGTCATGAAGGATGACGAGGTCTATCTTCGGGAATATTACAACGGTACGGCACACAGCCACAACTTCGTCTTCGACGTGATTCCAGAGACCGCCGGGGAACTGAAAGTCACCGTGACTGGACACAACTACATCCCCTACGAGACCACCGTCCCGGTCAGCATCACAGGCAAAAACCTGTTCGTCTCACAGAAGGCGGTACAGGATGCCACCGGCAACAACGACGGCAAGCTCGATGCGGGGGAAACGGTCAACCTCAGCATCTCCCTCAAAAACAACGGAACCGTCAACCTGGCCAATGTCAACGCCACCCTTAGCTGCCAGTTCACCGACGCTGCGATGAACCAGAGCCTGAGTTCCTATCTGACACTCACCACTGCAAACGCCTCATACGGCACCATTGCGAAGAACACAACCGTGACAAGGAACAACTACCAACTCACACTCTCGAACACCGTGCCCGACCGCAGCGCGCTGCGTTGCACCCTGACCGTCGCCGACGGTGCGGGAGCCACCTGGACCCAAACCTTCACCCTCCCTATCGGAGCGGCGGAGATGGACTATGTATCGGTGCGCCACCAGGTTAAACCCAACGGAAGAATCGGACTCGACATCGAATTGACCAACACCGGGGTCGGGACCGCAAAAGGCATCACGGCCACATTGACTTCCTAGGACGTGCAGGTCTCGACGGCGACAGCCGATTACGGCGCCTTCTCACATCTGCAATCCAAGACGCAGTCCTTTGAGTTCATTCCCAACGGCAACTTCAATGGTGACAGTTTCAACCTAAGCATCACGGACGCCTACAACAAGACATGGTCCTTCGCTTTCGACCTCAACATCGTTACCGACACCGTGGCAAACCTGGTTTTCGAGAGTACAGAGCGTTCCATCAAATTGAAATGGGATCCAAAGTCTGGATCGACAGGCTACAACGTGTACCGCTCTATGACATGGAACGGCGATTTTGTCAAACAGAACAGCCATCCCTTCCACTCTTCCGCCTATACGGATTTGGGACTTGATGCGATGCAGGCCTATTGCTACGGGGTGACCTTCCTGGATGCCTCCGGCAACGAGAGCCCCATGGCCAGGGTCAAGGCTTGGACCTCGCTGCCCCTGGCGGCGGGCTGGCCGGTTTCCATCCCCGACGGTCTGGGCTTCCCGTGGAGCACCGCACCCAACGTGGCCGATGTTGACGGTGATGGAAAACAGGAGGTTTTCCTCACCGCCGGCTCTGGAGACGGTACTGGAAGTTACGGTTCCGTCTTGGGCTTCAACCACCTTGCCGAGGAGCTGTATGACATCGACCACAACCCGACCACTGTCAGCGGCTTCGCCAATCCCGGCATCAGCATGACTTGCAGCCCGGCCATAGGCGACATCGACAACGACGGCATCATGGAGGTTGTGGTGGCGACCCGGGACAATCTCAACTACAACCACAAAATCCTCGTTTATGAAAATAGCGACACCGACCATAACGGCATCCCGGATCTCACTTGGGAACATGTCCTTGACTACAAGAACTTCAACGGTGTGGTACTTGCCGACCTTGACGACAACGGGACGCTGGAGATCATCGCCCCGAACCAAGGCAGGAAAATAGAGAACGGAAGCGTTCACGACACCACCTATTTGGAAGTGTTCAACGCCTCAGGAACTTATTACTATCCCAAAAACACCATCTGGGTCAGAGATCCGCGAAACAAGGACAAAAAAGCCGTGACCATGCCCGTCATTCCCACACCGGCACACACCTGGATCACCGTGGAGTACACGCTCCCCGAATGCTGCGACAACGCCGACTTCGAGCTGGCCAGCATCACAGGCGTGAAAGTGATGACTGCCACCTTGGACGGTAACAAAGGCAGCAAGACCCTTGACCTCAAGGGTCTGACTGGAGGGGTTTACCTTTATACAGTTCACTGCGGTAATCACAACTATAACGGGAAAGTGGTGGTCACCAAATAACACCACCCCGAAAAGAATCCCCCTTTAATAATTTCTTGAATTTTCAACAATCCCGTCAATAATGGCGGGATTTGTTTATTTTTGCAAAACGAAAAAAACGGACGCTTGATATAGATTGGAACTTACCACCACATTTATCAAAAACAATGCTTTAAATAGGATGACGTGATATGATCCTCAACACCTCCTATGGATAACATCCTATTGCGGAGATGGTGTCGATCTAACATCAACGGCACGAAACACCTTCTTCTGCGTCAACATCAGCACAAAAGCCAACACTGCTCCCAACACATCGGAGATTGTCATAGAGGCCCACACGCCAGTAAGGCCTTGATAACCAATATTTTCAAACAAAGGAGGAATGATGTAAATCATTGGAAGGAGAAAGAGCACCTGACGTGAGAGGCTCGTCACAATGGCAATCCAAGGCTTGTCGATGCTCTGGAAAAAGTTGGAATTGGTGATGGTGAAACCCACCAAGCCGAACATCACCAAAATGAAACGCATGGCGGGAATGGCAATCTGAATCAATTCCTCCTCCTTGGTAAAGGCACGCAATAACAGATGAGGCAGGGTCAAGGCTAATACCGTGCTCGCCACACCAATGATGATATTAATCTTCATGGTCAACGTATAGACTGCCTTCAGCCGATGTGGATGACGCGCACCATAGTTATATCCTGCAATAGGCTGCATGCCCTGGCACACACCAAGGATCAACATGACCGCCAAGCTGGCGAATGTGTTGATGATGCCATACGCCCCCACGGCCAAGTCGCCCCCATAATGGATGAGCTGACGGTTGAGCAAAGCCACCACGCCCGATGCCGCCACATTCATCAAGAAAGGACTCATGCCGATAAGCAGGATGTTACGGAAGATGTAACCCTTGGGTCTCCAAGCATGACGACGGAAGCGGATGAACGACTTCGGTTGGAGAAAATGCATCACGGCAACGATACCCGAAGCCGCCATTGAGATGGTTGTGGCCCAAGCAGCACCAGCAATACCCCAGTCCAACCCATAGATGAACAACGCATCGAGCGCAATATTCAGGATGGCACCGCCCACCATAATCCACATGGACTTCTGAGGATAGCCACTGGCACGAATCAAACCCGTGAGGTTGAAAGTCAAGGTCGTGAAGAACATTCCAGGCAGCACGATATCCATGTACTCCCTTGCATAACCAATAGTCTCCGCCGAAGCACCGAACATCGTCAAGATGCGATCCATGAAAATATAGCCTCCTGTAACAAAGAGAAATCCAAAGAAAAAAGTAAGCAACAAACTGTTACCCAAAATCTTCTCCGCCCAGTTGACGTCTTTCTTTCCCAAAACGATAGACATTCGCGCTGATGAACCCACACCCACCAACGAGCCAAAGGCATGGATGATGTTCATAATCGGCATGGTGATGGCCAATCCTGCAATAGCCAAGGCACCCACACACTGCCCTAAGAACACACGGTCGCAGATATTATACACCGAAGCAATAATCTGACTCACAATCGAAGGTAAAGCGTATGCCCATAAAAGGCTCTTTATATCTTTGGTTTCCAGCTCTTTAGTCCTATCTAACTGTTCCATCTTACACTTTAAAAAATTGAAGTGCAAAATTAGAGTTTTTTTTCTAATTTTGCCCTCTATTTAATCATCTCTCAATATGAAAAAAATAATTTTATTATTTTATTTATTTTTGTTAGGTATATATGCTATTGCCAACGACGGCATCTTCTATACTTCGGGCAATCAACTAATTCCCATCACTGAAACAGAGATCTCTGTTCAGAAAGAGATTTTAAGCATCACACGCCAAGGAGATCAGCTGTATGTACATGTTTATTACGAGTTCTTCAACCCTGGTGCGGAGAAGACTCTATTGGTTGGCTTTGAGGCCATGCCCCCTGGAGGTGCCTGGGCTATTGAGGAGGAAGAATACAAGAAACTTACTGACCACCCGAACATCTTTGACTTCACTGTGAAACTCAATGGCCAGTCATTGAAATACCAAGTCTCCCATGTGGAAAACCAGGAAAACTATTTCCAAAACGGGAAATTTGATGAGTTATCCAAGCAACGCGAACTTGAGCTGGGACGAGAGTGGGAATTCTCTGAGGGGATACCTTATTATTTTGTATATCACTTTGATGCCACTTTCAAGAAAGGCCTGAATATCGTGGAGCACACCTATTTGTTTGATGCATCGGATTATGTTGGCACTGAATATTGTTTTGAGTATGTGTTGACCGCGGCCAACCGCTGGGCTAACCATCAAATCGATGACTTCACCTTGAATCTTGACCTGGGTCCCCGTTGCACATACGATGTCAACGAGAGTTTCTTCAAAGGTCAAGGCGGATGGACCATCGACGGGGTGGGAAGGCAAAACGAGATAGAAAAATATGATATCAAGATGCTGCGGTTCCACATCCAAGACGGCATGGTCACTTATCACAAGAAAAACTTTCATCCCGAAGGGGAACTTTTTGTGGAACGGCCTTTCGTTTGGGACGAGGAAGGCTATTTCAACGCTTACGAAGAGGAAGGCGACTGTTTTCGCGCCATCGCCTTTGAATTCAAGAAAGGTTACACTTCAGCCATGAAAATCTTTTACATGGAGGATGAAGACACGTCCGAATGCAGTGAAATCAGCGATGATATGAAGAAAATCATGCGCAACCTGCCCTTTGCCTATCGAGGCTATGTGTTCAAGACCAAGATGTTACAAGACTATTTTGAGTCCACCGACTGGTATGTGGCCAATCCCGATTACGTTTCCGACATGAAAGACCTTTCGGAAGAAGAGCGGAGATGGGTGGATTTTTGGACCAAACAGCAGAAAAAATAATCTCATTCTTTTATGATTGCACAACGATTCAGAATCCTCCTTCTTCTGGCAATGTCGGTCAGCGTCATCCGCTGCGCGCACGGCTCCAGTATAGATTCCAACACTATCAAACAACGCTTATCGGTCATCGAGAACCGCATACCCTTACCTTTCCACGAGCGTTTGATTGATGACATCGTTGAATATACCGACAAGCAGCTGCCCTCCAACTTTCCATTGTTTGAGAGTGGCATCAACGAGGAGATCCGTCATTTCGGACTCCCTGACGAGCTAATCTATCTCCCAGTGGCCCTGACCAACTTAAAGCTGGATTACCACCAAGAGGAGCGTGCCGGTATCTGGGCATTGCCAGCACTCATCGCTCTGCGATACGGGTTGACGGTTGACGAGACCCATGACGAGCGATATACCATTGAGGCATCCACATACGCCGCTATGCGTTATTTGACAGACCTTTATGAAGAATATGGCGACTGGTGGCTATGTCTTCTGGCATACGTCAACAGCCCATCCGCCCTACAGAACGCCCAGCTCCGTCACCCAGAGGCTGGCACGAATCCATGGATCTATTACGACAACGAGTGGCTCCCTAACGTGAAAATCATCGGCCATTTCATCGCCAGTTATTATGTTTACAGTTCCGACGACAAATCCATCACCCACACCACAGAACAATATGGTTACTGTTCTTTCGACCAACCCGTCTCGGTTGCGGTGATCAGTGCCGTCACAGGCCTTCAAGAAAACAATGTAAAGCGTTTGAATCCGATGTTCAAGACAGATCCATTCCAGCCTTTGGAAGGCTATGCCTTACGTCTTCCCAAATCGGCGGCTCAACTGTTTGAGAACAACAGGGAACGCATCTACTCGGAAACCGCCACTCAGAAAGTAAAGGAAAAAGAGGCTTCAGAAAAAAAGGCTATTGAAGCTGCCAAAGAGAAAGAAAAGAAAGAAAAAGAAATCGCGCAAAAGACTGAGAAACAAAGCAAGTCCATCACCTACACTGTCAAATTAGGAGACACTTTAGGGAAAATCGCACAACAGCATCACGTGAAGATCAGCGACTTGAAGAAATGGAACCACTTAAAGAGCGATTTCATCCGTGAAAATCAAAAACTGACTATCTATCCATGAAAGCCTCCCGCGTCCTTGTTTTCATCCTCGCCGTGTTCGCGCTCCTCGGCATCGCTTGGGCAGCCTTCCCAGCTGATGGTGTCGAAGTTGGTGCCTTAAACTTGCGTTTCCCTTCCTACGCAGAAGACCGCATGGGCAAGCAGGAGGAAGTCGATGTGGATGATGTCCTCGAAAAAGTCAGCAAAAGTTTTGAGATGACCTGCTCGGATACCCAGCTCGACAGTCTGATGTTTTTCCGTGACTATCTCACCCTCAACCCGAACCGCATCTATCTACCTGATGAGGATTACACATATTTCGACCAACTGTTCCAGCATTTTGAACAAGCCAAAAAAGACCAGAAGGTATATCGTGTGATGCACTATGGCGACTCGCAAATCGAGATGGACCGCATCACTTCTGTGCTTCGTCAGCGGTTGCAGGAGCTTTTCGGCGGCTCAGGGCCCAACATGATTCCCGCCATCCAGCGGGTGTCGTCCATCTCTGTCTCACAGAGTTTTTCTGGAGGGCTCATCCGTTACAGTGTTTATGGTGACTCCACCACACGACGCGCTAATCACGGAAGATACGGTGTGATGACCCAGTTCTCTCAAGCCAGCGGGCAGGCCAATATCACCTTCACGAAGTCACGTCATTCTCAAGCTTTTGAAAAGGTGAAAGAGATCTCGCATATAGGCCTTCTCATTGGAAACAACAGTGAAGGTTTCAAAGCCTCGCTAAGAGCGGACACTATCAAGTCAGAACCCAAAATATGCGCTGCCAACCAAGGGGTTACGCTGCTCAGCTGGGATCTTCCCACAACGGTGAGCCGAGGCACTATCACCTTGCAAGGCAATGCGGAGGTCTATGCCATACTCCTTGACGGTGAGGACGGCGTCGCTGTTGACAACAACCCGCTAAGAGGCTGTTCCGGCACCATATTCACCCGAATCAACAAACAGGTGATGGAGGAATCGTTCAGGCTTCTCGACACCCGTATGATCATCCTTCAGTTCGGAGGCAACAGGATGCCCGGCATCCATGGCTCCAAGGCCATCGCCAATTACATGATCGAATTAGAGAAACAGATTCGATATTTCAAGGAAGTGGCTCCGCAGGCCACCTTGCTTTTCATCGGTCCAGCCGATATGGGCAAGAGCTACAACGGCAAAATCGGCACTTGGAAGGGGTTACCTGAGTTGAACGACTCGTTGAGAGCCACTGCCTTACGCAACGACGTGGCCTATTGGGACATGTTCCATGTCATGGGTGGCGAAGGCTCCATGGCACAGTATGTGAAACACAGACCCGCCCTTGCTGGACCCGACTATATCCACTTCACTTTCCTCGGCGCGCAGGAGATTGGCGACGACCTGGCCAAGTCATTCCTCACCTATTATGACTTTTACAACATGCGGAAGAGACTTCCCAACGAGGCTATCGACAACTTCATGCATCAAGAACGTGAAAACAGATTCAAACCGTTAAATTATTACAAACCATGAGATACCGCTCCATCTATATCCTACTCATGCTGGCTCTCACAGCATCCGCTGTCCGTGCCCAAGCACCCATGAAACGCCAGGTTCCCGAATACGCCTTTGCCCATTTTGAGCGAAATCAGCTTCAGTTCCCTGGCGACAGTCTCGCCATGGAGTTATTTTTCGACAAGCTCGACACGCTGCTTTTCACGGGGAAAGGGCATGTCAACATCATGCATATCGGCGGCTCCCATGTGCAAGCCGGCGTGTTCTCGCAGCAGATGCGCGACAACCTCCTCAACCTCTGTCCCGGCATCACTGCAGGACGAGGCCTCGTCTTCCCCTTTATGACCACCAACACCCCTTCCAGCTACATCATCAGCAGGACAGGCGAATGGAGTTACTGCCGTAACGCCGTGCCTTTCGACACCCGTCTCGGCCTTGCCGGAGCCTCGGTGACCACCTCCGACACCACCGCCAGCTTCAGCATCGTCACTCGCGAGAAAAACCCCAGAGACATCACCCCCACGTTCGACTTTAACCTTGTGAAAATCCTGGGATATGGCGACTTGGAACCCGTTGTCCACTGTAACGACCAGATTATCAAAGGCAAATATAATGAGCGCGAGAGTTCATACACCTTCCGTCTCCCCGACTACACCGACTCGCTTTATGTGGACTTCAACCAAAAGGCTGGCACTTTCACCGTCACCGGTGTCTATCTCGACAACGGCATGCCTGGAATCACCTACCACGGCATCGGTGTCAACGGTGCCAAGGTGGAGTCCTACCTCAATTGTGAGGACTTTGAGCGTGACCTCCGTTTGGTGAAACCCGACCTCGTCATCTTCGGCATCGGCATCAACGACGCCGCCGCCGACAGCTTTACCAAAGAGAAGTTCAAACGCGACTACGACCAACTCATCAACATCATCCACAAAGTGAGTCCCAACTGCGCCCTGTTGTTTGTGACCAACAACGACAGCTACAAAGCTACCAAGAAAAAGAAAAAAACCGTGTATCAAGTCAATCCCAATGGAGTTGTTGCCCAACAAGCCTTCATGGAACTTGGCAAAAAACATAACGCCGCCGTGTGGGATTTCTTTGACATCATGGGAGGTTTGCAGTCCATGGCGCAATGGGAAGATCAAAGCATGGCCAAGAAAGACAAGGTTCATTTCACCGTTGCTGGTTACACCTTGATTGGAGATTTGCTTTATAACGCACTGATTGACAGATATATCAAACACATAACCCACTACCGTAACTACTGATGATGAGCTTCTCAGACATCGTGCTTGACTTCTTCCAGAAGCTGTTTTCGTTCGACAAGGCGCATCCCCTGTTGTTCACCCAGTTTTATTTCTGGGCTTTCTTCGCCTTGGTGTTCGCCGTTTTCAGCTTGGTCAAGAACAAGTGCCTGTTACGCAACGCCTTCCTGTTCTTCGTCAGCCTTTTCTTTTATTATAAGACCAGCGGCCTGTTCACCTTGATTCTGATTTTCATCACCATTTACAACTTCTTTGGTGCCAAATGGTTAAATACCAGAACAAAAGACAGAAGTCGCAACATCGTGTTAGCCGTCAGCGTCATCGTCAACCTCTCAATCCTGTTTTACTTCAAATACGCCTATTTCATCACCGATGTGGTAAACAACTTGTTCGGTTCCCATTTCGAGGTGTTCGATGTGTTTGCATGGATAGGCAACCAAGCAACGGGGAGCAACCGTTTCAGTGTTGACAGCATCCTGCTTCCGGTGGGCATCTCGTTCTATACCTTCCAGGCCATCAGCTATATCATGGACGTATATCGCAAGCGCATCGAGCCAGTAAGGAACATGCTTGACTTCGGCTTTTACGTGAGTTTCTTCCCTCAGCTGGTGGCGGGTCCCATTGTCAGGGCTAACGAGTTCATCCCCCAACTACATAAGAAATATTTTCTGAGCCGGAGGATGTTTGGCATCGCCGTGTTTTGGATTATGAACGGATTGGTGAAGAAGATTGTGCTCAGCGACTACATCGCCGTGAATTTCATCGACCGTGTTTTTGAGAATCCCCTGCTCTACTCCGGCTTCGAGAACTTATGCGCCTTGTTCGGTTATTCCTTGCAGGTGTATGCTGACTTCTCGGGATACACCGACATCGCCATTGGTGTGGCCATGTTGATGGGCTTTTACCTTCCACAAAACTTCAACTCCCCTTATAAAGCCAAACACCCCGGCGAGTTCTGGAAACGTTGGCACATCTCGTTATCGCGCTGGTTACAGGACTATCTCTACATCCCGTTAGGAGGTAACCGCAACGCCACTTTCGGTTCGTTCTGCATCATCATCATGATTGCCGCCATCGCCGTGTTCTTGAGTGGCAGCTGGTGGGTAGGCCTGGGGGTTTTAGTACTGGCATTGGTCATCGCCCTGGTAGCCATTTTCAAGCCCGAAAAGAGGAAGAAGATCACGACCAACATCAACGCCATGGACACCATGCTGTTGGGTGGTTTGTGGCACGGTGCCTCGTGGAATTTCATGATTTGGGGCGGTTTGAACGGTATCGGAATGGTGTTTTACAAGTTCTGGAGAGACTGGAACAACGCTACAAGAACCCTGTTTATCTTGACGGTAACCATCACATTGAGGCTGCTCAGCATCTATGTGCCTTACCCCGTGTTCAGCATGTTCTTCGTTTGGTGTTTCATCATCCTCATCGGTAATGTCATCAGGTTAGCGTATCAATTGATTTTCAAGAAGAAAGCAGCAACCAATGCCTTCCAATGGTTAGCCGATGCCTGGGCCATCTTCCAAACCTTCACCTTCATCACCTTCACCCGCTTGTTTTTCCGAAGCGGCTCCAACCTCGACCCTGCCGAGGCCAACGAGACAGCATGGAACACTGCCAAAAACATGGTCAACCAGATTGGAAGCCACTGGGAACTCACCAAGATTTCCGAGATGGTCTGGCAGTACCGAAACGTATTCCTCATGATTATCTTGGGCATGGTCATCCACTGGTTGCCCGACAACTTCAAGCGTCGTTACCGCATCTGGTTCGCCAACATGCCTTTACCGTTGATGGTCGTGGTATGTTTTTTGATAGTATTTATTATTTATCAGTTTATCACAGCTGATTTGCAATCGTTTATATATTTCCAATTCTAACAAGCAAAATCACTTATGAAAAAACTATTCTTGATGCTTGTGATGCTTTCCGTAGCATCCATGATGACAGCCCAGGAGTCTGCGCACCGCTATGAAATCAAATCGGGCATACTCCATGAACACACAGTATTAAGTGGGCACGACACCCCTGCTGTCCGCTATTTCGACAACTATGGTGACTGCGAAGCGCTGGTGCAAACCATCGACATGGGGGCGTTGGGTTCATTCGAAAACACCACCGTCGTCAATAAAGATAAATCATGGATTTATAATGAGTCGAGCAAACCCAAAGTATTTGACAATCCCACCTGGGACCTCACTTTCGTCAATCCTTCACAAGCTGCCATTGACAAATACAAAATTGTTGACACGGGTGAGGATGAGGAGGTATTAGGTCGGATGTGCCGTAAATTCACCTACGAGACCACCATAGGCCGGAGAAACAAAGTCGTCAAGAATACCGCATGGGTTTACAAAGGCATCACCTTGAAATGCATCATGATAAACGGTCGTAACGAAACGCTTTGGGAGGTGACAGATTTTCAGGAGAACGCAGAAGTTCCTTCCAATTTATTTACGATTCCCGAATAACACCTTTCAGTCGATGATCAATTGTTCCCAGCGTATTTTGGGGACAAATTGCATTCCTTTTTCATCACGATAATAAGCCAGTTTCTCCCCTTTATCGACGGGTTGAAGTTGAATGTTCTCGTTGCCCTTGCCAATGGCGAGCATCAGCAGCGGCTCGTAAGGCAGGTGAAACGCCTCGATGATGTTGGCTTTGTTGAAAGCACCAATCATGATGCCGTTAAGTCCCATCTCGGTGGCTTTCAGCAACATGCTTTGCGCAGCGATGCCGAGGTCGATATCCACGAACTTGTTTTCGGGGATGGTACTACAGATGATGATAAAGGCATTCGGCTCCGTGCCTGGAAAAGGAAGATGAAGTTCTGGCAAGAGGCCACCTAACTTCATGTTTTGCACGATGGTGTCGGCACCTGTTTCCTGCGTGACAAGTTTGAAACGAAGCACCTGTTGATTTTTTGCGGAGGCGATTTTGGTATTCACTGCCACAATGCGTTCCAGCATCTCACGCTTCACGATGAAGTCATGCTGGTAACCCCGGTAACTACGGTTTTTCTCGAAGAGCGCATCCACAGAGGTACGACGCACCACGGTCTTTTTGGCACCTTTGCCAAAGACCTCTTCATAACGTTTTTCCAAATATCCGTCAGCCATAATGGTTTACTTTTTTATCGCTTGGTAATAGAATTTCCTTCTCAGCCTCGACTCGATGGGATAGCTGTCGAAATCGCCTTGACGAAGGTCGCAGTCAAAGAAGATGTCGATTTGCGAGATATACAGGTGATCATAACGAACGTCGCAGCGTTGCTGGGCATCCATCATGAAGCCGATGATTTCGTTCACCTCTTCGCCCACAAGGTCATATTTCGTGAACACATAGAGACCGAACTCCTTGAAATCCCCATAAAAACCGTTGTTAATCTTCCACAGCTTGCTCTCGAGGATGCGTTTCATGGGCAAGGCCAGAGCCCAATAGTTGTATTCGTTGGAACCCACGGAATAGCTTTGTCCCAAGCCATACGAGTAACCGCTTTCCTGAATTTTCAACAAATCCTCGTTCACCTCTTTCACGGGGCGGCCTGCCATTTCGTTGATCAACGAGTTAGCCACGTTCTTATCCTCGGTGATGGCACGGGTCACCTCAATACCGATGCCATGCTCTTCATCCTGCAAGTCAGGCCTGTCAGCATTGACCAGATGCGCATAGCGCTCGCCAAGGATAGCATTCAGCGAGTACATTGCATATCGTTCAAAGAAACAGGTGTCGAATTTCGGGGTCATGACCTTATCAATCAAAAGATTTGGCAAAGATACTACTTTTTCATTACATTTGCATCCATGAAAAAAACGCTGTTACTTTTCGGGATTATTCTTCTCCTCTGTCGATGTGTTCGGCATGAGACGCTGACTGTGGAGCAGCTCTATACCGAATTCCAGCAACCGTCCATGGAGTACCACCCTTTCGTGCGCTGGTGGTGGAACGGCGACAAGGTGGAGGCAGACGAGTTGGTACGAGAGCTACGTCTCTTGAAAGAGGCAGACATTGGCGGTGTAGAGATCAACCCTATCGCTTTCCCAAGTTATTGTGACAGCCTTGGAAAGGCCTCGCTACCATGGCTCAGTCCCGAATGGATCGACATGCTTAAGGTATGTTTCGATGAGGCCCAACGCCTTGGCATGACCTGCGATCTTCTGGTAGGCTCAGGATGGCCTTTCGGTGCGGAATTTCTGGGCGAGGACGAGCGGGCACAAATCGTGGTTAACTATGCGGAACCCGTAACCGGACCCACCACATTGACCATTGTCCGTGACAGCCTTTGCGCTCACGCCATGCCTAAAGTGAGCTCGCCTTACCAAGGCAACACCAAGGAACTAATGCGGTTATGGTTGTACCCCAATCCTGCATCAAGCCTCAACGACGGCATTGATGTCTGGCAAAATGATAGTATTTTTACTATCTATATCCCCGAAGGAGAATACACGTTGACTGCCTTGGTGAAAATCAACGGTTTTTTGGAAGTCATCAACGGAGCCCCCGGGGCGGCGGGACCGGTGCTCGACCATTTCAACACCGAGGCCGTCAAACGATACCTTTCTAATATGTCGGACAAGATAGAGGAACGTATCGGTCCACTGAAAGGCCAAATCCGCGCCCTTTTCACCGACAGCATGGAGTTGGAGGGTGCCAACTGGAGCGATGGCATGGCCGAGGAGTTCAATAAACGATACGGCTACGATATTACTGATTATCTTCCGTTTATCCTATTCAAAATTGGTTCGATGGGCAGTGCCCTGAACTACAACCCCGTGGTGCCTGTAACTTCTGAGTTTCAGCAGCTGGTGAACCGTGCCCGTTACGACTTCGAGGATTTTAAAGCGCAGCTGATGCAAGAACGTTTCACCGAACCTTACATAGCGTGGTGCCATGCCCAGGGTGTGAAAGCAAGGGCACAAGCGTATGGAAGAGGCTTTTATCCTTTGGAAAACGCCATGGACTACGACATTCCTGAAGGCGAGTCGTGGACTACCAACTGGCTGAAACACAAGCCTGGAGAGGAGATGTCGGAACAAGATTACCGTCGCGGACGCGCTTATACCATGGTCAACAAATTCGTGTCGTCAGCAGCCCATCTCGCCGGAAACCGCACCGTGAGCTGCGAGGAGATGACCAACACTTATACTGTGTTCAATATGACCTTGGAGCAGTTGAAAATTGGCGGCGACCAAAGTGCCATCTCAGGGGTGACTCACAGCGTGTTTCATGGCTTCAACTACTCCCCTAACAACGAAGTCCCTTTCCCAGGCTGGGTCCGCTACGGCGCCTATTACAGCGAAAACAATCCATGGTGGCCTTATTTCAAGATTTACAACAAATACAAGGCACGGCTTTCATACGCTTTGCAACACGGCACTTACTATGCCGACATCGCAATCCTAAACCCAGAGAATGATATGTGGAGTACCATCGGGATGCAAAACGAGCCTTTTCCCAACACCACCCGCGCCCCCTATAAGACTATGATATGGGAGGCTATCAACAAATGCGGTGGCGGTGTGGATTATGTAAGCGAAAGCATCATCAAAGGCTCGGAGATTAAGAAAGGCCATTTTTGCTACAACCAACGAAGATACAACACTTTGATGCTTATCGATGTGGAAAGCCTTCATCCTGAGACTGCCGAACAGTTGTTGCATTTCGTGAAGTCGGGCGGGAGAATCCTTTGCATCGACACCATCCCCTACCAGTCATTGGGACTAAGCGGTGATATTGTGGCCAAGGATTCCATTGTCCGAACTTGTTTCGACCAGATTCGACGCAATGCCGACCGTTTTGTCTTCGTGGAACCGCCCAGAGAAGGTTTCATCGCCTGGTATGACAGTTTGATGCATCGTTATGATTTACCTCATTATCTTGACATCGAGCGTCCTGACCCCTTCGTGATGCAAAACCGATATACCACCGACGACGGCAGTGAGATGATATTCTTGTGCAACAGCCATCGCTATCAAGCCTATCAAACCCGCATAGGTTTCCATCGAGCATTGACCCATAAGAAACACCCCTGGGTTTGGGATTTACACACTGGGGAAAGGCATCCCTTGCCGTTGAATGAAAAAGACGGTTACGATTTTGATTTGGGTCCAGCGGAATCCATGTTGATTGTGTTTGAAAAACATGGGGTTGGCACGGTAGAGACGCAAAATTTCGCGTCTCTACAACAGGACAAAACCGACATTTCCACCGATTGGGATGTGGAATTAATACATGCCCGTTTGGACACCGTCATCCATACCCATTTCGACACCCTGTTCGACCTGAAAGACCATCCGGCCTTCCAGCACTTCGCCGGGACCATCGTCTATCGGAAAACCATCCATTGTAGAGACGATGTGCACAACATCTCTACGGGCAATACAGTGTTGGATTTAGGATTGGTGGAAGGCATCAGCGAAGTGTTTGTCAACGGTCAATCTGCCGGGGTTCATTATTATGGCCGACGACAGTATGACATCGGCAATTTGCTCCACGAAGGAGACAACGAGCTGGAAATCAGGGTTACCACTACATTAGGTAATTATTTGAAGACCTTCACGAAAGAAGATAATCCCACCGTGTGGATCTATGTCAACCATCCGAAACGAGACCAGCCCTTACAGCCGATGGGTATGATGGGAAAGGTGAGAATTGAGAGTTGAGAGGTTAGAGGTTAGAGTTAAAAAAGAGATTTGATATGAAAAAAGGTATTTTAAAAGTATTATTGATGACTGTGGCAATGGCATTTATCGGAATGCTTCATGCCCAAGAGGCCAAACCCATCTATAACGCCTCGAAGTTCGGCATCCGCAGCGACGGGGTGACCATGAACACCCGCAGTATTCAGTTCGCCATCGATTGGATTGCAGAGCAAGGTGGCGGCACATTAAGATTCTGGGTGGGACGTTACCTCACGGGAAGCATCCACCTGAAGTCGAACGTCACCATTGAGCTGATGGAAGGCGCCGTTTTAGTGGGCAGTACCAATCCTTTCGACTATGACCGCCTCGTCGCCACCAGCGACCATGCCCTCATCATGGCCGAGGGGGTGGAAAACATCAAATTACTCGGCATCTACAACAGTGGAGGCTGCATTGAAGGCCAGGGACGTGAACTGGGCAACAACTGTACCGACCTGGTTCACAAAGGACTGTTGAAAGACAAACTAAGCAACGACCGCGTGGGTGAAGGGTTCCGTCCACGACTGCTCATCTTCAGGGAATGCAAAAATGTGGAAGTGGATAACGTCACTTTCCGTAACGCAGCCAACTGGGTGTGCATGTACGACCAATGTGAGGACGTGAAAGTCAACAACGTGAGGGTACAAAGCACCGCGTTCTGGAATAACGACGGCATCGACATCGTGGATTGCAACGGCTTTGTGCTCACAAACAGCTATATCAATGCCAGCGATGATGCTATCTGTCTTAAATCACATAGTGCCAAGAAGTTATGTCAGAATATCGAGGTACGCAACTGCACGGCCAGAAGCTCAGCCAGCGGCATTAAGTTCGGCACCATGGGCGCAGGCGGATTCAAGGATGTGAAAATCATTAATAACACGGTTTATGACACCTATCGCAGCGCGATCACCATCCAAAGTGTTGACGGGGGAATCTGCGAAAATATCCTTGTGGATTCGCTCCACGCCACCAACGTGGGCAATGCCATCTACTTGAATGTGGGTGCCCGCCGCGACAAGCAGAGCTTCATGGACGGCATCACCATCCGCCACCTGTATGCCAAAGTGGCAGCCACCAAACCCGACGCTGGTTACGAATACGAAGGCCCCATCGAGGACCTGCCCCGAAACATCTCACCATGCGGAATTATTGGACTGAAAGACAGCAAGATAAAAAATGTTACTTTAGAGAATATCGAGATTGTGTTTCCTGGCGGCGGTGACCCACATTATGCACATGTCGGTCTCGATGAGTTAGACAAAGTACCCGAGATGCCCAAGGCCTATCCTGAGTTCTCACAACACGAGGAACTACCCGCCTGGGGCTTCTTCATCCGACATGTGGATGGCCTCACCATGAGCGATATCAAGCTCAAAGCATTGAAAAAAGACTATCGTACCGCCATCGTTCTTGACGATGTTAAAAATCACGATATCATTGGTTTAACAGTAGAAGAACCCGAAAACTCGGATAAAGAACCAATCTTTGAAAGATCATCATACTAATAAGGCATCTAAAAACACGTCTATGAAAACAAACATCGCTCTATTTATCGCGGCACTTGCCTTTTTCGTTATTGCCTGCAACGAAAAACAAGTTCCTGTTACTGAGAATCTTAAAGACTACAATCAATACGTCAACCCGATTATTGGGACCAATGGCATGGGGCATACCTTTCCGGGAGCCTGCGCACCTTTCGGCATCGTGCAACTGAGTCCCGACACGGATACCATACCCCATGACATTGACGGTATTTATCAACCGAGAGTGTATGAATACTGCGCTGGTTATCAGCACAAAGACAGCACTATCGTTGGCTTCAGCCATACCCATTTCAGCGGGACAGGCCATTCCGACTTAGGCGACATTCTCGTGATGCCCGTGACCGGTGTTGTGAAATTCAATCCCGGAACACAGACCGACCCCGATGCGGGCTATCGCTCCCGTTACTCCCACGAGACCGAGAAAGCCACTCCGGGATATTATGAGGTGTTTTTGCAGGATTACGGGGTCAAAGCTCAACTGACAGCCACCGAACACAATGGCATTCATCGCTATACCTTTCCAAACGGGCAGGATGGAAGCATCATTCTCGACTTACAGCACGGCATCTATAATTATGATGGAAAGACCCTTTGGGCAAACCTTCGAGTGGAAAACGACACCCTGCTGACAGGCTACAGAATCACCAACGGATGGGCAAGAACCAACTATACCTATTTCGCCATCAGCTTTAATCAACCCATTGCTGACTATGGGTACCGTGAACTGGAAAAACCCAAATACAACGGCATGTGGGGAAAGTTTCCTGTAAACCATCATTTTCCAGAGATGACCGGCAGAAAGATTGTGGCCTATTTCACCTTCAAACAACCAGAGACACTGGAAATGAAAGTCTCCCTTTCGGCAACCAGCACCGAAGGCGCTTTGAAAAACCTTCACGCTGAGACGGATGGCCGCGATTTCGACAAGCTATTATCGGAGACCCAACGCAAATGGAACAAGGCATTCTCTATCCTTCAAGCTGAAGGCACTGAAGATCAAAAGGCCATGCTATACACCTCTTTATATCATACCATGATCAACCCCTCCATCTACATGGATGTGGACGGAAAATACCGAGGCATCGACCACAACATCCATCAGGCGGAAGACTTCACCAACTACACCGTATTCTCTTTGTGGGACACCTACCGCGCCCTGCATCCTTTGTTCAATGTGTTGCAGCCCCAACGCAATGCCGACATGGTGAAGTCCATGCTGAAACACAGCGAACAAAGCGTCCACGGACTGCTGCCTGTATGGTCACACATGGGTAACGAGAACTGGTGCATGATAGGCTACCATGCCACATCTGTCCTTGCAGATGCTTACGCAAAAGGCACTGTAAATCAAAATGATGAAATACTGAAAGCCATGCATCGAAGCTCTACCTGTCCCTATTATGTCAATCTGGATGATTACCAGCAATTAGGCTATGTTCCTTTTGACCGAAACGGAGGCTGTGTCTCCATCACCTTGGAATACGCATACGATGACTGGACCATCTATCAAACAGCATTAAAAGCTGGAAATCAAAAACTTGCAGAACAATACAAACAAAGAGCCAGCTATTGGCGCAACACCTTCGACACCCAGTTAGGCTTTGCCCGTCCGAAGATGAGCGACGGAAGCTGGAAAGAACCTTTCAGCTTGTTAGACACTGAGGGCGAGGGATTTGTGGAAGGAAATTCGTGGGTGTATTCGTTCTATGTGCCGCAGGACGTGAAAGGGCTCATTGAGGCGATGGGCGGCGACAAAACATTTATCCACAACCTCGACACCTTGTTTGTGATGCATCTGCCCAAAGAATTCTTCGAGAACACGGAAGATGTCACCGAGGAAGGTTTGATGGGCTGTTACAACCACGGCAACGAGCCAGCGCATCATATTGCATACCTATATAACTGGACTTCAGAACCTTACAAGACACAGTATTGGCTTCGCGAGATTATGAACCGTTTTTATAAGAACAACATTGACGGGCTATGCGGCAACGACGACTGTGGACAGATGTCGGCCTGGTATATCTTCTCCGCGATGGGCTTCTACCCCGTCTGTCCCGGCAGTGACCAATATGTGCTGGGCGCCCCTTACCTACCCTACATGAAAGTACGATTGGGCAATGACAAGACCCTGGAAATCAAAGCACCAAAAGTGAGCGACGAAAACCGTTATGTGCAAAAAGTGACACTTAACGGACAAGAAATCACAAAGCTTTACCTCACCCACCAACAACTCATGCAAGGTGGAGAACTCCTGTTCGAGATGGGTGACAAGCCGAATCTGGAACGAGGCCTAAGACCTGATGACAAACCCTATTCCATGACAGAATAACAACCTCATTTCTTGGATTATGAAACGCATCATCCTACTCCTGCCCATCCTCATCCTCCTTGTCTCATGTGGCAAGATGGAAGTCAGCATCGTTCATCCAACTGTGGAACAACAATTCCACCCACAAGCCCTGGCTACGGCAAAGCCCCGTTTCAGCTGGAATTATGAGACATCGGAAAACAACGTCATACAAAAAAACTATCACATTGTTGTAGCAACCACAAAGGACAAAGCCCAAAAAGGCCTTGGCGACCTGTGGGATTCAGGAGTGGTCGGCACAAACCAGATGCTATACATCCCATACGAAGGGAAAGAGTTGCACAGCCGTGACATAGCTTATTGGAAAGTCGTGGCGACTGTCACCAGCAATGGAGGCAAAAAAAAGACCGTCGAGAGTGAAGTTCAACAATTTGAAATCAGCCTGTTGAACCGCGAGGATTGGCAGGCGAAATGGATTGGACATGAATTTGAAGATGATGTGCTAACGGGTCATACCCGCATCGCAGCCCGTTATCTTCGGAAAGAGTTCAAACTTGATGAAAATGTCAGTGAAGCAAGAATCTATGTCAGTGGGATGGGACAATACAGTGCCTTTCTGAACGGAACAGAAATCGCTCCCGAAGAACTCTTGAAACCTGCTGTTTCATGGTTTCCGAAACGTGTGTATTTCAACACTTACGATGTCACAGAGATGCTTCACACAGGTGCAAACGCCATTGGAGTCATCCTCGAAGGCGGACGCTACACCACCATCCGCAACACCCCCAATCCAAGCGGGTGGGACGGGACCGAATATATCCCGAGTTTTGGCACACCCCGGCTTTGCCTTCAACTGGAAATCACCTTTGAAGATGGCCATAAAGAGTTAATTGTCAGTGATGAGACCTGGAAAATCACGAACTGCGGTCCCATTCGTACCGCCAATGAATATGATGGTGAGACCTACGATGAGAACTATGAACTTGGCGATTGGACCCTAAACAATTATGCCGATACCGCCTGGCTCCAAGCCGAGACTGTGGAAGCCCCTGAAGGCCAACTCAGTGCCCAGCCCAATCCCAACATCACCGTGATGGAGAAGCTGAGACCCATCGCTTTATTCCAAAAAGGAGACAAATGGATGCTTGATTTGGGTCAAAACATGGTTGGTTTCATCGACATGAAGATTCATGACCCGCAACCAGGCGACACCATCACGCTTCGCTTCGCCGAGCTCCTCAGCCCCGACAGCACCCTTTACACCGCCAACCTCCGCGGTGCGGAATGCACTGACAGATATATCGTCTCTACCCACTCTTCACGCTCCACGCTCCACGCTCCACTCCACTGGCATCCTATGTTTGTTTATCATGGTTTCCGTTTTGTGGAGATTACAGGATTACGTGGGCAGCCCTCGTTGGACGACTTCGAAGGCTGGGTGATTTATGACGAGATGCCCACCATCGGTTCGTTTGAGTGTTCCAATGAAATCATGAACGCCGTGTATCACAACGCATCTTGGGGCATCCGAGGCAACTACCGTTCCATGCCCACCGACTGTCCGCAGCGCGACGAGCGCATGGGATGGACCGGCGACCGCACCACAGGCAACTACGGCGAGTCGTATATCTTCAACAACCATCAGCTCTACGCCAAGTGGCTCACCGATGCCGAAGACAGCCAGTGGGACAATGGATCATTGCCCAACGTGATCCCACCATATTGGCGCGGTTACACCGACAACCTCACCTGGCCTGGAGCCGTGGTCACCGCCACCGACATGATATACAGTCGTTTCGGCGATACGGAACCCATCCATCAGCACTATTCCGCCTTGAAGAAATGGCTGGTCCATATCAAAGACAGTTACATGAAAAACGGCATCATCGGACGCGACACGTATGGCGACTGGTGCATGCCGCCTGAGAGTCTTGAGCTCATCCACTCCAACGATCCAAAGCGCATCACTGACGGCCCCTTGCTCTCCACGCCGTTTTACTGCTACCTCTGCGGCAAGATGGCAAAGTTCGCCGAAGTCATGGAGTTGCCTGACGATGTGGCCTATTTCAACGAGGAGATCGAAAACGCCACCGTCGCCTTCAACCAAAAGTATTTCAACTACACCCACTGTTATTATGGCAACAACACCGTCACCGCTAACATCCTACCTTTATGCTTCGGTATGGCTCCAAAAGACCTTCAGAAGCAGGTCTTCAACAGCATCGTTGAGAAGACCGAAAACGAATGCGACGGCCATGTTTCCACCGGGGTGGTCGGTATCCAGCAGCTCATGCGTGGCCTCACTGAGTTTGGCCGCGGCGACCTCGCTTTGAAAATCGCCTCCAACGACACCTATCCCAGTTGGGGATATATGGTCCGCAACGGTGCCACCACCATCTGGGAACTGTGGAATGGCAACACCGCCGACCCCGCCATGAACAGTGGCAACCACGTGATGCTTCTCGGCGACCTCATCATCTGGGAGTACGAATACCTCGGCGGCATCCGTGTCGATTATTCGGCCACCTCCCACCTCATCCTTAAGCCCTACCCCATCGAAGGCTTGGATTTTGTCAACTGTAGTTATCACGCTGTTTCAGGCCTTATTGAAAGTAATTGGAAACGCCATAAAGACCATTTCGAGTGGGACATCGTGATTCCCGCCAACACCACGGCAGAAGTCTGGATACCTACCGCAGATGGCTATGAGACAAGAATATACGGCAGTGGAAAATACCATCTAAGTTCCACAATCGACTAACTCGGCACCGACAAGGTCATGCCATGTTTGGAATAGTTTTTGATACTTTATTAGTATTTTGCAAGTCAAATATAAAGAGAAATGAAAGCAATACGAATCCTATTTCTTGCCTTTGCCATGACGATCGTTTCAGCTGTCAGTGCGCAAACTGTTTACAACAGCAGCGGTGCAAGCTGCGGAAAGATTGAGAGTAACGGTACCATCCGCAACTCCAGTGGAGCCAGTGTCGGACGATTCGATAGCAACGGTGCCATACGCAACAGCTCAGGGGCCAGCATCGGGAGAATTGACAGCGACGGCACCATACGCAACAGCTCGGGGGCCAGCATCGGAAGGCTCGACAAAGATGGCACGGTACGCAACAGCTCGGGAGCCAGCATCGGGAAAGTCGAAAGCGACGGCACGGTGCGTAACAGCTCAGGCTCCAGCATCGGCAGGGCGCAGGGAATTCCTCGGGAATGGGTCGCCGCTTATTTCTTTTTCTTCCCGTTTTATTAGCAAGGTCCGATAACGATTATTATTTCAACCCCGTGAATTTTTTTTGCGGGGTTTTCTTGTTTTTATGAAAAAATTGTATTTTTGCCGAAAAATATGAATTTTCACACAAAACACACAAATCATGTTAGAAGAACAAGGCAAATACATCTTCGGAGTCGTCAAAGTAGGCGACCGCGGACAGATTGTCATTCCGAAGGAAGCCCGTGAAATCTATGGCATCAAGGCGGGCGACAGTTTATTGGTGCTCGGCGACAAGAAAGGCATGGCCATTTTGAAAACCGAGATATTTCAGGACAAGATTAACGAGGTATTAAACGAGGATTAACCATGGAACGCAAACATTTTTTGGACAACATCCGTTGGGTGACGGTGTTGTTGGTATTATTTTACCACGTCATTTATTTCTACAATGCCAAAGGCGTGTTTGGAGGCATCGGTGGTTTTTATGAGGATCAACCATGGGATGCCATTATGTCGGTGCTTTATCCTTGGTTTATGATGTTGCTGTTTGTGGTGGCAGGCATTAGTTCGAGGTATAGCCTCTCCTCCAACCCCCTCTCCTCGGGAGAGGCGAACACCCACCGGCGGTTTATCAAGGATCGCACCCGTAAGTTATTGGTGCCAGCCACAATAGGTCTGTTGGTATTTCAATGGATGACAGGCTATTTCAACACCCAAGTGGCTGGAGTCGATGTGCTTACTTCCGTTCCGCAACCAGTCAAACACTTCCTCCGGGCTTTCAGCGGCATCGGACCATTGTGGTTCATTCAAGACTTGTGGCTATTCTCGTTGTTGCTTGTATTAATCAGGGTGATTGAAAAAGACAAGTTGTTCAACAGCATTGGCAGGCTATTCCAAGAACCATCCATAGGGAAAACCATCGCCTTGGTGGTCATCGGTTATCTTCTCATTTGGGCTGGTGCTCAATGTTCCATTTCCCATCCCGATCCCGAGAGTGCCGACGGCTTGTGGAACCTCTACCGTCCCTTCGCCTACTTGGTGCCTTTTCTCATGGGATATTTTGTCTTCGCCCACGACACCGTTCAAGAGATGATCGCTAACATCAAGATACCCATGCTGATTCTTGCCATTGTCACTGGCACTATTTTCACCATCGTGATGTATGGCAAAAACGACACTGACCCCATCGTGCTGCAAGGCTGGCTCTGCAATCTTTACGCATGGTTCGCCATCCTTGCCATGTTGGGCTGTTTCAAGGCATGGGCAAACAAAACCAGTCCGTTTGCAACCTACATGACACGCTCCAGTTATGGAATCTATATCGTTCATTATCTGGTGATTGCATCCTTCGGCTATATGATGAAGAGATACACCACAATGGCGCCCTGGATGATGTATGTGATTCTCTTTGTGGCTGTGATGCTACTCTCGCCTGCCATTTACGAAATCTTAAAGAGGATTCCTTTTGTAAGATGGTGTGTGTTAGGGATTAAGAAAAAATAATAAAGGTCGCTCAAATGAGCGACCTTTATCATTAATGAAAACAAACAATTTACTTCTTCAACTTGCCCATACGAGCCGTCACCTTATAGGTGGTCTTTGAGTAAAGATCCGTGCCAAGGATAGGAGCGTGGCGTTGGACTTCCACTTGAGGATAAATCACAACATCATAACCTTGGGTCTTTTGCATCATCTCATAAAGAGCATAATTGGCACCAGTGGGAACGAAATCACCAATGACGGAAGTAGCGCCAATCTTGGTGCTGCCGAACAGATGCTGCCAGTCAATGCCGAGAATGCGGGTGACGGTAGCTTCACCAGCCACTTGATCGGAAAGGGTGAAGTCGTCGGCATGGTACTCAACACGAGCGTTGGGCTCTCTCATGCTGTGACGATAGGTGTTGCAACTAGCCAAGAAGAGGCCCACCAAGCAAATCAAAAGAAAGGTAAGTTTTTTCATAATAACTTAATTTAGATTAATAAATAAGGAAAGCACAAAGGTACATTAAATTCTTATATGACAAAAAAAAATCAAGAAAAAATGTATTTATCTTCGAAAAAAAATGAAAACCGACAATAAACTTATTGAAAAGAAGTTTTATTAAAACTAATCAATTATTTTCGATGGTCCGGTGAGATATAACGGGCATAATCCTTTTATGAACAAGCGTTTTGCATTTTTATTTCTTCATGATGAGCAACTGTAATTTATATACAGAAATCCTGTCCTATCAAGACCCTTCCCAAGTTGAAGGCTTATCGCGTTTTTTCAAAACGGGCAAAGGACAGTACGGCGAAGGAGACCTGTTTCTGGGCATCAAGGTGCCTGTCACCCGCGAGGTGGTGAAACAATGTTGGCAAACGACCACGTTTAACGACCTGGAGACATGCATCCGTTCCGAATACCATGAAATCAGGCTGGCAGCCCTGCTGACTTTAGTGCAAATCTTCAAACACGCCAAGAAAGACAAGGCGTTGCAAAAACGTTGTGTTGATTTCTATTTATCGCATACTGAGTTCATTAATAATTGGGATTTGGTGGATTTATCCTGTTACGAGCTGCTCGGAACATGGCTTTTGGACAAAGATAGAACCCGGCTATACGACCTTGACCGCGACGGCAAGACGATTTGGGAACAGCGCATCGGGATGGTAAGCACCATGCAGTTCCTCCGCCAAGACCAGCTTGATGACACTTACGCCATCGCCGACCTCTTTTTGGAGAAGCCAAAGCCTCTCCACGACCTGCTGCAAAAAGCCGTGGGATGGCTGTTGCGTGAAGCTGGAAAACGCGATGAGCAACGGTTGAAAGACTGGCTCAGCACACGCTATCAGAACATGCCCCGAACCATGCTGCGGTATGCCATCGAGAAGTTTACTGTAGAAGAGCGCAAAACATTCTTGAAATCTTGAACTGTTGACCAATGAAATACAAGATCAGAAAAGCGAATCTTAAAGACTTGCCCATCATCCTCAACCTTCGTGACCAAGCAAGAGAAATCATGCGCAGCTATGGCAACACCTTCCAGTGGCCGGACGGCTATCCACGTGAGGATATGTTTGTCAAGGATATTGAACAAGGCTATAGCTACGTGATGATGAACGGAGAAGGAACAATTGTCGGCACGTTCGCATTTATACCCGGCCCCGACATCACCTATAAAGTCATCTATGACGGCCAGTGGCTCGACGATGAGCCTTATTATGTTATCCACCGCATCGCGAGCACGCATGACTCGCACGGCATCCTCGACGCTGTGCTGAATTACTGCGAGCGTATTAATCCCAACATCCGCATCGACACGCACGAAGCCAACATCATCATGCGGAAAGGTCTTGAAAAACACGGGTACCAGTATTGCGGTATTATCCATCTTTTGAATGGCGACGAACGGATGGCCTTTCAAAAAATATCCCCATCTAACTTCTAAAATCCCTTCCATGTTTGGAAAATCAAAACAAAAGTTTGGATAGACAATCTTTTATTAATATGATTATCAAATATTTATCTTCTATATTTTTGAAAAAAGTTTGGATAGGGCTTTGGATGATGCGTTAACCCCTTGCGTAATTCAGAAAAAACACCTAATTTTGAACCTTTCAAAAACTAACAGTTGCGCCCGACACAAAACAGGGATTATCATTATGAAAAAGAACCTTATTTTATTAGGAATGCTGTCGTTATTCTTCTCCTTCTCAGCATTGGCTCAAGACATCATCGTCACTAAAGAAGGCAAGGAAATCCAAGCCAAAGTCCTTGAGATTACCGAAACTGAAATCAAGTATTTAGATTTCGAAAATCAAGATGGACCCACTTACACTCTAAACAAAGCGAATGTCGTCCTCATCCGTTATCAGAATGGCAAGAACGAGGTGTTCTCCGACGACTCCAAACCCAAAAATGGCACTTACAAACCTAACACTTCTACTTATGTCACAGACGGAATGCGGTACCGGGACTATAAAAAACTTTATGACCGTCATAAATATATACGGCAATTTGGCGATCCCTATAATCCGACACTATCTGGTGTGGCATCGTGGTTAGTTCCTGGCCTCGGACAAGGCTTGTGTGACGAATGGGGCCGGGGATTAGCCGTTTTTGGAGGATACATTGTGGGAGTAATAGGATGGGGTGTTACCGTTATAAGCTATTCAGCACCATATTATTATTATAATTATAATACAATGAATAAAAGCGCTCCAGGAGTGTTAATAGCTTCCGCTTTATTAATAGCCTATGACATTTGGAATATCGTTGATGCAGTCCACGTAGCAAAAATCAAAAACATGTACTATCAAGATATTCGTGGGCAGCAAACAAGCTTCAACATGAGTCTCACGCCATGCTTCACCTACCTCAACACCCCGGAAGCCAACGCTCCTGTTTGGGGATTGTCATTAAATATTGGTTTTTAGCCAGAGACTTTCAACACAGGATTTCCCGTGAACCCACAGAGATTTGCTAATTGAACGCAACCTGTTTCTTACATTTTTTGGAATTATTTTTTGTTTTTTGGAATTTTTATTGTATCTTTGCCGCAAGAAACAACAAAAACATGAGAGTAATATCTAGAAAAAAACTGGTTGACTACTATACTGAACACCCACGGGCAAAAACTGCGTTAGACGACTGGTACGCAAAAACAGAGGAAGCACAATGGCAAAGCTTTGCTGACATAAGACAGACCTTTAACTCGGTTGATTATGTTGGCAATCAACACTATGTTTTTAACATCAAAGGGAACGACTTTCGACTAGTGGTGGTTGTGAAGTTTACCCCACAACACGTATTCATCCGTTTTGTTGGAACCCATGCGGAGTATGATAAAATCGAAGACATTAAAAACATTTGAACCATGGCACAGATTAAAACAGAAAAAGAATACCAAGCAGCGATGGGTCGCATTGATGAGTTGCTGCCACTGACTTGGAAAGATGGCACCCCCGAAGACACCCCTGAAAACATTGAGTTGGCATTGCTTTCAGACCTTGTTGCTGAATACGAAGACATTCATTATCCGATAAAAAAACCTTCACTTATCGATGTCATTAAACTTCGAATGTACGAGATGGGATTAACCCAAGCAGCTGTGGCACAACTCCTCGGGATCAGTGCCCCGCGAATGAGCGAAATCATGCACGGCAAGATTGAACCTTCTTTGTCGCTCGCTCGAACCATCAGCCAAAAGCTGAACATTGACGCTGATATCGTGTTGGGTGTTTAACAACTTTTACCATGGACAACCTCCACCTCACGATTATCCAAGCCGACCTTCGTTGGGAAGACCCACAAGGCAACCGCGAGCATTGTAACCACCTGTTGACAGAAGTGCCTACAGATACCGACTTGGTACTGCTGCCCGAGACCTTCAACACGGGATTTCCCGTTGATCCAATCCGCTTGGCGGAAACCCTTGATGGCCCAACAATGAACTGGTTACGGACTAATGCCAGGGAACTAAAAGCTGTGATTTGCTGCACCATGCTCTTGAATTTGGAGGGCCATTACCATAACAGCCTTGTGTGGATGCGTCCCGATGGAAGCTACGAACTTTATCATAAACGCCACACCTTCTCTATAGGCGGAGAAAAGGCACCTGTTGAACCTGGCACAGAACCACTTGTCGTGCAACTTAAAGGCTGGAAGATCAAGCCGATGGTTTGTTACGACATCCGCTTCCCTGTTTGGGCAAAAAACAAGTATCAAAATGGACTTTTTGATTATGATTTAGGCATTTACCTTGCCAATTTCCCATCGTCGAGGATCTTTGTTTGGGACACCCTCTTGATGGCACGAGCCATCGAGAACCAAGCTTATTTCATCGGGGTGAACCGTGTGGGCGATGACCCCGAAGGCATTCATTACAACGGCGACTCCCAGATAATCAGTCCCAAAGGAGAAGTCCTTGCCCATACCGAACCCGACACGGAAACCGTGATAACCCAAACGCTGGATTACGAGTCTCTCCAACACTTCCGCGAGAAATTTCCTGTCGGCAAAGACTGGGATCCCTTCTCCCTCTAAATTCTAAATTCTTAATTCTAAAATATGATAGGGTTTTCCGACGATTATTACATGAAACAGGCCTACAATGAGGCCGAAAAAGCCTTGGGAGCCGATGAGATTCCTATTGGTGCGGTGATGGTCTGCAACGACAAGATCATCGCCCGCAGCCATAACCAGACTGAGATGCTCAACGATGTAACCGCCCATGCAGAGATGCTCGCCATCACTGCGGCAGCCAATGCTTTAGGAGCGAAATACCTCGACGAATGCACCCTTTATGTCACCCTCGAGCCTTGCCCCATGTGCGCCGGCGCCCTCGCCCATAGCCACATCGGTAAAGTGGTTTATGCTGCCGATGATCCGAAGAACGGGTATTCACGCTTTGGCAACATGCTACATCCCAAAACCAAAGTCGTTACAGGGGTAATGAAGGAGGAGTGCCTTGCTTTGCTGACGGATTTCTTTAAGAAAAAGAGATAATGGTGGAGCTTTTGCGCAAAAAGGCTGTTTTTGCGCAATAATTTTCGCTGGCTTTTGCTAAGATAGCGGTAATTTTGCGCATTTGTTAGGAACAAAGCCATGACCGGACCACAACAGCTTATCGTAGCCGTCATCATCGTATTTGTGATCGCCTTCGCCATCACAATGATTGTGCTGAATAAACAGGCGAAAAACATGATTTCGACCAATAAAAAGTTGGTGGAAAACCAAAACACCCTCCTGGAACAGAACACACAGCATAAAATCGCCTTGGAAAAACGTATCGACGAATTGGAGGGACAACTAAAAAGCCACACATTGGATGAAGTCATGCTACTGCAAGAGCAGACCCGTCAATACCGGGAACATATCGAACTTACTGCCAACATGAGCGATGAAGATCTAATGGCTTGGATTGACCAAGAAATGGAAGAGAATCATCTCTACACCGATACTAATCTGACACTGAAGTCGATGGCCAAGACACTGGGACTAACACAAAAACGCTTGGGCACGCTTTTCAAAAACAACGAAAAATACAGTAGTTTGGGCGACTATCTGAACGAGAAGCGTTTCCTTTTGGCGTGCAGTTTGTTGCGGGAGAATCCCAATTGGACCATCGAAGCCGTTGGGAAAGAGGCCGGCTTCGGAAGTCGCAGAACCTTTCAAATGGAAATGAAACGACGCCTTGGCATCACACCTTTGCAATACCGACAAGGCATGGCAAGCGTCATTTCCCAATAAGCACCCGCCGTTGCACCCATGCATAAACAACGATGACAGCAATGGTGGGAATCTCCATTGGCAGGTTGGCCAAGCCCGAATCGGGACCGACAAGCAGAAAAGAAACTACGGGTATAATATTAGAAATCAAGATATAAAGCACCATCCATAGACCCACCTGACGCAACTTTCCGCGATAGTTAAAGAGTATGAGGCTACCCAAAGGCAAATAAACCAACATGAGTGAGACAGCCACAGGCAAGCCAACGGAATACATAATGGCAGGAATCAGTTCCGTCACAAACCCTGCAAGATTCAACGCAATGACAACCCACCACCACACCGTGAATGGACGATACAGTGGCTTCATACCTCGCATCAGACCCATATACATCACGACAGGACCAAAAGTCTGAATAATTGCGCACACCCAAGAGAGTTGGGCATCGTTGAACCAGTGCAAAAGGGGTGACCAGTTTAGAACGGCTTGCAAAAGATAGCACACAAACGCCGCCTCGATAAGCCAACGAGGCAAACCACTGTCCACATGATTCACGATGTATTGATCCTCGATACTGACCGCTTCTTCAATAATCGTTTGTTCTTGCTCATTTGTTTTCATGGCTGCAAAGATACATGTTATAAGTATTAGGATAGCACCATTTTCGATAATGCATGGTTAAAAACCGTATTACTGCGCAAAGCAGGGTTTTCTGCGCAACAAGACGAAAAAACTCCCTCTCCAAACCGCCCGCATCACCTATCTTTGCTAGTTTTTTAATAAAAATGGTAGTACAACGTGGTTTCATATTATTGCTGATGGCAGCGATGATGGTGAGCTGCACCAAGGATCCCATCATCCTGCCGAATCCCGACGAAGAACAACCCAGCGGCAAACCGTTGGTCATTGTCATCTATGGTCCCAATTCGTTAGGCGACCGCTCCTACTGCGACATGATTTATTCCGGCGTGGAAAAGGCCGCCCAACAACATGGGCTGCGCACCTTACAGTTCTCGCCTGAGAGCGAAGAGGAAGGACTTGCTTACTTGGAGACCATCATCAGCGAGATGGAACAAGCCTCTGACACGGTGCGCCGACTGCTCATCACGCCGGGCGTAGGCTACGACACTTACATCCGTGCCAACAGCCACCGCTTGGAATCCAACCCTCGCGCCGACCTGCTCTATATGGAAACCTCCACACCGCTCGAAAATAAAGGCTCCACGCTTTACATCAACTATTATGGTGCGATGTACATGGGTGGTTGCATGGTGCATTACACGGCTTTAGACTACACCGACAAAGAATTGGTATCATTGGTGTTGGCCAACCCTCATACGCAGTCGGTACGCGAGGCGGGTGAGGGATTTGTTGCGGGCTTCAACGACACTCAGTGCCTTGAACCCTTGGCACTGCACATCCGTTACTTGAGTCAGGAACCCGCCGGTGGATTCACGCTGAGCGACACGGCCGCCATCCGGATCATCAGAGAGGAAAGCACCTGCCCTGGCGATGTTGATGAAAGCATTACGCTGATACCCGTTTGCGGCGGTGCCATGCACAGCCTGATACGTGCCATCCGAGGAACACTTCTGTTTGCCATGAACCAATACATAGGCATCGACGGCGACATGAATGCCGACAACTTGTTTTGCCCCTTCTCCATCGTGAAACATGTCGATAAGGTGATGGAAGACTATGTCGGGATGTGGCTTGAGGGCACGATGCCCAAGCACCAAACCCTCGGCCTGGCCGACGGAGCCACGGGGGTCATCGTCGGCAACTTTTTTGTACCTAACGATTTGAATCTCATTGATATAGATAGTTTATGGCAGGTGGCGGTAGAGAAAGAAAAAAGGAGAATTTAGAATTTAGAATTTAGAATTTAGAGTTGGAAAATAAGAAATATAATTGGGTTGCTTTTTTCTTCTTCATCCTTTGCTTGACGGGATGTCATAAGGATGATGAGTACATCTACCAGGACAGTCGTAGATGGGTGGAGAAGACGGTGGCGGTGGTGGCACCGACCTCCGACCCCATCATGAAGGCCCGTCTGGAACGTACAGCCGACTGGATGTTGCAAAGCCTACACAACGCGCAACTGCACGACACGCTTTGCATTGACTTGAAACTGGAATGGTATGATGAAGACACCGAGGACATGGCCACTTTAGGCGAGGAATTGGCCTCACGCGACGATGTGATGGCCATCATCGGGCCCTTCGACAACGACCGCGCCAACCGCTTTGCTCCCTATTGCCAACGGACCAACAAGCCGCTCATTCTGCCCACCGCCACCAGCGAGTCGCTCATCCGCCGTTTCGCCATCACCAGCACCGGCGACGGCCAACGGCCTTTCCTGTGGTCGCTTACCGAGACCGACATCTCACAGTCGGAGGTGATGCTCAGCC
>JAEEGH010002171.1_pt1 | contig 53548 bp, 51 predicted proteins | sample 9134181 | NCBI WGS metagenome assembly JAEEGH01 (sample SAMN16246544, study PRJNA631951) | gut metagenome | biome: gut microbiome; feature: rumen; material: DP-attached | host: Bos | place: Iran: Karaj | collected 2018-10 | reverse complement strand
GAACTGAGAAGTTTCATGTTTGAAAATGTTTACAGTATCGGCTCGGAAGTGAACAATCCGATCGATATAAAAAAACTCATATACACTCTGTATGATTATTATCTGGAACATCCTGAAAAAATGCCCGGCGAATATTATAAAGGACAGGAAGACGCAGAAAGATATGTAGTAGACTATATATCCGGAATGACGGATTACTATGCCCTTAACGCATACAAGAACATAAACGGCAGAGTTTAAAAGTGGATATAGTTGAAGAAATCAAGCAGAAGACAGATATAGTAGACGTTATCGGACGCTATACATCTCTTAAAAAAGCAGGAAAGATATTCACCGGTCTGTGTCCTTTCCATGAGGAAAAACACGGATCATTTGTCGTATATCCTGACCAGCAGAGCTGGCATTGTTTCGGAGCCTGCGGAACCGGCGGAGATATCATCAGCTTTATTGAAAAGAAAGAAAATCTGACCTTTCCCGAAGCTCTTCAATTCCTGGCAGATCAGGTCGGAGTTGTCATTCCCAGTAAAGCTCCCGTCTCCGACCGTGAGGCAAATTCCAGGATTATATCCGCAAACGAACTTGCAGTACAGTTTTTCAATGACCAGCTGAACAGCTCTCTGGAGGCTCAGATCGCAAGGGATTATCTGTCCAAAAGAGGACTGACCGCACAGTCAATAGCACACTTCAGACTGGGATACAGTCCGAAAGGCGTGGCAGAACTTCAGAAATACCTCGGAGACCACGGCTATACAAAAGAAGAAATGCTTGCAGCTGGGCTTATAAACAAGAAAGACGACGGAACATATATCGACCGTTTCCGCGGGCGACTGATGTTTCCGATCAGAAATATAAAGGGACAAACAGTCGGATTCGGAGCCAGAACGCTGGATAACTCACTTCCGAAGTATCTTAATTCGGCCGATACTCCGGTGTTTTCCAAAGGGTCCCTGCTCTACGGTCTTGACTTTGCCAAGGATGAAATCAGAAAACAGGACAGGATTGTGATCGTCGAAGGATATATGGATGTTATCATGCCTCACCAGTTCGGTTACACAAACGTGGTGGCATCCATGGGAACTGCAATCGGTCCGATGCACTGCTCCATTATCAAAAAACTGACCAAGAATATCATTCTTGCCCTGGATGCAGATCAGGCCGGTGAACAGGGTATGATCAGAACTGTTCCCCTTGAAAATGATATAGACAATGAGATCAGGATGGTCACGATTCCGGAAGGAAAAGATCCCGATGAACTGATGCTTAAGGATTCATCGATATGGCCTTCACTGATTGATCATGCCGAACCACTGGTAGATCATATTTTCACGCTGACATTCAGTCAACTGGATATGAACTCAGTGGCCGGAAAAAGTGCGGCAGTAGATAAGCTCTGCCCGATTTTATCAAACATCAATAATCCGATCAGGCAGATGATTTATGTTGATAAATTAGCCAGCACAACAGGCATTGATAAAAATGCTATTATTAACAGACTAAATCAGAATAAAGTTGTAAGTTATTCCACTCAACCGGTGGAAAAGCAAAAGGTATCATCGTCGATTGCATCAAGACCGGTTGAGAGTTTTGGTTTGTCTATTTTAATAAGACACCCGGAAATAATAGATAAGGCGGAAGAATTAAAAGAAGAATATCTTGTGAACACGGAGAATAAGGAGATACTGAGATATCTCCGCGGAGAAATAGAAGAACTCAATCCGTTACTTAAGCCTTACTATGAAGAACTGGGAGAAAACACCAAAGCAGACGGACTGGTTGAAGACAAGCTGGAAGAAGTAATATTGCGGCTGCGTTTAGAGTTTATTAAGAAATCAGCTATGGCCGCACCGGATCTTGCCGTCAATGAAGGCCGTGAATTGGAAAAACTTTTGACAGATAAAGAAAAACTAGCATCACGTAATAGGAGTTACTATGGCCAGAAAGAAAGCAGTTAAAAAAGAAGAAATAGAAGATCTTGAAGATCTGCAGGATAACAAAGACGATGGAATAACAGAAGCTGATGATGAAACTGCAGCCGAAGCAGCGGCAGAGGCAGCAGCCAGCAATCCGGATATTGATGATCTTGGTGCAGAAGTAGATGACAAAGACATCGATGAACTGGACGACATTGATGAACTTCCGACCGATGAAGATCTCAGTGACGAGGAAGAAGTCAATGATCTTTCACTGTCATTCAGTGAAATTGATGACAGCGGAGCAGTAGATGATCCTGTCAGAATGTATCTTCATGAAATCGGACGTGTTCCCCTGCTCACAGCAAGTGATGAAAAAGAACTTGCCCAGAAGATGGAACTCGGCAAACGCCTGAAAGAGATCAAGAAATCACTTAATGACAAGAACGGCTTTGAACCTACACCGTCAGAAATTGTCATCGAAGCAATGCTGGAATTGAGCCAGCAGAAAAAACTGGTGGAATTTATCCAGAAAGAACTTGAGATAGAACCTTATGATTCCTTTATCAGACTGTACAATGACAAAACCATAAGGGAACAGATTACAGGTGAATTTAACCTTGAATTCATTGATAAGATCAGCAAGGATCTCAAACTTGAAACCGCCATCGGTGAAAATCAGATCATCAATCTTTCCATGAACATGGCGCTTCTTCCCGATGTTGCAATCGGAAACATTGATAAGAAAGTGACACTTGAAGGTCTGGCAGACGTAGTACAGGATCAGGCCTTCATTGACGCATTGAAATCACGTGAAATCCTTATAAAAGAAGACTTCAAGAAGATTGAACAGGATTCAAATGATGCACAGGATCATCTTATCGAGGCAAACTTAAGACTGGTGGTCAGTGTTGCAAAGAAACATATAGGCAGGGGTATGCCTCTGCTTGACCTTCTTCAGGAAGGCAATATCGGTCTTATCCGTGCAGTTGAGAAATTCGATTACCACAGAGGTTTCAAATTCTCCACATATGCAACCTGGTGGATCAGACAGGCAATTACCCGAGCAATTGCAGACCAGGCCAGAACAATACGAATTCCTGTTCATATGGTCGAAACCATCAACAAGCTTCTTTCAGTCGGAAGACAGCTGTCACAGGATCTCGGCCGTGAAGCAACTCCTCAGGAAATAGGTAAACAGATGGATCTTCCTGCCGAAAAAGTACGTGAAATCATCAAGGTATCACAGCTTCCTATCTCACTAGAATCACCTATTGGCGAAGAAGAAGATTCACATCTTGGCGACTTTCTTGAAGACCAGAATGCAGTTGCACCCCCTGATGTAGCAGCAAGACAGTTATTAAGAGAACAGATAGATTCCATTCTCAATTCCCTGTCCCCGCGTGAAAAACGTGTTCTGACAATGAGATTCGGTCTGGAAGACGGCAGAAGCAGAACTCTTGAGGAAGTCGGCAAGGAATTCAACGTTACCCGAGAAAGAATCCGACAGATCGAAGCCAAAGCACTCAGAAAACTGAGACATCCTACCAGAAGCAAGAAACTTAAAGATTATCTGGAGTAGTCTTTGATCCCCGTCGCGCTCAAACTGCATAACTTCAAGTCTTTTGCAGATGAAGATATATCATTTGAAGGACTGAATACCGTTGCCATAAGCGGAAACAATGGCGCCGGCAAAACAAGTATTGTCGACGCCATAACCTGGGCTTTATGGGAAAACGCCATGTCCATGACCGACGTCGACTCGATTGTCCATAAAAACAAGGAAGACGTCGAAGTCCAGCTGGATTTTGAATTCAACAATGACAGATACAGAGTCATCCGCAAGCGTAAAGCCAAAAACGGAAAATCAAGCGGCAGCGTAGTGCTGAATTTCATGAGGCTATCATATGACAATGATGGCAACGAAAAACAAAGTTCACTGAATGGTCAGACTAAAACTCAGACTGAAAAAGCCATTTCTGACCTGCTTCATCTGGATTACAAGACGTTTATCAGCAGTGCCTTTATCCAGCAGGGACATTCCGATGAATTCAACAGTAAATCCAACAGTGAAAAGAAGGAAATTCTCAGCAAAATCCTTTCACTGGAAAAGTATGATGAATACCAGAGGATAGCAAAAGAAAAGAAGAATACAGCTGAACAGAATGTCGCTGCATTGGATTCTCAGATAAAAAATCTTCAGAATTCCATTTCTTTGCTTTCCGGAATTGATGAGAAGATTCAGGAAAACAACAACGCATATTCTGATATCATCAGAAGACAGAAAGAAACAAATGATGCACTCATAGCTATAAACTCTGCAGTTTCAAAACTTGAAGCAAGCAGAGATTTATACAACAACCTCCAGACTCAACTCAAGACCAATGAAGATCTAGTTCTGAACACCGGCAGAAGGATTAAAACTTATGAGGCAGAGCTCAGGGATCTTAACGAAATAACCGGCAAGTCCGAAGATATTCAGTCAAACTTTGATGAACTTGAAAAAGCAAGAAAGACCAAAGAAGAACAAACTGAAAAACGAATCCTGTTACAAGAAAAAAACAATAAAAAGTCAGAAATCAACAACAAAATCATAAGAGAAGAAGACAATCTGAAATCACAGATCAGACATCTCGAAGAACAAATCGAAAAAATAAAATCTTCCTATGCCAAACTCCCGGGCATAGAACAGAAACTTGCAGAATATACAGAAAAGGAAAAGGATCTTTCTGAAAAAATAGAATTCAGAAAAGAAAAGACTGATTCTATATCTAACAGCAAAAAGGAAATTGCTCTTATCCAGCAGAATATTACTGCACAGAATGACATCCTGGCTGGAATAGAAGAAAAACTTACCCTTCTCAGTCACCACGAACATGACACCGCAAAGTGTCCTCTTTGTGAAAGCGAACTGGGTGAAGAAAACCTTCAGAAGGTCACCCAGAAGCTCACTGATGAAAAATCTTCCGCTGAAGATGCGATCAAGAACCTTAAGTATCAGCTCTCCTTGCAGCAAAACAATCTTTCAAATACAGAGCAGGAACTGAAAACCTATCAAAACGTTGAAAATGAACGGAAAGAAATACAGGAGAAAATGACAGGCCTTTCAATCAAAAAGAAAGAAGTGGAAGACGAATATTCCACTCTGTCAGATCTTGAAAAAAACAAAAAATCTATTGAAGAAAAGATCAGCAAAAAAGAGTTCTGTCAGGAAGAGCGTGTTCTAATTGACAATCTGAATAAGGAAATACAGCTGATCGGCTTTGATAGCACTATCCTCAATGAGGCAATCAAGAAGACAAACGATCTGAAGGAGTTTGAAACTCTCAAGTTTAAACTTGAAAATGCATCCCAGCGCATACCAACAGTTACAGCTGCCATGAAAGATGCACAATCGGAGCTGGAGAAATACAACAGAGAGAAAGATGCAATCCAGGCTCAGATCAAAGTAAACACTTATAATCCGGATGACATTGCTCTTCAGAAGGATAAACAAAAGAAATTACAGGCACAGCTTGATACTATCCAGGCAGAACTGTCTATATGCGATAAAACAAAAGGACAGCTCATTCAGCAGAAAGAACAGCTTGAAAAAGATACTGAACAGCTGAAATCCAGTACAAAGGATATTGAAAGATACAGAAATGAATCTGGAGTTTATGACCAGCTGGTCACTATATTCGGTGACAAAGGAATCAAGGCACTGATTATTGATTCTTCACTTCCTGAACTTAACCGCGAAGCAAACAATATACTTTCAAAGATGACAAACAATGAGATGTCCATCAACTTCGCCTCCCAGCGTCAGACAACTAAAGGCACTTCAGAAGAAATAACGATCACGATCTGGCAGAACGGAATGGACCGGGATTACACCACTTATTCCGGCGGTGAAAGATTCAGGATCGACCTTGCATGCCGAATAGCCATGTCAAGATTACTGACAAACCGAGTGGGCGCTCCGATGCAGACCCTCATTATTGATGAAGGTTTCGGAACTCAGGATGAGGAAGGTATCGAAAAAGTAATCTCTGCAATCAACTCCATCCGGAACGAATTCAACCTGATCATGGTGATAACTCATATCGATGCTTTACGTGAAGCATTCCCTGACAAGATCGTTGTCGAAAAATCAGACGGGATTTCTCACATTACTAGGACTTAGTCAGTATTTCTTTAAGAAACTTCCCAGTAAGCGACCTGGTGTTTTTTGAAACCGTCTCAGGTGTACCCTCACAGACAACCTTGCCGCCTTCATCCCCTGCTCCCGGGCCAAGATCTATGATCCAGTCAGATGACTTGATAACATCAAGATTATGCTCAATAAGAACAACTGTATTTCCGACATCAACAAGTTTCTGCAGGACCGTGAGCAATGCATCGACATCCGCAAAAGACAAACCTGTGGTCGGTTCATCAAGAATATACAGAGTCTTTCCGGTAGCTCTCTTGGAAAGTTCTGTGGACAGCTTAACTCTCTGTGCTTCACCGCCTGACATAGTTGTTGCAGGCTGACCTAGTTTCATATAGCCAAGGCCTACAGCCTGCATGGTCTGAAGCCGTGAAATGATCCTGGGATGGTTTTCAAAGAGAGGAATAGCCTCATCCACAGACATATCGAGAATATCTGCAATAGACTTGCCCTTGAAAAGGACCTCCAGGACTTCCCTGTCATATCTTTTCCCATGACAGACTTCGCATGGGACAGTCACGTCGGCAAGGAACTGCATTTCGATTTTCTTGTAACCGTCACCGCTGCAGGCTTCACATCTTCCGCCTTTGACGTTGAAGGAGAACCGTCCAGCAGTATAACCTCTTGCCTTGGCTTCAGGCATAGATGCAAACAGTTCTCTTATCGGAGTAAACATTCCTGTATATGTCGCCGGATTAGAACGAGGTGTTCTTCCGATCGGAGTCTGGTCAATATTGATAACCTTATCAATGTTCTCAAGACCTTCAATCGAATCATAATCACCAGGTTTATCCTTTGACCTGTAAAAATGCTGGGAAAGAGCTTTCATAAGAATCTCATTGACCAGGGATGATTTGCCGGATCCCGAAACGCCGGTAACACATATCATCTTTCCGAGGTCAAACTTTACATCAATGTTTTTCAGATTATTCTGTTTTGCGCCGCGGATAATAATGCTTTTGCCGTTTCCTTTTCTGCGCTTCTTCGGATACTGGATCTTCTTTCTTCCTGAAAGATATGCACCTGTCAGAGAGTTCTCATCCTTCATAATGTCATCAATGGTTCCCTGTGCCACGACTCTTCCGCCGTATATACCAGCACGCGGTCCCATATCAACGATGTAATCAGCTGCTCTCATGATGGCTTCATCATGCTCAACCACAACAACGCTGTTTCCGAGATCCCTCAGTTCCTTGAGAGTCTTGATAAGTCTGTGACTGTCCGCAGGATGAAGTCCTATGGTCGGCTCATCACAGATATAAAGAACGCCGACAAGGCCTGAACCGATCTGAGTTGCAAGTCTTATTCTCTGTGCTTCCCCGCCCGACAGGGTGTAACTGGCACGATGCATGGTCAGATAATCAACGCCGACATCAACCAGGAAGTTTAAACGCGCCTTTATTTCCTTGAGTACATCCCTGGAAATTATCTTCTCTGTTTCGGAGAAAACAGAATCTTCACTCTGGAGCATTTTTACCCAATCAAGGAATTTATGTACGGAAAGATTGCATATGTCAACAATGTTCTTGTCACCGATGGTCACACTGAGAACCTCAGGTTTCAGTCTGGTACCTTTGCAGGCAGTACATACATTGGCAACCTGATATTCTTCGATCTGATCTCTTACAAGCTGCGATTCAGTATCTTTGTATAATCTGTCCAGTCTGGGAATGACACCTTCGAATCCCCAGCCTGCCATCCTGAGCTTACCGAACTGGTTTCTGTAATAATGGTGATCGGGATTCTCTCCATAAAGCAGAGCGTTTACAAACCGCTTTGAAAGTTTCTCAACAGGAGTATCAACAGATTCGCCGAAACGATAAGCAAGCTCCGCAATCTGATTCAACGCATTAGACTGAGTTCTGTAAGGATAAATAGCACCTTCAGACAAAGAAAGTGACTTGTCTGGGATAATAAGATCAGGATCAAACTCCATTTTAAAACCGAGTCCTGTACATTCAGGGCATGCACCATGGGGACTGTTGAAACTGAAGGATCTTGGTTCGATCTCACCGATGCTGATACCGCATTCAGCACATGCATATTTATCTGAGAGCAGTATTTCTTCACCGTCTACCACACTCAGAAGCACTGTTCCTTCGGAAAGCTTTAAGGCAGTTTCAATCGACGAAGAAATTCGTGATATATCACAGTCGCCTTTATTGATGATCAGACGGTCAATAACAACATCGATCTTATGCTTTTTGTTCTTGTCCAGAACAATATCATCAGCAAGTTCAAACATCTTGCCGTCAACTCTTACACGTGCATAACCATTCTTTCTGAGACCTGCAAAAAGATCCCTGTACTCTCCTTTTCTGTCTCTGATGATCGGTGAAAGAATGATAAGTTTGGTTCTGTCAGGCATATTGATAACTGTATCAACCATCTGCTGGACAGTCTGGGCAGAAATCTCTTTTCCGCACCTGGGACAATGAGGATGTCCGGTCCTGGCAAAAAGCAGTCTCAGATAATCATATATCTCAGTAATGGTACCGACTGTGGATCTGGGATTTCTTACAGTTCCCTTCTGGTCAATGGAAATGACAGGGCTCAGTCCGTCAATGGAATCAACATTAGGCTTCTCCATCCTTCCGAGAAACTGTCTTGCATAAGCAGAAAGGGACTCCATATAACGTCTCTGTCCCTCTGCAAAAAGGGTATCAAATGCCAGGGATGATTTCCCTGAACCGGATACTCCTGTAATAACAACGAACTTATCTCTTTCAAATGTCAGATCAACATTTTTAAGGTTATGTTCACGGGCGCCTTTTATCACTATATATTTATTGGACATAGCGAACATTATACAACAAGACCGTGTACAAGAATGAAAATAATTGCAGTCAAGCCGCATTTTTGTTGAACGTTTTCTTATACGTTCAGGCATAATTTTAAGATACAGAACCAGATCACATGCTATTTTAATGTCAGAAATTCCGTGACATTTTTGAAATGGAAAATGCTACAGTTATAATTAACCTGTAATAGATATTTGCAAGGTATATAAAAATACCGGTTCCAAGTTAGACTGTTTCTTGTACGTTTTATATCTGAAAACAAACATGTCACCAGGAACCAAAGGAAAGAAAATGGAAGAAGAAATATATGATGTAGGGATTATCGGCGGAGGTCCGGGCGGACTTACTGCTGCACTTTACTGCTGCAGAGATCAGATGAAAACCATTCTGTTTGAGCCGATGCTGATGGGCGGAATGGTGAACGAAGCAACACTGATAGAAAACTATCCGGGATTCCCCACAGGAATAAACGGTTATGATCTTTCTTCCAAGATATATGATCAGGCTGTATCTTTCGGAATGAAATCAGAGATGGCTGAAGTTACAGCAGTTAAGAAAACAGACAACTTATTCGATGTGGAAACAACAGACAATCACTTCCTTTGCAAAACCGTTATAGTTGCCACCGGTTCTGCCAAAAACAAACTCAATGTTCCCGGTGAACAGGAACTGAAGGGTCTGGGAGTCTCATACTGTGCCACATGCGATGCCCCCTTCTTCAGAGACAAAGTAATAGCAGTAGTCGGAGGCGGCAACACTGCACTGATGGAAGCGATGCATCTGGCAAAGTTCGGATCCAAGGTATATCTGATCCACAGAAGGAATGAGTTCAGAGCAACCAAACTTGTGGCAGACAGAATTGCACAGGAACCCAAGATAGAAACTCAGCTCGGATATACTGTAGAGCGAATTGAAGGAAGCGAAAAAGTACAAGATATCGTCCTAGTAAACAAGCTGGACGGCAGCAAGAAAACTCTTGCTGTTGATGCTGTTTTTGTAGCAGTCGGAATAACCCCGAACTCCAAATGCGTGGAAGATCTTGTTCATCTGAGTACTGACGGATCAATTATTACTGACGTCAACATGGAGACCAGCGTTCCGGGTGTTTATGCCGTTGGTGATGTCAGGACCAATTCCATTAAACAGGTGATATCTGCCTGCGGTGACGGAGCAACGGCTGCAGTATCAATAAAGAACAAACTGTCATAGAGTTCAGGCATAAACTCTACAGTTTATCGATCCGATCATTCTGGCATGTATTGTTGATGATATAATCTGTTATATATTTAGTTTACTTAACGAGAAATCTGATTAGATGCCATTTTTCTTTAGCCACAAAGGCAGGAAAATGGCACTATTATTTGGTAAAATTAAGGTGTTTAGAGAGAGGTCAGTAAATGAAATTATTATTTTTAAAAGATGTACCTAATGTAGCAAAGAGCGGAGAGATAAAAGAAGTCTCCGACGGATATGCCCGTAACTTTCTTATTCCGAAGAAGCTGGGAGTACCTGCAACTGAAAATGTAACCAAGCATCATGAAGCACAGGTAAAAGCCCAGAAAAAGGCTGAGGCCGAACATGAAAGCAAGATGAAGGAACTCGGCGAAAAGATTGAAAAACTCACCGTCACCATAAAAGGAAAACTCGGAGCCGGCAACAAGCTGTACGGTTCAGTGACTACAGCAGATATTGCAAAAGAGCTTTCCGGAATGGTTGGATGCGAAATAGACAAGAGAAAGATTGAAGTCGAACCGATCAAAGAAGCCGGTGAATACGTTGCAACCATTAAACTTCACAAGAATGTCACATCCAAAATTAAACTGAATGTTGTCGGTGGAGAATAGTTCCTGTGCCTGAATCTCGTCAGCTGCCGCATAATCTTGAGTCAGAAGAAGGAGTAAACGGTTCCCTTCTGCTCAACGGAAAAGTTATCAGCCGTATTTCAAACATACTGCGTCCTGAAGACTTTCTGTCAGAACGCAACAGGTTTATTTATCAGGCCTGCGTAAACATAGATAACCGCGGTGAATCCATCGATATAACAACCGTTTCGGCAGAGCTTGACCGTCAGGGAAACCTTGAAAAAGCCGGCGGTTATGCATACCTGAATAATCTGATTGCATCAACGCCCACCTACCAGAACGTTGAAGACTATGCACGTGATGTATACCGAAATTCAATTGCCCGACAGATTATCACTGCTGCAAATGACATTCAGAACGTCGGATATGCAGCAAATCCTGATACATCTGCTGCCATCAGCGAGGCAGAGGACATCCTGTATAAAGTCAGACAGGAACGCGGTTCCCAGGACTTTGTGGAACTGAGAAAAATCCTTACTGAACTTGCGGAAGAAGAAGCTCATAAAAAAGATTCTGATAACCAGGAGCTCACACGAATCAAAACAGGTCTTGATGGCCTGGATAACTATATCGGAGGGTTTCAGCGAACAGATCTGATCATCCTCGCAGGCCGTACAAGTATGGGTAAGACAAGTCTGGCATTGAATATCGCACAGAACGCAGCACTCAATTACGGCGCAACTGTTGCAATATTCAGTCTTGAAATGTCCCGGGGACAGCTGGCTAACAGACTTATTGCCGGTGAAGCTGAAATCAACTCCAGAAAATTCATTGATTACAATTTCACTGATGAAGAAGAAATAAGGCGAATGGATGCGATCGGAAAACTCGGAGATGCCAGAATATTCATTGATGATACATCCATGCTTAGAATCTCGGAAATGAGAAGCAAGGCAAGACGACTTCATGCCGACCACCCTGTTGATCTGATCATTCTTGATTATCTTCAGCTTCTGCAAGGTGAAGGTAAAACAGAAAACCGAGTTCTTGAAATCGGTAATTTCACCAGAGCACTGAAATCGATCGCACGAGAACTGAATGTTCCTGTCATTGCCCTTTCTCAGTTAAGCCGAGCCGTCGACAGAAGAGGTGATCAAAGCAACAAAACCAGGATCCCCCAGCTCTCGGATCTTCGAGAAAGCGGCAGTATCGAACAGGATGCTGATCTGGTACTGTTTGTACACAGAGAAGCAATGTATTACAGAACAGAAGAAGAATGGGCAAGACAACATCCCGGTGAAGAGTATCCCAGAGAGCTTGCCGATATCATAATTGCAAAGAACAGAAATGGTGCAACAGGTTCCGTCCGCGTACATTTCAAACCTGAATATACAAAGTTCGGTAATCTGGCAACAGAAAACTTAGGTACACCATGAACGGCATGACAAATACCCAGAACAATATGGATTTCACTCCGGTACCGAGAGTGTTTATCACAGATATCGTCAAACAGATCAGGAATGCAGATGAGATCAACATTCTTTTGCAGGCATTCAACATCATATATCAGAAACCGAACGGATCAAAATTCTGCAAAGCAGACGATATATCATTTGAAGATTCTGAAAGGATCAAAGTTGCACTGGACAAAGGTGTCGGATTCGGCTTGTTTATTTCCATGACAAATGAATCTGATACTCTTTACATCCTGAACAACAGTAATGGGAAGCGACTCGCTGATGAGCTGAAAAAGAACGGATACATAACATCGGAGCTGGTAAAAGATGATTTCAGTGAGCCTGATATAAAGCCTACGATTTATGTTTTATATGAAAACAACATCGGCAGACTTACTCCGATAATCGTAGAAGAGCTGAAGATGGCCAGTGAAGAATATCCTGAATCATGGATCAATGAAGCATTTAAAGAAGCAGTCTCATTAAACAAACGAAATTGGAAATATATCAAGGCAATTTTACAAAATTGGCAGACAGAGGGTAAAAAAGATGGCAGAATGGGAACAACTGGACAAAGTAATGCGCAGCATGACCCCAAGCGATTCCTCACTGGAAAATATGGAAGCATCAGCAGACACTAGTGATGAAGATGCAATAAGAGCAGCATGTCCGAAATGTCACGGAGCAGGTTACCTGTATCCAAGACGAGAAGACGGTTCTGTGGATTATTCTGCCGCCAAACCCTGTGACTGTACGATTGCCATTAACCGTGCCCATCGACAGCAGTATATCCAGAAGCTTTCCAATATAGGAATGCTTATAGATGTAACTTTTGCCAGCCTTGATCCGAATGGAACTAGTCTGAAAAAACAGAACCAGGAAAAATACAACGCATCATTCATTAAATGCAGAGAATATGCAGAAGATCCCAAAGGGTGGCTTTATATTTACGGAGGACCCGGTACAGGCAAAACACAGCTTGCAGCTGCCATAGGCAACAGAAGATATACTCTGAACCAGTACTTCTACTATGACAGTGCATCCGACCTGTTGGATAAAATCAAAAGCAGTACCCAGTTTGATTCAGAGAATTCCTATGATGATGTTCTTGACGGGATCCGCAACACTCCCCTTCTCATCATTGATGATTTCGGACTTCAGGCAGATAACCAATGGTCCCGTGAAAAACTGGATCAGATCTTCTCATATCGTCTGAATAACCATCTGCCAATGGTCATAACATCAAGTACCCACCCAAATGATCTTGATGAAAGATGGAAAGCACGTTTCCAGAATGAAGCCAACTGCATTGTTGTTGAACTTAATGCAGCTGCGAATGACGAACAGTATGCATGGCCGAGTGACTATCAGCTTCAGAAATCAATGACATTTGAGAGTTTTGATTACAAACTCCCCAATCTTCCGAAAGATATACAGGAAAATCTTGAAAGAGCCTACCAGACAGCTCTGGATTATGCAAGGAATCCTGAAGGATGGCTTGTATTCATCGGAGAGATCGGCTGCGGAAAAACTCATCTGGCAGCATCCATAGTCAATTATCAGTATGAGCATAATAAACCGGCGATCTTTGTGGATGTTTCAGAACTGCTGAACAAGCTTAAATCCTCTTTCAACCGCAATAGTGACACGTCCTACAATGATGTCATTGAACGCGTAAAGAAAGCTCCGTTGCTTGTTCTGGATGATTTTGGTGCCGTTAATTCATCGGCATGGAATCAGGATGAACTGTACAGAATAATCAATACAAGATATAACTCTAAACTTCCGACGGTTATCACATCATCAGTATCCCTGAACGATATGGACAGACGTATATCATCCCGACTGGCAGATCCTAAAGTCGGTATCGTCTTTACTATTCTTGCATCGGATTACAGGTTCCCTGAGCAGGAAATACCGGAAAAGAAACAAACGTTCAGAAGAAACTAGGCGGATTTTCCAAGCGGAATTATTTTCTGTGTCTCGCCCATATCGAATGGTACGATGGTTTTTGCCTTTTCCTGAACCTTTTTATGGATGGCCTTGATCTCATCCTGAGAGAGACCGAAAGACGGGAAAACCGTAAGCGTCTGTCCCGAATCCTTTTCTGTATAGTGGATAACCAGATCATATACGCTGTTTATATATGATTTGAATGTCACCCTGATTACAGGGGCACCGGCTGCACCTTTGGGAATGTTATCGAGTTTGATCTTACTGAAAGCGAAATTATCTTCAGCCATCAGGTTTTCACCAAGTCTGATATCCAGACAGATATTAGGCTGATCAACTTCGGTAGTTGTCACTTTGATTGTTCGCTTGACAGGTAATTCGGTACCTTTTCTTATTATCGCGACACAGTGGCCATTGGGTAATGCTAAACAAAGTGAATGCTTAGACACATTTTTTGCAACTGTTTGCTGCTGTTTTTCTTCTGCCATACTTACGCCTTAATCTATGATATCCTTTATTTCTTCTTCGGTTATTTCATCCTGTAAATCGTTACTTGATGAATCAACCTTTGCACCTGCAACAATTTTAACATCCTTCAGCGGATATTCCACACACGCACCTGTTTCATAAGTAACCATAACAGTCTGTGAAAGGATATTCGATCCGGTTATAACGCCTCTGCCGACTTTTGTATCGACTTTGGTGCCGTTCTTAGGAATATTTGTTCGCAGTTCTTTGTACAGATCATTTTCATAACCCAGACAGCAAAGCAGTCTGCCGCAAACACCTGATATTTTCAGAGGGTTCAAAGGAAGATCCTGGGTTTTTGCCATCTTAATGGATACAGGCGCAAATTCTGTCAGAAAACCTGCACAGCACAGCTCTCTTCCGCATCTTCCGTAACCGCCCAGTATTTTTGCCTCATCTCTGGGTCCTATTTGTCTGAGTTCAACTCTGCAGTGGAGAATGTGACTGAGATCCCTCACAAGTTCTCTGAAGTCCACTCTGTTTTCTGCACTGAAATATATAGTGATATGACTTGCATCAAGGTTATACTCTGCTGAAATGAGTTTCATTTCAAGATTCAGTCTTGTGATGATCTTTCCGCATTCATTCAATGCATAGCTCTCTTTGTCAGTGAGCTTTCTTTCCTGAGCAAAATCATCTTCTGTGGCAACACGAAGGACAGGCTTGATATCTTCGGGCAGTTCTTCGTTTTCATCAACATCCTTGATTGTGACAACACTTCCGAGAGATAACCCGTTCACCGTATCAACCACAACAACATTTCCTTCCTCCAATGTCAGATCAGTGGCAAGGAATGTATATACTTTTCCGCATCTGCGGAACCTGACACCTATAAACTGTTTCAATTGACACCTACTTCTGCGAGGATAGTACCGGCATGTCCATTATCAGTACTTCCATCGTCAATTGCATATTAGCATTTCCTTTAATAAAACCCATACTCTGTTTTATTGCAAACAGGAAATTCTTTATATCCTTAGCTAAAGTATACTCCGCTATCCCTGATAGGTCAGCAAAATAATCTCTGTTGATCACATTATCAGATAATCCGACGTTGATAAGAAGAATATCCCGCCAGAGGGTAAGCCATAAATCAAGGGTATCGATAATTGAATTACGCTTATCAGCACCCTGTCCCTTAAAAGAAGCAGCATAATCAAACCTGGCGGCAGGAGAGAGTTTAACCACAGAAAGCATTTCAGCTATCGAGCTGTTTCTGGTATCCCACCATTTCTGATCATTCATAAATCTCTCAGCTTTGACCGGAGCGCCGTTGCTGAGATGAGCTGCGAGTACAGCTTTGTCGTGATCATATTCAGGGTTTTCAAAGAGATGGTTTTCAATTATCTCAACCGGGACAGGAAGAAGATCAATTCTCTGACATCTGGATACTATTGTATCTATGATGTTTCCCGGTTTGTCGGACAGCAGAAAAAAGTGAACATATTCAGGCGGTTCCTCGAGTATTTTCAGAAGAGCATTTGAAGCACCCGGCGTCATACTGTCTGCATGGTCAATGATAAAAAACCTTGCAGGGCCTTCAAAAGGAGCCGTTGCCATCTGTGCCTTGATGTCTCTGATCTGTTCGATAACAATTGCATTCTTTTTGAGATAAGTTTTTTCGCTGTCTTCTTCATCTTTCTCAGTCATCCAGGTAACGTATATCACATCCGGATGCTTAAAGCGGATAGATTCATCACGTACAGATGTGTCATATATTTTTCTGCACACATTGCACGAATTGCACGGAGGATCATCTGACTGACAGAATAATCTGCGGGCAAGGGCAACAGCAAGTTCTTTTTTCCCTACCCCGTCTATTCCAGTAATCAGAAAAGAATGCGCCAGAGATGAATTGACAACTGAATTCTCAAGATGGCTGATTATTTTGTCGTGTCCCGTGACACCCCACATTTTTCACTCCATTATAACTAAAATATAATTGTACCATAGAATTTCTAATGTATAATTAGATACAGGCATTAACTAATAGCCAATAAAAGGAGGGGGAAATGGCAGAACTAGGTAAAATTGAAAAGCCATCAGCAGATCAGTATAAGAACGATCGAAAATTAATCCTTATCCCGTTGCTGTTCCTTGTCAGCAAGCAGAATTCAACTATCAATGATTATGTTGACAGATATTGGAAACAGGCATTTGACCAGGTATACGAACTTCAGGGAAAAATCGGCATGGCAGATTACATCTTCCATGAAATGCTGGTCGATGATAAAGACATTAAGAAAACAACTGAATCATATGGATGCGGAAGTTATCTGATTATCGAAAGTGCCCTGGAAGAAGGCACCAAATTCAAGGTAATTGAAGACAGAGAACTCTTTGAAGTATTCATGGACTGGAACAGAATCATTCAGACTTCCCAGATCATGACTAAATCTGTATATGATGTGGTTTCGGAAAACTACAAGAAGAGCATTGAAGCACGGGATGAATATCTGCAGAATACCATCAACAAAGAACTGGGGCCTCAGCAGACTGCCCTGCTCTTCCTTGAAGAAGGTCATAAGCTGCAGTTTGATCCTGACATCCAGGTATTCTATGTTTCTCCTCCAGCTCTTGATGAACTTGAGAAATATGTCCGAAATGAATATGAAAAGACAATGAAAGAGCGACAGGAAAAAGCTGCCGAAAAAAAGGATGAAGCACAGGCAGGATAGAGTCCTGACTCAGTAGCACATAAACAAAAATCTCCTGTTCATCTCAACGAACAGGAGATTTTTTATTTTACTCACAGAATACAATCAATAGATTAAGAATAGTAATAGAATGTTGTTTTAATGACATTTCCCTTCGCATCAAATTCGTTTTCAGATCTCATAATCATAGTGCTGCCGGAATCATAAATTGCAGTCTTGATGTTTTTTCCGGATGAATCATATTCATATTCTTCATATGAGGTAACTGTATTCGTACCATCATAGAAAGTGATTTTACTGATCCTCCCGCTCTGATCATACTGATATTCATCCTTTTCGTAAATCTTAGAGGAACCATCGTATAAAACTATACTGACAACATTTCCGGATGAATCATATGTGGTCAATGAAGATCTTTCCGCAACTGTCTTTTTATAATAAACAGTTTTTACACTTTTTCCGTCATCTGAATACTCATATTTCTGGTATGAAATGAGAGAATTATAGCCATCATACAAAGAATCCTTGGTCAGATTTCCATCATAATCGTATTCATAGTACTGTCTGTTTTGAATATTTCCGTTTTTATCGAAATATGAAGTAAGCGACTTTGTTCCATCCTGTTCATATTCTGTTCTGATCCAGCTTTCTATATCACCGTTTTTATCACGGTAAGTGGTTTTGACAGCATTGCCGTTATTGTTGTACTCATACTCAATAACTGAAGTGTATAGATAGTTGTCCTTATCCTTATCATCCTTTTTTCCGCATGCAGCTGAGCTCAGCACAAGCGCCAGAACAAGAATACTCAATAGTATTTTCTTCACATCAGGCCTCCTTTATATGGACTCAATCATTTCCGTTTACAGTTTAGCTGACTGATATTGACTGAATATCAACAAAGAACGAAACTAACGTGCCTCAGGAGGAATCAGTTCATCATCAGGCCAGATGTTGAGAATCTCTTCCTTGTTTTTGTTATCTTTCTTTTCCTTTTTGTCTTCTTTCTCTTTTTTATCAGTATTCTTCTCATCTTTGTCATTCTTGGAAGCTTTGATTTCTTCGTCAGACCAGAGATTAACTGCTTCTGAAAGACCGATAACACTTTCTACAGGAACAACGAACAGTATTCCGTGTCCGTCATCACTGATACCGCATGAGTCTGAGATCTCACGTATAACGGAATCACTGACGGCTCTGGGGGTCACAACAAGAACTATTTCAAGTTCATGCTCTATTTCCATTCCGAGGATCTTAGGTGCATCACTTTTTCCGACACCTCTGCCCAGCATGGTTGTGCCGCCTGTAGCTCCATGACTTTTTGCTGCACTGATTACCTTTTCAGCCCAGCCTTTTCTCACAATAGAGACAATCAAACAAACATCCATAGTATTCATACACTTTAACCTCTTGTTTTGTATTCAATTCCTTTTCTTCTGCTTCTGCTTTTTGCAATCCTATACACAATGCCCAGAAGGAGCATCGCAATAATTGGCGCCATAACTATAAGTGCCACAAGACCAAAACTGTCAGCTGAAGACTGTACATCGCTAATTGATGAAAGAAGTCCTATCGCTACAGCAGTAAGGAATACTGCAGGAAGAGGACCTGTGGCTACACCACCCGAGTCGAAAGCCATAGTCACGTACTGCGGATCGCAAAGGAACATCAGTCCGAGGATAAGGACATAACCCGGAATGATAAAATAACGAATCGGTATTCCGTAAACCAGTCTGAGCATTCCAACAGCACAGGCAATGGCTACACCGATGGAAATAGTGATAATGACCTGATTGCGTTTAATTACACCGCTGGTAAAGTCAGACAGCTGATCAGCAAGAATTCGGATCGAAGGTTCGCTGAGCGCTGCCACAAAACCTAGGATAAGACCTGATACAGGTATCATCCACTTATATTCAAACGTTGCAATAACCGCACCTATTTTTTCTCCGAGAGGATAAAAACATATACTCACGCCGGCGATGAAAAGCATCAGACCGACAGCCGCTATAAGTGCTCCGGCGATCATTTTCATAACACCCTTGAAAGGCATTTTCAGATATGCGATCTGAAGTATGAGAAACAATACGACAATAGGAAGCAGTCCATTCGCAATGCTGGAAATATTCGCAACAAGATAATCCCATATTTCAGTGAATATCGTCATACGAACAGTCCTATTATCATTACTGCAAGGATAGGTCCGAGAGCAGTAAAGCCTATGATACCGAAACCATTGGCGGCCGCACTGCCTCTGCGGGACATAAGTGAAGCAATACCGGTTCCGGTGGTGAGAAGAAACGGATTACTGATCAGACCTGAGGAGAATCCTCCGGCATCAAATGCCATAGCCAGATAATCCGCAGGAACGAAGAAAGAAATAATCAGAACAACACCGTATCCGATAAGATAGAGATATTTAAAGGAGATCTTTCTGATCATACAGATAATGGCAACAATAAGCATGACTCCCGCGCCATAAGCAACGGACAACTGCAGAAGATCACCGCTGATCCTGCCATCGGTGATAGATTCAACCAGATTGCTCAATACCGCCACATTGGGTTCCGACATCGTTATCGCGAAACCGATAGTCAGAAAGACCAAGACTATCAATACGGTAGTACCCCACAGCGAGATACCGGAACCAATGGCATTGCCCATGGGAAGCAAGCCAAGTTTTGCGCCCAGCTGATACAGGAACATCCCTACCGCTGTAAGCAAAACACCTATTACAAAATCGAGCCATTCCATCAGGCCCGGACGAATAAATACAAGCTGCATTACCAGGACAACAAGCAGTATAGGCAAAAGCGTTTGAACAACTTCCTTTGCAATAGCTTTAGCTGCTTTCATTTATGCCCTTAGGAATATTATTAATGGGAAATAGCGCATACGGGATTCGAACCCGTGATCTTGGCCTTGAGAGGGCCACGTCCTAGGCCGCTAGACGAATGCGCCATGTATTATAATTAAAACATTTAATCTTACGTATCGTCAAACGCATTTTATACCTGACGATCAAATAATCTGTGCGTAAATTCCAATTAATCATTTTTCTTTGTGATACAATTTTTCTATGGTCAATACTAATTCAGAACTTGTCAGGGCAAAGGTCAAAAGCCTTCCATCCAATTCCGGTGTCTATCTGATGAAAGACATTAACGGGAAGATCATATATGTCGGGAAGGCAATCAATCTCAGTAACCGCGTAAAATCATATTTCACCGGAAACACTCATACACCTAAGACCAATGAACTGGTGAAGCATATATGCGACATTGAATATTACGTCACAAACACCGAAGCAGAAGCACTTGTTCTTGAGCTTAACCTTATCAAACGATACCGTCCCTATTACAACATTGCATTGAAGGATGACAAGGGTTTTCCGTATATCAGAATAAACTTGAATGATGAATGGCCTACCGTGGACCTTGTTAGAAGTCTGCACGATGACGGAGCAAAATACTTCGGTCCTTTTTCATCAGCCAGATCGATAAGGATCACTGTGGAAACTCTCCGCAATATGTTTCCGTTCAGAAACTGTGAAGGCAAGGTCAACACGCATCGTACCCGTCCCTGTATCGAATATGATATGCATAAGTGTACTGCACCCTGCATGGGCTATATCTCACATGAGGATTACAGGAAGATAATCCTTAATGTCATCAGCTTTCTGGAAGGAAAGGATAAACAGATACTCAAACAGCTTAAGGAACAGATGGATAACTATTCCGAAAACCTTGAATTTGAAAAAGCTGCAGAGATACGTGACAGAATACAATCCATTGAAAAGATCCTTAACTGGCAGAAGATGTCAGTGATGGTCAAAGGCAACCTGGATGCGATCGCATTTGCCAGGGACGACAATCAGTGCTGTGTGCAGGTTTTCATGATCAGAAACTCAAGCATCCTCGGCCGGGAACAGTTCATTCTCAAAGGAACAGCGGATGAAAGCGATTCAATGGTGATGTCGTCATTTGTCGAGCAATACTATTCAGTTTCAACCAACATTCCCGGAACGATCATCACCGAATTTCCCGTTGAAAATGAACAGGTCATAAAAGACTATCTCAGGGAACAGCGCAACGCTGCCGTCACACTGTCAGTCCCGACTAAGGGAGCAAGAAAAAGCCTGATTAAGATTGTGAAGGAAAATGCCGAAAAAGGTCTGGTCCAGATGCGTATCAAGAACACTCATCTTCCCTCCCAAATAAAGCCTGCTCTGGAAGAACTGAAGGAAATACTTAAACTTGATAAAATCCCCCGCAGAATCGAAGGCTACGACATCTCAAACACCCAGGGACACCAGAGTGTGGGCAGCATGGTGGTTTTTGAAGATGGTAAACCGGCAAACAAGAAATACCGGAAATATAAGATCCGGACAGTTGAGGGTCCCAATGACTTTGCATCTCTGATGGAAGTTCTCACCAGACGTCTTACCCATGTCGGAGAAGATTTTGCTACAACTCCGGATATCATCCTCATCGATGGAGGCAAAGGTCAGCTTAACTCAGTAATGGAAGCCGTTCATAAACTCGGGGATTTCAACATTACCTTCATCAGCCTTGCAAAACAGCATGAAGAAATCTTTATTCCGGGTGAAGAGGAAAGCCTGAAACTTCCTGAATCCTCCCTTGCCCGTCAGCTCCTGCAGAGAGTCAGAGATGAATCACATCGATATGCCATCGGTTTCCACAGAAGCCTCAGAGATAAGAATACATTCGTTTCACTGCTTGATGTGGTTCCAGGAATCGGACCAAAGAAAAAACAGGCACTCATGAAGTCCTTCGGATCAGTGGATAACATCAGACAGGCATCAGTTGAAGAACTTGCCGAAGTCGTCGGCAACAGTTCAGCGCAGAAGATCAAACAATATCTGTAAAAATAATGACCTCTTCGGGTGAAGAGGTCATTTTGTCAGTTCCTTTTTTTACTACGGATTAACAGTCATAACATCAACTGTAACCTGTGTTGTATTTCCACCCTTGGGAGCCAGATCATATATCCAGCCTTCTGAGTGGTCAGCTTTAAATTCTGAAAACGCATCTCCGGTCAGAAAAATGATTATTGCATTCCTTTCAGGTACCGTTTGGGACGGCATTGATCCGTTGACTGATGAAGCGATTTTTTCAAGATAAGCTGACATCGCTTTATTGTAGGCATCCTGTGCAGTATTGTTCTTTTCTGCTTTCTCTATATCCTGTTCAACTTTTTCACTGAGGAACTGGCCGTCTACAATATATTTTTCCAAAAGATCCTTGCCGAAAAAGTTTATCTGTTGTTCATAAAGGGCTTTATCCCATTTTTCACCTTCAGGTGTTCCGGTCGTATAAAGAGCCTCTCCATATTTCAGGAAATCACCTGATTTAAGCAGCTGCCACAGTTTTTCAGGAAGCATTACTTCCTCTCTTAAGGCATTGCTGAGTTCCTCGAGAGTTTTACCCTGATATTTAAAACTGTAATCAATTTCAGGCATTGCAAGAATTGCAAAGACCTTATCCTTGCCAAAAGAATTAATAGCGTTTTCGAGTTTAGTACTGACACCGTTCTGAGTGACTTCCATGTATGAACTGTCTGCCCAGATCACTTTCATGTCAGATATTGTCGGGGCAGGATTATTCATTCCGTTATTTACTGCTCCCCAGATCCCGAAGCCCACAAGTGCAACAAGAGCTACGCATCCTACACCGCCGGCGATTGCGGTCATCAAACCCCTTCTGGTTCTCTGTTGTTTCATATATTCGTCTCGTCTATCAAACAGACTGTCTGTCATTTCTTTAGAGCTCTTCATAGACGAATCCCTCCTTTTCAAGTTCTCCTCTTAAAGATTGTTTGGCTCGGTAAAGGAGATTTCTTACCTGACGGGCACTTTTTTTCATTACTTTCGATGACTCTTCGTTTGAAAAACCTTCAAAGAAAATGAGCCATATGATCTGTCTGTAATCTGTCGGAAGTTTATCAAGCAGTCTGCGGATCATTAACTTCCGCTCTTCTTTTATGTAAGACTCCTCCAAATCAGATTCATCTCTGAGATATGTCTCCATATCTTCTACAGGAGTGTTTATATATTTGGAATTGTGTCTTATATAATCGACAGTTACATTACGCCCTATAGAGTAAAGCCATGACTTGAAAGACGCTTTCCCCGAATACTTAGGTTTTTTAGTCATAAGCCGGAAAAAGGTATCCTCTGTCATTTCTTCGGCAATGTAGATGTTCTGTACAAGATTATTCAGATAGAGTATAAGTCCGTCTTTGTAATCTCTTACGATCTCCACTATGCCTTCATCATCACCATCAAGAAAACGGCGGTAGCTACCTGCACCGTTATCCATATGATCTGCTCCTTTACAAAACCTTTCATCTATAAGTCGTTTGAGATAAGCAAATGTCTCACCAAATCAACTTATTGATTAAAAAAAAGAGATTACATTCTACTGTAATCTCTCACATATAACATTGATAGTCTGAACCAAAAATCTATTTCAGGAAATTCATGAGGTTATTCTGACGTTCTATATAACGCTTTTTGGCTGCCGCAATAACCTGCAGAGCTTCATCAAGACCTGCCCAGCCTTCTATACCGGTCTTCTTCTGTTCCAGATCCTTGTAAACTCTGAAAAAATGTTCGATTTCCTTGAGCATGTGAGGAGGAACATCATCCAGAGTATGGATATAGTTCCATAGCGGGTCACCGGGAGGGACACATAATATCTTGGCATCAGGTCCATGTTCATCTTTCATTTTGAACATACCTACGGGTCTGGCTTCAATAAGACACCCCGGGAATGTCGGTTCCCATACCATGACGAGGGCATCAAGAGGATCATCATCTTCTGCCCATGTATCCAGAACAAATCCGTAATCATTGGGATAATGCATTGCAGAGAAAAGCATCCTGTCAAATCGAATGCAATGATGCTCATGATCATATTCGTATTTGTTGCGGCTCCCCTTCGGGATCTCAATCATAACTTTTAAATTTTCAACTTCAGCCATTATTCTTCGCTTTCTTCTTTTACTTCTTCTACCGGAGCACCGGCTTCAATTGCTGCCAATTCAGCATCAACCGAACCATTTTTCTTGTATTTGTAATAGTTATAACCCAGTAATCCGAAACATATAATCGATGCGACAAGACCGATTACCTGCGACTGTACCAGATTTCCAACAACAGTCTCATTATCTCTGATGAACCCGACTGCAAATCTGAAAACAGAGTAACATCCGAAATACATATAGAACTGTGATCCCATGAATCTGATCTTTTTCTTCAGAAGGATCAGACCAAGTCCGAGAATGACCATGAAGATCATTTCATAAACCTGTGTGGGATGATAACCGACATTTAATCTTTCGGCAAAGGAATCCGGATGTGAATATGATATTGCCCATGGCAAATCACACTGAGCACCGTAGCAGCATCCGTTGATAAGACACCCGATTCTTCCGACAGCTTGAGAAAAAGCTATGCCGGGTGCCATAACATCAAATAAATAAAGTGCTTTGAACTTTGAAAACTTACTGTAGATCAGCAGGCCGAGTGCAGCACCTAATATACCTCCGTATATGGCCAGGCCATCACCGCCGATGATGTTCTCAGGATGTGCGCTGTAATAGCTCCAGTAATCAACGACATGAAGCAGACGGGCACCGATAATACCGGAAATAGTACCGATGATAAAACCGCTCAGGACCTGATCGGATGTTATCTTTGCACCTTTCTTTGTCTGATAATATGTCCAAAAAACTACAGTGAGAATTGCAAGAGCAACCATCACGCCATACCAACGCAGTTCAAGCGAACCGATCGTAAGTATTATAGGATTCATCGATATATTCATTGTTTTCTCCAAAAACGGACTAAATCTAATTCTAACAGAGAAACATTAATATATGAATGATTTAATTTCCGCACATCGGTCAGTCTTTTCCCATGGGAATTCGACATCGGTTCTTCCGAAGTGCCCGCAGGTTGCAGTTTTCCTATAGATCGGTCTTCTCAGATCGAGAGTATCAATGATTGCTTTGGGTCGGAGATCGAAAAGCGTTGTAACCATTCGGGTAAGCTGCTCAGGTGAATAATCACTGGTTCCCATGGAATCAACCATAACAGAAACAGGTTCAGCTTTACCGATAGCATAAGCGATCTGGACCATACATCTTTCGGCAATACCGCTCTTAACAATATTCTTCGCGATATATCTGGCCATGTAGGCTGAGGAACGGTCAACTTTTGTGGGATCTTTGCCTGAGAATGCGCCGCCGCCATGAGGACAGCTTCCGCCGTAGGTATCAACAATTATTTTTCTTCCGGTCAGGCCGACATCGGCAATAGGTCCGCCGATTGAGAATTCACCGGAAGGATTGATGAAGTATTCAATATCATCTGCAACCAGATTTTCAGGAATAACGGGAAGGATGATCTGTTTCTTAACTGTTTCAGAGATTTCAGCATGTGAAATACCGAGATTATGCTGGGTGGAGAGAACCACCTTTTTAACAGATACAGGTTTATTGTGATCATAAAGGACAGTCACCTGTGCTTTTGCATCCGGTTTCAGCCAGGGAATAACTCCTGCTTTTCTCAATTCTGTCTGTCGGAACATCAGCTTATGAGCAAGAGAAATAGGAAGCGGCATCAACTCCGGAGTTTCATTTGTTGCATATCCGAACATCAGACCCTGGTCACCAGCACCGAGATCACCGTCATTATGTGAGACGGCATCATTGATGTTGTTGGACTGTTCAGAGATATAAAGCAGAACACTGCACTTATCAGGATCGATAGCATCATCGGGTGATTTATAACCTATTTCCTTGATAGTATCCCTTGCGATTCTTTCACAATCCACCTGGGACGAATTCTTTCCGGACACTTCTCCGGCAACTATGACAAGTTCCTTTGCAAGCATTGTCTCACAGGCAACGTGTGCATAAGGATCCTTTTCGATATATGCATCCAGAATAGAATCGCTGATCTGGTCAGCCATTTTGTCAGGATGCCCTTCTGAAACAGATTCAGAACTGAACAAATACTCCATTTTTCTTCCCCTTTTACAAAACAAAAAGCCGTACTGTAGTTCTACAGTGCGGCTTAACAAACAAATATACCTTCATTTTTCGCACTGCGACCTATCGTTCCCCAGACGGGGTATGGCTTTGGCACCTTTAACTTTAAAGGTTGCCGGGTGGATCATCAGGCCATCACCTTCACCACCACTCTCGATAGAGCTACATCAGCTTTGTTTAGTGTAATTGAAGTATTAAAAGGCTGTCAAATTTAAACAGATGTAGTAATATAATCCAGTTATTAGAAAGCGGAGAGCAATTTGAATTTCATCATTGCCCAGATATTAGGGCTTGTTACTACAGCAATAGGCATTATAAGCATTCATTTCAAGGATATTAACCATATCCTTATCAGCCATGTTCTGACCAATGTAATAGCTGTCGTTACATTTGCCTTACTTGACGGTATGTCCGGAGCATGGGTCTGTTTTGTGGCAGCATTCCTGACAGTCCTGATGTACTTTGTCAACAAAAGCAAGCATGCCGGGGAAAGAAAACTAAGAATAATAATTGCAATTGTATTCGTCATTGTAACAATCACAGGAACAGTAATCGTGTTCAAAGACTGGAAAGATTTATTCTCCGGAGCATGTGCAGTACTTTATGCAATTGCTTCAGTTCAGGAAAATTCAGAAAAATTCAGACGGGTGATTTTGTTCAATCAGCTGTCATGGATTGTATATAACTTCAGTGTCGGTGCATATACCAATCTGATCATGAGTGTCACATCGATCGTTTCAACTATAATCGCAATGATCAGATACAGAGCAATGGTAAAAGACAGAGCCCAAAATGAGAATAATTCGGGTCAAATTGCATGAAACCGAATTATCTTATATAATTTCTATTTGTCTGTGGTGGGTATAGCCGAGAGGCCTAAGGCGCCAGGTTGTGGCCCTGGAGATCGAGAGTTCAAATCTCTCTACCCACCCCACTCGACTAAGAACTGAATACGTGACATGCGCCTGTAGCTCAGCGGATAGAGCACCAGTCTTCGGAACTGGGTGTCGTGGGTTCGAATCCCACTAGGCGCGAATCTATTCTCTATCCATTTCACACTTATCTGTTTATTTTTACTGCAAATATACTTTTCAAATAAAAACCGACTCTATTTGGTATCAGAGCCGGTTTCTTTTGTTAAAACCGAATAATGCTTTTTATTTTGTGAAAGAATCGATAGCTTTCTGCTGTATTTCAAAAAGTTCCCTGATCGCTTTATCAGCAGTATCGATAATCTTATTCAAAATTTCCCTGGAATACGGATTGCCCTCAGCAGTTCCCTGCAGCTCAACAAACTTTCCGCTTCCCTGCATAACAACATTGAAGTCGCAGTCGGCTGTGCTGTCTTCCTCATAGCAAAGATCGCATAAAACTTCATCTTTGAGAACACCGACGGAAATTGCTGCCAGTTTATCCTTGATTGGGATCTCATTGAAAACTCCCATGCTTACCATGTTGTAAAGAGCCTGGTATACAGCAACATATGAACCGGTAATGGAAGCTGTTCTTGTTCCGCCGTCAGCCTGGATAACATCACAGTCTATCTGCAGTGTTCTTTCTCCCAATGCGTTCATATCAACAACTGATCTTAGTGATCTTCCGATCAATCTCTGGATTTCCTGACTCCTTCCGTTAATGGAACCCTTGGTAATATCTCTCGGTGTCCTTACAAGAGTTGCCCTGGGAAGCATTGAATATTCTGCTGTTACCCATCCTCTTCCGCTGTTCTTCAAAAACGGAGGGACTTTATCATCGACTGAAACCGAGCAGATGACTCTGGTCTTTCCTGATTCAATAAGGACCGATCCGTCTGCAAATTCCTGAAAAGACGGAGTGATTGTGACCGGTCTGATCTGATCATTGGTTCTGTTATCAATTCTATCCATTAAAGTATCTCCTTGCTGGAAATGGCTTCTAATTTTTCGCATAGCCATATCAGCACATCCTTTGCTGCCATTTTGCGTATTTCATCCCTGCTTCCGCTGAAGACAGACATTCTGCTTTCTGCTTCTCCGGTGTATGAAAATCCGAAAAAGAATAAACCCTCGGGTTTATATTCACTCCCGCCGGGGCCTGCAATTCCTGTTTCAGACATGCAGATATCCACACCGAGTGCTCTTCGTCCTCCGACAGCCATCTGCTGTGCAACAAGACCACTGACTGCGCCGAACTGTTCTATGGCCTTTTTACTTACACCGAGAATCTTATTCTTAACTGAATCGCTGTATGCGCAGACAGATCCGTTATAGCATGCAGAAATACCAGGTCGGTCTGTAAACAGTTTGGAAAGAAGGCCACCTGTTGCTGATTCGGAAAAACCGATCACAAGCTTGTTCTTAATCAGAAGTCCGGAAGCATATCCGACAAGGTCAGACAATTCTTCATCGATATCACAGTATTCTTTACGCATCTCATCATTCATGCTAACATCCTCTTAAAAGTGTTGCTTGCAGGAAATTATATTGTATCGCATCCGAATCAAATTAACACCCAATGCAAAAGCCAATGCCATCACAGGATGTATTGATGATGTCTGGCAGATACGAATAAAGGCTCAGCCTATCGAAGGAAGAGCCAATAATGAACTTATAAAATACCTCAGCAATGTTCTTGATATTGCAAAGAGCAATATCAGCCTCGATAAAGGACAGACTTCCAGAATCAAAACGGTTCTTGTTGAAGGACTTGAAGAGTCAGTTATACTGGAAAGGCTTGCAAAAGCTGCAGATTAGCGGATTTCAACGCCTTCACAGTTAAGACAGTGATAAGCTGAATTCGTATACTCCATCACCGCACCACACTGAGGGCAGGTCTGCATTGATCTGCATCTGGTGTAACCGCACTGAAGACAATGGTCAAAATAACCGGTCTCATCAATATCTAAAAATAAACTGCCGCCACATTTTGGGCAGGGATTTGATTTCCAATTAGCCATATTTACTTAATACTCCATTTTTGACAATACAAGTTGGAAATTATAATGGGTCGGCAACTGAAATGCAACACCTGATTTAACGTATCAGTTAATGCAATTTTATGATTCGTCGGCTATATCCGCTGCGACAATGGTATAAGGACATGTGATGGCACCGGTCGGGCATACATCTTCACATACACCGCACCAGGTGCAGTCATCTTCGCTTACAAATGTAAGTTTATTATCAATTATCTCAAGACCACCACGCAGACACGCATTTAGACAGGCTCCGCATGTGATACATTTTGAATAGTCTATTATCGGTTTAAGCATTGATAATCCTATATATCCTTAATCAGTAAACATTATATCAACAATGCTACATAAAAAACGTAACATTAGTATCATTCAACCAAATCCACCAGTTCCTGAAGTCCCTTTATGTCAATCAACTTTATTTTACCGTGGTTGATCTCAATATACCCTTCGTCTTCAAGAGATTTGAGCGCACGGCTGACAACTTCTCTTGCCGTGCCTGCCATAGCTGCCATATCACGCTGAGTAATGTTCTTCGCATGCAGAGCATCTGTGTTAATGTAAGCAAGAAGGATCTTGGCAACACGTCCTGTGACACTCCTAAAGGACAAATCCTCAACAAGTGAAATAAGATATCTGATTCTGTTTGATAACAGACGTAATGTCGCCTTCATTATTGAAGAATTCATTTTCATCAGATTTAACAGACTTTCATTCGGAATATAACAGACTCTGACAGGAACGATGGCTTCAACATTGTAAATCGATGGGAAACTGTCGACTAAAGTAGTCTCATTAAAATAGTCACCATTTCGGATCAGGGTGATAGTCTGTTCCTTCCCATCAGGGGATATTTTATTGATTTTGGCAATACCGTCTGTTACAAAGAACAGCTTTTGGATCGTTTCCCCTTCACTGATGATCATGGTCTGGCGGGAATATGATGTTTCCTGCAATTCTTCCATGAAAAGGCTCACGCTGTGGTCATCCAGTTCTCTGCAGAACTGGGTCTCCAGCATTACCTTTCTTGAGTGATCCGACAGTGCCATCAATCCCACCTAGTCAGCATTCTAAAGGGTTTTAGAAATAAGCTCCGATAGTTTAACAAAAGTTCGGACAGGAACACCTGTTCCGCCGTATACGTATATACCTTTCGTTTTATTAACCATCTCAACGCCTGCAATGTCAAGATGTATCCAGGGTCTTTTCTCGATAAATTCGTAAATAAAGTATGCTGCAGTAATGGATCCGGCATCTCTTCCGCCGCCGATATTCATAACATCAGCAATTCTGCTTTTATTGAGGTCTCTGTATTCCTCATACATCGGCATCTGCCATGTCTTTTCATCAACATCGGTTGCAGCCTTCTTATAAAGATCCATAAAAGCCTGATTATTTGTATATGATCCGGAACATACATGTCCGAGAGCTACGACACATGCACCAGTCAGTGTTGCGACATCGATAACCCGGTCTGCCTTAATTTCACGGAATGCATATGAAACTGTATCAGCAAGAGTAACTCTGCCCTCAGCATCTGCAGAAATAACTTCAATTGTCTTGCCATTGAATGTCTTGATAATATCACCGGGTTTATAAGCCTTTCCTCCCGGCATATTCTCAACTGCTCCGACAACTGCTGTGACATTGATATTAAGGCCAAGTCTGGCAATGGCATGAACCGCAGCGAGTACAGATGCAGCTCCGGCCATATCACCCTTCATTTCTTCCATACCCTTATCCGGCTTCAATGAAATACCGCCGGTATCAAAGGTTACGCCTTTGCCGACCAGCGCAAGGTCGACTTTATCGCTCTGACGTCCCTTATAGGCAAGAGTGATAAGTCTGGGTTCATTGACACTGCCCTTGCCTACCGCAAGTATACCGCCCATTCCCATCTTTTCCATGGCAGGAACATCATAGACAGTTGCCTTAAGCTTTTTGCTGTCCTTGGCAAGTTTCCTGGCAAAAGAGGCAACATCTTCGGGCACAAGATTATTGCCGGGCTCGTTGACGATATCACGTGCGAGACAAACTGATTCAGTGATAGTTTCAGCCTTGTTTGCGGCATTCTCCACATCTGCCAGATATTTCTTATCTGAATACAAAACAACAGATTTTATTGCTTTGTCATCATTATCCACAGTCTTATATTTGTTGAATGTATAAGATCCCAGAAGAATACCTTCACAAACTGCCTGTGCGAAAGCTCCGGCATCTTTTGTTTCAGGGATCATTACTGCGACTTTGCTGCATCCGTGCTTCAGTAAAGAACGTATAGCATCAGCTACGTTGTTTCGGGCAGCATCATTGTTTCCGATGGTCCCGATACCGCACAATGCAACAACCTGTGCTGTTTCAGAGGAAGCAGTATCAAATACACATACCTGATTCTTCTTTCCGCTGAAGAGCTTTTTCTTTGAAGCTCTGTTTACGGTATCTTTTATAATCTGGTCCTTGGTCTCATATAAAAATGTTTTGTCCTGTGTTCCAAAAACTATGATTCCGTAATCTCCGCCACGGAATAATGATTTACTCTTAACAGTTATTTCCATATCTACTCCTAACAATGATCTCCGCAGCTTATGCCGAGTTCTTTTTCAACAATCTTCATTGCGCAGTACTTTCCGCACATTGAGCATGCTTCGGTTGCAGTCTGCTTATTTCTTCTCATTTCAGAGAACTTAACCGGATCTATGCATTCAACCTTCTGCCCTTCCCAGTCAAGCTTTTTACGTGCTGCAGACATTCTTCTGTCACGTTCAGCAGCACCCGGAATGCCGTTCGCAATATCAGCAGCATGAGCAGCAATACGGGAGGCAATGATTCCGTTTTTAACATCTTCAATATCCGGTAATCCGATATGTTCGGCAGGGGTTACATAGCAGAGGAACGAGGCACCATTAGTCGCAGCGATTGCTCCTCCGATTGCTCCGGTGATGTGATCATAACCGGCAGCAATATCTGTAACCAGAGGACCGAGAACATAGAAAGGAGCATTGTGGCAGATCGTTTTCTGCAGCTGCATATTGGTAATGATCTGGTTCAAAGGAACGTGGCCGGGGCCCTCAACCATAGCCTGTACACCTGCGGCTCTTGCTCTGTCCACAAGTTCTCCCAGAGTAATCAATTCTTCTATCTGGGCCCTATCAGTCGCATCAGCGGTTGAACCCGGGCGCAGGCCGTCTCCCAGACTTAATGTAACGTCATATTTGTGCGCAATTTCGAGAAGCTTATCAAAGTGTTCATACAGCGGATTCTCTTTGTTATTATGAAGCATCCAGGCAATAACGAATGCACCGCCCCTTGATACCACATCGGTAACTCTGCCTTCATACTTAAGCAGCTCCACTGCTCTACGAGTTATACCGCAATGAACTGTAATGAAATCCATTCCATCTCTGCAGTGTGCTTCGATCGCATTGAATAGGTCATCCTCAGTCATGTTAACAACAGCTTTATAACTTGCTGTGGTTTCAACTAATGCCTGATATATAGGAACACTGCCGATAGTAAGCGGACAGTTCTCAATAATAGTCTTTCTGATTGCATTGATATCACCGCCGGTGCTGAGATCCATAACTGCATCAGCTTTGTAATCAATACATACCTTCAGTTTTTCAAGTTCGGTATTAACATCACCTGTATCCGATGATGTTCCGATGTTTGCATTGATCTTTATTCTTAATCCTTCGCCAATACCGCACGGGATAAGATTTGTATGATTGATATTCGCTGGAATAACTACACTGCCGTCGGCAACTTTTTTTATCAATACTTCCTCAGGAATGCCCTCTTCCTCAGCAACATGTTTCAGCTGAGGTGTGACGATGCCCTCTCGGGCATATTCGAGCTGTGTCTTCATTCTTCAACCCCTAAAAATTCTATACTTGTATATTGTAGACCAAATGATAGAAAAACGGACACTCATGGAGTGTCCGTTATATCTTTCTTGTTTATAATGCAGATTAGCAACAACAATCTGTTTCAGGGATGACTTCATCCACACCGGCAATCAAATCAAGACACTTTACTCTGTTCATGTAATTGCACATTTTTACAAAGTCAGCGATCTTTATACCGTGTACCTGTCTGCCGTCTCGGAGGTTGATTGAAACAGTTTTGTTTTCAACTTCTTCATTACCGATAACGACTACATAAGGCACTTTATAGTGCTTGTAATTCTTGATCTTATTGTTCATATGGGTATCGGAAGTATCAAGTTCGATGTGAATGCTATTCTTTCGGAGAACTTTTGCTACTTCCCTGGCATATTCATTGTGTTCTTCACGGATTGGGACAATACCAACCTGCGTAGGAGCAAGCCAGAATGGGAATGAACCCTTGAACTGTTCAATAAGGATACCCATGAATCTTTCGAGGGAACCATAGATAACTCTGTGAATGATGACAGGAATCTTTTCTGTATTGTCAGCTGCAACATAGACGATACCAAAGTTTCTCGGAAGCTGGAAGTCCAGCTGTACGGTACCCATCTGCCATTGTCTGCCAAGGCAATCCTTCATAATGATATCGATTTTAGGACCGTAGAAAGCGCCATCACCTTCGTTAATATCGTATCCATCTTTACCGTATCTCTTGTCCAGGATGGCTTTAAGTTCTGCTTCAGCTCTGTCCCAGAGAGATATCTCGCCCATGAAATCATCAGGTCGGGTAGACAATTCAGGTCTGTAAGTAAGGCCGAAGATGCCATAGAATCTGTCGGCAATATCAAGAATATTATTTACTTCTTCTGCAATCTGATCTTCGGTCACATAGTTATGCGAGTCATCCTGTCGGAACATCTGAACTCGGAGAAGACCATTAAGTTCACCGGATTTTTCTTTTCTGTGAAGAACATCACTGTCTGAATATCTGAGAGGGAATTCCTTATAGCTGTGTCGTTTTCGTTTGTAGATAACTACAGAGTTAGGACAGTTCATAGGTTTAAGACCCCAGATGGAATCATCATCTTTGTCTTCCATGACAAACATACCGTTTCGATAATGATCCCAGTGGCCTGAAGTGACCCATAATGCATTCTTGTTCAGCAATGGAGTTGCAACTTCATGATATCCGAGAGTTTCGTGTTCTTCTCTCCAGTATTGAAGAATGGTATTGAGCATTCTCAGACCATTAGGCAACCAGTAAGGCATACCGGGTGCATTCTGGTCAAAGAAGAAAAGATCAAGCTGGGGACCGAGTACCTTGTGATCTCGGGCTTTGGCTTCTGCCAGGAAATCAAGATATTCTTTCAGTTCGCCCTTGGAAGGATATGCATAAACATAAACTCTTTGGAGGACGTCATTGTGTTCATCACCACGCCAGTATGCTGATGATGTTGATGCAATTTTAAATGCTGCAGACTGAAGATCCTTTGTGTTTGATACATGAGGTCCGCGGCAGAGATCCACAAAATCACCGGTCTTATAAATTGTGATTGTTTCACCTTCAGGCAGGTCATTAATGAGTTCAACTTTATATTTCTGATCTGCAAAGATTTCAAGTGCTTCTTTTTTGGTAACTTCCTGTCGGACGAAATCATCACCTTTTTTGATGGCTTCATTCATCAGTTTTTCAATTGCGGGGAAATCCGCTTCAGTTATTGCGTGGGGAAGACCGAAATCATAGTAGAAACCATTGTCGATCTGAGGTCCGATCGCGATCTGAATCTTTTCATCTCCGTAGAATTTGATAACTGCCTTGGCAAGAATATGAGCAAGACTGTGACGATACATTGGAAGATATTGTTCTTCGATCATTTTTTTCCTTTCACTCCTCACTGGCACTACCAGCGAACGTTTAATTAGATAATGTTTGTATATTCTACACCGAATGGAATAATTAAGTCGATTTAAATACACGTACAGAAAGGGAAATAAAAATCTTTTACAACACTAAACGAAAAAGTGGTTCAGATTGGAAGTTAATGGCTGGAAATCCAGGATTCGAACCTGGGTATACAGATCCAGAGTCTGTTGTCCTACCGCTAGACGAATTTCCAATGTGATAATATTAATATATCACTGAAAGAAAAATGGCGCAAATCAGAAGAAGGTTAAATTGAGTATAGATATTTCCAAACTTGAAGAAACAATCGGTCTGACATTCAAAGACCACACAAATATAGAAGAGGCTCTTACACACAGTTCATGTCTGAATGAAACGGCACGAACCAAATCAAATGAACGTCTCGAATTTCTCGGAGATGCCATTCTGGGAGCCGTTCTGGCAGACGTTCTTTTCAAAAAATATGATATCGTTGATGAAGGAGTTCTTACACAAATCAGAAGTATACTGGTCAGAAGAAGCACTCTGGCTGACCTCGCCAAACACTTTCATATAGATGAACTTCTTATAATGGGAAAAGGCGAAGAGAACTGCGGAGGACGATCCAATGCCAGAAATCTGGCAGGGGCAATGGAAGCTGTTATAGCTGCTGTTTATCTTGATTTCGGATGGGATGTAATTTTCAAGGTATTGGAAAACTGTTTTGCAGATGAAATGGCAACTCAGGAGAGAGCCCAGAAAGAAACCGATTATAAATCCGAGCTGCAGGAACTTATCCAGCTCCGTCTTAAGGTAACGCCTTCATATTCGATCATCAATGAGGTCGGGCCTGTACATGACCGCACATTTACTGCCGTAGTCAAAGCTAATGACAATATACTCGGGCAGGGAACCGGTCACAGTAAAAAAGCAGCAGAAATTGCAGCTGCAAAAGACGCATTGAATAGCTTCAGTTAACTTTACTTGTATGAAACAGGTTGTTAAAATTCTAATATCTACATACTAGAGGAGAAATAATTATGGGAAGTAGAGATAAAGGCGGCAAAGAAGCCAAAAAGCCAAAGAAGGGCTCGATCAAACCAGCTTCAATTGGTGAATTTTCAGAACCGGCACCTGAAGTTGAAGTAATCAGAAAAAAGCGAAAATCAGAAGAATAATCTTTAAGTATTTATAAAGCTCATAACGATAACACCAAGTGGATTCACTTGGTGTTATTTTTTCTAGGCCAGCTAACCCATTTGAAGTATGATTTTTGCGGATTTCCAGACATCTTCCAATGAATATTTTTTTCTTTCCTCTGCTGAAAAGATGTGGAATACCACATCACCATAGTCAACAATGACCCAGCCGGAGGAATTCTCCCCTTCCTTGTGAAGAGGATATTCATTTTCTTTCTTTAAAAGCTGAATCACTTCTTCAGCTACAGCATCGGTCTGTCTTTCTGATTCAGTGCTGCAGATTACGAAATAAGCGGCAAAAGCACCGATTGATCCGGTATCCATGACAATGATGTCATTGCAGATTTTATCACTTGCAATGGCTGCGATCCGTTTTGCTTTTTCTAAAGTATCCAGTGTATTTACCTCAATAGTTTTTATTTATTATACATCACTTTAAAATGGTATACTTTCGCTATGTCATTACTATTTGGAACATCCGGTATTCCTGCATCCACGGCAGTGAATGAATCAAGCAAGATGCCAAACGAAAGCACACTCAGCGGTATAAAACGTGTGGCAGAGCTTGGTCTCGGCTGTATGGAACTGGCTTTCGTCCATGGGGTATACATCAAGGAAGCTGATGCCCCTGCTGTAAGGAAAACAGCAGAGGAAAACCATGTCAGATTAAGCTGTCATGCACCCTACTATATCAATCTCAATGCCAAGGAAGACCAGAAAGTTGTAATGTCACAGAAATATATCCTCAGTTCTGCAAAGATAGCCAATCTGTGCGGTGCGGATACAGTCGTTTTTCATGCCGGATACTATCTTGAACAGGACCCAAAGGATGTTTATTCGAAGATCAGGGAACAGATTAAGTTCATTCAGGACAAGCTTGATGAAGAGAACAATCCCATAACGATCAGACCTGAAGTTTCAGGTAAAATCTCACAGTTCGGAACATTTGATGAACTCACTTCTCTCGCACTGGAAGATCCCAGGATCAATATATGTATTGATTTTGCACACTGGCATGCCCGTTATGGAAAATTCAACAGCTATGAAGAATTCGATAAGCTGCTGAAAGATCTTCATGACAGGCTCGGCGACAAAGGAACGAAGAATGTTCATTTCCATATGTCTGGAATCAATTACGGACCGAAAGGCGAACTGAACCACCTTCCTCTGCGTGAATCAGATTTAAGGTATGAAGAAGTCATTCAGGCATGGGCCGACAACAAACTGGAAGGGAAAATAATCTGCGAAAGCCCGATCCGTGAAGAGGATGCGCTGCTGCTTCAGAGCATCTACAACAGTTCAATGCATTAAAATGTAGTTTTCAGGTATAATATCTATTTACACTGACATGCGTAAAAGCTATGTTATATTTATTGTAGATATATTATTAGAAAGGTTCATATGAAGATAGACTGGAAAAAAAGTATTATCATCTATCTGCTGTTAATAGCAGTAGCAGTTGTTCTTCTGCAATCTATCGGATTGAACAAAGGCAACAAGCCTGCCGACGTTCCCTTATCTGAAGTTATAGCAATGTCCCAGGAAGGACAGATCGAGAAGATTGAAGTAGAAGATGTCAAATTAATCATTACTGCTAAAGATGGAAAAACATACAAAAGCGTCAAGGAAAACGGTGTTTCAATCTATGAAATTGAAGGGCTTGAACTTGATGGCGTTAATGTAAAAATTGCAGATACTTCTTCTTCAATCGGCGTACTGCTGATCAGTTTCCTGCCTTATATTCTGTTTGGTCTGTTTATTTTCTGGATGTTCAGACAGGCATCGAAATCAAATAATCAGGCAATCTCATTCGGAAAGATGAGAACAAAACAGCTTTCTGACTCAGACAAAGTTGTTACATTCGCAGATGTTGCAGGCATAGAAGAAGCCAAGCAGGATCTTACTGAAATCGTAGAATTCCTCAAAGACCGAACCAAGTTCCAGAAAATGGGTGCAAAGATTCCCCGTGGAGTACTTCTTATCGGTCCTCCGGGAACAGGTAAAACACTGGTCGCCAAAGCTGTCGCCGGCGAAGCAGGTGTTCCGTTCTTTGCCATCTCAGGTTCTGAGTTCGTCGAAATGTTTGTCGGTGTCGGTGCCAGCCGTGTTAGAGACCTCTTTAACGAAGCCAAAAAGGCTGCACCCTGCATTATTTTCATTGATGAAATCGATGCAGTAGGACGACAGCGAGGCACAGGTCTCGGCGGCGGACATGATGAAAGAGAACAGACATTAAACCAGATCCTGGTTGAAATGGATGGTTTTGAAACAGACCAGAGCATTATCGTAATGGCTGCGACTAACAGACCTGACATTCTTGACCCTGCCCTTCTCAGACCGGGACGATTTGACCGACGTATCGTTCTCACCCGTCCTGATGTTAAAGGCCGAGAGGCCATTCTTAAGGTCCATGCCAAAAATAAACCTTTTGAAAGCGATATTAAATATTCAGTCATTGCCAAACTTACTTCCGGTTTCTCAGGTGCGGATCTCGAGAACCTTCTCAATGAATCTGCCATACTTGCTGCAAGAAGAAATAAGGAAAAGATCGGCATGGCAGAAATCGAAGAATCGATCGACCGTGTAATGTTCGGTCCTGAGAGAAGAAGCCATAAGCTTGATGAAAAAGAAAAGAAAGTCACCGCTTATCATGAAGCAGGACATGCTATTCTTGCACATCTTCTTCCTCATGCTGATCCTCCCAGAAAAGTTACCATCATCCCCAGAGGTATGGCTCTTGGTTATACCAAACCCCTTTCTGAAGATAAAGATATCAACACCAGTGAACAGCTGCTGGATACCATCACCATGGCAATGGGCGGAAGACTTGCTGAAGAAATCGTCTTCAATCAGCTTTCGACAGGTGCTTCTTCCGATATCAAACAGGCAACCAACATTGCTGTTTCAATGGTCAAAGAATACGGTATGAGCAAACTCCTCGGTCCCCGATCATTCGGAAACAGAGAAGATACTGTATTCCTCGGCAGAGAAATCACTGAACAGAAGGACTATGCCGAAGATACAGCCAACCTTATCGACAAAGAAGTCAACCGAATTATCACCGAATGTTATGAAAATGGTAAAAAGCTGATGCTGGAAAACCGTGATATGCTTGACCGACTGGCAAACGGACTTCTTGAATACGAAACACTTGAAGGTGAAGATCTTTACAGAGTTCTCGGTGCACCTGTTCCTGAAACCATGAAGGAAATTGACGCAGAAATTGCAGGAACCACTACACAGCCAGATGAAACTCCTGCTGAACCGGTTGCTGATGATCAGCCTGCCGGTGTAACCGCTGATGATGAACCTAAAGAATCAGAGAATGGTCTTTAACCAAATATAATTGATTGCTATTAAAGGTGTATCATGCGAATGTGATACACCTTTTTTAATTATTACAGTCTAAAGAATGCTATAATCGGCATAATACAGATGAGGAGCAAATTAAATGTTTAACAAAATCGGTTTCATTGGATGCGGGAATATGGGCAGCGCTATTGCAAAGGCTGTCTGCGAAAACGGATACGGCAAAAAGGTATGTCTTGCCGACCCGGACAAAGATAAAACAAAGGATTTTGTTGAAAAATACGGCTGCAAAAGTTCCACCAATAAAAAGATCGCTGCCGAATGTGATCTCATATTTCTTGCGGTCAAACCGCAGGTCATGGCAGACATGCTGAAATCGATTGCTCCCGATCTGAAAAAACGAACAGACCGATTTGTTCTTGTCAGTATGGCCGCAGGCCTCTCAATGGATACGATACTGAAGATGGCATCAGGCAAATACCCCATCATCCGAATAATGCCGAATACTCCGGTTTCAATCGGACAGGGAATGATACTGATGTGTAATAAAGGCACTGCAGAGGAAGAAACCAATTCATTCAGAAAACTTCTTGATAAAGGCGGTATCATCGATGAAATTCCTGAAGACAAAATCGATGCTGCCAGTGCAGTCTCGGGATGTGGTCCTGCCTTTGTCGCAATGATGATCGAATCCATTGCAGACGGCGGAGTTGCATGCGGACTTCCAAGAGACAAGGCCCTTTTATATGCGGCACAGACGATACAGGGTGTCGGCTCAATGTATATCCAGTCAAAGGAACACCCTGAAGTAATGAAGGATAAAGTATGCTCCCCTGGCGGAACAACAATACAGGGCGTCAGAGCTTTGGAGAACAGAAAGTTCCGTTCTGCATGTATGGAAGCAGTGATTGCTTCATATAACAAAACGATTGAACTGAAAGGATAAATGTATGCGTATAGTTGTTAAAATCGGAACATCAACACTGACGCACCAAACCGGCATGCTCAATATCAGACGTGCAGAAAATCTTGTAAAGGTATTGAGCGATCTGAAAAACTTCGGACACGAACTGATTCTTGTCTCATCCGGCTCTATCGGCATGGGTGTCGGCAAATTAATGCTTTCGGGACGTCCTGATGATATGCCGACCAAACAGGCAGCTTCCGCAGTCGGTCAGGTCGAGCTGATGTACACATATGACAAGTTATTCAACCAGTTCAATCACAATGTCGCCCAGATTCTGCTTACAAGTGAAGACATCCATAATGAAAAGCGCAGCATAAATATTAAAAACAGTATTTCACGGCTTCTTGAACTTAAGGCCATCCCTATCATCAATGAAAATGATGCCGTATCAACAGACGAAATCGGAGTGGAAACTACGATCGGAGAAAATGACACTCTTTCTGCAATTGTGTCCAGTCTGCTTCAGGCTGATATTCTGATCATTCTCTCAGATATAAACGGTTTATATACATCCAATCCTCATGAAGATAAAAATGCAAAGCTCATTCCTGTCGTTGAAGAAGTAACTCCTGAAATAATGGCTCTTGCACACGGAAAAGGAAGCAACCTCAGTTCTGGCGGAATGACAACAAAGCTTAAGGCTGCTGAGATCGTCAATAAAACCGGATGTGATATGGTTATCATCAATGGCAATAACCCTGAACTTCTGTATGATGTTATTGAAGGCAAACCAGCCGGAACAAAGTTTCTTGGAAGGAAAAACTGATGCAGTCAACTGATGAGATAATCAATAAAGCCGTTCAGGCCAAACATGCAGTCGCACTTGCATCATCCAGTAAAAGAAATGCTGCTCTGATTGCTATCGCTGATGAACTGATAGAACAGCGTCATTCCATCCTGAAAGCAAATGAAGAAGATATCGCAAATGCAAAAGGAACCATAAGCGATGTCATGATCGACAGACTTCGTCTCACCGAAGACAGAATCAATGGAATGGCAAACGGCATCAGGGAAGTTGCAGAACTGCCTGATCCGGTCAATGTACTGTTGAAAAGAACGTTCCGCCCGAACGGACTGGAAATAGACAAAGTGACCGCTCCTATGGGAGTAATTGCGATCATATATGAAAGCAGACCCAATGTGACTTCAGACTCTGCCGCCCTGTCCATCAAAGCAGGAAGCGCATGTATTCTGAGAAGCGGCAAAGAAGCATGGAAGAGCTCTGCCGCTATTGTTAAAGCAATGAAACACGGTCTGGAAATTGCCGATATTCCGACTGATGCCATTAATCTTATTGAAGATACAAGCAGACAAAGTGCCAATGAACTTATGAAAGCACATGGAAGAATAGATCTTCTCATTCCCCGGGGCGGAGCAGGTTTGATAAGAGCATGTGTGGAGAATGCCACTGTTCCATGTATAGAAACCGGAACAGGAATATGCCACATTTATGTAGATAAAGAAGCTGATATCGGAAAAGCATTATCAATCGTCAGGAATGCCAAAACAAGCCGTCCCAGCGTATGCAATGCATGCGAGACATGCCTTGTCCATAAAGATATAGCTGATCAGTTCCTTCCCCTGCTGAAGAAAGAAATACCTGAAGTGGAACTCAGACTGGATAAAAGAGCCGCAGAGATCATTGAAGGCACACCAGCAGGTGAAAAGGATTTCTATACTGAATATCTGGATTATATCCTGGCTGTCGGCATCGTTGACAGTGCGGAAGATGCAATCAGTTTCATTGAGAAACACAGCACCCACCATAGTGAATCCATTGTCACTGAAAATAAAGACACCGCAGATCTTTTCCTGCAGACGATTGACAGCGCTGCAGTTTACTGGAACGCTTCAACACGTTTCACAGACGGCGGTGAATTCGGACTTGGCTGTGAAATGGGAATTTCAACCCAGAAATTACATGCCAGAGGACCAATGGGGCTTCAGGAACTTTGCACATACAAATACATAATCAAGGGAAACGGACATATCCGCTGATTATTAAAAAACCATGTGTGAGACACATGGTTTTTTAACTGATATATGGTTTTTATTTACGGCGTTCTATGACGTAGCGTGACAGCGCTTCAAGTCCGTCTCTGTATTTATTATCAGGAAGCTTATACAAATATTCCAAAGCTTTATTAACAAATCTTTCAGCTTCTGCGTAACACTTTTCGATGATGTCAGAGTCTCTGACCATCTGAACAGCTTTCTTAATATTCTCTTCCACATCTCTGTGATTGAATATCTCAATTACAGGATTATCATCTGGATATCTTTCCATAAGCATGGAAGCCGGAAGAGTAAGTGTGCCCTGTCTGAGATCAGCACCCACAGGCTTGCCTACATCTGATTCACTACCGGTATAGTCCAATATATCGTCTACAATCTGAAATGCCAGACCAAGATAATACGCAAACTTATCAATATTATTGATCTGATCTTCGGAAGCATTTGATAAAATAGCAGCACTTTTTGTCGATAACTGGAATAGTGCAGATGTTTTCCCGGCCATTCTCTGAATATATTCATCATACGTCTGATTGATAACATATGATGAAAATGCCTGCTTGATTTCTCCCTTGGCAATAATAGCCAGCGTTTCTGTAAACAGCTTGAGTGTACGGATATTGTCATTCATTGCCGAATATTTCCCGGCAGTAGCAAACAGGTAATCACCAAGAAGCACTGCAAGATCTACTCCGTAAACAGAATTTATGGTAGGTCTTCCGCGTCTGAGATCGGCAGAATCAATCGCATCATCATGAACGAGAGTTGCAATGTGCATCGTCTCACAGGAAATAGCCTGTTTGGTCAGCAGCTCTTTATCTCCGCCCAGCATACCGCCTGTCAGAAAAACAAGTGTAGGACGGAGAACCTTTCCACCTACAAGAATCTGCTCAAGCATTTTCTGCATTTCAGAGAAATCGCTTCTCTCTTCTATGATCTCATGGAAACCATCGATAACTCTGTCCAGGTCATCCTTTACAAGATCATGTGCTTCTTTGAATTTCATTTTAGATATCATTTATCCGATACCCATTCTTTCGCGTTCTTCATCCACGATTTTTTCATCAAGTTTTGTGAACAACACAGAAGGCTGGCGCAGTTGCTGTCCCTCCTGCGGTACTACGATCTTCCAACCTGCATCTTCGACCTTGCCGTCAAAGCCCAGATATTCATGTAACTTCTGTGAGCTGAAAGGAAGGAACGGATAGAACATTGTCTTAAGAGCCGCAATAACACAGATGGCAGTATACAGTGATGATCCTGCCTTTTCCTTGTCAACTTTAATTACCTTCCACGGTTCTGCATCATCAAGATACTTATTTGCTGCATGGGCAAGATCCATCGTTTCTCTGATGGCATCCTTGAAATGACAATGTGAAAGCAGTTCTCCTACTTTTACGATTGTTTCCTCAGACAGCTTGATGAGGTTCTCACTAGCCTCATCCAGTTCACCTTTTTCAGGGACTTTACCGTCAAAATTCTTATAAGTAAGAGTCAAAACACGCTGGGCAAGATTTCCGTATGTTGCAACAAGCTCATCGTTGTTTCTTCTTACAAATTCTTTCCATGAGAAATCAGCATCTCCAGTCTCAGGCATGTTGATCGACAGTAAATATCGCAGGGGATCGGCTGAATAACGTTCGAAGTAATCCTTGACCCAGATCGCAAGATTTCTGCTCTTGGAGAACTTCTGACTTTCTATAGTCAGGAATTCATTTGCAGGAACATCATACGGGAGATTGAGATCCCCGTATCCCATCAGCATTGCCGGCCAGATAATAGTATGGAAAGGAATGTTATCCTTACCAATGAAATAATAGGCTTTGGTGGATTTATCAAGCCAGAACGGTTTCCAGGCGTCTTTGTCGCCTTTTCTCTCTGCCCATTCGATGCTGGCAGAAAAATAACCGATTACAGCCTCAAACCAGACGTAAAGGCATTTTCCGTCATATCCATCAAGAGGCAAAGGAATACCCCAGTCAAGATCTCTTGTAATTGCACGGTCGTGAAGACCTTCTTCAAGATATCTCTGGGTAAATCGCTGTACATTAGGACGCCATTCCTCTTTCTGTTTGGAAACCCAGGCAAGAAGATCATCCTGGAATGCGCTCAGTTTTAAAAAGAAATGCTCGGATTCCTTGATTTCAGGAACAGTAGAACAAATCTTGCATCTCGGTTGCTTAAGATCGATACCGTTGAGAGGCTTTCCGCAGCTGTCACACTGATCTCCTCTGGCACCGGGGGCGCCGCAGTTCGGGCATACGCCTTCAACATATCGATCAGGAAGGAATCTCTTGCATGAAGAGCAGTAGAATTGCTTGACTGATTCTTTATAAAGATATCCGTTTTTAAGAAGCTTAAGGAAGATATCCTGAGACACTTTTTTGTGATTATCTGTTTCCGTTGTTGTAAAAAGATCCCATGAAATACCGAGCTGCTCCCATGATCTGCAGAAACTCTCATGGTATTTTGCTGCAACTTCTTTAGGCGTTGTGTTTTCTTTTTCCGCACTGATAGTTACCGGAGTACCATGCTGATCAGAACCTGATACCATCAGGACTTCATTGCCTGCTGCTCTGTTATAACGCGCAAATATATCTGCAGGCAGGTATGCACCTGCAACATGTCCCAAATGCAAATCACAGTTTGCATACGGCCATGCAACACCTATTAAAATTCTCTCAGACATTAAAAACTCCCTAACTATTCAGAATCAGGAAGGAATGATAAGATTCTTTCCCCTTTGCTTTCTCGGTAATGGGCATATCCTTTTTCAAGGGCACATTCAACACAGTAGATGTGTGAGATGCCTTTTTCTTCTACTTCATTACCCTTTTCATCTTCATCGATCACAAGATAACGGTTGGCGGGATTGATTTCACCACCGCATTTTGAACAATAAATAAGACCCTGTGCAATACATCCTCGTCTCATTTTTCCAGCTCCTTTTTTATCTCAAGCCATCTTCTGTAAAGTTCTCTCCGATCAAGTCCGGTCTCACTCAGTAAAGGCAGAGATTCTTTAAATGTTTTTCCTGTTTTTATGTATTTTTCTATAAATTCATCTGCGTTGTCTTCGCATGCATCTCCGTCCGTCAATGCACCATCAATAACCACAGTGAATTCACCTTTCGGATCGGAAAAATAGTCAATCGCAGAACTCACTGTACCTCGGTAACACTCTTCATGCACCTTAGTCAGTTCTCTCGCAACTGATATCTTTCTATTTCCAAGAACAGTCATTATATCATGTAATGTCTTTATTATGCGATGTGGAGCTTCATAAATAACAATCGGATGGTGATAACCCTTAACATTTTCCAGTAATTCATTTCTTTCCTTTGCCTTGCGCGGAAGAAATCCAAGGAATGTAAAATGTTCGGCTGATATGCCTGAAAGGGCAATCGCAGAAACAGATGCTGACGGACCAGGAATCACTGCGACATTGATGCCTTTGTTTACAGCTGCTGTGACAAGTTCGTAGCCCGGATCGGAAATACAGGGCATACCTGCGTCAGTGACAAGAGCAACATCACCTGAATCAAGCTTTTCAAGAAGATAATCTATTTTTGACTGATCACTGTATTCGTGGAAACTCACACACGGAGTCTTGATATCATAATGCTTTAACAAAACCCTTGTATTACGGGTATCTTCAGCAGCAATCAGGGATACTTCACTGAGTATACTGACTGCCCTGTAAGTGATATCCGCCAGATTGCCGATTGGTGTTCCCACCAGATACAATGTTTTCATAATTAAAAATTTTAACATACAATCACTATTTGTAATAAGTAAACAGGAACAATTGATTTATAAACATTTTTTATAATATTGACATATTTATATTATACTTAGAAAATACATAATAGAAATCATAAAAACTTGTTTTAAGCGGAGGTATTAAAATGAGAAAAATCGCAAAGATCATTTCATCCGTTTTGTTGTCGGCATTGATGATATTCAGTGCCATCGGGTGTTCAGCAAAAACTGAAACAACTACAGTTACCAACACAACAACAGTTACAAAAACAACAACCACAACCATCACAAATACACCCACTCCTGCTTTCCCGTTAACAGTAACAGACCAGCTCGGTCGAAAAGTTACTCTTGACGCACCTGCCACAAGACTGGCAACCTGCTACTACATTTCGTCATCTGCATGTATTGCACTGGGCCTAGAAGACTGCATCGTAGCTGCAGAAGAAAAGATCGAGAAACGACCTATTTACAAGCTTGCAGCACCTCAGCTTATCGGAAAAATCGGCAACACAGGTTCAGCCAAAGCTTTTGATCTTGAAGCATGCATAGCTTCCAAACCTGATCTGGTGATCCTTCCTAAAAAAGCCAAGGACTATATTCCGTCTCTTGAAGATCTCGGAATCAAAGTAATCGTCGTAGTTCCTGAAAACCACGAAGATATCTGCGAAATGTTTGAACTGATCGGAAAAGTAACCGGTCATGATGCAGAAGCAGCAAAACTGATCAAAACATATAATGATAACCTTGCCAAGGTTGAATCACTCACAAATAAGATTTCTGATGCTGACAAACCGGTTGTCTATATGTGCAACAACTCAACATATCTCAGCACCGCACCTAAGGACATGTATCAGGGATCTCTTATCAAGAGCGCCGGCGGCAAAAATGCAGGCGATATTCTTGATGGTGATTCATGGACAAATGTTTCATACGAACAGCTTCTTTCTATGAATCCCGATATCATCGTCATTCCTACCAACAACATGGCAGACGGTCAGCCGTCATTCTCAGCAGAAGAAATACTTGCTGATCCCCAGCTGGCAGAAATTACAGCAGTCAAGAACAAGGCCGTATACAACATGCCTGTCGGTTATGAAGCATGGGATTCCCCTGTTCCTTCCGGTTCACTCGGTTTACTCTGGATGACAGCCCTTCTGCATCCTGAAGTCTATACTATGGAACAATTTGCTGACGATGCATATAATTTCTACAAGGAATTCTATGGTTTTGATTTCGACAAGTCAGTCGTAACTGGAAAATAACCTCAATTGGTTAGTAAGACTTTTAATAAAAACTTTTGGCTATTTGCAATTACCACAGCGATGGTGCTCATCATCGCTGTGGTTTCCATTTGTAACGGTAAATACTCCATTTCAGTCAACGATATATTCAATATCATCACAAATAACAGCGAAGTCTCTTCACTGACCAAAAATGTATTTTTCACATTACGCCTTCCGAGAACATTCATGGCGATCATCTCCGGAGTTGCACTCGGAATGGCCGGATGTGTATATCAGATTATTTTTAAAAATCCTCTGGCATCTCCTGATATCATCGGTATCGCCGGAGGTGCAAACCTCGGAGCCGCAATATCCATTGTTGCATTTTCATCATCGGCAATGGCAGCCATAACTACCGGTTCTTTCTGGGGCGGTTTGCTTGCGGTTCTCGGTGTAATGGCTATGGTCAAGGCAACTCATTCACATTCAACAGCGACTTATGTTCTTGCCGGTATCGTGATAAATGCAATGTCAAAAGCACTGATCATGACACTGAAATATTTTGCGGATTCTGAAAACGAACTGGCAGCAATCGAATACTGGGAAATGGGCTCTTTCGGAAACATCACGAGTTCAAAGCTTCTGTCCATTCTTCCATTTTTCCTTGTAGGTTTAATCGGTCTCATACTCCTCAGACGCCAGATCGAACTTATGTCCATGAGCGACAATGAATGCAAAGCACTGGGAGTGAGAATAAGGCCGATCAGGATCAGCATTCTTGTTTTATCCACACTGATGGTTTCATCTGTAGTTTCAGTAACCGGACTTGTATCATTTGCCGGTCTGATTGCTCCCCATATTGCCAGACTGATACTTAAACGTAACAATGCAACCACGATGATGTTAAGCGGAGTAGTAGGCAGTTTTGTTGTACTGTCTGCGGACGTTCTTGCCCGAACTATATACAGCGCTGAACTTCCTATTTCAATTCTCACAACAGTAATCGGCGTACCGTTGCTGGTTTACTTCATGGTAACAGCAAAGAAGGACAGGTTCTGATGTCATTTTTTGAAATTAAAGATCTGCATGTATCATATGGCAGCAATGAAATTGTGAAAGGCGTGTCCTTTGCAATTGAACAAGGTCAGTTTTGTGCACTTCTCGGTCTGAACGGAAGCGGAAAAACAACGATTCTTCATGCCATCTGCGGTTTTATCCCGATGACAGGTTCAGTTGTCGTGGATGATCAGGACTGCACCAGGCTTAACGAGAAAAAACGTGCGCAGATGGTTTCCTTCATAGCACAGGTCTGCGGACTGCAGGGCGGAAGAAGCGTTCTTGATGCAGTTCTCATGGGATTTAACCCCAGAATCGGAGTTCTTTCCTTCCCCGGAGATAAGGAAAAGGAAATATCCAGGCAGGCACTCAGGGAAATCGGCTGTGCTGACTGGGAAGACCGTGACTTCGGCACTCTCAGTCAGGGACAGAAACAGCTTGTGATCATCGCCAGATGCATAGTCCAGAATTCACCAGTAATGCTTATGGATGAACCTGACAGCGCTCTTGATTTTGTGAATAAACATGTCGTTATGGAAAAAATAAGCAATGTGATAAAAGAGCGAAACAAAGGCGGACTTATCACACTGCATGACCCGAATTTTGCCATGGAATACTGTGACAAGCTCTTCCTGCTCAAGGACGGTTTGCTTGCATCATCAATCGATATGCACAACACCGATGAAACTGAAATTAAGAAAAAAATGTCGATAATCTACGGAGATATCGATATCATCAATCATAACAATCACTATCTCATGCTGAGAAAATAGCCTTATCTCATTCGATTCATAAATACCCTGACATCAGAATTATCCTGCAAATTGACTTTATTATGATAAAGTTATAAACTACTAAACTGTATTACTTTAAACGGATAGAAAAATGGAAGTAAATAATATTATCCTTCAGGGAAACGAAAAAATAATATTCGCACTCAGATCGATATACTCGGCTCACGGGTTTATCCCCTATCGGATGAGTAAATTTGAAGAATATGACCTGTACGCCAGAAACAAGGATTTTCTGGTATCCGACAATGTCATAACCTTCACCGATACTACAGGAAAACTAATGGCACTGAAGCCGGATGTCACCCTGTCTATCATCAAGAACAGCAAAGACCGCTCAGACAGGATACAGAAAGTTTATTACAACGAAAACGTATACAGAGTTTCCAAGGGAACAAATTCATTCAGTGAAATGATGCAGTCTGGTGTGGAATGTTTCGGTAATATCGGCAATGAACAGGTTACAGAAACGATCCTGGTTGCAGCAGAAGCCCTTGAAATGCTTTCAGACAAATACTTCCTTGAATTATCAAATCTGGATCTGATCGAAAGCATAATTGATGATCTGGATATTGAGAGTGAGAACATCAATTCACTTTATAAAGCAATCGAAGAAAAGAATATTCCGGAGATAAACAAACTCTGCGTGAATACCAGGGCACAGGACAAGCTTTCTTTTCTGAAGAAACTTCTTCTAATCAATACATCTGTGTCCGATGCATATAATGAACTTAGCCGGATAATCGGCGATGATAATTCATTTGATGACTTCAGGGATATCATCAGAAAACTCGCATCCAGCAAGTATGCTGACAATATCTTCATCAATTTTTCAGTCATCGACGATATCAATTATTACAACGGAATTGTCTTTAAAGGTTTCATTAATGAAGTTCCTTCTGCAGTTCTCTCCGGCGGTCAGTATGACAAACTGATGAAAAAGATGGACCGCACTTCACGTGCAATCGGTTTTGCCATATATACAGACCTTCTCGACAGAATCGACTTCGATAAAGATGACTCAAATACAGAAATATCTGAATATCTGAATATTGCACTCCCCAAAGGAAGACTTGGCGAAAAAGTTTATTCTCTGTTTTCACAGGCAGGCTATAACTGTCCTGAAGATCTCGATGAGAACAGAAAACTGATATTTGAGAACAAGGAAAAGAAAGTCAGATTTTTCTGGGTCAAACCGTCTGATGTAGGAATATACGTTGAAAGAGGTGCAGCAGATGTCGGCATCATCGGCAAGGACACTCTGCTGGAATACACTCCCGATATTTATGAGCTTCTTGATCTGACCATCGGACAATGCAAAGTTGTTGTTGCAGGTCCCAAAGGTTTCAAATATTCATCCGAAAGAAGACTCAGAGTGGCAACAAAATATCCCAACATTGCCAGAGCATATTACCAGTCAAAGGGATACGATATTGACATCATTCAGCTGAACGGTTCAATTGAGATTGCTCCGCTGCTTGGTCTTTCGGATGTCATTGTTGATATCGTGGAAACCGGCACAACTCTCCGGGAAAACAATCTTGAAATAGTTGAAACGATAGTTCCGATAAGCGCAAGATTGATTTCAAACAAAGCATCTTTTAAATTTAAAGAATCAAATATTAATAAAATAATGCAGACTTTGTCTTCTATATCCAAGGAGTAAATAAAAATGATAAAGATTTTAAAATGCGGTGAAGTATCAAACGATGAAATATTTTCCAGAGGTCAGTCCTCTGTAAATGTTGAAGCAATAGTATCGGATATTATTGCTAATGTCAGAGCCAACGGTGACAAAGCAATTTTCGAATACAATAAGAAATTCGATAAGGCTGATCTGACTGAATTACAGGTTTCCGAGGCAGAAATCCAGGAAGCAATCGATATTGTGGGTCCTGACTTTATACGAGTTCTTGAAAGAGCTGCAGCAAACATTCAGAAATTCCACAAAAAACAGATCAGAAACAGTTTTGTTTTGAATGATGAACCCGGAATCGTGCTGGGGCAGAAGATCATTCCTGTTGATAAAGCCGGTCTTTATGTTCCCGGCGGAACTGCAGCTTACCCATCAACAGTTCTGATGGACGCCATCCCTGCAAAGATTGCAGGTGTCAAGGAAGTAGTCATGGTCACTCCTCCCAATTCTGAAGGCAAAGTCAATCCTTCCATCCTTGCAGCAGCATATGTTTCCGGAATCAACAGAGTATTCAAAGTCGGTGGTGCCCAGGCAATTGCAGCACTTGCATACGGAACCGAAAGCATCCCCTGTGTCGATAAGATCGTAGGTCCCGGAAATGCATTTGTGGCAGAGGCTAAAAAACAGGTCTTCGGCAAGGTTTCGATCGATATGATCGCCGGTCCGAGTGAGATCCTCGTAGTAGCCGATGGTAAGACTAATCCTGTACACATTTCTGCAGATCTTCTTTCACAGGCCGAACACGACAAAATGGCAACAGCTGTTCTGGTAACTGATTCAATTGATCTGGCATATGCAGTACAGAAAGAAATAGAAGTACAGCTGCCTAAACTTGAAAGATACGAAATCGCACGTGCATCTATCGACAACAACGGCAAGATCATAGTTGCCGATACACTCATGGATGCAATAGATATAGCAAATGAGATAGCTCCTGAACACCTTGAATTATGCGTTGACAATCCTTTTGATTACCTTGATGCAGTCAGACATGCCGGTTCAGTGTTCATGGGCAGGAACTGCCCTGAGGCACTGGGTGACTACTTTGCCGGTCCGAACCACACCCTTCCGACCAGCGGAACAGCAAAGTTCTCAAGCCCGCTTTCAGTGGATGATTTCATTAAGAAGACCCAGTTTATTTATTACACAAAGGATGCACTGGCAAATGTAGCTGAAGACATTGCAACCTTTGCCAGAAAAGAAGGACTTACAGGACATGCACGAAGTGTCCTCAGCAGATCGGATAACTGATATGAGCCGTTTTTTAAGTAAAAAACTGAATAAACTTACACCTTATACTCCTGGTGAACAGCCTAAGGAAAGGACATATATCAAACTCAATACCAATGAATCTCCTTTCCCGCCCTCACCTGTTGCTCAGAGACTGGCAAGACAGGAAGCCGGAAAACAGAATCTGTATCCGGATCCCACCTGTTCTGACCTTGTTGCTGCCGCATGCGAAAAACTTGGCATAGATAAAGACCAGATCATTTTTTCCAATGGTTCGGATGAGGTCCTTAATTATGCATTCATAGCATTCTGCGATAAAGATAATCCTGCAGTATTTCCGGATATCACATACGGTTTCTACAAAGTTTTCGCTGATGTGAACTGTGTGCCTTATTCAGAAATACCTGTGAAAGATGATTTTTCGATCGATATCAATGATTATATCGGCATAAACAAAACCATCTTTATTGCCAATCCCAATGCAATAACCGGCATCAATCTTTCTCTGTCAGATATTGAAAAGATCGTTGCCGGCAATCCTGACAACATGGTCATAGTCGATGAGGCATATGTCGACTTCGGCGGCAACAGTGCGATCGCTCTGATAAACAAGTATCCCAATCTGCTTGTCACCCAGACTTTCTCCAAATCAAGATCTCTTGCCGGTGCAAGGCTGGGATTCGGTGTCGGATGCAAAGATGTAATAAATGATTTAAACACGATAAAGTATTCAAATAATCCATATAACATCAACAGAATGACTATGCAGTGCGGAATCGGTGCTCTCTGTGATGATTATTATTTCAGCAAAAACTGTCAGACAATAATAGAAAACCGCAGTTATATGGTTTCAGAACTCAAAAGACTGGGGTTCATTCTGACAGATTCGGCCGCCAATTTTGTTCTTGCAAAACACCCTGCCTGCGGTGGAAAAGACCTTTATTTAAAGCTGAAGGAAAAAGGCATTCTTGTAAGACATTTTGATGAAGACAGAATTAAAGATTTCAACAGAATAACTGTCGGAAGTATGGAAGAAATAAAAGCACTTATTAAGGCTCTTGAGGAATTACTATGAGAAGAGCAGAGATAAAAAGAGATACAAAAGAAACTTCAATATATCTGTGTATTGACCTTGACGGAAAAGGAACAGGCACGATCGATACCGGAATAGGCTTTATGGATCATATGCTTACTCTGTTT
>JAEEGH010002170.1_pt1 | contig 53548 bp, 46 predicted proteins | sample 9134181 | NCBI WGS metagenome assembly JAEEGH01 (sample SAMN16246544, study PRJNA631951) | gut metagenome | biome: gut microbiome; feature: rumen; material: DP-attached | host: Bos | place: Iran: Karaj | collected 2018-10 | reverse complement strand
TCGCTTCGGCGTCATTCGATATCTTGCCGCTTTACGGGCGTATGAGTCCCGATGAACAGCGCCGCATCTTTAAGCATACGGGAAAGACCCGCGTGGTGCTGGCAACCAATATTGCCGAAACGTCATTAACCATTCCGGGAATCGCCTATGTGGTGGATACGGGAACGGCCCGCATCTCGCGGTACAATGCGCAGTCCAGAATCCAGGGGCTGCCCGTCGAGGATATTTCGAAGGCGAGTGCCCGGCAGCGCACAGGGCGTGCGGGGCGCGTGAAGCCTGGCGTTTGCATTCGACTTTATTCACCTGAAGATTTCGAGAAGCGAGACGAGTTTACGGAGCCGGAAATCCGGCGCAGTAATCTCGCGAATGTGGTGCTTCAGCTGCGTAGCCTGGGACTTGAACTGGAGAATTTCCCGTTCCTGCAGTCTCCGCCGCATTCTGCTTTCCGAGGCGCCTACAAGACGCTTTTTGAACTAGGCGCCCTGACCGCTGACAATAGCAGCGGCCATGTGACTAAACTCGGCCGCGAAATGACGCGGCTTCCGATGGACGTGGCGCTTTCGGCGGTGCTTTTGCGGGCGAGAGAGGCGGGAGTATTGCAGCCTGCGCTGATTGTCTGTTCGGCCTTGAGCATCCAGGATCCGCGAGTGGTTCCTGGCGAGGAGCCGGAGCGCACCCGTATCCGTCAGCTACATCGAAAGTTTGCGGGTCACAAGAGCGATTTCTTGACCTACATTAGCATGTGGAATGCCTTCTGTTCCGAATGGGATGGCAAGTCCTGGAACAAGTTGCGCAAGTTCTGCGACAAGTTCAGCTTCCATTTTTTGCGTTGCCGTGAATGGATCGATCTGTACGAACAGTTCAGTCGCATTCTCGACGTGAAATTCGAAAATCGAGTGTGTCCGCAGGATTCTTTCCACGGCGACAACCTGCACATTGCGCTCCTTTCGGGGTTCCTCGGAGGTATTGCCCGCCGCGATATCGAAAATGGCTGCTATCGACTGGTGAGCGGACGCGAGACGCACGTATTCCCCGGTAGCGATTTGTACGGCAAGAGTGTGGAATGGCTATTCAGCGCCGAAGTGCGCGAAACGAGCCGCATTTTCCTTAACAAATCCGCCGAAATTAAGCCCGAATGGATTATGCAGGTGGCAGAACCCTTCTGCACTCGCCGCTGGTATTCGCCGATGTGGAACCAGGAGCGCGGATTCGTGGAAGCTGTGGAAGAAGTGAGCTTCAGGGGACTTGTGATTAGTCGCGGTCACCGCGTGGATTATGCCCGCGTGAACCCTGATGAGTGTGCCGAAATTTTCTGGCGCGAGGCCGTGGTGCTAGGCCAGATGGCGCGCCCGTTTGCGTTTATGACGCATAACGAGCATGTGGTTGAAGACCTGCATGCCCTTGAAGCGCGTAAGCGAATGTTTGGACTCGCCCCGAGCGAAGATGCGCTGGTGGATTACTATGTGCGCATCGCCCATAGTGTAAATTCCATCAAGACTCTCAAGGACTACATTCGTGAACATACCGACCAGTTCCTGAAATTTGACGCCAAGTTCTGGCTGGACCAGAATGATTTCGGAGTTCAGAATTCAGAATTCAGAATTGAATCCAATAAATTTGGTGTGAAAATTCCACTAACGAAAACTCCGAAATCCGAAATCCGAAATCCGAGTTTGCCAGGCGGTTCCATTGAACAGTTCCGTATTGAAGGTCTCGATGGTTCTTGCCGCATTGTTTATGGCGAGATGGTTTTCGATGCGACCAAGGAGTACGACGGAATTACGCTGGAGCTGCCTTACGATTTGCTCCCGCAGCTGACGCCTGCGAAAATCGCACTTTCGATTCATCAGTGGCGTGAGTGGATGGCGGAGTCCATCATTCGCGAAATGCCTAAGGCGGCCAAGAAACAACTTGAAAACCGTCGCACGTTTATTGACGATGCCTTCTGTGACAAGCTCAAGGAAAATCCGCACAAGGCGCCTCTGTTGAGCCTCTATGAAGTTTTTGCAGGCATGAAACAGCTTGATTGCGACATCCCGACGGTGACTCCTGAAAAGGAAAATCACCTGCGCTTGCATGCCAAGATTTTCAAGCAGGGCTTCCCGGAAAAGTTTTCGGTCGAGTTGAATCCAGAATGGGGAAGCTTTAACCTGTTTGCAGCGGTTCGCCCGGTGGTGGTGACATTCGGTATTGACTTTGCTTTGGATGAAATGCGTTTCGGCTGGCGCCTCGGCGAATCGGCCCTCATGACTCCGGCGGAATCTTCTTTCTGGCAGGCGTTCCGCAAACGCATTGAAGTTCCGGCCGAGCTCGATACGCTCATTACCGATCGCCTGAATATGTTGGAGACCGGCGGACTTTATGCCGACGGTTTCAAGACGGCCCTCAAGGCCTGGGTATTAAAGTCCCTTGCTGCTGACAATTTGGATGCGAACCGCTGCGTGCGCTTTTCGGGCTTGGAATTTTCCCGCGGCAAGAAAATCAACGATTTCAAGAACTTGGCCGTGTCTTCCCGCAGCGAAGATGACGAGGTGCGTCTCGCCCTGGTGCGGGCAACTTACGAGTCGGCCCTGCTTGGCGCCGAGGCGTTTGTTACATTCTGGGACGTTCTCCGCGAATTTTCGGTCGCCATGCGCCAAGGTGGCGAGCACGCCCGCGATGCCCTCGGTGTCATCACGGCGAACCACAAATCCATCGGTAAAATCATAGCCCTCTATACCTCCGATAAGGAGACGACCCTGTTCGAACGCCTTTGCGTTCTGGGCGAGCTGCTGGGTGCGGGCGCACCGAACAATCCCCGAGACAAGGCTCCCTTAAAACCCGAACTATCGGTGCGCACGCTCCGCGAAAAGTTCCGCCCCTTCCTCAAGGCCCGTTTCATGAAGGAACACGAGCTGAAAAAGGCTCGGGATCTCCTTTCAAAAATGGAGCATATGCAGAGCGACGAGGCCGAGTATCCGGAATTCTACTTGCAGGCTTCTGCCTTGCTGGAGGAATTCGAAATCCTTCGGTTTAAGCGCAAGGGCGACGAATCCGAAGAAATCATCGAAGACGATGCCCTGGCAAAACTCAAGGGCCGCTTCGGACGATTGTAAGCTGTCGTAATCGGTTGTAGCCGATTATTGTGGGACGGGTTAAGTCTTTTTTACTTGACCGCGTTTTGGATAATGTTTATTTTATTTGTATGTTAGTGAGGTGGGTTCGTCTTCCCTTTTTGGGGCTTTTGTTGATACTTTCGCTGTGCCTGTGTGGCATGGGTTGCGATCCGGATTGGTGGGTTGATCCGCCAAAATCCATTAATGTACTTGCCGAAAAACCGTCCGGTGTTGATTCGCTTGAAATGCAGGTCTATTTTAGGGATTCCCTTTTATATAGGGAATGTAGCGGTCGTCTTGATACATCAAAGGTTGTGTTCCGCAGAGATTACGACTCGCTTGATCTGGGATTAAAAAATGAACTGGAAGTACGCCTCGCTTTTTATTGCGACGGACGTGAGATCGAGCTTCCGTCTTATTGGGCGGAGGTGGATTCTGCGGAGTCGAGGTCGTACTATTTTAGGGAAGTCAATGAGCACAAAAAAACTTTGAGCAAGTCTTTTAAATTGCAGAAGTTCCTGTCGCCCGAAGATACTTCCTGTGGCAAGTTCGTGAATTTCGCTGTGCTTAAAGTTGACGGAGTCGTTGATAGATGAAACGCATCGCTTTGCTGATACTTTGTCTGTTATGCGTGGCGGAAGCAAGCGTCTATTCATCGGAAAAGGCTCCTCCGCGTAAGCGCCATACGCTCTCGGATTTCTTTTCGCCTTATTTTGAAATCAGTGGCGGCGCAATGTCTTCTAATTCAAAGAATCAAACGGCGTCCGTAATCAATTATTACCACGACCGAGAAAAAGACGAGATGGTCTATGACGAGGACCTGCATTACAACATCATCAGTTTTGATGGGTGGACGTACAATGTGGGGTTCCGTGCGGGCGCTTACCTGTTTCGGTTTTGGGGAGTGTTTCTGGATAACGACCTGTTCTTGGCCAAGGGCGATTACCGGTACAAGTACTATTCGCGGGATAAGGAAGATTTTTTGGAACATGATTCCAGACTGCGGTATTATTTAGGTTTCGGCTCGGTTTTCTTTCCGTTTAATCTGTTTTTTGATTCGACATCGAAGTATTCTTTCTTGAACGGAACCTTTGCGGGGTTCTCGCTTGGGCCGACGTATTTGTACGGGCAGGACAAGGCCGAAAAGAAATATGGAATGGATTACGAAGACTGGGAAATGACATTCCGTTTTGAGGTGGGGTACCTTTGGGAGTTTACTGAACATTTCTTTGTGGGTGTTGCGTTCAAGACGGTTCTTTCGTTTAATAACGAGGAAGGCGACGAATACAGGGGCAAAAATATGCCTGCTGACGATGTTCCGCTCAACACCAAGTCTTTCGGTTTCGTGATTAAGGTTGTCCGAAAGTAGGGTTTGGGGATTGAAAGTCCCCTTTTTTATGGGCTGCGGGTCGCAAATTTTCTAAATTTAGCCTCGATGAATTTTATTTTCCGTTTTTTGCTGACTTTGTGCGCGTGTTCGCTGGTCGTGTTGACCGGTTGCGATGTCCCGTTCGCTAAGGAAGATCCTGTTGTCGTTTCTGTGGGTGAGGCGAAACTCCGTGAATCGGAAATCCGCCGTGTGGCTCCGGAATGGGATTCCTGGACCGATCGTGAAAAGCTGACTTTTCTGGAACATTGGATTGACGAAGAGACCATTTACCAGGAAGCCGTGGCGAACGGCATGCTGAAGGACGAGGACTTGCAGGCGCAAATCCGCCGTACCGAACGCAAGATGACGGTTGACCATTTCTTGCAGAGTTTTGCCGATACCATGATGGTGGGCGATGCAGAAAAGCTTGACTTTTACCAGGCGCATCCGGAACTGTTCTTGCGCGGGCAAACGATGGTCAAGGGGGCGATCCTCTATTTTAGGGACTGGCAGTCGGCGGACCAGTATTACAGGGGACACAAGAAGATTGTCTATGATTCCTTGCCTGCAGAACATTGGCTTGTGAAAAAGATTGAGACCTTTGATTCGGTGACGGTAAGTCCCGATAGTTGCATGATTCCCTCTATCAAGGATGCCACGCTCGGTCAGCTTTCGGTGATGAAGGTCTGTGGCGGGGCTCTCAAGATGGCGGTTGTCGTGTCGAGGCTGGATTCCGCCGATGTGCTGCCTTATGCCGAGGTGGCCGAAGATGTGGCGGCGCGAGCCTGGGTGGAACACCAGAAAACGGTGCTTTCTCGCTTGAAAAAGGAATGGAAAAAGGCTCGCCCGATTTTCTCGCAGATGAACGTGTTTAGTGAAAAGGAAAAATAATGAAGTCCTTTGCCAAACGGATTGCTTTTGTATTTGGTTGCGTGGCCTCGCTTGCGATGGCTGAACCTGTGCTGATGGAAGGCGTTGCGGCCGTCGTGGACGGCAAGCCGATTATGCGTTCGGAATTCTTGAATGCCCTGTACCGCTACCAGGAAACTCCCGAAGGAAACGCAATGTCGGAAGCGGATCAGCGCAAGTATGTGCTGGACCAGCTGATTGAAGAAAAGGTCTTGCTGAGTCGAATCGACCGAGACTCGATCGTGGTGACTGATGCCGAAGTGGACCAGCGCGTAAACGCCCACTTGTCGCAGCTTGCTGCCAGCCAGAATACGACCTTGGCGACACTTGAAAAGGCCATTCGCGCACAGCTTGGCATTAGTATGGCGCAGTACCGTGACCAGCTTGCCAAGCAGATTCGCGGACACATCGAAATGACCCGCGTGCGCCAGCGTCATGTGGGTGTCATTAACCCGACGAAAAAGGAAGTGGATGCGTTCTTTGCCGAATACAAGGATTCCATCCCGCAGCAGTTCAACTGCGTGTTGCTGAGCCATATCCAGCTTCCGATTGTTCCTGATTCTGCCATCGTGGATTCGGTACGCAAAGTTGCCGATGCCCTGATCGATACGCTGAACCTGGGTATGAGCTTTGAACTTTTGGCGAAGGCGCATTCACAGGATACGTCTGCGGCCAAGGGCGGCGACCTCGGTTACTTTAAGCGCGGTCAGCTGGACCCTGCTTTTGAACGTGCACTCGATGCCCTGAAAAATGGTCAGTATGCCTCTAACCCGGTAAAGACAAAGCTAGGGTGGCATATCCCGCGCGTACTGGGCCGTAAAGAAGACGGCGTTCGTTCGGCGCAGATTTTGCTCCGTACGATTCCGACGGCGAAGGACTCTGCTGCGGTGGTGGCGCTTGCGGATTCCTTGCAGAAGAACCTTAAGACGACCGAGGCGTTTGCCGCTGCGGCCAAGAAGTATAGTGAAGACAAATCCAGTAACTTTGCCGGTGGACGCCTCGGTTGGTTCCAGCGTAATGAAATGGAACCTGCCTATGTGGATCCGGTGGCGAACTTGAACGTGGGTGAAATTTCGGAACCCGTGCTGATTGACGGTGCGTACCACTTGTTCCGTCTTGACGATTCCCGCCAGACCCGCGACTTGAACCTCGACGAAGATTACAGCAAGATTGAACAGATGGCGGCAACGCATCTTGAAAATCAGAAGCTCCAGGCGCTCGTGAAGAAATGGCGCGAGGAAGTCCACGTCGAAATCCGCATGACGGAGTAAAAACGTCATTGCGAGCGCAGCGAAGCAATCCATTGTTTAAAAGGCTCTTATGATTCACTTTAACCACGTCACTAAAACCTACGAGGATAATTGGAAGGCGCTTTCCAATGTGACGTTGCGTATTCATAAAGGTGAATTTGTCTTCTTGACGGGGCATTCGGGGGCCGGTAAGTCGACGCTTCTGAAATTAATCTACATGGACGAACGCCCGGACGAAGAACGCGGCGGCCAGGTGATGGTGAAGTTTACGGGCGATTGTCTGTATGACAGCAAGAACACTCCCGATAGCAAAATCCAGTCGCTTCGCCGCAAGATGGGAATCATCTTCCAGGACTTCAAACTGCTGCCGGACCGCAATGTTTTCGAGAATGTGGCGCTTGCGCTACGCATCGTAGGAACCCCGAGCAAGTTGATTAATGCCGCGGTGTTCGATGCCTTGGCGCTCGTGGGCATTAGCCAGAAGCGCTTTGCGATGCCTTACACGCTTTCGGGCGGTGAACAGCAGCGCGTAGCGATTGCGCGCGCCATGGTGCACAACCCGTATCTGCTTTTGGCGGACGAACCGACCGGTAACCTGGACCCCAAAAATGCCGAAGAAGTGTTCAAGATTTTCAAGGAAATCAATGCCCGCGGAACGACCGTTGTGATGGCAACGCATAATCCGGACTTTTACCTGAACAGCCCCTTCCGCCGCCTGGTGCTTGACCACGGCGAACTCTTGAACAGAGATTTGATTTAATTCGGGATTCAGATGTTGAATTTCGGAGTTGAATTAGTTCTGAATTATGAACTCCGAATTCTGAATTATTTTGATTTTCCCGGGCTTTAAATCTTCCAATTTAAATTTATCGAACTGGATGCGCACGAGGCGCAGAACCTCGTAACCCAAGTGGGCGAGCATCCGACGGATTTCGCGGTTCTTGCCTTCGGACAAAGTAATTTCTAGCCAGCAGTTCTTTTCTCCGTCGCTGTGGAGTACGGCGCGCTCGGCGTGCATAAATTCTTCTTTTTCGCCGAATACGCGGGGCGCGACGTTGAAGCCTTTTTCCATTTGAGAAAGCTCGGTGGCGGAGGGCTTGCCCTTGACTTGTACGCGGTAGATTTTAAGATGACTTGCGTCGGTGAGAATGTCGTCCGCCCATTTCGTGTCGTTGGTAAATAGCAGCAAGCCTTCGCTTGCAGCGTCGAGGCGCCCTACGGGCGCAATGTGCGGCATGGGTTTGCCGGGAAACATTTTGGCGTATTCTTCGCGGAAAAGGTCCATCACGGTTTTGCGCCCCTTCTCGTCGCTTGCGGTGGTGACGATTCCGCGAGGCTTGTTCATGGCAAAGTAGACGAAATCGCTTGCGGTAACGGGCTTGCCGTCGACGAGAATTTCGTCGTTTTCGTAGGCGGGCGATTCGGGATCGCGCACAGGCTTGCCTCGGAGAATCACATGGCCTTCGCGAACCAGCTTTTCCGCCTGGCTCCGGCTACAATACCCGCGCTTGGAAATCACGCGGGCGACGCCGTGGGCATCTTGCTTTTGCGGTTTGCGGTTATTGTATGTCATGGAGCCCCGTCAGCAAGTGTAACAGTTTCTCATTCAACGCGTTGTTGAGCGCGTCTGCTGCGGCGGTATCCTTGAAACCCATGTCGCGGGCGCGTTCCCCGCAGATGTCGATTCCTAGAATTTTTCGGTTCTGGGCGAGCGTTTGGAGAGTCTCGGCGAGTTGTTCAAAGGTGAGTGAACCTTGGTCCCAGTTCGTGGCGGCCTCTTGCGTGTTGAGGGCGTCCTTGTCGATGGAAAAGTAGACGGGTGTGGTGTGTGATGTGAGATGGACCCTATCGGGGCTACGCCCCTCCAGGGTGACAGCGGTTAGTTCACTTTCGCGGATAAAAGTGACGCGATCCAAAATTTCGGCGGCGTTTGCTTGCGAAAGGTCTTCGCGGATTTCTTCAACCAAGTGGTCGGCGACTCCGATAACGGTGACATTCTGCACGAATTTATTGTTGTCGAGAACTTCTTTTATCCAGCCTCCGCAACTTAATATTCCTTCGAAGCGGGGCGGTTGCATATCGGGGTGATGGTCAAACACCACAAGGTCAAACGGCTCGCGGATTGAATCCGTCCAGAGTTTGCTCATGTAGTGGTAATTGCCGTTGTCAAAAAAATGAATGCCCGGCGTACTTATTGAACTAGGTCCCTGAGCCTGTCGAAGGGCCGGTGTTTTGCTGAATTCAATTTGCTTTCGGAGAATTGCCTGCGCTTCGTCATCGCAGTAGCAGTCGGTTCCGTCAATTCGGGTACAGTCAAACCAGCGGATTTCGCCGTCAGTTGAGGCAGCTTTTCGCAGCCCCTGCATAAAGGGCTGCTCTGCGTAAACGCCTGTAAAATCCTGAATGGTAATTCTAGTACTCTTCACATTCAAACAATTCAGGATGAAGTAAGCAGAATCTTGTCCTGCAATATGCGATTTCATCTTCGGTGATGGACTCGATGGTTTCACATTCCGATAAGTTCGTTAATTTGGCAATTTGGGTGTTGAGACGTTCTATTCTTATCGCTTCTTCGAGTTCTTTTTGAACTGAATCGGGGAGCTGCACGGATATGTTTTCTGGGAGAGGCTGCTCGGGTTCCGGGTCGCCTTTCAGGCATCGTATATTTCTGCCATCATAGGACGAACTTCTTTCAACCCATGCGGAATCGTTCCTAATCTTCAAGTAGTAGTATTCATCGAAGGTGACTTTTTGCATGCCCGTATAAAAGTCTACTTGAGGCGGTTCTGTGTAGACGTCTTTAGTCCAGAAAGTGGTGTATTCACCAACATCATAGGCTCCTTTTGTCTCCTCTTGCGATCCTCCGGCTGCTTTTGCGCCGAAGCAGAAACTGTTGTCTCCGTTTCCGTCTTTGCCGTCTTTGTTTTTATTCCAAGTCGAGGTTGCTTTTAAGTGCTTGCCCGCATTTTCGATACCCCCGGCAGTTTCAATGAGCGTTCTCATTTCTTCTTTAGTGGGCAGATGCCATCCTTCTGGGCATGCTTCCAAGGAGGTTCCCCTATAGTAGAATCTGCCGAAGATGGCTCCGTCCTTGTCGAGTGTGTCGTTTGTCCAGCTACTGCCCGTGGAATAATTCAGGTTCTCGGCCATCCAAATCTGGTCGCCAATTTTTACGGTCTTGTAAATTTGTCCGTTGCGAGAATCCACTAGATCATCCGAGGCATTGGAACATTTTCCCGTAGATTTTGCTGCGCCCGAATTGGAAGTCGGCGTCTTTGAATCCGAAGAAACAAATGTGTTTGTGCCGGAAGATTGTGGCGAATCTGTCGAATTTGCCGAGGTGGAACTGTCATCGCAGGCCGCAAGCAAAAGGGCTCCGGCGATAATGGTAAAGAACATTTTTCTCATTTGTATAAACTCCTCTTTGAAAAGAAATATAGCAAAGTCTTTGTAAATCAAAAAGGAAAGATGCCGCTTGATAAAGAACTTGGCTTTCTATTGTTTTCCGAAACGCTTGCAGAAGGAGCAACTCTGGCAAAACGGGTGGCGCAATTCGTGTTTCTTGAAACCTTCGCGGAGGTTCGTTGCCGTAGGCGAGTCAAGAATTTCCGCAAGACTTTGGTCGGTGATTTTTCCAAGAGTTATTTGTCCGCTGTGGTCTAGGCAACAGGCGACAACGCGGCCGTCGTGCAGGATTGCTACATGGGTGTCAAGCGCGCGGCATGTTCCTTGAATGAAATTTTTTTTAGAATTGTCAATTCTGAATTCCGAATTCTGAATTCTGAGTTGTTCAGGCCATTCAAATCGGCTGTCCTGATGCAGGTAGATTCGTCCGGTGACATTGAAACTTTTGTGGCGGCTACAAAAATGACCTAGTTCGATATTGGAACCGAAAGCCTCGCCCACTTTGGCGAGCATTGTGCGGTTCCAGGCATCGCTGGAATCATCGCCTACGTTCCAGAGTCTTAAGTTGATGTACAGGTCGGGACGCACCGCATTTGCCATTTTGCAGAAATCAAGAACATCTTGAAGGTGCGCAAGTGCCGTTTCCTGTGGTAGCTCGGCGTAGGCGTGCGTTGAAAAGTTCATCTGGCGCACGGCGGGGCATTCCAAGAGTCGTTGCGAAACCCGCGCAATCGTGGTTCCGTTAGTTGTCAGGTTCAGCTTGAGCGGAGTCGCTTCCAGTTTTTTCAGGAAATGCCCGAATCCCGGGTGCAGCGTGGGTTCGCCAAGCACATGAAAGTAAACATTTTCGGCTACGGTTGACGCTTCCGCAATGCAACGTTCGAAAAGTTCCGAACTCATGAATTCGCGAGGCTCTTTGGGTGCTGAATTTTGGGGCGGAATCGTCGAGGCTTGCGAATCCGGTGGTGCGGACGAATTCCTTTTGCCGCAAGGGCAAAAGCTGCAATTCAAGTTGCAGACATCCGTGATTTCGATGTAGACTGCGTTCATGCGCCAACTATTTAAGTCTCAGTTTTTTCTGCGCATAGATGCTTTGGCCTCCGTTGCAGGCGAAGGCGACTACGCATACGACGAAAAATGCGGGCAAGGTGTCGAAACCGAAAATTTCGGCGCCGATAAAGATGGGGGCAAACAGCGTATTGGTCGCTCCGCCAAAGACGGCTGCATATCCGAGGGCTGCTGCAAGCGGCAGGGGAACGCCTACCATGGCTGCAACCCAAGCGCCAAAGGTTGCGCCAATGGCAAACAATGGCGTGACCTCTCCGCCCTTGAAACCGACGGCGATTGTTGCAATCGTAAGTGCAAATTTCAGAATCCAGTCGTAGGCGAAAACTGTTGCGGCGTTTCCCGCGGCATTTACATCTGCGGCCTGCGAGCCCGCAAAGCAAAGGTCAATCAGGTTCGTTCCGAGTCCTGCATAGCGGCCCTGCCAGAATACCAACAGTAAGAGGCTGATTCCAATTCCTACGAAGGCGATGCGCTTGACCGGATTAGGCAACTTGTTCGCCGCAAATTTTTTCGCGAGTGAAAGCAACTTGGCAAACCCGCCTCCAACGATTCCGAACAGTACGCCGAGCAGCGCTAGCTTCAACACAAAATGGATGTCGAATCCGTTTTCGTTCCAGAGCAAATTCGCAACATTATAATCAGGGAAAAGCGTGTGCAAATCAACGGAAAATTTTTCGAGTCCGAGCATCTCGGAAACTTTGTAGGCCGTGAAAGCGGCGACCGCAGCTGGCAACAGTGCGGAGAGTTCCAGGTAACCGACTAACAATACTTCAAGGGCGAGTGCAATCGCAGCAAGGGGCGTCTGGAAAAGTCCCGCGAAGCCGGCCGCCATTCCTGCAACTAGCAGGACCTTACCCGCTTTTTCGACGTGGATCTTCTTGCTGATGTTGTGCCCGAGCGTCGCTCCAATCTGCATCGCGACTCCTTCGCGGCCGGCGCTACCGCCGAACAGGTGGGTGAGCCAAGTGCTTACGGCAACCATCGGGATCATGCGCAGGGGAATTTCGCTTTCTTTCCCGTGAGCGACTCCGAAGACCATGTCCATGCCGCGCTCGGTGCCCTTGCCGAATTTCTTGTAACCAATAACGATGGCGATGCCGATGAGCGCAAGTCCAGGAATCCAGTAGATAGGATGCGCGTCGCGCAAGGCAGAAACAGCTAGCAGCACCTGACCGAAGAAGGCTGTCAGCGCTCCGACTAGGGCTCCGAGGAATAGGGCGACTACAATCAGTACGGGCTGCGAAAGCCACTTTTGCGCAAAGGCGTTTAATCGCGCCTTCATCTGTTCTTTCGCCATACGCATCATCTGCTCCTTCATTTCGGGAGACATGCCGGCGAACTGTTCCTTGAATTGGTTGTATTTGCCAAAATCTCTAAAATTCATAGCGGTCCCTTTATTGCGACCGCAAATTTAGAAAATACTATGGCTTCGTTATTTAGTGCGTCTTGACGGTTGTCCAAGCAGCATCGAAGAGCTTTGAGGCGTCGCCCAGGTCGCGCAGGAATACCATACGGTCGATTTCTTCCTTGGTTGGGTTAATGACGCGGTTTTTCTTGAACTGCTCGTTGAGGTACTTGCTGCTTGCCTTGTTGGGACTTGCGAAGTTGACCGACCTGGCGAGGTAGGCTCCGACTTGGGCATCAAGAATGTAATTCATGAAGGCGTAAGCCCCTTCAGGATTGTCTGCGTTACTGCTGAGGGTCATGGCATCTACCCACATAAAGCTTCCTTCCTTCGGAATGGCGTACTGCAACGTGGAGTCTTCGTTAATGGCGTCCATGGCTTCACCGTTGAAGACGATGGCTGCCCAATCAATCTTGGCAAGAACCTTGTCCTTGGAAATTTCGGAGGGGTCGAATCCAATAAAATGGGGGTCCTTCTTTGCATGAAGGATATGTTCGACAGCCTGGTTGATTTCGTCCGTTTTCGTGCTGTTTGCGCTAAACCCTTTTGCTAGCAGCGCCATCGAAAGCATGGACCTTTCCTCTTCGAGCAGGCTGAAATTACCCTTGGTCCGCTTGGAATCAAACAACATTTCGTAGCTTACGCTGTCTACGCTGATGGTGGTGTCGCGGTAAAGGATACCCGTGGTTCCCCATAAGTAGGGAAGCGTATAGGTGTTGGTGGGGTCGTAGGCGGGCTTCTTGAATTGGTCGGCGATGTTGATTCTGTTGGGAACCTTGTTTGTGTCGATGGGGGCGATGAGCCCTAACCGCACCATTTCCTGGATGACGACGTCAGATGCGATAATGAGGTCGTATTTATTGGTCCCTTTGGTGCGAAGTCTGTCTATCATTTCTTCCTGGGCTTCGTAGAGGTCTAGTTGCAACTGGTAGCCCGTTTTCATCTGGAAGTCCGTAATCATTTCTTGGGCGAAGTATTCGCTATAGGTCAAGACGGAAATAGTCTTGGGATGATGCTGATGTTTATCACCGCAACCGCAGAAGAGAATTGTTGCCCAAAAACAAAATAAAACAATGAGTAGTGTAGAAAATCGCGTTTTCATGTCAAAAATCCTGAATGTAATAAGAATATAAGAAAACTTTGACGTTAAATCACACTATTTCTGTAAATTTTAGATAGGATATGTGCCCTTTTATAAAAAAAACACTGCCTTGTTACAGACAGTGTAAAATTGAATTGAAGCTTGATCCGTTAATCTAGCTGTGCAGGTATTCTATAATTGCGTCGTGGATTGTAGTGAATACTTCGCGCAGTTCTTCTTCGTCTTCTTCCAGGAGCGTCACGCGGAAGCCCTTGAGGTCGGTACAGAAGCTCGTGCTCGGCACCACGCAGATTCCCTTCGCGCCCAGCAGGTAGTACACGAAGCGGTAGTCGAGGTTCGTTGTCTTGCTGCACCATTCTTCCACCTTCTTCTTGATAATCGGGTTGTCGATCTTCAAGGTCTGGTGGCTGTTCAGCGTCCCTTCGCGGAAGATGATGGTGTTGTAGAATGCACCGTAGGTCGGGTTGAAATACAGCTCCGGAATATCGGAGAGAATTTCGTTGATGATGGCGCTACGGCGGCCGATTTTTTCGTTCAAGGCGTCGCGGTGTTCCTTGAAGCGCTTGTCGCCAAGTACGCGGGGAATCGTCATCTGCGGTAGCGTGGTCGAGCAGACTTCCACCATCTTGGCGTTGTCGAGAGCGCGGCAGAATGCGTCGAACTGTTCGTCCTTGTCGCGGTTGTAATATTCAGCCCAGCCGCAACGAGCGCCCGGCCACGGGTATTCCTTGGAAATGCCCTTGAGGGCGATACCCGGCACGTCGCCAATGTATTCGGCGAGCGCGTAAGCGTGCGCTCCGTTGTATGTAATCTTGTTGTAGATTTCGTCGCAGATGATGAACAGGTTGTAGCGCTTGGCGATATCCACGATTTTCTGGAGAATCTCGAGCGGGTAGACCATGCCTGTCGGATTGTCCGGGTTCAAAATCAAGATGCCCGCGATACTCGGGTTGTACTTCACCTTGTTTTCGAGTTCTTCCAAATCCGGATACCAGTGGTTTTCTGGCTGCAAGCGGTAGGTAATTGGGGCCGTGTGGGCATGAGCCGCTTCAGCAGAGCTGTGAGTGGAGTAGGCCGGTGCCGGTCCGATAATGCGGGTCGTCATCGAAAGAAGACCGTAAATCGTGGCGATGGCGTCGCCGAGGCCGTTGAAGAACAGGATGTCATCGACATTGATCTGGGCGCCGCCCAGCTTGTTGTTTTCTTTCACCAGGAATTCGCGGGTTTCGAGCATCCCCTTGGACGGACAGTAACCGTAGCTGCGGTTTGTCTTGGCGAGGTCAACTACAATATCCTTAATCCAGTCAGGAATCTGACATTTCTTTTCGATGGGGTCACCAATGTTTTCCCAGTGGATGGGAAGGCCGAGTGCCTTGAGCTGGTTCGCCTTCTTCACGATCTCACGGATTTCGTAAGAGAGTTCCTTGGCTCCTTCGCTCAATAGTCTTCTGCGCATTTTAAGCTCCTGTATAGGGATCGAAAATTCTCATTATTTTACAATGTAATAATAGAATATAATTTTTAGAATTTTCGTTGTTCCTTGTGGTTTATGGTTGAAATTGGGGTAAAAAACGTGAGCTCGTGAGAACGAGCGGTCAAAAAAAGGACAGCCTTTTACGGGGCTGCCCATGAAACTTTTAATCTGGATTTTATCGCTATGCTTTACAGATTTTGGTTTCTCTGGACAGCCCCACAATAGCTCGGGCTGCTGCCGGGCTTGCTGCAATTGCCATTGCTGCGATGTTCTGTCCAAAGGTTTTGTTCATATAATCAAATATAGTTTGAAAATAGGGAAATTGTCAAGTCTATAGGAATTTTTTATTTTACTGAAAAAAACACATCCCACCTCTCATCATACACTCCACACTTCACGTTCAACATTCTTTCCCCAAAGTGAACAACCTCAAGCATCAAACCTTATTCGACCCCATCCGCCAAAAAGAGGTGCCTGCTACACCCGAAGAACTCGTGCGTCAGGCGACGGTTAAATTTCTGATGGATGAAGTCAAGGTGCCGCAGAACCTGATTGCGGTGGAGTTTGCACTTTCGACGGTGGAGTCTTCTACAGATGACCGCGTGGACATTCTGGTGCAGGACTTTAAGGATGGCGCAGACTTGAAGCACCCGTGGCTTTTGGTGGAATGCAAGGCTCCGGGCGAGTACACGTGGCAAGCATTGCAAGTGCAGTTGAACAAGTATTTGCAGGTACTGACGCCTAAGTACGTGATGCTTTCGCTAGGCGATGCCGTGCGCTACTTTGCGCTGGATGCCGCCACCAAGCGTTTCCTGAAGATTGAAAAGCTGCCGGAATATAAATGATGTGGAGTAAGTAAACACTCATTTCACACCTCACATTTCACACCTCACACTTCACACCTCACACAATTTTCGACTGTACGCAGCCGTCTTTGAACCTTGTGGTCAGGGTGTCGCCGGGCTTTAGCTGATTCTTGTTGCGTATGAACTTGCCGTTGGCGTCAAGCGTAAGCGTGTAGCCTTTTGAAAGAGTGGTTTCGGGGTCGGCGTTTTTGACGCGGAGTTCAATGAGGTTGAATTTTGATTTTTCAAGGTCCAGGATCTTGCGGGATCCTTGGTGCAAACCTTCGGTGTCGCGGGCGATGCGTTCGCGTTCGCCTCTAAAGATAAACTGCAAGTCTTTTTGTAGGTTGCCCTTGTACAGCGAAAGTTTCATCGCTTCTTTTTGAATAAGGGCGTTCACCTTTTGCTGCAGGCGGTTCCCCTTGTAGGTCAGGTCGCGGTTGACAGAAACAAGTGTTTCTTTTGTCTGTAATGCAATGTTTTGCGCAAGCGAAAGCATACGGTTCCAACTGTCAGTGACGCGGTCAATCAGGCGTTTCGCGGTATCGGTCGGCGTAATGCAGGACTGGTAGGCGACTTCGTCCAAAAGGCTGCGGTCAATTTCATGACCGATTCCGGTAAACACCGGTAGCGGAAAATTCGCAACGGCGCGGCACAATGCTTCGCTGTCGAAAAAGTTTAGGTCGGTTTTGCTGCCGCCTCCGCGGATAATGCACACGACGTCCAGTTCTGAATCCTTAGCGAGTTCCTCGAGGGCGGCAAGTACCGTGGGCTCGGTGTCTGCGCCCTGCATTTTTGCGTAAGCGGTTTTCACCTTGAAGTTAAAAGGCGATTCTGCAAGTTTAGTCGTAAAGTCCTTGTAGGCGGCCGTCCCTTCGCCGGTAATGAGGCCCACGCGTATTGGAACATCGGCAAGTGTCAACGCCTTGTTCTTTTCTAACAAGCCTTCAAGCGCGAGCCTCTTTAAGATGGCGCTTTTGGTAAGAGCTAGTTCCCCGAGCGTGTAAACAGGGTCAATATCCAGAATCTGTGCCTGCAATTTTCCATAAGGTACATAAAGGTCCGCCTTGATCAAGAAACTCACCTTGAGCTGTTCCTTGAGCGTGAATGGCTGCGGGTAATTTTCGACCTTGGCTCGAATGGCGGCGAATTTTGCCGAATAGCAATACAGGGGAACCGTTGCAAGCGGGTTCACGTTCCCTTCTTCGAAGTCCGCAATGCTCAGGTAGACGACGCGCGCCTTCTCGTTAATCTGGGTAATCACGCCACGCACCCAAACGGCAGGGGTCGATTCCACCTTCTGCTTCAGGGCCTTCATGTATTGGGTGACGGTATAGGACTTGTTTTCGGTTTCCATACGCAGAATATACTATTTTTAGGGCATGTCTAAAGTAGTTTCTGCCATGGAAGTCCGCCAGAATTTCGGCTCGCTCTTGAATCAGGTTTCAATCAAGGACGAGGAAATTGTTATCGAGCGTGCGGGTAAGCCCTTGGCCCGCCTCGTGAGCGTGAACGCTCCGTCAACGGGACTTCTAGACTTCCGCGATATCGGTAAACTTCCGAACCAGATCTGGGAAGATTAATTCGCCTTGGCGATAATCGAAATTTTCAGCGTGTCTCGCTTGGCGGGGTCCGCAACGCTTTGGGCGATGAGAATAGCCGTTTCTCCGATGCCAGCTTCCTGCGCAATCAGGTAATCCGAAGAAATATCCTGTTCAATCTCGCAGTTTCCCGCCTTGTAGTTGCTGCTGTTGTTCAGGAAAGCTAGCGATTCGCAAGGCACAAACCAGGAAATGTCAGACCCGATGATTTTCCATCCGGTTTCCTTGACGGGTTCCATCATAAATTCAATGTTGCTGAAACGGATGGTGTCACCTGCAGAAAGTGTCGTCTTGTCGTAGGTATTGTCCGTTTCGCCGTTGTAGAATTCTAGTGTCTTGAGCAGGCCCGGCTGCTGTACCATGGTGTAAAGCTGCAACACGTAACGCAGGCTGTCGTAAACTTGGTCGAGCGGATCGGAATTCAGACGGAGATAGTGCAGGTAGTAGGGGCCTTCGGGCATGTCTCCCTTGACGGAGAAGGCTCCGCCATAGGTGCTACTGATGGTTCCCTGAACTTTCTGGTTCTTGTCCAGAATTTCGTAGGTGACCGGGCTTGTGAATCCGTCGTCGCTGTAATTTTCAATCCAGTGCTTTACGAGGACGGAATCGCCCTTCTTATAGTCGCCAATCCAGACGAACTGTTCCTGGCGCAGGTTATACTTGTAGATGGCCTTGTTGGGGTCGTCCTTGGGGCGGGAGCGTAAGTAGGCTTCGCCCGGATACGGGATGGAATCCGGTTTCGAAAAGTATTCGCCCTGTTCCAGTTCGCGCGCCTTGGTTGTTGCTTCGAAGAATGCGTAGGGGCCGGTCAAGAAATTGGAGAACGATTCTGCGGAAACCTTGAGGTTCCAGCGGATGGAGTCCTTGGTAACAAGCATTGTGTCGATGTTGCTTGTGAATTCGCTGAGCAGGGAATCGTTGCTTGTTAATTTGTATTGAACAATGTTTCTGCCCGTTGTTTTCAGGTTGATGCTGTAGCCTTCGGTTGCCGAGAATTCGATGGAAATATCTTCGGGACTGTTGTCGATGTCAATGATGCCGCGTAGCGTGTCGCTCATTTTCATTGAGATGTTTTCTTCATCGCCTGTATATTTATAGTAGGCGGTATCGACCGTTACCTTGAGGCGCAGGCTGGATTCATTGTTGAAAGCTCCGCCGATTTCTAGGTAATAGTGGTTGTCGCTAAAAATGACGAACTGGTTGGAATCCTTGAATGTTGCACTCGTGTCGGAACCGAGGCTTGCAGCAAGATAATTGCCGTAGACGGAGTCTTTGCCAGCTTCCTTTTTCGGAACGGCGGTCAATGCCGGCATATAGTCGCCGAATTCGCTCTTGATGCGTATACGGTCTTCGCCGATGTCCGATGCGTAGGCGTAAACCTTGATGCGGCTGCCCTTGGTGAATTCTCCCAAGTACAGAGGAACACTTGTGGCGAAACTGTCGATGTAGATTTCGCTTTCGTCCATCTTGGAACTGTCGCCGTCAAAGAGCTCTATGTAAACGCGGGTGGTGTCGCCGAGTTTCAGGGTGTCCTTGTAGTTGATGTCCGCTCGGGTCGAGAGTGAGCTGCTGGACCTGAAGGAAGCTACGGACGAACTGCTTTCGTCGCTGGCCGAAGAACTGGAATCATCTCCGCAGGCCGCGAAAAGGGCGAGGCTGGAAATGACGAAACCGAGTGGAAAAATGTGACTGATTTTCATGGTTCTCCTAGTTCAAGATGTAGAAAGATTGTTCGGCGGTAAAGGCTTCGCCAATGACTCGCAGCACGTATTTGCCGGTCGGGAAGGCCATCGCCTTGAATTTGAAGTTGGTTTTCTTTTCGCCAGCCAAGTCGCGGGCCGCAACGGTCAGCATGCGCTTGCCGAATTCGTTCACGATTTCGATCTGCACGAACTGCGGGTAACCCACGGTCAGGTCGAAATTACATTCGAGGCTGTAGATGTCTATGTTCACTTTCGAAAGCGTGTAGCCGCCGTCCATGGCTTCGCCACCGACGGAACGCGTGTTGTCAAAGTAGCCGATATAAAGAGACGGCGCGAATTCCCTGCCTGCTGCGGCAGAGGGAAGAATGGTTTCTCCTTGTTCGACAGCGGTCAAAATCAGCGTGTACAGGTTAGAGGCGTGCTTGCGCTTGAAAAATTCCGTGAGCGAGGGCGTGCGCAGGAATGCGCCCAGCGGAGCCTTCGGATTCAAGGTGATGATGCCCAGGAAGTCGGCGTACTTGGTATCGACGCCGCCACCCGAATTCTTACGGATGTTGAACTGGCCGCCCGCCTGCGGGATGTTTGCCGGGGCGTTTTCCCAGGTGAGTTCGAAGTCCGCCCAGTCGACGCCGAGTTTCTGGTCGCCGAAGTTCATTTCCTTGGAATTTTCCTTCAATCCGAAAATGTTGAGCTGAACCGGCTTCTTGACGGAGTCCTGGTTGAATTCCAGCTTCAGGGCCGCGTCGAAAAGGGCTCCCGGAAGTGCGGAAAGATCGAAGCGCAGGTAAAGCTTGCCTGCATTGCCTCCCGAAACATTTGCAATATGGATTTCGGGGTCGGAATTGTGCGGGCTGTAGTTGTCGAATTCCGAAATCCAGGTGGCGGCTCCGCGTCCGCTTGGGAGACCGTCGCCGGTGTTGTCGAGCGTGGTATAGCGCTTGTCGAATACGTAGACCTTGCCGGTGTCGGAACCGGTCTGGTAACCGTCATCGCCGGTAAAGATGATGTTGTAGCGGCCGCTGGCGGTAAATGACACGTCCGTTTCGTAGGCCATACTGTCAGAGAAAACGACCTTGCCGGGGCCCAGGCCCTTTTTCCAGCGCACGGGGTCCTCACAGAGGCCGTCGCCGCGTCCGTCATCTTCGATGTTACCCTTGATGCGGAGCAGGTCGGGTTGCACGATAAGCATTTCGTGTGGGATCTTTGCGATAGGCTTTTCGTTGGCGCCTTGCTTGGGGGCATATCCGACGAATAGCGGAAGGAGCGCGCCTCCGTTAGGCGTCTTTAACAGGTCCGTGCTGTAGAGCGATTTGATGGTGGATGCCTTTCTCGATTCTTCGACGATTTTCTGGTAGGCGTTTCCGCGGGTGAGGGTTTCGCGGAGACCCATAATCGAAAGTCCGGAATTGTCGTTGATGAACATGGGGCGGTCTTTCGCCTTGTCGCTTGCGACAATCTCGACACCGATGAGTTCGGCGTTCGCCTTGTTGAAGTTCTGGAGAATCGTGTTGCCCTTCTTGGCGGTGAGACCAAGAATCCAAATGTTACCACCGTTATTCGTAATCTTGGGTCCCTTGGTGTCGCCCATCATGGTCACCTGACGGCCCCAGAGCTTCTGGTAGTTTAGCTGGATGGTTCCGATGGTCACGTCTTCCAGGAAGACATCGCCGCCACCGAGTTCGTCGGTCTCAAGGGCGCGTACCATCATGTTCTTGAGCAACAGGTTGCGCTTGGATTTCAGAATAATGCCGCTTCCGAATTCCGAGAAACGTTCAATCGTGAGTTCGCCAAAGGCTCCGCTTTCGATGATGAATTTGCCCTTGCCGTCGATGCGTCCTTCGATACCCAAAATCCTGCGGACACGGTTACGGATGTAGATATCGCGGTTAATGGTCCAGCGGCCGCCGGGCGGGAAATAGATCGTTTCTGCACCGTCGTCAATCGCTTCTTGAATGGCCTTGGAATCGTCGGCACCCGTATTCGATTTTCCACCGTAGTCGCCCGCGATCGTAATCCAGTTGTCGGCTTTCTGCTCCGGGTAGTTCGGCGTTTCTGCAACGGCGAGTCTCATGGACTGTTTCGGGCTGTGGCAGAGCTGGTGAGTTTCTTGCGTAGCGAACTCGATGATTTCGCCCTGGATCATTTCTTCGTTGTAGCCCTTTTTCTTGGACTGGATCATGGTCTTGTAGCGCGAGACCTTCATGGATCTTGCGAACAGGTGGCTCTCGTTGACGATAGCGGTGGTCGGCTTGACTTTCTTCTTGTCGCTGTCGAATTCGAGCAGGCCGTCGACCAGGCTCATGATGGCGGATTCACCGTGGTTGAATACGGCGGGAGTGTATCCCTTGAAACGCAACGAGCGCACGGACAGGTTCATATTTTCGTTTTCAAGTCCGTATTTGCGTTGCCCGCCAAGTGTCACGTGTTCCAGGGTTGCGACCCCGTTTTCACCCTTGGCATAGACGCCGATATCGAAACCGCGGACTTCTACGTTCTTCAAAAGCAGGGGACCGATTCCCTCGGTAAAGCCGAGGTCGATGCCGTAAACACCCGTGGAGTCACCGGAATAAACTTTCACGTTGTTGATGGTGCCCTGGTTAGACGCGTTAAACTGAATGCCGATGGCGCCGGGGTTCGCCTTGCCGGTGCGCAGGGTGAGGTCGCGGATGGCGTTTCTGTATTTGGGAGAGGGGCCTTCGCCTGTAAAAATGAGTGCCTTGGGGAAATCGGGATTGTCGAAACCGTAGGTACTGTCGGCGAGCTGGATAATTGTTCCGCCCATGCTCTGTCCCTGCAAAATGGTCCTTCTGCTGGACGATTCCTCTTTTTTGGTGGTGGGCCAGACAAGACCGTCGGTAATCTTGTAAATGCCGTGCGGAAGGTAGATAATGTAGTCGCCGTCGGGATGGTCGTTCAGAGCTTTCTGAATGGCTTCGGTGTCGTCGTTCTTGCCGTCACCCTTTGCAAAATAGGGATCTTTAGTGACATTGACAATCTTGGAGCCCATGGGGAATTCCACCTGGGCGAACGCCGAAACTGCAAAAAAGACAATAAAAAGAAACAGGGCTTTATTCATACAGACCTCTAATGTAAATATATATATAAAAAAGAGGGGTGGATATTAGGAAAACGAAGAATAAAGAATTAAAAATGAAAAATGAAGGCGAATACGCAGGTCTTGGGCTATGGATGAAGTCAAGCTCCAATTAAAAAAGATTAATTATTGCTTGCATTTTTCGTACACGAACGGATTGTGGTCCCCCTGCACCTTGAAAATGCGGCGGTCGCGCTCGCATTCCCTTTCGGTGACGGGATACATCTTGTCCCATGCCTCGAACAGCTTGCGGTCTTGCTTGGACAAATTAACACCGTATGTCTTTTCCATGTAAAAGTAGGCGCGCGCGATAATTCCGCGGGCTTCTTCACGGGGTTGAGCCTTCTTGAGCTTGAAATCGACAATCGTCTTGCACTTGCCGTACATGGGTTCCGGATTGTTCGTCCACTGGCTATACATAAAGTTGTTGCGGTCGCCGTTCACCTCGCCAATGGCGGGGTAGAGGTTGTGAAGATCGCCTTCCATCAGCTTGAAGGTCGTGTCGTTCGCGCTGCAGTTCTTGCGTCCTCCATCGCGCCAGCAGGGGAGATGCTGTCCCATATTGTGCGCTGTAACCATGTGTTCCCATTCGATGGATTGGGCGCGCTTGAAACTGGTGCGCTTCGGATTGTCGCGCGGCGCAAAATCGCAAGTGGAAAAATCTACATGCTTCTTGTCTTGGTAGCGGCAGCCGCAGTAAAGGGTTTCTTGTAGGTCGCCATAGTAAATGCGACGCATCTGCTGCGAGGCCTGCTTGTAGTTGTAGTGGTGCGGAGCTTCTTCGGGATCGACGCGCGACCAGGCAATAGCGATAAAAATCGCCAAAAGCAGTAATGTACCAATTCTTTTCATATAAACCCTCTTTGCTAATTTAGTTAATTTCTACTTTTGTCGCATGCAATCTCTCGGTATGGATTATCTGAATTCTCGGCTCATGTTCGGCATGGTGCCGGGTCTTGAATCGACAAGAAAACTTTGCGAAATCCTCGGAAATCCGCAAACCAAGTTCAAGACCATCCACATTGTCGGTACGAACGGCAAAGGCTCCACGAGTTATTATCTGTCGGGTATTCTGCAGGCGCACGGGTTCAAGACCGGCCTTTTTACGAGCCCGCACCTGGTCAGTCTCCGTGAACGCATTCGCGTCAACGATGCGCCCATCAGCGACGAAGATTTGGATCGCCTGCTGCTCTGCGTGCGTGATGCTGCGGCGAAGGCTAAAGTTGAGCCAACCTTTTTTGAAGTGCTGACCTTGGTGTCGTTCATCTACTACGCGGAACAGGGCGTAGATGTGGTTGCCATGGAAGCGGGAATGGGCGGCCGCCTCGACAGTACTGCGGTGGCCTGTGGCGATTTTGTCGTACTTACGAGTATTGGACTTGAACATACCGAGGTTTTGGGACCTACCGAAAGTGCCATTCTTAAGGAAAAGATGGCTGTTGTGGATGCATCTGAACAGAACGTCATTGCGGGCTCGAAGAGCGATGCTGTCCAAAAGACTTTTGTTGTCGGTGGACTTTCTGAAAGTCTGCTCGCCGAAGCGCGTGACTTTGCCGCCTCTCGCCATGCTGACTGCCTTGTCCCGAAAATCCGTGACGATATTGAGCTTCCGAACTTGGGACATCATTATATCGAGAATGCTAGCCTTTCTTTGGTGGCGGCGGAACGCTTCATAAACGGGAGCGGTCGTTGCACCTATGATGATGCCCTTGCGCTTTCCGCTCTCAGGACTCGTTCGTGGGCAGGGCGCATGCAGAAATTGACGGATGCCTCGGGGCGCGTCCGCTATATTCTTGACGGGGCGCACAATTCACATGCGGTCAAGCGCCTAGTAGAAACGTTGGTGGAGTATTATCCCGGAGTCCGGTTCCACTGCGTTTTCGGTGCGCTCAAGGACAAGGACGTGGGAGAAATGTTAAAGCTCATGGCACCACATGTGAGTCATTGGCACATTACCAAGACCCCGTATCCGCGCTTCAGGGAACTGGACGATTTGCGTGGATTGCTGACGGGTCTTGGCCTGAAAGTAGCGAGCGAAGGTGAGCTCTGCCGCGAATTTCTGGATCGTGTCGCGGATACAGCTTCGGCCGACAATAAAAATGTCCCCGTGCTAGTGACGGGGAGCCTCTATATGATTGGCGAAACGGTTCAGGCCCTGAAGGAAGACTTTGACGGATTGGCCTTTTTCCGCGGGCTGAATCCGACAACTAATGAACACCGCTAATGAATACCGCGATTCGTTCGTCCGCTTTAGCAGCTGACGACGAGTGCGATAAGACCCGCAAACATCGCGACCTTCACAAGTTTTTGGGCGCGACGGTAGTTTCTTTGGTGCGCGAAAATGAGAATGGCCGCAAGAATCGGGGTAAAGGCTGCTCCCGTGATATAAAGGAATAGCATGGGGTAGTACCCCTGAACAACGGGAAGCGGGAGGATTGCCCAGCAGAAAATGGTGATAAAGGCGGCGAGGCGTCTTGCCGTTTTTGTTCCTGCAATCAGCGGGAAGGTCATGATTCCTGCCTTGAGGTCTCCTGTTTCGTCTTCAAGATCCTTGTAAATTTCACGAGATGTTGTTAGTAAAAATGCAAATAACATAGCAGGGTAGAGAAAACCGACTTTATCGGTGATATCCATCGCAAAATCTTCGGTTTCCTTGTATCCCGTGGGGTAGAAAAGACAAAGGATAAGAGGGGTGGCGCATAAGAAGGCGACGGTCATGTTCTTGAGAAGGGGGATATGCTTGAGCCACTTGTTGTAGGCAATCAGCACAAGACAGAGCAGGACAAAGAAAATGGCGGAAGTGAATCCAGTCTTTGTCACAAGGCTTTCGGCGATTCCGCAAACAAACATCAGGACAATCAGTATAATCCACGCCCTCCGCGCTACAGTCTCCGAGACTTTCCCGCTCACAAGGGGGCGCTCCGGGCGATTCAGGCGGTCGCTATCTAGGTCAAGAATGTCGTTCTGGATGTTTGCAAATCCAATCGCAAAGGCGAATCCGATGTTCTGCAAAATCAGCGTTGTCCAGCTGATGCCCGTTTCCTGGGTCGGCATGGCCGAAAGCAGGTAGTAGCCGATTGTAAGTGTCACCATGGCGATGACGATGTTGACGGGACGGGTCATTTTGAGAAGGTGCAATATCATATGCGGTAATTTAGTAAAAGATGAACGGAGTCATCCTGAATGCGTCTTGGCGAATTACTATCTTTCTATCTATGCTTCAATGGGATACTTTGCTTTCTGCGACGCGCTACGGACACCCCGCTGATTTGGACCCGAACCGTTCTGATTTTCATCGCGATTACGACCGCATTGTTTTTTCGACGGCGTTCAGGCGCCTTGGCCGTAAGACGCAGGTGCACCCGTTCTCGGTGAACGACCATGTGCATAGCCGCTTGACTCACAGTATCGAAGTGTCGAGCGTGGGCCGCAGCCTTGCGATTACGGTGTACCATCTGATCAAAAAGTATCTGCCCAAGTACATCAACGAATACCATTTCGGAACGATTGTGCAGTCCGCCTGCCTCGCGCACGACATAGGTAACCCGCCTTTTGGTCATGCGGGTGAAGCTGCCATTCGCGAATGGTTCCGCAAGAACCGCAATTCGGCTCCGATGCGTGACCTGAATGATACCGAAATGGCTGATTTTGAAAACTTTGACGGCAACGCCCAGGGGCATCGCATTTTAAGTAAGCTCGAATATCACTTCTTGGATGGTGGTATGCGTTTGACTTATGCGACCATCGGAGCCATGATCAAGTATCCGCAGCTGGCGAAGTTCGGCTCGCCGACAAGCCTTTTTGCGACGGAAGCGGACCTTTATCGCGTGACCGCCTATACGCTGGGCATTCCCGAAGTCGAAACGGGCGTGTGGGTGCGCCATCCGCTGGTATACCTGATGGAAGCCGCCGATGATATCTGCTACAGCATCTTGGATGTGGAAGACGCCATTGAACTGGGCATCTTGAGCTACGGCGATGTGCGCGGCATGTTCAGCTACCTGTGCGGCCCCGATGTGGATATCGACCGCGAGTATCGCGAAAACGGACAGAACTTCCGCGATTTCTTGAGCAGCGTGCGTGGACTCGCTATCCAGAACCTGATTGACGATGTGGCAGTGACTTTCGTGAACAATTACGAAGCGATTATGAGTGGTGAACGCGTCAAGCATTTGACGAATCTTTCCCGTTCGGACGTGATGGAAGGAATCCGCATCGCAAAGCGCTTGGGCGTAGAACGCATCTACCCCGACCGCCGCAAGACCGAACTAGAAGTGGGTAGCTATACGACGCTTGCCACCGTACTCGATGCCTTTATCAACGGTGTTTACGACTATCGCCTGAATGGCAACAATTCCTACCGTGCCGACCGCATTGTGCGACTCATCGGACAGGCAAAAATTGGTCAGAGTGTCACCGTGGCTGAAGCCTACCACCAGGTGCTCGACTTCGTGAGTGGCATGACGGACAATTATGCGACTTACCTGGCGCGTCAGATTGGCGGCCTTGCCATGGGGTACTAACCCTTTATGGTTTGGCTGTTTGACTACGACTTGACTTTGTACGGAACCGAGGAACGGTGTGTCATCAATTCGCTGGACCACCGCATTTCGCTTTTTGTGCAGAAAACCGTCGGTGGTGATTTTGAGTCAGCTCACAAGATTCGTACCGATTACCTGGAACGGTTCGGAACGACGCTTGCGGGCCTGATGGCGATGAACAATACGGACCCCGACGACTTTTTCGACTTTATCCATGAACCGGAATTCTTGATTTACCCCAAGAAGTCCCCGGAAAAGTTGGCCCTGCTGCAGAGCCTGAAAGGGCCGCGCTTCGTGTTTACGAATGGTCGTCACGATTGGAGCGAAGCGGGCATGGCTCACATGGGGATCGATTCGGCGATTGATGCGGTATTTGACCTAAAACAGTTGGATTGGGTCGGAAAGCCGCACGACAGCGCCTACGAAAAAATGGAAAAGTGGCTTGCCGAAAGGCTTGCTGATATGGGGCTTTCGATGCCCAAGGATCCGCGCGAAGTTGTGTTGCTTGAAGATTCGCTCCGTAACCTGGAACCGGCGCATCGACGCGGCTGGACGACGATTTTTGTGAATCCGACCCCTGACACCCCCGATTGGGTGGATTTCCATATTCCGCATTTGATGAATCTACGCAATTTACAAATTGCTATGTAATCGCCGTAAGGTCCCTGAGCCTGTCGAAGGGCTGAATTGCCTGGCTTCTGTCATCCTGGAGCGAGTCGAGTGGCCGAAAGGTTGAATTGCCCAGCTTCAGTCATCCTGGAGCGTAGCGACGGGATCCAAGATTTTGTATTTTATTTCCTGTATGAAGATTTCTGCATTTTTAGTTGTAATTTGCCTTTTGGCGGTGTCGTTTGCCGCCGCCATGCCTGAACCTGCAAAACGTAACGGTTTTAGCAACATGACCGTAACCACGGAGTATTCTGAACTCCTCAAGGAAAAGAATGCCCGCAATGATTCTTTGCTCCCTGCGCTCGATGGCGACAAGGCCTTTGCCGAAGTGCTTCGCTTGAATCCGAACTTCTGGAGTTTGGGTGGTGTCATCGATAAAGAAGAATCTCTCGTGACAAAGCTCAACGCGAAGGTCGTGTTTATCGACGGTATCCGCGAAGATCCTTTCTGCGAAATCGATAAGAATGCCGGCAGCAGTGCTGGCGAATGGAACGTGCGTATTGGCGTGGACTTTGTGTCTGGCGGTTCCAATACGGTGCATATTCACGTGCAACAGTGCTTGGATTATGTGCGCGACCAGCTCGGCTATGCCATCAAGAAGGGCGACAAGGTGGTCTTTGTTCCGCCCAAGAAGGTTCTTGACAAGATTAAGGAAAGCGAAATTCCCGATGCCATTGACATCGATCTGCAGCAGACACTCCTGAAGGCCCACGAAGACGTGAACCTGACGGGAAAATGCCCCAAGGATATTGAGGCGTATGTCATCTTGATGAACGTCTACGAACAGGTAAAAAATCAGAAGATGGACTACGTGGTCATCAACGATCAGTTGAACAAGCAACGCAACGGGGCTGGTCGCGTGCAGAGCTGCGCCTTTAGCCGCGAATGGAACAAGCGCTATCACGAAAGCGCAAGTTTCGAATGCGACATCGACAATGATCGCTGCACCTACCGTCAGGAAAACGATGGCAATTCTGACTGGGCTATCAACTACGAAAATGACCGCTTCGAGTACATCAACAAGAAGTTCCTGTTCTTCAACTTGAATCCGAAAAGCATTCACAAGGGCGGCACCATGCTTGACTTGCGCCTACTCCGCCTTTCCACGAATTTGTGGCTCGAAGCTTACTTGAACATGAAGGGCGACCCCGTGACGCTCGGCCTTATCATCGTCCCCGGCGGCGACAAGTCTATGGATGACTACGACGACGGCGAAAGCGACGAAGACGAAGGCATGATGTTCGAATAGTTAGAGTACTCGGTTCCCGAATTTCTTCTCGAAATCGATCACGAGCTTGTGCGGCTCCGGGAAGTAATTCTTTAAAATATTCATCCCAATAGTGTACAGTTTTTTCGGAACGCCGAACACGGGTTCCGCTATTCCTCCTGCGATGCAGGCGAGAGTGTCGCTGTCCCCGCCGAGTGAAACGGCGTTGCGGATAGCATCTTCGTAGTCCGTTGCTTCGAGTACGCAGCGGATCGCCTGCGGGACTGTTCCTTGGCAAAGTGCAGCACCTGGGTAAGCCCAACTGTACGCCGGACGCAGCTCGTCAAGTGTAAAATTCAAATCGTAGCCGAATTCGCTTTCGATGGTCGCCTTGATTTCGTCTTTGCAGGCCCCCTTGCGAGCCATGAAAATGGCGAGAGCCGTCGCCTGCGCGCCCTTGATGCCTTCGGGGTGATTGTGCGTGCATTCCGCGGATTCCTTCGCCTTGGCAAGAACCTCTTCCTTGGTGTCAAACGCCCAACCCACCGGCGAGATGCGCATGGCAGAGCCGTTACCGCAACTGTCGTAGGGTTTGCCCTGTCCCGTAGCGCGGGCGTCGATGACATACCTGGTGAAACCGCCGCCGTATCCGCCAACCGGACAATCGTACTTGCTCGCGTATGTCACATAGTATTTCCACACTTCGCCCCCGCGCATAATCCAATCCGCCGTCGCGAATGTCAAAATGCTATCGTCCGTAGGCGAAACCCCATCTTTGATCAGCTCGAAATCCTTCGTCTTGATGTTGTCGAACTCGTAAATCGACCCCACCGTATCACCGATAATTGCACCTATCATAAATTCTCCTATTTTTTACTCCTATAATATCGCTTTTTATGGGGAATTTGTAAAGGGGGGAGGAAAAATGGGTGAAATATGTGCTTTTTTTCTGTCAAACTCTGAAATGAACTCGGCTTTTAACAATTTTGAGAAGTTGACGATATTTATTAGTGTATATTTAAACATGTAAAATGTCTGACGGAATTTTCGTGAGTGCGGAGTTGTGTCTACAGAATCTTTTTTTTGCATTATACAAGGAATGTAGTGTATGCCAAGAACTATAACTTTGGATCAGTATAAAAACTGGATGTCCCATCACGAAGTTAATTCAGACTTATCTAGAAATCAATATGCTTCTACGATAAGAAATAAAATTTTTCAAGGATCGAATACGTGGCATATAACGAGCGAAATGGAAGATGATCCCGAAAATGTAATTAAAACTCTTATACCCGATAATGTTCTTGATGCAAATCAAAGAGCCCATCGAAAAAAATTTATTGACTATTTAGAAGATACGGATCCAAATTATGCCCCTCCTCATCAAGACGCGGAAATTCAGGATGATCAACAAGACGATCAACAGGAAGATTTAACCATGAACGAAATTTCAGTCAATACTATCCTTTTTGGCCCCCCGGGCACAGGTAAAACTTATAACACTATTGCTTATGCTTTGGCAATATGTGATGGGGAAGAGGGACTTGATAGAAATGGTTTAGAAATAGATAATAAAGGTAATCCAACTGTAGATTTTGAGGAATATGAAACCGCTCAAAATCGATTTAAAACCCTTAAAGAGAATGGCCAGATTGCATTTACGACCTTTCACCAATCTTATGGATATGAGGAATTTATTGAGGGCATCAAACCCAAGATTAGTCCAGAAGTTGCAGATGGTGAAATTCAATATGAATATTTTTCCGGCATTTTTAAGAAATTTTGTAACGAAGCAAAAGACCATCCTGATGACAATTATGTATTCATTATTGATGAAATCAATCGTGGAAACATCTCTAAGATCTTTGGAGAATTGATTACACTTATTGAGGATACGAAACGCATTGGAAATGGTCAAACAGAGGCGACAACGGTAAAATTACCCTATACGGGAGAAGATTTTGGTGTCCCCAAAAATGTTTACATTCTAGGTACTATGAATACAGCGGACCGTTCCATCGCCTTGATGGATACAGCCCTTCGTCGTCGTTTCAACTTTGTGGAAATGTTGCCAGATCCTAATGTTTTGAATGGGATTGTTGTGGATGAAATAAATATACAGAAAATGCTTACGGTAATAAACCAACGCGTCGAAGCACTTTATGACAGAGAGCATACTATTGGTCATGCCTTCTTCACAAAGTTGTTGAATGCCGAAAATCAGAATATTCAAAAACTGAATGAAATATTCCGCAACAAGGTTATCCCGCTTCTTCAGGAATATTTCTACGAAGATTATGAGAAAATACAGTTGATCCTTGGGAAAAAGTTTGTAGATAACGATACTGAGCGTGTTTCTTGGCCGGCAAACGTCGCTCTTCCGGGTGATTTGCCTCAACGCTATAAAATTACCGCAAATTGGAATGCCGCAAGTTACAAATCAATTTACATGACTGGCTTAGATCAAGAAGAGGCTCCGCAGTAATTTATGCCAGATCTTGTAGTTCGAGAATTTGATAGAATAGAAAAAAGGACTCCAAATAGGGATCGTGCTGAATTGAGAGGTGTCCATTTTTTAGAAGAGGCTGATTTTAACAACCTCAAGGCTTTTGTTGAGGAAAATTTTGGTGTCGACGAAAATGATATAGAAAGTATCACTCAATTCATGACATGCAGAAATAATGCCATTACCATCCGTAATTATGTAGGTGTTATAGAGCTTCCTAGTGGACTACAGATTGAAATCCTGCCTAAGATTCATTTTGGGGAGAATCCAGAAAGTTGGGATGATGCTGCTAAGGAAAAGTCAAGACAGATTTTTCTAAAAATGCTGTCTCATTTGAATGAATTTCCATGTAAAGTTTCAAACTTTACTAACTTGGAAAGTCGTAAAATGCATCTGTTTGATGTGTTCATCAATATGTATGCAACTGCAGCAAACGAACTTGTAAAAAGGGGACTAAAGTCATCTTATGTTTCTGTGGAGGGAAATCTTCATGTTTATAAGGGTAAACTAAAGGTACCTTCACACATTAAATATAATGCTGCTCATAAAGAGTGTTTTTATGTGGAGTATGACGAATTTCAATTGAACCGTCCCGAAAACAAGTTGATTAAGTCAACACTCCTCTATTTACAAAAACAGTGCCGCAGTGAAAGTAATCGGAAACTAATCCGTCAAGTTTTAAATCACTTTGACGAAATAGAGCCTTCACTCAATATTGATTCTGATTTAGCAAAAATTAAGTGCGATCGCAATACTAGGGAATACTGCGATCTAATGGCCTGGTCAAAGGTCTTCTTGAAACATGAAAGTTTTTCGACATTCCATGGTCCGAATAAGACAAAGGCTTTGTTGTTCCCTATGGAAAAAATCTTTGAAAGTTATATTGCCGGTGCTTTCAGGCAAACGCTGGCAAATGATGTTCGGCATTTTTCCTGGGATGTTTCAACACAAGATCGGGGCAAATATCTCTTTTACAATCAGAATGAATATAGGCAATCAGGTATATTCAGTCTAAGACCAGACATTGTCGTAAGAGGAGATAACCGCATAGTCATTCTTGACACCAAATGGAAATCGTTATCAACTAGAAAAACTAATTTTGGAATTTCGCAGGGTGATATGTATCAAATGTATGCCTATGCACATAAATACCAGACCCCTGAAATTTTTGTGTTGTATCCACTAAATGCTGAAATGAAAGAATATTCACTAGGTCTTGAACACCCCCAAAAAATTGACTTTTGGGGTGATGAATGCGATACTATTCTAGGGAAAAAAATACATGTTCAAATTTTTTTCGTAGATCTAGAAACGATTTTAGAACCTAATGGAGTCTTGCCTGCTCAATGGGCGAGTCATTTGGTTGGTAGATTAAATTAAAGATAAGGAGTAAAATATGACTGATAGACAATTTGATAATGCGTTCACTGCTGCTGGTGGATGGTTCTTTTTAACGCAGTATCGCTTGATTGAGCGGTTAAAAGACAATCGAAGAGAACTGCTTGATAGACTTTTTGAGCAGGGCTTTGATGCTGAAATAACAGGAACGAGGACCAGGATGAATTCTTCCATCAAAATTATTGAAGAAGGACGTGCTAGGGAGGCTCTTGAAAAAATCAGGGATTCTAGGATGATTAATGCCAGGCATCCTGAAGCATGTCGTCTTGCAGAAGAAATTCTTGAGACTTTGTAAATGGGGTTCAACATGATTCATAATTTTGAAATAAAAAGAGGTTGCATTGTCTATAAGGATGGTGCAAGGAACGCTCTCTTTGATACGGGAAATCCGGCTTCCTTTCCGCAAGAAAGGGATCCTTATCCCATCTTTCCAAAAATTCACGAATATGTGGATAGGTCAATTACCGATTTGCAGGGGATTGATTCCATTTCTCGGCAACAGTTGCTAATTGACTATCCTAGGCAGGAGCTTTCTTTCGGTAAAGAACTTGCTGTATATGTGCCAATCGCAAAATATGATTTGATTCCCTTGATCAATGGTCTTGTTGCCATATCTATAAAGATTGGTGGTGAAAAACGGAAAATGCTGTTGGATTCTGGTGCTGCAACAAGTTATTTGCCTAAGAGTGTTGTAGTTCAAGGAATTTTTGCCGGTAAGATTAAGGATTTCTTTATGGGAGAAGATGAAGAGTTTGAAACAGACCTTTATTCTTTGCCGACGGAATGTGGAACAGGGGCTCCTATCGGAGTGAATTATGGTATTCCTAAAGACTCTATAGAGACTGCTATGAAACAGTATGGCGTGGATGGTATTATCGGGTACGAATGGCTTCGCCATTTCCGAGTCCTTTTAGATGTGCCTAATCGGAGCCTGACGTTAGGCTGGTAATTTTCTAATAAATTTAATTTGCAATCTATAGGCTCCCTAGTGGGACCTTTCTTGATGGCTATTTAAGACCTTGACAAATATGGCTTTTTTTACTATATTTGCTCAACTTTTATGAGTTTAATTTTTTAATTATTTAATAGGAATTGTTGGTTTTTGTTAGAGAAAAATTTTAGGATTTTTTGAGTTTTTCTCTATATTCCCCAAATTCAATCTTTTAACTCAAAAATTATTTTAAGGACGCCGTATGAACCCAAATACCTCAAACCCGTCAGTCGTAGACTACATCAAAAACTACTTGCACAACGAATACTTGGACGATCTCCATTTCATATTCCAGTTGGATTATGAACGAGAGGATGGACGACGTCCTTGGTTGTGTGATTTTAATGCCGCTGATGCGAAAATGAAAAGTAACATCCGCGCTGTAGCTGATCCGATGCGACATTTTGTCTTCTCAAGTGTTTTCCTGGTCCAGTTGGTGTCCAATATCGCGATTTGGGACGATAAGAGTTTCAATGGATACGATCGATCCAAAGACGGAGCATGCGAAGATCTTATGGACTTTAACGACTTTGTAGAATTTCATAAAAGATCGAAATGGCCGGATTTTGGCATAGACATATGGAAAGAGTTTTCGCCATGTTTTTCGCAAAAGAAACTTGATGACATGAAAGAAATCATGGATCGCTACGGCTTGATGACAACTTATCTCAATAACGGCTATCAGCGGTTCCTGCTTGCATGCATTGTTGATGTCTTGCAGATAATGTTGCTTGATGAATTGATGGACTTGGATGTCTCCTGGAAGGTGTGCGATCGCATCTCTGAGCGTGCAAACGAATACTCCAAAAGCATATTTGCTACTTTGTTCAAGTAGTAGTCGCAATCATCTCCTTGAATATTAAAGCCCCCTTGAGTGGCTTTTCTTGATGTCAATTTCTGACTTGACAAAAATTGTCTTTTTTACTATATTTGTCCGGCTTTTATGAGCTTTCTTTTTTAAGATTTAATATAAATTGTTGGTTCTTGTTTGAGGAAAATTTTAGGATTTTCTTTTTTTTCTATATCCTCCAAGATTTAATCTTTTAACTCAATTATTTTAAGGAGAATTATCATGGCTAAAGTTATCGCTCGCGATAGAAAACATCTTGTTGAACTTATCAAAGAGACTATCAAGGAAAAAGGCTTTGAATGCGACCTGAATTTTATTGATGTGTCGAATGTGACTGATATGAGCTATGTATTTAGCGAATCCGAGTTTAATGGCGATGTCAGCCGCTGGGATGTGTCAAACGTGATGGATATGGATAGAATGTTTTTCCATTCTAATTTCAATGGCGATGTCAGTCAATGGAATGTATCGAATGTGATGAATATGAGCTTTATGTTTGGTAGTTCTTTCTTCAAAGGCGATGTCAGCCAGTGGAATGTGTCGAATGTGACAAATATGAGTGGTATGTTTGATCGCACTCGTTTTGATGGTGACATTAGCCAATGGAATGTATCGAATGTGACTGATATGAGCTTTATGTTTAGTGATTCAGACTTTAACGGTGACATCAGTCATTGGGATGTATCAAACGTGAAGGATATGAATGGAATGTTTTACTGCTCTCGTTGCTTCAGCGGCGACATCAGTCATTGGAAAGTGTTGAATGTGACGGATATGAGCGGTATGTTTGGCAGTTCTCCCTTCAATGGTGACATCAGCCAGTGGGATGTGTCTCGTGTGACGGATATGAGTGGTATGTTTTGCGGCTCTCGCTTCACCGGCGACATTAGCCAGTGGAATGTATCGAACGTGACAAGTATGAAAAATATGTTTGGATTCTCTCAATTTAATGGTGACATCAGTCAGTGGGATGTTTCTCATGTGACGAATATGAGCGAAATGTTTAGAGAGTCTGAGTTTAATGGCGATATTAGTCTGTGGAATGTGTCCAATGTTGCGTTTATGAGTAGAATGTTCTGGGCTTCTCAATTTAATGGCGACATCAGCCGTTGGAAAGTGTTGAATGCGATAGATATGCGTTATATGTTTTCTGAATCGGTTCTGGAAAAAGAGGGGTCTCTTCCGTCTTGGTGTAAGGTGTGAGGATAGACGACTCGTCGGAAGAATCAATGGCCCCTCTGTGCAGGGGCCTTTTTCTAATGTCAAATTATGACTTTACAAATATGCCGTTTTTTACTATATTTGTTCGGCTTTTTTGAAAAATAGATGATTGAGGGAATTTTTGAAGGATTGTAGTCCTTGGTTTTATTTTATTATCCCTTTATATCTCATTTTCATTTAACATCACATAAAAATCAACATTTTTCCATAGAGGTATCTATGTACAACATGCAAGATTGCAGTTGGTTTTCTCGCTATTATTCTGAAATTCTCGAAATATTCAAATATTATCCAGGAACCAACATTGAACGTGAGTTTTCTCTAAATGTCGCTACATATGCCCGCGAATTACAGGCTGAAATCTACACCAAATTGATGGATGGTGATATCAAGAACAAAAAATCTGACATTCTCAAGGCAGTCACTGCGTTTGCCGATCGCAAGCGTCGTTTCCGTATGTCCTTCCGCAGGTTTCGTTTCTAAAACCATTCTTTCTTTTATTTTGTGAGGGGTGTGGAGTGTCAGTTTCTGACCTTGACAAATATGGCTTTTTTTACTATATTTGTTCGGCTTTTATGAGTTTGATTTTTTAATTGTTTAATATAAATTGTTGGTTTTTGTTAGAGAAAAATTTTAGGATTTTTTGAGTTTTTATTTATATACCCTAAAATTCAATCTTTTTACTTCAAAATTTTTTCAAAAAAGGACAAACACTATGAATAAAAAAGAAGCTATCGAATTGCTCCGTCAAAATGGTATCAACGTAGGAGGCAACGTAACGTTTGCGTCGCGAAATGCAGGAAAGGACGTTTACTGGATCAATTCTGAATTCTCGTTCTTGCAGGACGAATGGAATATCATTCTGAACGATCCAAATGAACGGAAAATTAGGTTGGTTGTTGTCCCGGCGGGCGCGATAAACAAGGATGTCGTTAGGGCGAAAACGTCTGATGAAAGTAGAACTCATATCGAAATCGGCTGCTCTGATTTCGTTGACGTTAAAAGCGAGAATAGGTCGCTGTGTTTCCGTCAATGGATTACTCAGACGATAGATTATTAGTGTGTGCCCCTAATCGGGCTTTTACAATTCCCTCCCGTTTAGCGATAATATGGGAGGGGTTTATTGTATCCTGTCTCCCACAAAAATTAAAAAGGTAGGTTAAAATGGGATTTCTGTGGTTCGGAAAGAAAGAAACGTCAAAGCCGGTACCGGATGGCCTAGTGCGTCTAGAAAATTATTGCGGGAGGTATGAGCCTGTGGAAGCCATTATTAAGATGTATAATGGCGACCATCCGATCCAGCAGACGGTAAATGCGTTCATTGATTCCGAGGTTCATGGTTACAATCGCGAACGCATCATCTCTCTCTTGAAAATTTATAAGGATTTGAAGCAAAAGGATGAGCCGCACCTGGCTCGTGATGTTGAATTGGCGGAACCCACGGTGCGTCATTCCGATGGAACATACGAACCGTACGAATTGAGCCTACCCTTCAAATGTCAGCGATATGGGGTCGTGGAAGCAATAATTGAGTGCTACCACTCTAATGTTTCTGTGGATCGAACGCTGAAATTCCTGCGTGAAGCGGGAATTCATAGCTACACGACGGCGCGAATAAAGAAGCTGATTAAGATTTATCTTGATTTGAAGAAAAAGGGTGAGTCCTTTAATTTCACGGATATTGAACTGCTCGAAGGTCCTGTTGGTGGTGCGAAGTCTGCCGCAAAATCTGGCTCGCGTTCATCCGCGAAGGGGCGGGAAGCCTCCGCAGTGGATACCGATGACGATAGCGAAGATTTGCCCGAAGTCGATTTCGACGAACCCCTGCCGGAATATGTCGATGACTGTGTGAAGATGAACCGTGAGGAGAAAAAGCTGATTGCGGATGCTCTCCCGATTTTCAGTACGCTGAATGCCCATGTGATGGTGGTGGGCAAGGGGCTTTCGCCCGCTCTTCTGGTAACTGGTCCGGGCGGTATCGGTAAGTCGTTCTCGGTCGAGAAGATTCTCTCGCATTTTGGCAAGAAGAACAAGGATTTTGTCATTATGAAGGGCAAGTGTACGCCCAGCGCGATGTTTGAATTCCTCTTTAAGAATTACGACAAAATTTGCGTGTTCGATGACTGCGATTCGGTGTTTTCTAGCAAGGAGGGGATCGCAGTGCTCAAGGGTGCGCTCGATTCGGGGCGCTCTCGTGAGATTTCCTGGAATACGAAACGCGCCGACATGGTCGATACGTTCGATTGCGAAACCCGCAAGGAGGTTCTTGCCCGTCTGAGGGAATGGAGCAAGGCTCACAATGGAAAGGCTGGCGTGCCGAATCATTTTCAGTTTGAGGGAAGTGTCATCTTTGTCTCGAATATGACGCGCAAGGAACTAGCCTCGAAGGATTCTGCGCTTCTGACCCGCTGCGACCTGGTGGATATCAAGGTTACGCGCGAGGAGGTGCTGACTCGCATCCGTTACCTGCTCCCCGAAATCAAGATTTTCGATGCGAACGGCAAGAACATTTCGAAATCGGGATTGAAAAAGGAAGTTTTCCGCTGGATCAGTTCGCCGACATTCTTGAACGATCGTCGCATGCGAAACAAGGCGATAGATTTCCGAGTGTTCATCAAGGCGTACAAGGCGCGTTATGCGAATATGCCCAACTGGAAACAGATGGCCTTCTCAAACTAGAGTGTGTCATCTATTGACAGTAAGCCCCCTTTACAGGGAGGGCTTTTTTTACTATATTTACTCGGCTTTGGTGAAATAGATTTTAATAGAAATTGTGGGTTTTTGTTTGAGAAAAATTTTAGAATTTTTTGAGTTTTTCACTGTATCCCCAAAATTTCAATCTTTTTTCCAAAAAAAATTCAAAAAAGGAGACCCTATGGTTAAGGTTATCGCTCGCGATAGAGAACATCTCATTGAACTAATCGACAAGGCTATTGAAGAAAATGGCCTCGAATGCGATTTGAATTTTATCGACGTTTCGCATGTGACGGATATGCACAAATTGTTCGGTTTCCAAACATTTGATAGTTGGGGTGATGAAATTCCAGAGGAAGAATTTGATGAAGAGCAACGAAAAGCTCAAAATAGAAGATTGTTTAATGGCGACATTAGTCAATGGGATGTGTCGCAGGTGAAGGATATGAGCTGGATGTTTTATGAGTCTCAGTTCAATGGAAACATTAGCCATTGGAATGTCTCACAAGTGGAGAATATGCACACTATGTTTTACGAATCTCAATTCAACGGAAATATTAGCCATTGGGATGTGTCGCAAGTGAAGGATATGAGCTGGATGTTTTACGAAGCTCAATTCAACAATGACATTAGCCGTTGGAATGTGTCGCAAGTGGAGGATATGAGCTATATGTTTTCTGATTCTCTGTTCAATGGCGACATCAGCCATTGGAATGTGTCGCATGTGAAGAATATGAACCATATGTTTTCTAACTCTCAATTTAATGGAGACATTAGCGAGTGGAATGTGTCGCAGGTGAGGTTTATGAACGAAATGTTTTACGAGTCTCGATTTGACGGAGATGTAAGTTGTTGGGATGTGTCGAATGTGATTAATATGAGTTTTATGTTTTTCAGATCACAATTCAACGGAGACATTAGCCACTGGAATGTGTCACAAGTGGAGGATATGAGCGGGATGTTTTCCAGTTCTCGGTTCAACGGTGACATTAGCCACTGGGATGTGTCCAGTGTGGCGGATATGATCTGTATGTTTTCTAGTTCTCTGTTCAATGGCGACATTAGCCATTGGAATGTGTCCAATGTGACGGATATGAGCTATATGTTTTCTGGTTCTGTGTTCAATAGCGACATCAGCCATTGGAATGTGTCGCATGTGGAGAATATGCGTAATATGTTCGCCTACTCCCAATTCGACGGCGACATCTGCAAGTGGGATGTGTCGAATGTGGAGTGTATGGAAAGTATGTTTACCGAATCTCAATTTAACGGCGACATCAGTAAATGGGATGTGTCTAGTGTGATTAATATGAGCTATATGTTTGCTGAATCTCAATTTAATGGCGATATCAGCAAATGGAATGTGTCCAGTGTGTGGAATATGGAAAATATGTTTGCATACTCCCAATTCAAAGGCGACATCAGCAAATGGGATATGTCAAATGTTATAGATAAAGAGAATATGTTCGGCGGTGTTTAGGTTGACGTATTTCTAAAAAAAGTATATATACTCAAAAGGGCTTATCCTGGGTAACTTGCCCTGGGATAACGACAGTTTCAATAATAAGGAGCGAAGGATGATTCTTTACACGAATGATTTCGACAATTATTTCTTCAACAAGTTTGCGCAGGATGTCCGCAAGTATGTTGTGTTTGAAATTACGGATCCGAATTGGATTGATGATCCGAATTCATTGCCAAACAATGAAAAAAATAAGGTGCTCCGAATGACGGAAAATGAGGACGATGCCGGACACGCATTGTTCTTTTCGGGTGCACTGTTGTATCAGTTGTTTGTGGGAACCTTCTTGTGGAATCCTGGATACAAGGATCCGTCTTTGTGGATACATGACTTAATGCCTTTGTTTTATAAAAACAACAATGAGTGGTTTGAGGTGGGGTGTACCTTGTATAAGCATATATGCAATGTGCAATCGCAAGGTCAGCTTGTTGATGTTTTGAAATGGTTCGGTTTGATGCCCTTGGATGACGAGAAGGAATTGTTTGTTTCTGCGTTGAAATTCGTATTTAGCCAGATGGATGAGTACTTGCTGCAGCAACTCGACGATGCATTCGTATTGGGAATGAAGCAGAAAGAAAATGTGGATGTCGTTATCCATAGGAATACGGATCCGCGTTATATGTATGGTGCTTATGAAGCTGAAATGAACGATGTGTATATAGAACAGGTTGATATGTGGTACGCTCCTCTAAAGAAGTATGTGCATAAAATGTTGGATCAGCTTGTTGCTGAACTTACAAAAGTTGTCGCCAAGGATAAGGAGCATCTAAAGGAACTCATAGAAAAGGCTATAAAAGAAAATGGTCCTAATTGTGATTTGAACTTTATAGATGTATCGCACGTGACGGATATGTCGAGTTTATTTTACAAATGTGGATTTAATGGAAAAATTGATAAATGGGATGTGTCAAATGTAACGAATATGGAAGCCATGTTCTCAATATCTGGTTTTAATGGCGATATTAGCAACTGGGACGTGTCAAAGGTTTTAAAGATGTTTCTAATGTTTGGCCAATCTGAATTCAGTGGCGACGTCAGTCGGTGGAATGTGGCTGAGGATGTTGATATGACCCATATGTTTGCAGATACTCCTTTAGAAAAAGAAAATCGCCTTCCGCCCTGGTATAAGGAAAAATAATATACACTATATATAATACTATAAACCCGCTGGCGCTCATTCCAGCGGGCTTTTTTTATTCCGGCTGTTCAGACCGGGATGTTGCAGGGGTGTTTTACCCCAAATATGTCAGTCCCTTGTAATTGAACTTCACGATATCGATGTTCATATCGGCCTGTTCGATCAGCTTGTCCTTCCATTCGTTCATAGGCGTGTCGCTTGCGATGAGTTGGTTCAGGCGCTGGCCGAATAGAATTTCTTCGCGGGTGATGGTTGCCGCGTCGGAGCGGGTGCAGTCGTTGATGTGCGCCTCGATGGGGTTGCTGATGAACATTGATGAGAAAAATCCGTTCAGGTTGACGCTCTTGGCGAACGACGATGCATAACACCAGACTCCGATGACGCGTTTCGCCTTGATGTAGCGTACGTTCCTTTCGGAAACGAGAAACTGTTCGCCGTGCATTTGCGGCGACAGAAGTCCGCTGGGGTAGCCGTGGCCACATAATATAAGTGTGTCTTTTTCGGCGAGAATGGCGGAATCTACTTTTTTTGCCCAGGGACCGTTGTGGTTGTTGACCTCAACGACTTTCACATTCGGGAGGCCTTCCCAGATGTGCTTGAGAACTAGAGTGTCTGTGTCGCCCATGTTAGAAAAAATGACTGTACATGAATTCATAATAATCTCCATTTTTTTTCTATATCGTTATAAATGGAGATTTTGTCTAAATGACAATTCCTGACAATTAGCCCTCTTTACAAATATGGCAATTTTTACTATATTTATCTAGCTTATGGGTTTGGTATTTTAATTTTTTAATAAAAATTTCCGCTTTTTAATTTATCTGAAATTTGAAAATTTCGGGGTTTTACCACTATATCTACTCAAAACCCCTTAAAATTCTCAAAATTTTTTTCAAAAAAAGTTTTTTTAAGGAGATCCATTATGGAAATGACAAACACCACTATCAACCGTTTTTTTCAGCGCTTCTTCGACGAAGACAGGGAAGTCGTCTACAACCTGTTCGATGCGTTTATTGCAAAGACCATTCTCAAAGGTAAGGCTATAGATTTCTCGAAATACGCTGTTGACTACTATGGTCAGGTTGAGTTCGCGACACTCGAAGACGAAAACGGTCAGCCGATTTTGTTTTCGGAACTGCTCTGCGGTAAAAAGGGCGATGGCGACTATAAAAAGTGCGTCGAGTATATCATCAATGCTCCAGCAGCCGTTCTGAGGGAACTTCTCAAGAATGCCGATTGGAAGGCCGCTCATAAGGGAGAGCTCGTTTTGGTCGCTCATCTGCATTGGCTGTGGTCTCTGGGATTGTCTGGGGTCAAGACGTCTTGCGGTAAGTTCGGCAAGTATGCCGATATCAAGGAGGACTGGACGGGCGCTCTGAATGCCTATAATTTGGAGGATGGCATGTGGTATGCTCATATTTCTGCGATGGGCCTGAAAAAGGAGCTGCTGCTGGTCTATTCTATTCTGCATCGTTTTATGACTTGGCCGAACAAGCCGGAATTCAAGAATGTAGACGAAATCAAGTCCGCTATGGTTGACTTCGTCTTCAAAACGCGAATTGATTTGAATGCTCCGGTTCGAAATGGTCTGCTGCATCTGTGCAATCCGGACAAGTATATCAATATCTATGATTACGAAATGAAAATGGAATGGATTGAGCATCATTCTTCGTTGCTGCGCTATTATAAGTCGAGCGAATTCAGTATGCTGCAGGAACAAGATAGTGTCTACTATTCTAAGCGCATTGGTCGCGCGGACGAAAATATTGTCTACCGTGCGGAGCGAACCGAGGACAAGATCCGTTACATTATGGATCGACTCTGCGGTGTGGAAATGGGGTAGCCGCCCCTTTTTCTCTTGTTTTTTCTCGAAAAAATTATATATGTTTCAAATGAGAGGTCAAAATGGACGATTCAAACAATATTAAAGCTAAAATGTTGGGACGATTTGCTGTTCCAGGGCAGGAGATGGTCTATAAGCTGTTCGATGTTTTTTTGTCGAAGACCGTTTTGGAAGATCGTCTGATTGACTTCTCGAAACCGCCCATTGAACATGACGATGGCTCTGTTGAATTTGAAGCTTTGAATGCTGGCGATGGTGCCTCGGTTCCGTCTTTTTCGCAGTTGATTTTGGGGCAACCGGTTGCCTCTGTGTACGAATTTCTGGACGAACCGTTGCTTGAAAAGCCTGAAGAGCCTGCCAAGCCCAGGGATTTGAATCCGCCGGAAAGGCCGGGGGATTATAAGGAAATCAAGGTCCCCAAGCGCAAAAAGAAGGATACCGACGAAGAATACCAGGCGAAAATGCTGAAATATGAGCAGGAAGTCAAGGAACGCGATGAAAAGAATCGGGTTCGTATGGAAAATTTTGAAAAGAGGTATAACGAATACATGGAGCGCCACGGCTCCCGTCTGAAGGAGTATGAGAAGCTTGCAGCGCAGTATCCGGAAAAGTTGACGGCCTATCAGGAATGGCATAATTCGTTCATCGAAAAGAACAAGGTCTATTTGATGATTGCGTTCCATCTTTATTGGCTTTGGTCTTTAGGGGCGAATAATGTTGCTGTCGGTTGTGGCGCGTATGGACAATTGATGGATCTTGAAACTCCGGCTTATCCTGATATGGGGTTGTGGAATGTCCAGGGGCTTGGAATGCGAAGGGACCTGAAGTTGATTTATTCCACTTTTGAACGCTTCTTGTCCTGGCCGAGGCGCCCGAAGTTCAACACGGTGGCCGAAGTGAAAGCCGCTCTGGTGGATTTTATCTTGAAAGTCAGAAAGGATTCTTCGGCACAGGTCCGCAACGGGCTTCTGCACCTATGTGATCCGGACAAGTTTACGAATATGTATACTTATCAGGAAAAGGTGGAGTATGTGTTGATGCATGATTCAGCCCTTCAGGGGTTTCGTGCGGGCGATATGTTCGAAATGAACCGAAACGATTCGGTCTTTTTCTCCAAGAAGAATGTGGGTGGCAAAAAGTTTGATGGCGATTACCAGGGACTTCGAACTGAAGAAAAAATCAGCCATATTAAAGGATGATGCTCGCACAAGTTGCGGGTGAAATTGGAATACGAAAAAAGCCGTCGGCGAAAATGCCGGCGGCTTTTGTGCTATGTCCGATCATTTTAGAATCCCATCCTTCTCTTATTTTCGATACCTTCCTTTGCCTCGATTTCACGTTCGAGCGCTTTTGCGATGCGGTCGGCGGTGAGCTTTTGCGCTGGCATGTAGCGCAGCTGGTTGTATACGGCGCCGAAATCGCCCGGAGCGAGATTCGTCATGCGCTTGACGTGCTCGGGGCAGCTGAGTTTCGGGAAGAACGAATCCCAGATCATTTCGATTCCTTCGCGGGTGAGATAGTCGAACTTGACCTTAATGGCGAACCGGCGACGAGATGCATTGTCGAGACGTCCGTTGAAATTTGTCGCGGCAATAAAAATGCCGTTGAAATTTTCCATCTGCGTCAGCAGTTCGTTGACCTGCTGCACTTCGAAATTGCGCTCGGCGTTATTGCGGTTGTTGAGAAAACTGTCCGCTTCGTCGAAGAAGAGAATCGCCTTGCTCTCTTCGGCTTCGCAGAACGCTGCCTTGATGTTTGCTTCGGTTTCGCCGACGTACTTTCCGAGCAGATCGCTTGCTCGCTTGATGACCAGATTCCTGTTTAGACTGCGGGCGAGATAGCGTACGAACTCGGTCTTGCCGGTACCCGGAGCGCCGTAGAGTAGAATGTTGAGCGACTGCGCGGCGGAACCTCCGTCGAGACTGTCCCAGATTTCGTTGAAATTGGCGGCGATTTCCAAAATATCGTTGATGCTCTGGTCTATGTTGAGTCCGGAGAGTGTGTATGCTGGGGCGTGCGTTGTCTTATCGCGAGTGTTGTCGAGAGTGATGTTCAGTAGATTGGCGTGGGCGTCGAGCGTTTGGCGTATGATGTCGATGGGATTGATTTTTTTCTGCCTTGCCGCGGGAATGGCGTTCTGGACGGCCTTGGTGTAGCCGCCGACCGTCACGGGGTATTCCGCAGCGATGGACTTTACTTCTTCTTCGCTAATCAGATGGGGAACGTGGAACGATTCCAGCACAGATTGCAGCTGCACGGCTCGCTTTTCCGCCGTGAAATTCTGGAATTCCATCGAATAGTCAAAACGGCGGCAGGTGCTTTCTTGGACATGCTCCATGGAATTTGATATCCAGATAATCGGCGTGTAAATATCTTCCATGAGCATATTGAGAGCGCCTTTTTCAAAACTGTTCAGCATCTGGTCCGCTTCATCGACCAGTATGATGGTTTTCGCATTTTCGTTGTTTATGGCAATGAATCGGATTGTACGCACGCGTCGACGGAGTATGGTCTCGGAAAGATTGGTGAAATCATTTCCGTAGCGGTCGCCCTTATCGCTGTCCTTGGTGACGTACATCGGGAGTCCGACTTCCTTGGCGAGAGCCTTCGCGAGTTCCGATTTACCCGTACCTGCACGACCGTAGAACAGAATGTTGAGCGGCTTCTTGTAGTCGTGATTCTTGAGCAGATACACGAGTGTGTCGGCCTCGGGGCGATCCTTGGCGAGTGTCTTGAACGGAATCTTGGGCTCTTCGGCCATTTCGGTGTTGCTGATCTTGGAGATTTCGTTCTGTCCGTTCAAATGGAAAATGATATCGCGGTCGAGATCGGCGTCTTCGTTGATGATTCCGAGCTTTGAGAGTAGAGAATCGCTGTTGAGCATGTCCGCTACATTCTGTTTGGGGAGCCCTGTCGCAAAGGGTATCAGATCGAAATCCTTTTCCATATAGCGGCTGCGGTTTCCCGTGGAGGGGCCCTTCTTTTTAGAGGAGACGTCCATTTCGCCGTATTCCTGCAGCCAGAGATACAGGATAATCTCGATTTCGTCATCCTGCAGATGGGACAGGTTCTGCAATTTTTCGATTCGTGCCATTGTGGCGTCGTTTTCGGCGACACCCTTGTTCAACTCGTTCCATGCGAACTTCAGGAACAGCGGAATGACGGTGTTCTTGAATTTTTTCCATTCTGCTTCCGAGAATACGTCGCGGGTGAGATTCTTAATGTTGTTGATGCAGTGCTTCACCTCGAAGTGATAGTCCGCATTCGGGTACTTCTTTAAAAACTGACGACCGTGGGGACCGCAGTAATTTACCCTGGATGCGACGGCGGCGGGTAATCGCAGATTTTCCTCTTCAATCTTGGCGAGTGCGTAGACGAGTTCGGTCTGCGTTTCAAAATTCATAAGAGTGACGATCGGCTCGATATTCAGATAGTCGGAATCCGCCTGCAAAAAACGGACCCAGTACTCCATGATTTTGAGCAGAGCGAAACTCGGCCCCTCGCTTTCTGCGGGGGCCACTTTGCGGTTGAGTTGTTGGGCGATGTTTTGGAAATAGTTTTTCTTATTCATGAGTTACCTTTTTTTGAAAAAAAATTTTGGAAACTCATACCCGGTTTCGAGAGGGTACAATATCCCCAAAAATTTTTTCGTGGGGGCTCAAAGAATTTTATGGAAAATTTTTTATTGAAATTTGATAAATGCGCAATTTCGGTGCGCGACCATACCCCATATATAGTAAATTTTGGCGTTTTTGTCAAGGGTTCGGCATTTTGGAATGTTTTCTTGACAAATGGAGTTGCCGAAACGATTAAATAATATATATTTAGGTCGAATGGATTTTCAAGGAGAATTTATGAACAAGTTTATTAAGGCTTCTCTTGTTGCTGCAATGCTTGCTGCCCCGATCATGGCCGACGAAGAGTTCGGCGGTATCGGCGTGACAATTTACCAAACTCGCGACGGTGTCAAGGTGGCGGAAGTCATTCCGGGCACTCCCGCAGCCGAAACCAAACTTCAGGCCGGCGACGTGATTACTGCCGTCGACGGTGTGAGCCTCAAGGGCAACGACATCGAACAGTCCAAGTCCATGCTCCGTGGTCAGGTGAACAAGCCGCTCGAAATTACTTATACGAGCGAAGGTGAATCTTATACGACGGTCATCCGCCGCGCCCAGATTACCGTGAAGGACCTGGAAAGCGAAAAGGTGGAATCCTGGTACAAGAAGTCTGAGTTCAACGCTCAGGAACTTGAAACCTATGCTGCCGCTACCGAAAGCAATAGCAAGCAGCTCGTCGCCGTGCTCCAGCAGGGCTCGCTGGTCGCTACCGACAAGAATGTGAATGCTGCGAACCTGAACGGCATTTATGTGGAACGCGCGAATGAATTCGCTCCCAAGGCGAGCAAGCAGCTGAACAAGCCTGCCTCTTCCTCGCTCAAGGGCTTCAACCGCAAGTCTATCAGCTTCAACCTGTCTTCTGCGGGGAATGCTGTCGTTACGATCTTGAACTCCGATGGTGCTGAAGTGGCTACCCTCCGCGCCGACAACGCCCAGCCGGGTTTCAACACGCTCCGTTGGAACGGTGAAAATGTCCCGAGCGGCCGCTACCTTGTTCGTATTGACCACAACGGCTCTGTCTCTGGCAAGAATGCCGTGCTGAAGTAGTTGATCGCCTTTAATTGCTGATTAGTCGCTATTGATGTAGGCTCCCGACGAAGTCGGGGGCCTCATTTTTGTACGAACTGCTTGGATGGTGTTGGTTGAGAGGGTAATTGGAAAAAAAAGACCTGTTTTTGGCGGGGTGTACCTATAAATTGGTTTGAACACGGTTTTTTATAGGTACATTTTTAGATTTTTTGAATAAACTAACAACTCTTTGTAAGCCCTATTGTAAAGGAAATGAAATGTTGTACCTATAAAAACCGCAATCTTTAGCTGTTTATAGGTAAAAAAAGATGACGCAATGCTCATGGTGGGTTTGTACAAAGTAACATCGTACCTATAAATGCTGTCATTGGGTTGCGTTTATAGGTACGATGTTGAAAAATTGCCCTTTGGGAGGCCTCCAAGAAGCTCTTTCTTAGGGAACAAAGTGTTTTTTGTTGTTTTTAATGGTCTCCTATTTGCTACATTATGCCGCAACGTGATTTTATCTGGAACCCATCGTATTCTGTGGGCCTTTTTGGCATTATGGATTGTGTCCATCGCCGCTCCGACCGCCTTCGGCCAGGAGATGACCCGCTTTGAACTCGAAGAACGGGTGCAGGAAGAAGAAGACACGACCGAGGTCGACTGGATGAATGACACGACCGGTGTCGACACGATCGAGTACCGTGCGGTGGACCTCGTTTACGATGTGGACAAGTCGACCTTTAACTTGAACAATAGCGCTCAGCTCAAGTACCGCACGGCGACCCTGGATGCCGATACGATTATGTTTGACCAGGAGAACAGCATCTTGGCGGCGAGCGGTGATCCGGTCCTTCGCGAAACCAAAAATCCGTCGCTTTCGGGAATGCGACTTAAGTACAACATGAAAAGTCGCATCGGTGAAATCTACTATGCGACCACTTATCAGGACAACCAGCAGCTGAACGGCATGGAAGTGCGCAGGCTTCCGGACCAGCGAATTCAAATTGCGCGTGGTGACTTTAGTACCTGTAACGATTCGACGCACCAGCACTTTTATTTCTATGGTCGCCGTATGGTGGTGAAGCCCAAGGAAACCATTACAGCGCGTCCGGTGGTGTTGAATATCGCCGATGTGCCCGTGGCGGTGCTCCCGATGATTGTTGCTCCCTTGAAGAGCGGCCGCAAGTCGGGTCTTTTGACACCTAAGTTCGGTGGTGACCAGAAGCAGGGTTACTACATGAGTAATATCGGCTTCTATTATGCACCGAACGACTACTGGGATGCGACGGTCAAGGGTGACATTATTGAAGGTGACGAAGCCCGCTTTGAACGTTCAACACTCACGGGTGAAGTCCGCTACAAGAAACGCTACGTGCTTGACGGTAACCTTTCCTATACGGCGTACCTTGAAGAATTTGACTTGGGAAATAGCGGGTACGACATCCGCTTTACGCATAACCAGAACTTGACTCCCGACGGCAAGCAGACCTTGAGCGGTTCGGGTTCGTTCGTTTCGAGCCAGAGTATCCGTAAGGACAAGGCGCTTGATGCGGAAACCATCCTGAACCAGCAGGCGAACGCTCAGCTGACTTATTCGGGAAAGTTCGGTACTAACAAGAGCCTGACGATTAAGGCGCGGCAGAGTCACAACCTGGTGACCGACATGATGGAACGCGAAATTCCTGATATCCAGTACCGTATGAGCGGTCAGCTTTTTACCTTCGAGGTCGACGAGGACGAGGAAGCCTACGAGGACGGTTCGTTCATCAGCTACATGGAAAAGTTCAACTATAGCTTCAACAACCGTTTCAACTATTACACCAAGCGGGCGCGTGACACGGTGAATGCGGTCGATACGACTGCTGAATATGTGGGTTACACGGGAACATATTCCTTGGATTATTCGGGTTCGCTTTTTGATGTCATCAACATTACGCCGCGCGCAAGCTTTACGGGTTACTGGACGGGAACGGGGTGGATCAATCCCGAGGATTCGCTGAAGTACCGCAAGCGCTATATGAGCCTTGATCCTGAACACGATGAATATGGCCAGGTGGCGTACAACCATAATTACAGCATCACGGCGGATACAAAGCTTTACGGTATTTGGGTCCCTGAAATCGGACGGTTTACCGGGGCACGACATGTGCTTTCGCCGAGCGTGTCCTATACGTATGCGCCTGAAATTGATACGGTGAAAAAATTTGCGCCGCATCCGCTGTTGGGACAGACGCCTTACCAGATTGAACAGAAAACGGTGGGCTTTGGCCTCAATAATGATTTCGACATCAAGTACCTGAAGGTGGTGGGGCATGCGGCCGATACCACGAAGGGCGATACGGCGAAGGCGGTTGAAGACCAGTATGGGACTCGTCGCTTGCTCACCACTCGTCATAACGTCTCGTATAACTTCGCGGCAGATTCCCTACAGTTCTCTGATATTACCTCTTCGTTCGGTTTTCAGATTCTGCCCGATTACCTGTTTACGATTAATACGCGTCATAGTGTTTACCACAAGTTCACGGACGAGCCGAACAAGGTGCAGATGCCCGAACTGATTTACTGGGGCTACGATTTTTCGAAACGCTTTAGTTGGAGTGGCGATTTCAACGGAGGTCTTCCGTCGCAGATGGGCAAGTACGAAATGCTTAAGTGGACCTTCGGCTTCGACTATAGCTATAGCTTTAGCAGCACTCGCGTGGCTCGCGATTTGTTCCAGGATCGTGTGACGCATTCGACGGGAATCAGCGCGAGCCTGCAGCCGACACGCAACTGGGAAATGACTTACAGCACTCGCTACAACTATAACGAAGGCCGCTTCGTGACGCATAGCTTTACCTTTAACCGTACGCTGCATTGCTGGCAGCTTGACTTTAGTTGGACGCCTACGGGGCCTGCTGCGGGCTGGAGTTTCTCGATTTACGTGAGGGATTTGCCGGACATCAAGCTGAACGCGGGTAGTACGGAGACGAATTAGCGATGAGGGCGCACCTGCGGTGCTTTGAGCAGTGAGGTCGGTCGCAGAAAGCTCCCTCTGAGTAAAAAAGGATGCTATGATGGGAAAAACGAAAGTGATTTTAGCGAGTGGTTCGCCGCGACGCAGAGAAATTTTGCAGTTGATCGGCGTTGATTTTGAGGTGGTGGTTTCGAACGAAGAAGAAAAGCCGACTTCGACGAATCCCCTCGATTTCCCGAAAGAAAATGCGTCAATCAAGGCGCTTGCCGTTTCGCGCAAGATGCCCGCAGAAATTGTTCTCGGCTTTGATACGCTCGTGTTTCTGGATGGAGTGCCCCTCGGAAAGCCTCACTCCGAAGCGGAGGCGCTGGAGATGCTACGAAAGTTGAACAATCGTTCGCACAAAGTAATTACCGGTGTTGCCATTGCCCATGGTGGGCAAATTCTCAAGGCGGAATGCGAGGAAACAGAGGTCATTTTTAGAAACTGTTCCGATCAGGAACTCGAAAAATATGTAAATTCTAGGGACCCGATGGATAAGGCGGGCGCTTACGGAATTCAGACTGGTGGCGCAAGGCTTATCAAGGCTATTCGGGGGTGTTATTACAACGTTGTTGGGCTCCCTGTGGCGAGGATGCTCCAGATGTTGGATGATTTGAAGGTAGAGGTATAATGTCGAATCCGGCAGAAAAAAGCCCCGATGAAAAGCTGGGCGCGTTTATTGCAAGAGTCCGCGAAGAACGCGGCATGAGTGTCGAAGAACTTTCTGCGGCGACCAAGGTGTCTGTCGCTTATATCAAGTCCATTGAAGCGGGGGACTGGAAGGCCTTCCCGGTAGCGGCGTACGTTCGCGGTTATCTGCATTCCATTAGTAACAAGTTGAATTTGGATCAGCAGCAGGTGCTCAAGGCTTACAATGCCGAAAGCGGCGCCCCGGTCCAAAATGATTTTGAAGATATTTCGGGCGGCCAGAAGCTTGCTCCCCTCAAGGATGGCGAAATCAAGAAAAAGAGCATGGCCGTGCCTGTGGTACTCGTGCTTCTCGTACTGGCATTCCTAGTTGCGTCTCACTTCCTTGATTTGGAATCTTTAGCGTTGAAGCAGACTGGCGAACAGCAGCCCGCTGAAAATGTTCCTGCCGCTGTTGAAGATTCGATGACTCAGGAAATCCCTGATGGTGCCGAAGCGGTGCCTGCGGATTCCTTGGTGAGCGATTCTGCCGCAAAGGATTCCGCTGCAGACCGTTTTGCCGTCGATGCGACGGTGAGCCAGGCGGTGGTAGACGAAGCGGTGAAAAAGTCTGATTTGCCTGCATCTGCAACGATTTTCATTTCTTCGGATTCCAAGAAGGATTCTGTCGCAGTTGAAGAAGCTCCGAAGACCAAGAAGACAAATTTCTTGCTGGTCGGTTCGGGCGAAGCTCTTTCTTGGGTTGGGCTCAAGCGCCGTGAAGATTCGAATTCTTTCCTCAAGGAAGCAAACATCTCCAGGGCGGGCGTCAAGATGGTGTACAACACGAACGATACTTTGTGCGTGACCATCGGCGAACCCAAGGCGATTGCTAAAATGTACCTGAACGGAGTCGAAACTCCGCTTCCCGAAATGAAGTTTGGCCGTGTTACGCGTTTCCGCGTGTTCGGTGGCCGTATCGTTAAATAATTGAGGTCCTTGTTTATGCGTAGTTCGACGATTTCTCGTAAGACCGGCGAAACCGACATTACGTTGTCCCTGAATCTGGATGATTCTACACCGGGGCAGATCAGCTCCGGCAACGGATTCCTGGATCACATGCTTAACTTGTTCCAAATTCACGGAGGAATTCACCTGGATTTGAATTGCAAGGGCGATGTGCATGTCGATATGCACCATAGCATGGAAGATATCGCGATTGTGCTCGGCCAGGCGCTAGTGGAATGCCTCGGTGACAAGAAGGGAATCGAACGCTACGGATTCTACTTTGTGCCGATGGACGAAGCCTTGAGTCGCGTATGCATCGACTTCAGCAACCGCATCGGTTTTGTGTGGAACGTGAAGCTCCCGGCAGCCATGGCGGGCGGTATCGAAGCATCGATGTTTGAACACTTCTTCAAGAGCCTGTGTGAAAATGCCCGCATGAACTTGCATGTGGAACTGTTCTACGGCAACGACAACCATCATTGCCTGGAATCGATTTTCAAGGCGTTTGCCCGTGCCGTCGCGATGGCGATTGCCCCGAGCCGCAACGTGAAGGGAATTCCTAGCAGCAAGGGCGTGCTGTAATAATTAAATCTTCGGTACCCTGACTTTATCGCCGGCGTTCAAGTGCTCCAGCACGACGCCGGCGTTTACTGATTGTAGGGCCGAGAGAACGTAGAAGCGGGGGAGCCCTTGGACTCCGGCGCCGTAGGTGCGCTTCAGCAGCTTGAACAGGTCGTCGCCTTCGTTGGCGGTGACCGTTTTGTATAAGCTAGCGTTGCTCGGGTCGGACTGCAACTTGGAAAGTGCCGTGGCGAATTTGTCGGCAAACGCTTCGGCGCTGTTGTCGGCCGGCTTTGCTGCGTTCGCTTGTTTTGTTCCCGCCGACTTCCCTGCGTGGTTCGCCTTCGCGGAAGCCTCTTTTTTGCCGGTGACCGACCCCGGCAGTTTGAAGACGGGCGCCTCGAAAACGTTCATGTTGATGTTCGCTTCGGTTTCGGCGTTCTTCTTGATAGGCTCCAGGGCGAGAATCGAGTCAAGTCCTGCAACGTAGGCGCTGTCGGGCCATTCGGTGAGAGGCATCTTTTGATCCGTGACGATGATTTTTGCCACGGGAGCTTCGTTCCCGCAGCCGGTGAAAATCGCTGGAAATCCAATAAAAAGTGCCGTCCACAATGTCTTCATGCTCCCAAAAATACTATTTCCCTTGCCAAAATGGCCAAATTCTTCTAAATTTAGGCTCTCAAAATCAACTACTTCATAGGAAGTTTAAAATGAAAGAAGGTATCCACCCTAACTATCAACCGGTCGTGTTCGTCGATGCGAATACGGGTAAAGAATACATCACCCGCTCCACGAAGTCTTCCGCCGAAAAGAAGACTATCGA
>JAEEGH010002166.1_pt1 | contig 53642 bp, 21 predicted proteins | sample 9134181 | NCBI WGS metagenome assembly JAEEGH01 (sample SAMN16246544, study PRJNA631951) | gut metagenome | biome: gut microbiome; feature: rumen; material: DP-attached | host: Bos | place: Iran: Karaj | collected 2018-10 | reverse complement strand
CGCGACCGTACCAGACCGAGGCCGAGAGGAGCGGCCTCCCGTACGCATCCGTATTCAGCGTAAACGAGGCGTTCGTACGCGGCGTGTCGTCGGCAGATTCCCGGAACGAGGCCGTCTCGGATTCCTGAATGCACTGCCAGCAAGAACCATTGCGGAAGCGGTCGCCCGGAAGGCGGGCTTCCATGATAAATTTTGCCCGGTAGGTCCACGATGTCGTGGAAAATTCCTTGATTTCCGTCCCGTCCCTGTTGACGGAAAGGACTTTGCGGCTTTTCGGCATCCCCTGGAACGAGCGGCAGCCTTCCTGCCACTGGCGGGTAGTCATCGCTTGAGCGCAATCCAGCGCAGGTTTCTCAGATGACCGTCCTAAGTAGAATTCGCTCCTTGTCTCGCGTATATCCTGGTCGGTATCCGGGTCGATGCCGCACTCGTGCTCGCGCAGCACTACGGAGCCGAAGCCCCTGAACTCCCTGAAGTCCGGGTCATGGTAACCGTCGCGGTAAGCGTAGGTCTCAGTCCTGTCCCAACCCGTGACAAGGTCCTTCGACACGACCTTAGAGACGCACTGGACCACATAGGGCAATTTCGTAGTCCACGGTTTCCCGGATAGCTTGTCCTTGAGGTAGTAGGCCGTGCTCGGAGTGTATTCAATTTCAACTTGGGCTCCGGTCCCGTTCGTATAGCCGGACATGACGTTGGTCCGGCCACCGCCCTGCAGCGGCAGGTAACGCGGCGAAGCGGACGAATCGACAAACAGCGGGGAGCCGAAAACGACGGTCGAATGCCCGGTCCCGAGGACGTCCGCCGACTTCACGGTCCCACCCTTGCCGGGAAGTACAATCGTATCTACAAGCTCGAACGACATCCCGAGACAGTTCCGGTAGATAGACAACCTGTCGCCGTCGCGGTAGAGCAAATCCGTGGTCCCGGAACCATCGATGTCCGCAATGGTCAGGTTTGCGGGATTGAAATTCTTGTAACCGCCCAAGACGGGCGCGTTATCCATATAAATTGCAGAGCCAAAGTGTCCGTGGCCAAAGTTCGGCCAGTAGCAAACATCCGAAAAGCGAACGCGCACGAGGTCGGCGAGACCATCGCCAGTCATGTCCGCGGCAAACAAAGCCTCGTCCGGGGATTGCGAAATGAGCACCGGTTTCTCGCCCGGATCGGTAAAGTACCTATAGACAGCTTCCCCGTATCCCTTCATGCCGCCGGAGAGATACACGCGTATCCTGTCATTTTCGGCAACGACGATTTCGCTGCGTCCGTCGCCGTCAAGATCCATGAACTTTATGTTTGGACGTTCCCAGTCAATCCACGGAACACTACCGAACTTCTTTCGCAGTCCAAACTTCCCGGACTCGTCCAAAGAAGAAGCGCCGGCATTCGCGCCCTTGTTCTCGACCATCGCCATGACGCCATTGCCTTCGATATCCACAAGGCCCGATGCGGCACCCGGTACGGGCCTGTCACCCACTTCCGAAGCCGAAGACAAGCGACCACTCCCAAGGTTGTGCTTGTAGTACCACTTGCCGCCACAGTCCATGAGCAGACCGGCGATGCCCTCGCCGTAGAGGTCGATCCATTCGGCCGACGTGAAGCCGCCGGGAACATCGCCTACGGACTTGCGGTCGAATTCGCACCATTCCTTGCCGAGTACGAATGGGAAATACGAGAACGACATGGGGGGCAAACTTTCCGAAGCGGAAGAACCATCTGCAAGCACACGATGCCCGCTCTCCACGACACGTTCCAATAGCGAGACCCCGCCGCATCCAGCAGTGTACTGGAAAGAAAGCGACCGGACCTTATTTTCGTCGGAAAAGAGTGAAGCAGAGCCGAAGCCGTGATAGAGCGTAGCAGATTCGCACCTGAGACCGCAACGTACCTCGAATCCGGGCTTGCGGTTCACATAGACATCGTTACGTCCCGCATAAGCAAACACGAGACCGAGATGGAAATCGTCTGGCGACGTGCTTGTAGTTCGGGAAACCCTGTTCCCGTAGAGCACCTGCAGCAGATGGCGGTTCGCGCCGTCCGCGCAATAGCGGTAGCGCACGACATTGCCGAGCGCATCCTCGCTGCGACTGATCAGGTAGGCAAACACATGTCCGGGATATTGCGGGTCTTCGATGCGCGATTCCGCAGAGTCGCCATATGTGGACTGGCTCCCGTCGGAACCGAAAACGCAGAAGCTTGTTTCACCGCTTGATTCCTTCCTGAATTCGATGCGGGAGAACTGCGATTCGGACTGCAGGCGGTAATGGCGTACTTTTGTCGTGCCGCGTTGTTCCTCGGCAATGCAGACCAGATCCGCACCCGAAAGCGTGAACACGTCCGAGTCCTCGGAATCCATGTACAACGGGAGCCTACGCGAGGTGGAACGTTCTATGCGCGGACTGTTCAGGAGCCAGCCAAGGCCAAACGCTCCGTTCCCGTTCCCGGAATCGTAGGACAACGACACAGGCGGAATAGCCCCTTCCCTGTCGGGAGTAAATGGCAAAGGTATGGACAGCTTCGCACTTCCAGTATGGGCGTCGCAATTAAACTCGCCCTTCGTTCCACGCAAAGCACCACCACCACGCCCCGTGCTGAGCACGGGACCGCTAAGGAGCCAAGACTTGTCCTGGCCTTCCTTCGACTCGCTACCTTTCTGCTGTTCCGCCATACACTATATAACGCCTTACTAGGTTGTAGAATTTGCCACAAACTTGATTATGCTTACGCCTTCATGTTTGATCTCGGACGCTTTGAAAATTTGTCTCAGTTTTTTCAAATTATTCTTTATGCGAAAATCAGTCCTCACCTTGTTTATACTATACAAGTAACAATCAGCAACGCTTGCATCAACATCAACCATGTTGTCTATCCCATTTTCTCGCAAACGGAGAGCGTTATCCAGCTGGTCTTTTCCCATGGGGGCTATGACAAACGGAACTCCGAAATAAATACATTCCTTGATTGTCGCCAAGCCACCGTGTATAAACGCGCAATGAACTTTTTTAGAAGACAATATTAAACGTTGAGGAACCCAGCCTTTCACAGTCACATTCTTTTTTTCTACTTTTTCCCAATCTCTTGTACGCAACAACTTTTCTCCAACAGAAAGGAGCAGATGGTAATTTTTCATTTGCGGTGCATCCATCATCCGTATAAGTTCATCAAACATGTGTTCCGCTTTTTTGCCATAATCAAGAATTTGCGAACCAGCCGTTGCAAAAATAATATTTTGTTTTTTATCGCTCAAAAAACTATTCCAGAAAATACTTACTTCATTAGCCTGATTTTCCTCATTTAGATTATCATCATTGGCCTGATTGTTTAGGCTAATATTATTATCGTTAGTTTCGTCATTCAAAAGAGGGGTCATACATGGTTCAACATAATGAACTAACGAACCATGCTCATAATGCGGATAGTCAAATTCCCTCGGACAAGGAATCAATTCATGAAACGTTGTTAGCGGTTTCACGAAATCATCAATAGGTATTTCTCGCCTCAAAACAAGTGGGTGCCAAGAATATTTTTCCTGTTTAAACATGAGGATTCTTTTTTTCATTGCATCCGAATACGCCGTCAAATTTTGAACAGCCCGCATAGCAGGGTCGTTTTCGGGATGTCGCAAATATGTCGTAGAAATGATAACTTTTACATTGTATTTGCGATGGATTATCAAGCTTTCCAAAGACGTGAAATACCCTGAAACAAGAACATCGGGTTTATTCTCTTCTGAAAAGATATCGTCCAGCTCTCCATTTATTATCCGCAATACATGTTCCGGTTTCCAACGTCCCTCAGGGGTTGTGTGACTTTGATCCGTATATCCTAACGGATATAGATCTTTAAAAATTTCATAATAATTAATTGATTTATCAAACCACTCGACAAGAGATTTGCAGTCCGGAATTCCCATATAAGAGACTGTGTAAGAACATTCTTCTCTGCTTTGAAGAAGTTCTTTAGCCCAGACAAATGTCGGAAGCCAGTGACCTTGTTCTTTATAGACATCTGGCCAAAAAAGTATCTTTTTTTCCATTATTGGCCCTCCTTTTAAATGATTTTTCCAAGCGTGTACTCATGAACAAAAATCAAGTCTTCAACGCCTGTTAGGGTAGTATCATCATCCGGTGTGATGGAAATGTTATATCCTGAAGCGACGCTACAAGCGTCGCCACCCCACAATGTAAAGGGTCCTTCCGAATCGCCAATCACACCGTTGCTAATTTGAACTTCATTTGACGATATGGTCATCTTTGCTGCAGAGCAACCTTCCTTGAAGCGACAATAGACCTCTAGACCATTAAGAAGGCCTTCAACTCTTGCAATGGCAGGGAAATGACTTTTCATGAACTTTATAGAAATCGTTTCGCCATTTTGCAGCCGCTCCAACGCTCCAGAATCAATAGCACTAAGACGAATGGCAGACTTTTTAGTCCCCCAGTCATTAATAATATTTTGTTTCACATTCTCAGCTGCACCATTTCTTGCAGTATAGCTGATACGCAATACCACATCTGAAATGGATTCATACTCAAACTGCCTGAATTCTTTAGGCAATTCCAGTCTCCAAGACGAGTCAACTCCAGCGCCTTCAAAAGGCAAATACCGTTCGTCACGGAAATCGAAATTAAACACCCCCGCATAGGCTTCTGCTTGGCTTGTCGCAATCGTCGTAATCCCTATACGGCTAGGCAAATAATCTTCAGAATCGCTATAACTTGCCGCTATAGGCTTTACACGTATTCTATTGCTTGTCATGCTCAGCTTGGCATTGACCCCCATCCCGACGGACGCGTTGCAATGGATTTCCATTTGGACTCCACGAATACGACGGAAAGTCTGTCCAGCGAAATCCAAATCGAAGAGAGTCTCTGGAATATGGAAATCGCATACCCCCTCTGTTTGAAGCTTAATCAAAGCTTCCGCATCGATCAAGGAAAGAGGCACAGCACGGGTAATCTCCAGTTCACGCTTGTTCTTCTCCAGATACGAGGATTCCATGGTTCTTAAAGCAAACAGCAAGCGGTCTCCAGCGAGAAGTCCCTTGCGGAGTCCATCCCAGTAGTCGTTCTTGATGAAATCCGTTTCATTATCTTTCAGTCCCAGTTCAAACCGATAGCACGATTCCGCACGTTTCGCAAGCTTAAGGGCCATTTTAAAGAATGACGAATGAAGCTGGCCTAGCTGAGTTACCATCCATGAATAGAGATCCTGATTGGTAAACCGCTCCGTCATGAACTCATAGATTTCATCCATTTGCTCGATTTGGCGTTCCAAATTCGCAATTTCCTTTTCGGCCATGTCAATTCTAATATTCAAGGCGACAATCTGCTTTTCGAGGTTTGCGATTTCCTTTTCAGCCAGTTTTTCTTGAAGCTTCCATTCTTCATAGCGGCGTTCATATCCGGCCATAGTCTGAATCTGATTCGCCTGACTTCGAATGATTCCAGCAGCAATCTGCAACGAAGACGCCGTATGGCTCAATGCCGAGGAAATTTTTGATCCGCCTGTAATATTCGAAGAAAGTTCGGGGCCACCCCACATATTTATGAGGCCGCCAACATTTAAATCTGGAATAGCCGACATGGCTGAAGCAGAAACGTTCAATCCCAATGCAATCTTATCGGAACGTGTCGCCTTGTCTTGCAAAGCCAAAGCCTCTTTTTCCTTATCAGAAATTTTCTTGATGTCCCTATAGAATTCGTACCGGATTTCAGTCGCTTTCTTATTTATTTCAAGAGATTCCAACTGAGTCGAAAGATCTTTCACCTGAAAATCCTTCAACTCTCTAGACAGAGCCAATATTTCCTGCTCATGACGAGTCCGCATTAGCGAAAGAGCCTCAGAATCGTTCTTTTCCAAAGCTGAAAGGAACACTCCCGAAAGGGACTGTAGTTCATGTGTCACATCAAGAGCCTTCTGCAGCATCACTTGAAATCTATACAACGGAAGAGGGGCTGAGCTTTCGGACAACGCGTCTGCAATGGAAACTCCTGCGGCACGAGCCCTTACAAGCAAAGCTGGGTCAATAGGCGGCTCATAAAGTGCCAAAGTCCTTTTTACGCCATCGATATTCAAACTATTGCGAATCTTGTAAAGCCTATCGGCAACAGTATCCCAGTACCCGAGAAGCTTGTCATTCCTCGGAATGCTGAAATAGAACACAGACGAGAACACGTTCGTCAATGTACAGCCCTTGTCGCTGGGCTTGCTTTGTTTAGTATTGCGTTCCGCAATTCTGGTCGTAACCAGCGAATCCTCGATGCTTGCGTAAACATTCGCAATCGCGCCCTTTTTCTCCTTAAGGAAAGAATCCACAGTCATCGCATTAGGAACCCAGCAATCAGAGGCCTCTATATTTCGAGGTCCAAGAACTTCTGCCGCAAGAACATACAACTGAATAGCTTCGTTAACGCTTTCCATCGTATCCTGCGTAAACAATTCGTCGGCCCATGCAATCAGGTTATCCAAATACTTCATGACTACAAATTTTTGATAAGCGGCCATGCGGTAACGAGCAATCAGGTGCGGATTGAAAGGATCCCTTTTCCACTTGTCAACAAGGCTTTGGAGCGTAATTACATTCGGAAGCAAATCGTATTTTGTAGGCTTGCTAATCGTCTCCAAAATAGAGTCGTTTGCATTCCTGTTGGCAAAGAACGGCAAGAATCTCCAGAACCTTGAGCCCTTGGGCAAGCTTCTTGACCACCTTCTCGTTATTTCGTATTCGCTCAAATCCAGTCTAGGATCGAAAACCATCCTATACCACTTCAGCGCCTCTTCGTAGTTCTGCTCTTGGAACATTTTCTCGGCCAAAAGCATAGGGACATGGAAGAACAGTTCCCAGTTGTAAATAGCGTTGGAAGTTCCAAACGAGAAATCAATCATCGGAACAGGATAAGGACGAGCAATCATCTTCGCCGACGGCTTGTAATTAAGAGAGAACAACGACTGCCCTAAATCCCAAGCTTCCCAGTCACCCGCAATATAGTAGCCTAGATAGACGCTGAAGTAATAGTTGTAATACGAATACGAGTAGTAATAGCTATCAGAAACCGGCAAAGCCTGCGTCTCTCTCTTGAAAAGCTGTTCATCCCCGCCATCGCGGTAACGCTTGTAAAACTCAGCAACTAAAGGATGGGAGATCAAATCGAACTGATACTCAGTCGAATTATCGCCAGGAACCTTGTGAACCAAGAAAGAATGCTGGCTGTCCATATAGAAGAAGGGCAAATCTTCCCCTGTATAGAACGCAAAATTAATTGGCAACACTCGGAAGAGTCCGGGCGTATTCTGCAAAATTTGAGAACCCACCGAGAAGGATAGCCCGTCATATCCGCAAACATGCTTATCCCTTTCGACCCAGCAATTTCTTTCGAGATAGCATTTTCCCGGAGGGAACTCGCTTACATCCCTTGATGTCACTGATGAAGCGGGATACGCACTATCCCTTCCATCGACCCATATTTGAATGGAGCCTGTTTCTTGAATATACTGCCTATTCTTGTCGCGAACGACCTCAATTTTCGTTTTTTCTAGAGTTGTGCCATCAACGACTTCGACAGGAGTCTTGATTTCTTTCGAGATATCTTCAAAATACGAGCGGAATACATTGACTTGCACATATTCCGAAGAACCTGATTCCACTTGGAAATGATAGCGGTAATCAATTTTTTCGCCATCCTCTAAGAAAATGTCCCTTTCGCGTGCATAAAAATCAAAAAGAGCGTTCTTAGTAGTTTTTACCGAACTCCACTTGCTGCCATTGAAGTAAGACCAGTTCAAACGTATCTCGACCTGATTGATAACGTCCATGGAGCCTGAAGATTCCGCACCATTCTCTTTCTTGCTGATAATGAACGTCGGCCACACTACATACAGCCTTTGATTCATTAGTACAGGAAGAACGACTTCGGCCTTGATATCCAAATCCAACGATTCCCAAGGCTCCCATTCACCAGAATAAAGAGCCTTCGCCTTATATTTGCGAATGTAGAAATGGTGAGGTTCTCCCCTCGTCCTACCGATTACATGCAGCGTATAGAGAATGCCGTCGCCGCCACCGTCCTCTTTGCATGCGCCAAGGATTTCTACGCCAGACGTTTCATACATTTTTTCGAGGTAGTTGCCAAGCGCTGTATGCATAGCCTTGGGATCATCCCCTACCTGCCGAATTTCATCTTCAAGCTCCTTGAAGAATGGACTCTTGTCGTCTCTCAAGTCTGATTCAATCCAGTTCTCAGCATAAAGGAACACCTTGCGGTTCGCTTCCCATACGCGATAATTGCGCATCCACTCCCAATTTCGGCGTTGTTCATCATTTAGGATAAAGGAGCCTTCAAGTCCCAATTCAACTCGGCTTACAAACTGCTGAATCGAGTTCAGAGCCTGCCTCGTTCTTGAGACGCTCATTTCAGGTTCCATTTCCACATCTATCAAGTAGTAAGAATAGATGTCGTTAGAGTCAAAGAATTTTTGTGGAAAATGTTTATCATCATTTTGCGAACGGAAACAAATATAGCTTACGAGAGCGTCCCTTCTAGACTTACGCAAAGCATCGCTTACCGGAGTAATAAAAGCATGCCAATCACTTGGAGAACGTTTGCTTTTTAAAGATTCATTTAATTTTTCAACTGCGTTACAATATTCTCCAATGCTATTTGACACAAGCAAATCGTCTGCAACCAAAATTTGCAACGTTTCCATGTCTATAGGGGCTTTCTTGTAAACCGTCCAATACTTGCAAAGTTGCATCCAGGCTTCTGTATCAGACAAGCTGGGCACCGATATTTCTTCATCAACATCAGTACCCAAAATTTCCTTCAGCTGTCTTTCGTTTACATTCCATTTTTCCATAAGGAAGTCGATCGACAAATCGTCAGATGATAATTTATCATAAATCCAAGAAGAACCAAAGTATTTGGAAATGACAAAATAGAAGTTCAGCTTATCAAGAGCAGAGGGCAAAGGACTTACGCCATCAAGCAACTGTTCTCTAGCCGGATATTTCTCCCAAGTCCAATCATCTTCATCCATACATCCAATGGCATTCAACGGGAACGAATGATACAGACCTTCCAGTCCCATTCCACTAAAATCAGTCATCTTTGTATAACTGTATATTAGAGCTGATTTAGCCAACAGCGCGTACGCAAATTCACCAAGCTTAGAATCGTTGTCAAACTCGGAAATGCCAAGCCAATCAAACAACGCCGTTTCTGAAGACGCTTCTCTGACACTCCCAAGACATTCATATAAGAATTTTTTGCAAACCTCACGTTCTAAGCCGAACTCAGATGTCAGTTTTTCTAAGACTTCATTCTTGGCTGATTCGGCATATGCAAGAATATGGATTATCTCCTTAGCCCATACATTGTCATTTAAGCTTTCCTCCGTAAACAAATCAGCAATTTTGGCATTATAACTATTGCCTAAAATGCCGAGCAGCGAAGTCTTTATAGTATCTAAATCACCAACAGCAAGACTTTCTTTTTGGCAAAGCACCTGTATATCGTTCAAAGGTGGCAAATTCTGCGAATTGGCAAAGTCGTTTATATTCTGTTCAACCCATTTATAGAAAGCCGCCCTGGATTCCGGTGTTTTCACCATATCAGGGAAGTTATTCTCGATTTCTTCCAACTTTTCAGATTTGGAGGTTTTCCAAAGATTCTCTAAAGACACCTTCAAAGATTCAACAAACAACTTCGACTTGTTCACATCGGACGGAGAAAGCGGCAAAGCCAAGTAAACAAGGCTGTCTTCATCCAAAGGAGAATTCAGAATGTCCTTGATTCTCGTCCAAGATCTTATACAATTTTTCAAATTCCAGTTTTTAGCAGGTTCTTCTTTCAGCAGAATTCTCAACAACTCGTACTTTTGCACAGAAATTCCCAGCCGTTTTGCAAACGTGGAAATTCGATACAGCATCTTTAGATTTTTAACGAAATCATTGGCGGAGAAAGACGACTTGTCCAATTCTAAAGCATACTGCAAATCGTCCTGATTTATACCTAAGGAGACAGAAGCCGTTTCAAGCAGCCTACATTGAATATCGTCAGCACTTTCATTTTCGATGGAATCACTATCGTTAGGAAAGACTTCTGAGAAATGCTCTTGGGACATTTCAGAACACCAAGCCAATATTTCACGAACAGAGGCTGAAGTAAGCGTCTTTAAATGAGCTACACGATCTATTGCTTCCAGCTTTAAACGATTTACCTCTTGCGGATTCAGGCTATCGACCGAATCCTGCTCTAGACCAAATACGGTCTTCAAATCTAAATCAAAAACAAGCGAGACATCCTCGATATTCCATCCCAGCAAGCGTTTTAAACGAACAAACCTTGAAATTTTACGGGCAAACAATTCTGAATCTTTACACACAATGCGGAATGCGTTTATATCCCCCAGCTGATGGGTATTGGATATCGGGACAACATCTGCACCATCGCCTGAGAATGCTGGCAGCGATTTGATTTCTTGAAATTCTTTCATGGACAAGCCAGATCTGTTCAAGAAAATAGATGCGTTGGAAAGAACGTTTTGCCATGATCCAGAAACTACAGTAGCTTTATCTGGGCAAAGGACATTTGTATTGTTCTTATTTAGCCCCCACAATTCGTAAACTTGGAACAAGTCTGTTCCTGACAACTGCAACGCTTTAATCAAGGTAGGAGACAGCCTTAGCGTTGTAAAGCGATATTCTGAGCCAGGATTCTTTTGAGCCTGAATCAAATCATTCACAGAAAGCGAGACGTTTTTCAGTAATGCCGTCATTTTTTCCGCATGGAAGTTTCTCGGCAAATCCATGGGATAAACCCCATCCATCAGTTTGGCGTAAGCCTCATCATTGCATACCCCAGCAAATGCGGGTTCCGCACGCAATTGAGCTTCGCTTGCAGAATCCGTATTGCAATCCAGATTGCCCAAATCATTTTCAGCAGCCAATTGTTCGAGAATTTCCACAACAATATCAATCGTCGGCAATGCAGTCTCGGCATTTTCCTTGGTCAGCTCAAGATTCCAAATATCCGGACGGCGTGCTTTTAAAATCTTAAAACCATCCCCTTTCAGGAAATCCAGCAAATCCATAAGATAGGCAGAAGGACTCAACACAGATTGGCCCTTTGCTGCAGCATTTCGGTTCAATACTCCGAACAAATTTTTCCAATTCGCAATTACAGGCTGATTAATTCTAGATGGAGCTACATTGCTATTTTCTTCCAGATTTAAACTTTCGTAAGAATCTTCATCCATTCCCTCTGGAATCGGGGGCAATGTTTCACCATGTTCTGTAAGGGAGCCGTAATACTTCGCCATCTGCATGGACGCTTCGGACGTGTACTGAGCAGCTAGGCAATATATCTGCCTAGCGTTTTCCATTGTTACAAGTCCGACATGATGTTCCGCGACAAATTCTTCCTCAGAATCCTGAGTGATTTGGTAAGCAGATGTAATCGCATTCTGAAGCAAATAGAAAATGGAGTCAAAATCTGTAGTCAGACGGTACAACCGCTGCAATGTCCTGACATAATTCGTAAAATTATCTACACTTAATTCTATTTTACTTTTTTCAGGTTCGTCCAACCCGTTTATATAATTCTCTAAGGATTTTTCAACATTTACTGAACGAGATTCAATATAGTCGTCTAAAAAATCCCCATCGAGGGAAAATTCTTTCCATCGTTCGTCACTAAGCAATATTTTCCCAATAGCTTTCCATCCATCATAATCAAATTTGTTGGATTGGTCAGAATCTTCAAGTTTATAAATTCGCGACAATTTCAACAGAAGAGCGTCCTGCGGTAGCCATGACGTAATCAGCTTTTGCAACTTTATCCGATACAAGGATTTTTGTTCGGCATCCGTTGTTCCTGGGAAGGTCACCGGCAATGCAAGCTTTGTCTCGCCACTCCTGCTTCGGTAAGCTTTCGAAATTTCCTCTACAAGAACATCCCAATCAGAATCAGTAAAGTCAAGCAAAACTTTTAGCGATGGCTCTACATACTGGTTACCGTTAGCAGCAGACTGATTTTTTGCAGCCTTGACAATAGCTTTGTATGTTTTATCGATTCCATCATAAAAATCCTCAAAAAAATTCTTCAAGTCAAACACCAATTTCAGTCGAGAATATTCGTCATTATCCAACGAAACATTCTCTTTTTCTTTATCGTCTAATGCATCGTTTTCTAGAGCATCATCCTCCAATGCATCATCGTCATTCAACGAAGTGTTTGTTTCAGAAGGCCTTACATTCTCTAAAAAAGATTCCACATCAGCTTCAGAATCGTAGAATTTTTTCAACAATGTATCAATTTTGCCATTTAAAGCTAATTGTACGGAGTCTTCATTTGAAGGATTACCATCATCAGCCGCCTCGTCATCAGTTTCATCCACTGTTTGAGCCCATGATGCAAGAATATCTTTTATACCTAAATTGACCTTATTCTCATCCAAAAATTCAGGTAATCCCTGTAATCCTTCCCAAAGAACTACAAATTCAGAAACATCTGTTTTTTGCGGAATCAAAGACTGTGTTATTGCCTCTAATAGGCAATCTTGAACATCTTGCCTGCTTGCAGACCGTAGTTTAGAAATGCTATCGAATCCTTTTTTGCACAAAGCATAAAAACAAGAAGCCTTATCTATGAATGTTTTTTCGTCGAGTTGCTCGGGACTCAGATTTAGCACTCCGCAAATAAGGCTGTAAGCCATAAAATACGAGGATACATCCTCTTGATTCAAATTTTCCCTGAAGCCTGGAAAAAGATTTTTGTACGAGCTCTCAACAAACAGCTGTAATTTTTTTGAATATGAAAAAATTTCTTTTTTATTTGCATCGCAGGCAGGCTCCCATATTACAGCCTTAAGATACGCTTTAAGGGATTTTTCTAAAGAGTCAAACTTACACAATTCGACAGTTGACGCAGAATCAAGTACAAAATTTATTTCTTGCCGACGAGAGGCATCTAACACCAAATTAGAATAGTTCCATGCAGGCGAATTATCAGACAAGTCATCTGTATTATTTTCACCATCCAAGAAGAATTTTGCAAAAAGGGAAAATTTGTCATTTGAATTTTCAGAACTTGGGGGCTGATTACGATGAGGCAGACAAGACGGGGAATAAATAATTTCATAGTAGCCGTTTTCGTCTGTTCTTTTTGAAACGGAATTCAATGGATAATACTTAAAAGCATGAACCGTTTCTGCATTAACGAAATCCAAGCATACAGCTTTTACGAGAACATTCTCCAAAGGATGCCCAGAATGGTTCACCACTCGTCCGTAAACAACATAATTGTCTTCAGTTTTTGGAATTTCCTGAGCAATTACAATGGAAACGTATTCTTCCTGTGCCGGCGGATTATTAACATCAAAATTCGATAGCCATTTTCCCGCCAAATCATATACGCAAAGAACCAGATTAGGCGCAGTTCTATCTAAATCACCCCTTTGAAAAGAATCTTTTGTATATAATATTTCAAAAGTCCCATCAAATTTGATAACAGCACTACTCAAATAGTGGTTAGAATCACCATAATAATCAAAAGCCTTAACTATCCCGGTCGTTAAAAGTTGACCATTATCGTATGCAACTGTTCCCGCAATTTTCCAAATTTCTTGCGGCGGATTGTCTCCGCTAGGATTATCATTGCCAGGATTGATGTTGCCAGGATTGTCATTACCAGTATCTTGCGTTCCCTGCTGTCCAGGTTCGTCTTCTTGTTCCTTGTCAATTATAAAAGAAAAGGTCTGCTGACATTCGAATGCCATGACATTCCTTGATTCCCAAATCACGTTTCCCTGATAATCAAATACCTTTATCTTGACATTTGGATGCTGGATTGTCGGATTTCCATTCTGGAAATTAGCACTTGAATAAGTAATTTGATAAGAACCATCATAATTGAATCCTGATTCACCTAGATAATACAAAGTTCCATTGCTTACATGAAAAGCCCTTATTATTCCGGTAGTGAATGGACTTCCGTTAAGATAAGTAATCTTGCCTGAAATAAACCAAGTGTAGGGAACGGGGTATGACATAATCTTTTTACCTTATAAATAATCACAAACTAATATACAACAAAGAAGAAAAAAAAGTAATAAATATTTCGTTTGTAAAAATACTTTTTCGCTGTTGTTTATACAGCCAGTCATTCAATCAAAATTCATTTAGATTGCAGAATTTTTTCAAAATACTACCTGCAAAGACAAGGCAAAACAACAATCCATTTAAAGGACAAAATGTCACTGAATCCTATGATTCGGGCAAACAGATTTGTTTTTCAATGCCCAAAGCCATTACTTTGGAATTTTTATGAATCTTTTCTTTCTTCCCTGTAGCCCTCATCGTATTTTTCGCAGCAATCCCATTCGTAAACAAAGCGATGAAAGACACCGGCACCGAAGACCCCGGCTGGATTGTCATCGACGAAGTCTGCGGAATATTCATGTCTCTAGCATTTATATCAAATGAAGCTATAATCAGTTATCCAGCAATTTTAGCAATACCCTTTGGGCTATTCCGATTCTTCGATATTTTAAAACCACTCGGAATCCATAGCATGGAAGAATTCTCCGGAGCCTGGGGAGTCATGGCAGACGATTTACTCGGCGGCATTTACGCAGCATGTTCTTTTTTATTAGGCGTACTTATTATATTTGCCGCGACTTTTGGAGGCTTAGCTTTAATAGCTTTTTCGATGGGCGGTTACCACGGATAGCATTCGGCGATGCCGCAACAAGCGCGGCATGACAAATTGCGTTATCCTCTTGTAAAATGCACTAAGAAATCCGCACCGTTGTTGCGGGTTGTCAAGAGACGCTTCAGGCGGAAAGTCTTCTCGTCGTAGGTGTAGCCCGTCGTGGAGCCGTTGCCGTATTGTATCCGCTCGCGTTGTCCCTTCGCGTCGTAGTCGATGTTGCTGACGAAGTTCGTGACGGTCGCGGCCCCGCGCAGCTTCACGTCGACGCTTTCGAGCAGGTTCGCCTCGTTGTAGCTCGGCAAAATCTCGCTCGCGGGGATGTCCACGTTGTGCGGGGTCTTTATGCTTATCGCGCGGTTCAGCGCGTCATAGGCAGTGACCGTCGTGAACGTTTCCGATTCCAGTAGCGAGTCCGGGTCGGCGACGTTCCAGTCTATAGTCTGATTATACGCCTTGGTAAACTGTCGCGAACTTTGTAACAGGTTGCCCTTGAAGTCGTAGGACTCGTTTGTGACGAGCCCGCTCTGGTCGTAGGATTTCCACGGCATGCCGCGCAGGTTATCGGCTTCGGGAGTCGGCGAATTTTCGCCGTAAACGGTCCTGCCGACGAGCTTTTCCGTGCCGCCATTCTCCAGCCACTGTTCCACGGGGCGGCGCAATGCATCGTAAACGCTGCGCAGCCTGTGTCCGCGGCTGTCAAAGCCCAGTACGGACTGGCCGTCAACGGCAGGCAACGTTTTCCGTTCGCCGGCGTCCATGCTGTCCGTCCTGCAGGCCACGGAGAGGGAGTTGTAGGCATACGACATCACCACGTTGCCGCGGGCGTCCGTCACGGAAAGCGGGTTGCCCAGGACGTCGAACACCGTGAGCGTGGCGTACCTGCCCAGCGTCCCGTTGTCCGCGACGCCGTAGAACGGGCGTCCCTGTGCGTCCAGGTACTCCACGGACGGAGTGCCCGCGTGTTTCGCGGCGAGCCATGCGGCCCGCTTTTCGGAGCTTGCGGGCTCGTTCCCTGTCGGGTCCGGCGAGTTCCTGTCCGCGTACCAGGCGCTTTCCAGCACGGTGTCGTCCTGGTCGAAACTCCTCTGTTCCCACGTGGCGAATTCCGCCCTGCTGAACGTCCCGTCCGGCATGTCCGTGCGCACGAGCCTGTCGAGCGCGTCGTAGTGCAGCACGGGCGTGACCCCGGTCTCGACGATGGCGGGCTCGCTCTCGTAGGCGTCCGTCCCGCTGAAATACGGCTCGTACTGCTTGACGGGATTTCCCGCGTTGTTGTAGATGGTGCGGCCGGAACCGACCCAGCGGACGTCCGTCCCGCTGTCCTTCTCGACGACGACGCCGTTCTCTACGGCCTTGTACTTGCCGGGTTCCGCGACGGCCTTGGCGAGCACGACGCGGCCCGCACCGTCCGAATACTCGACGGACTCCAGCCACCTGCACATGGACGATCCGTGCGCCTCGCGGCGGCGGGTGCGCACGTGGACAGGCGTACCCGAATTTTCGAAGCAGCCGAAGTCATAGATAAACTCCTCGGTGGGGCTGTCGAGCGTGTCGCCCTCGGCCTGCCCCGCCTTGCCCATCAGGGCGACCTTCGATACCAGCCCGAGGGGCGTCCAGTCCACCGCGGTCCGGTTCCCGTTCGCGTCGGTCACCGTCCGCGGCGACATGTAGTGGTAGTCGTTGTCGGCGGAGACCGTGTTCCCCGCGGCGTCCGTGACGGATTCCGCGAGCCACGAACAGGCGTCGTAGGCGACGGAAGTTCGGTTCCCGAATGCGTCCTCGATTCCGCAGGGCCGATAGAAGTTCGACGCGGCATCCTGCGCATAGACGTTCCTGCCCGATTTGCGGTACCAGTCGCCGTCGCGGAGGACATACCCCGCCGCGGCCATGTCGCTCGCGTCCACGGAGTTCCCGTATATCGTGGACAGGGCCTGCGCCTCGAAGGCGAGCCCGTAGCGCTCGTAGACGGTCCCCGCGAGACCGCACGTGCCGTCGGTACGGGGTGCGGAAAGGGCGTCGTCGTAAAAGACGACATCTTCGCGGGTCAGGACCTTATAAGGCTTGGTTGCGTTCACAAACAGAGCATTCAGGGATTGCGCACTTTCCAGGTCGGATGCGGCATGTCCGGTCTTCTCGTAGGACGCGGAACTTTCCTGGAGGCCCATGCGGAACCTACCCGAAGAGTGCTCGCAATCCTGTGTATAGCGAGTCTCGTTGAAAGTCACATGGTTCTTCTTCTGTTCGTTCCACACGACATCGGGCACGTCGTCCGGCTTCGAGCCTCCGCGACCGTACCAGACCGAGGCCGAGAGGAGCGGCCTCCCGTACGCATCCGTATTCAGCGTAAACGAGGCGTTCGTACGCGGCGTGTCGTCGGCAGATTCCCGGAACGAGGCCGTCTCGGATTCCTGGATGCACTGCCAGCAAGAACCATTGCGGAAGCGGTCGCCCGGAAGGCGTGCTTCCATGATAAATTTTGCCCGGTAGGTCCACGATGTCGTGGAAAATTCCCTGGTTTCCGTCCCGTCCCTGTTGACGGAAAGGACTTTGCGGCTTTTCGGCATCCCCTGGAACGAGCGGCAGCCTTCCTGCCACTGGCGGGTAGTCATCGCCTGGGCGCAATCCAGCGTGGGCCTTTCCGATGACCTTCCCAGATAAAAATCCGTCCTTGTCTCGCGAATATCCTGGTCGGTTTCCGGGTCGGTGCCGCACTCGTGCTCGCGCAGCACTACGGAACCGAAGCCCCTGAACTCGCGGAAATCCGGGTCGTGGTAGCCGTCGCGGTAGGCGTAGGTCTCGGTGCGGTCCCAGCCCGTGACGAGGTCCCTCGACACGACCTTGGATACGCACTGGACGACGTACGGCAGTTTCGTAGTCCACGGATTCCCGGACAGTTTGTCCTTGAGGTAATAGGCCGTACTCGGCGTGTATTCGATATCGACTTGTGCACCCGTCCCGTTCGAATAGCCGGACATGACGTTGGTACGCCCGCCCTGCACAGGCAGGTACCGCGGCGACGCGGACGCGTCCGCAAACAGCGGGGAGCCGAACACGATAGTGGAAAGCCCTGTTCCGAGAATGTCAGCAGATTTCACCGTCCCGCCCTTGCCGGGAAGCGTGACCGTATCGACGGACTCGAACGATTTCCCGAGACAGTTGCGGTAGATATGGAGTCGGTCGCCCTCGCGGTAGAGCAGATCCGTAGTCCCCGAACCGTCAATGTCCGCAACAATCAGGTTCGCGGGATTGAAATCCTTGAAGCCGCCCAAAACAGGCGCGTTGTCCATATAAATTGCCGAACCGAAACGCCCGTGGCCGTAGTTCGGCCAGTAGCATACCTGCGAGAAGCGGACGCGTACGAGGTCGGCGAGTCCGTCGCCCGTCATGTCGGCGGCGAACACCGCCTCGTCGGGAGACTGCGAAACAAGCACGGGTTTTTCGCCCGGCTCGGTAAAATACCTGTAGATGGCATTCCCGTAACCCTTCACGCCACCGGAGAGATACACGCGTATCCTGCCGTCCTCGGCGACGACGACTTCGCTACGTCCGTCGCCGTCCAAATCCATGAACTTTATGTTGGATTTTTCCCAGTCGATCCACGGGACGCTCCCGAACTTCCTGCGCGGCCCAAACTTTCCGGATTCGTCAAGGAAGGATGCACCGGCGTTCGCGCCACCGTTCTCGACAAGCGCAAGAACCCCGTTGCCCTCGACATCGGTAAGGCCGGAAGGTGTACCAGGAACGGGCCTGTCGCCCACTTCCGAAGCAGAAGATAGGCGGCCGTTCCCCAGATTGTGCTTAAAGTACCATTTACCGCCGCAGTCCATGAGCAGGCCGGCGATGCCCTCGCCGTAGAGGTCAACCCATTCGGCGGACGTGAAGCCGCCGGGAATATCGCTCACCGAGCTACTGTCGAATTCGCACCATTCCTTGCCGAGCGCGAACGGGAAATAGCTGAACGTCATCGGCGGAAGGCTCTCGGATTCCGTAGTTCCATCGGTAAGCACGCGGAGCCCGCTCTCGACGACTTTCTCCAGAAGCGAGACCCCGCCGCATCCGGCTGTGTACTGGAAAGAAAGCGACCTGACCCTGTTCCCGTCGGAAAAAAGCGGAGCGGAACCGAAGCCGTGATAGAGCGTAGCGGACTCGCACCTGAGACCGCAACGTACCTCGAATCCGGGCTTGCGGTTCACATAGACGTCGTTACGTTCCGCATAAGCAAACACGAGACCGAGATGGAAATCGTCTGGCGACGGGGAAGTCGTACCCGGGATCTTGTTCCCGTAGAGCACCTGCAGCAGATGGCGGTTCGCACCGTCCGCGCAATAGCGGTAGCGCACGACGTTGCCGAGCGCATCCTCGCTGCGGCTAACCAGGTAGGCAAACACATGTCCGGGGTATTGCGGGTCTTCGATGCGCGATTCCGCAGAGTCGCCATATGTGGACTGGCTCCCGTCGGAACCGAATACGCAGAAGCTTGTTTCACCGCTTGATTCCTTCCTGAATTCGATGCGGGAGAACTGCGATTCGGATTGCAGGCGGTAATGGCGTACCGTTGTCGTTCCGCGTTTTTCCTCGGCGATGCAGACCAGGTCGGCCCCGGAGAGCGTGAACACATCCGAGTCTTCGGAATCCATGTACAGCGGGAGCCTGCGCGAAGTGGAACGCTCTATGCGCGGGCAACCCAGATTCCAGCCAAGGCCGAACGGACCGTTTCCATTCCCGGAATCATAGGACAAAGACACGGGCGGAACAACCCCTTCCCTGTCGGGAGTAAACGGCAGTGGTATGGAAAGCTTAGCGCTACCGGTATGGGCGTCGCAATTGAACTCGCCCTTCGTCCCGCGCAACGCACCGCCGCCACGGCCCGTGCTCAACACGGGACCGCTCAGGAACCACGACTTGTCCTGACTATCCTTCGACTCGCTACCTTTCCGCTGTTCCGACATACACTAGGGGTTATAGAAACGTTACCATTTTTAAGGTGAGGAAGCTTTTTGATTGATAGAACAAATTTTAAGGTGAGGAAGCTTTTTGATTGATAGAACAAATTTCACGACTTCAACGTAATATTCGAATGAATGGGGGAAAAAATTTAAGTAAGTCTATGGCTAGATGGAGGCTTGGATTGTTTGTTTTATTTTCTCTTTTAGTGGTTTAATATTTATTATGCCGTTATGGTATAGCCGTTTTGCCGCATCTATTGCAGGGATTTCGGAAATGATTTCCAGTTTATCTCCCCTTATTTTGTCGCGAAATAAAGTTGCTATTTTACCATAGTTTTGATGATCGATATCAGTAATGTCATAGTGGTGTTTGATGACATCATTTTGCGAAGAAATTAAATAATCTGGAACATTATTGGTTTGAGAAAATTTTAAGCCTATACTGGATAGTTCTTCGGTTGAAATTAAAATATACGATATTTTTTTTAATTCATTTCGATTGAGAGTGGATAAGACTGCGAAATTTTCTATTTCAGTAATATCATTCTCGTCGATTTGCCATAAAGAGAGCGTGTTATGAGTTGTTTTTATATCAGAAAAACAATCTGCTGGGATAAGCTGACTATTTCCGCAAACTTCGGTATTCCAGCGTTTTAAATCAGAAATGACTCGTAAAAACAATTTTTAGTACTCCACTTCTGTTAAAAGATCTCTTTTAAGTGCCGCAATATATTTTCTAATATATGGAGAAGCTTCGTAATCATCCTCACTTAACAAGTCTAGAGCTTCATGAGAACGCCAACTTTCTATAACCATTAAAGCAGCCTCTTGCATATAGTCCTGGCTAGAATGCATTGCGGCTCTTAAAATCAGAAGAAGAACTGACTTTATGTAATCAAAACAATTGTGATTACCCAAAAAGGCAATGATTTTTAATAGACCGTAAATAACATTCTTTGCTTTTTCATCGGTTCGTTTGGAGTACTTCTCAAATAATTCGGCAATCCACATGCATGTGGCAAAAGAATTTTTCAAAGCCTCATTTATGTATTCTATTGCATCGTTTGTAAAACCATCTTCAAAGTCAGATTGAAGAAGCATGCTTACAAATAAGCTTTCTTCTTTTCTTAGATTATCTAGATGCCGTCTGTTTTCAAGTTCAACAGCTTCCGTTGATGTCGAATTTAAATTGGATATAAAAGGAAAAAAAGGCGCGGTGCCGTTTTGGTTGTCGTCATTTTGTCCATATATGGATGATAACAGATCTAAAAACTTGGGAGATATTTCTATAGTTTCCATTCCTTATTCTCCGACAAACATTTTTAAATAGTTTTCGTTCCATAAGGGCACATTGTGATAAAAAGCTGTTGAATCTTCTTTGGTAAATATTTGCTTGCCTAAATCTTTTGTATTGATATCTTGGTTTATAAGAATCTGGCGATTTTCATTAAAAGGAGTAAAAGCTATTGGTTGAATGGATATATTTGAATTGTAAATAATTTCGTAATTGGAACCATTTATCAATTCATTTTTGTAAAAAACACGAGAAAAAGAGAAATCCTGCATCAATGTATCCTGAAACATTGATTTCTTAAAGTTTATTTCGATAAAGGGCCTATAATTTTCCGCCTTAACTGTGTATGATGGGGCGAAAGCCAATCGCCTGATTTTAAAATTCAGCAAATCTTGAATTCGAGATATTTTATCGGCAAATGTGTTGCAAAAATCGGATTCTGTTAGTTCAGTGGTTGAAAAAAAATCAATTTTATTTGCCCGAATCTCCAAAACGCTTGTTTTTAGGGTTCGTAAACCCCAGTCTTGAAACGCCTGCGCTGGAAGAAATACGTTTGAGAGATTTTGCAATAAAACTGTATACAGAGGTTCGCTTGATAAAACAGATTTTATTTGTTCCGCCTTATTTTCATCAAATGAAATTAAGCTGTCCGTAAAAACAGTTCCTCGCATACGAAGTAATTGTTTTTCAATAGCCATGACGTAATCCTCTTGTAAAATGCACTAAAAAAATACAATAATTAAGCCCAAACGACAAAAAAAGAAACACCTTTTTTTTGCTTTTAACTGTTTTTTTGGAAGCATAGGCATAATATTGCTCGATATTCAACCAGCATAGGCAGTTCAAACCACATTCGCCTCAATTATGCAAAAAGCAGTATTTTTTCGAACTACAAAATTATCTGCTATCCATTTGGGGGATAATTAAATAGGCACCATAGTCCATTTTTTAAGCAGTTCAATTTTTGACCGAAATTTCAACATATCGAAAATAAAGCTGATCAGCAAGTGCAACCTCTATTTTTTTATTTACATCATCATAATAAAGTTGCACGGTTTCTGATGTAGGCATCTCTATTTCTTTCCAATGCGAACCTTTATCTATGCTGTATCTTAATATGGTCGGACCAGACAAAAATGGTCCCGTAACAGCAAATGCAATTATTTCATCCGTCACCAAAATTGCTTTTGGAGAATCTGAGGCATGCTTAGAACCTGACAAATTACGCCATTCACCAACCTTTTCAACATGATTTCCATTGGATTTAAGAAGAACAATGCTCGCTTTTCGAGGTTCCGAACGATATATTTTCCCTAAAACCCAATAATTTTCATCATCATAATACATCAATGTAGAATGAACATCCTGGTTCACATCAATAATAGTTGATAACCCATCATAACGATTTATACGCCCAACTTGTGATGTAAAAGCAGGAGTTCCCTTACGAACTATAAAATTTGTATATAAAGGTTCTTCCTCTACATACCAAGAATCATCGGCTATGATTTTATTAATCTGATGAACTTCAGGATTTTCAACATCAAGATTGCCAAATACTGGTATTTCACGAATAAGTAGATCCTGTTCTCCAAACAAGTTCCAAGAATTCCCAAAATCCTCTGATATATAAACAGAAGCCCTTGTTTTTCCTTTCTCATAATTATATAAAAAAATATACTTCGAATACCTAAAAAAACGAGGCATATTTTTTGCATCAGGGAATACTTTCAAATTCCATGTTTTTCCATCATCATTAGATTTTATTGTCACAGGAACAAAAGCGTAACCATCTAGGTCTGAAAATCTATACCCCAATACAGAAATAGAATCCTTATTTTTCACAAAAACATCCAAAGGAATTATTCTGTAATCTAAAACTTTTATTTCTTTTATTTGCATGTTTTTACCATCTAGACAACCAAAAAGATTAAACACTGAGAAAAAAAATAAAAAATTAAATATTTTGTTCAATAAATTCATTTTTTTAGCACCCTTTGTTTCACAAACTCCCGACCCACTCTAATTATTTGCTCAAGTCCAGAGGGTTTCAATAAATCGCCAAAGTCAGGGGTTGTTCCTATTTTAATCAAATCAGAAATTGGAAGATCAAATAAGCCAGCATCAATATATGCAGCCGGATGAGTTCGATAAGCAAAATCCTGAAATACATTCGAATCATTTTCTATTTCACCATTAGTTTTTTGAATTGCAAATTCCATAGATCTTTGTAAATTCACAAGCGTTTTTTCCAACCATTTCTGTCCTTCTGAAGACAAGGAATATTTAGTATCATATTTAAATTTGTGCAAGTACTTATTACCATATACTTCATAATACTTTGGAGCTTGTTCTTCTGGATGCCTTAACTCAAAATCTCTCTTTCTTGCTAAATAATATTCATCAGAGCCCAACAATGTACTAAAATCAGATGGAGGGTCACCCTTTTGGGGTATACGTTTTCCCTTATATAAAATTTCATCAGAAACCTTAGCTTTCGTCTCCTCCAACTTTTGTTTCCATAAAGTTTTATTTTCTCTCGTAAAAGAGTTTATCTCAGAATTAGGCAACGATGTTTGTGCATTTTTCTTGTCCTTGTTTACCTTTGATCCTTTAACATTAGGCAGTCCTCGACTTTTTAATTTTGCAGGCTGAATTTGTTTTTTTCCAGATTGTTTTCGAGGACGTTTTTTTTCACCCTCAAAATCCTCCTGCATACTTTTTCCACAATTAAAAGAGCATCTCGGGTCTACAGGATCTCCAAATATTTGCCAATGACCATTATGAACTAGACTTGGTTCACTTTCTTTTCCATCCTTATCCACCATCCCGACAGGATTCCCGTGCACGTAGGCATAGAGGTTGACCCCGTCCTCAAGCCATGTAGGGTCCGTCGAGACCCATCGTGAGATGTGTGCGGCATAGTAGCGCTGTTCGCAGTAATAGAGCGAGGATTCCTCGTCCTTCTCCTTGCCGGTGTAGCGGTAGCGCTTCCGGCTCACCTCGCTTGCGGTGCGTCCGGCGCGGTAGCTGGTGTCGCCGTAGGGGTAGTATTCCTCGTAGCTGATGATGTTGGCTGATTCATCGAGTTCGAGAGATGCCGAACCGAGATGGTTGTCGAGCTGGTAACGCTGTACGGGGGCAGGACCTGCGACCCCGTTCCCGTTTTCCACGGTCAGGGTTTCCACCAGGGCTATGCGTTTCTGGTCGTCCATGACGTGCAACGTCTCGCGCTCCGTATCCAAGACCCCGTTCACGGTCTTCCGCCATATCTCGAAGCCGCCGAGGTACAGCCTTGTTTCGACAATGCCGTTCTTCTCGACCACCTTGCGAGTCCTTATCCCGCTGCCGTCGTAATTGTAATACGCATCGGTCGTGCCGCGGGTTATGTGGCTCAGCCTTTCGGCGAAGTCCCAGTCCATCGCGCTCAAGTGCGGCATGGAAACCATGCTGCCGTGGGCGTTGTAGGCGAAGCTCGCCGCGGTCTGCCCGACTGCAGTACCGTTGAGGCGGTTGTTATTTTGTGCGTAAGTGTTTGTTCTTGTCCACGCGTTGCCGTTTGCCTGGTGGATTATGGACAAGATATTCCCGACGCTGTCGTATTCCCATTCGCGGGTGTAGTTCCGCATGGCGGAGCCGTCCTGCGGGCTGATTTGTGCGGAATTGTAGCCCTCCGCCTCGGGCTCGCCGTCGGCGTTCACGGAGACGTGCTCGCGGCCGGTAGCCTTTACCAGCCTGTACAGGGCGTCGTATTCGAACTTCTGGCTCGGGCTGACGACGCTGCCGTTGAAGAATATCGTCTGCTGCGCGTTGTCGTCAATCTGCGCGATGTTGCCGGCGGCGTCGTAGGTATAGTTCAGGTCCTGTAAAATATCCGCACCGTTGTTGCGGGTTGTCAAGAGTCGTTTCAGGCGGAATGTCTTCTCGTCGTACGTGTAGCCCGTCGTGGAGCCGTTGCCGTATTGTATCCGCTCGCGCTGCCCCTTCGCGTCGTAGTCGATATTCTGTACAAAGTTCGTGGCGGTGCTTGAGCCGCGCAACTTGACATTTACCGATTCCAGCAGCGAAGCCTCGTTGTACGCAGGCAAAATTTCGCTCGCGGGGATGTTTGCGTTGTGCGGGGTCCTGATGCTCGTCGCTCGGTTCAGCGCGTCGTAGGCGGTCGTCGTCGTGAACGTCTCCGATTCCAGCAGGGCGTCGGGGTCGGCGACGTTCCAGTCGATCTTCGCGTCGTAGGTCCTCGCGAACCGCCTTGCGCTCTCCAGCAGGTTGCCCTTGAAGTCGTAGGCGGCGTTCTCGACAAGCCCGCCCTGGTCGTAAACCTTCCACGCCATTCCGCGCAGGTTGTGCGCCTCGGGGTTCGGCGCGCTTTCGCCGTAGACTGTCCTGCCAACGAGCTTCTCCGCGCCGCCGTTCTCGCTCAGCCACTGTTCCACGGGGCGGCGCAACGCGTCGTACCCGCTGCGCAGGCGGTGGTTCCTCGCGTCGAAACCAAGCACGGGCTTGCCGTCGACGGCAAGCAGCGTCCTGCGTTCCCCGGCGTCCATGCTCGCGGTCCTGCAGACCACCGAGAGCGAGTTGTAGGAGTAGGTCATCACGACATTGCCGCGGGCGTCCGTCACGGAAAGCGGGTTGCCCAGGATGTCGAACACAGTATGCGTGGCGTACTTGCCCAGCGTCCCGTTGTCCGCGACGCCGTAGAACGTGCGGCCGAGTGCGTCCAGGTACTCCACGGAAGGCGTGTCCGCGTACTTCGCGGCGAGCCATGCGGCCCGCCTTTCGGGGTTTGCGGGTTCGCCCCCTGCCGGGTCCGGCGAGCCCCTGTCCGCGTACCAGCCGCTCTCCAGCACGGTGTCGTTTTGATCAAAACTCTTCTGTTCCCACGTGGCGAACTCCACCCTGCTGGACGTCCCGTCCGGCAGGTCCGTGCGCACGAGCCTGTCGAGCGCGTCGTAGTGCAGCACGGGCGTGACGCCGGTCTCGACGATGGCGGGCTCGCTCTCGTAACCGTCGCTCCCGCTGAAGTACGGCTCGTACTGCTTGACGGGATTCCCCGCATTGTTATAGACCGTGCGGCCGGAACCGACCCAGCGGACATCCGTCCCGCTGTCCTTCTCGACGACAACGCCGTTTTCGAGCGCTTTGTACTTGCCGGGTTCCGCGACAGCCTTGGCGAGCACTATGCGGCCCGCGCCGTCCGAGTACTCGACGGACTCCAGCCACCTGCACGCGGACGAGCCGTGCGCCTCGCGGCGGCGGGTGCGCACGTGTATGGGCGTACCCGAGGCCTCGAAACAACTGAAGTCGTAGATGAACTCTTCCGTGGGGCTGTCGAGCGTGTCGCCCTCGGCCCGCCCCGCCTTGCCCATCAGGGCGACCTTCGATACCAGCCCGAGGGGAGTCCAGTCCACCGCGGTCCGGTTCCCGTTCGCGTCCGTCACCATCCTCGGCGACATGTAACGGTAGTCGTTGTCGGCGGAGACCGTGTTCCCCGCGGCGTCCGTGACGGATTCCACGAGCCACGAATGCGCGTCGTAGGCGACCGCCGTGACGTTCCCGAAAGCGTCCTCGATTCCGCAGGGGCGGTAGAAGTCCGACGTCGCGCCAGTCGCATAGACGTTCCTGCCGGAACGGCGGTACCAGTCGCCGTCGCGGAGGACATATCCCGCCGCCGTCATGTCGGCGGAAGTCACGGAAGCCCCGTAGATTTGTGAAAGTTTCTGCGACTCGAATGCGAGCCCGTAGCGCTCGTAGGCGAGTCCGGCCAGGCCGCAGGTGCCGTCGGTGCGCGGCGAAGAAAGGGCGTTGTCGTAGAAGACGACATCCTCGCGGGTCAGAATCTTTCGGGGGTTGGTCGCGTCCGCGAACAGCGCGTTCAGGGATTGCACGTTCCCCAAATCGGACACGGAAAGGCCCTCCATCTCGTAAGAGGCTGTCCTTTCCTGGAGGCCCATGCGGAACCGGCCCGAAGTCTGTCCAAAATCCTGTGTATAGCGCGTCTCGGTGAACGTCGCGTAGCTCCTGGTCTGCCCCGTCCATACGGCATCGGGCAGGCCGTCCGGCTTGGAACCTCCGCGGCCGTACCAGACCGAGGCCGCGAGGAGCGGCCGACCGTACGCATCCGTATCCAACGTAAACGAGGCGTTCGTGCGCGGCGCGTCGTCGGCAGATTCGCGGAAAGAGTATGTCTCCGATTCCTGTATGCACTGCCAGCAGGAACCGTTACGGAACCTGTCACCCGGCAGGCGGGCCTCCACGATGAATTTCGACCGGTAGGTCCACGATGTCGTGGAATATTCCCTGGTTTCTGTCCCGTCCCTGATGACGGAAAGGACCTTGCGGCTTTTCGGCATTCCCTGCAACGAGCGGCAGCCCTCCTGCCACTGGCGGGTCGTCATCGCCCGGGCGCAATCCAGCGCGGGCTTCTCGGACGGACGTCCCAGGTAAAATTCGCTCCTCGTCTCGCGCATGTCCTGGTCGGTTTCGGGGTCGGTGCCGCACTCGTGCTCGCGCACCACCACGGAGCCGAAGCCCCTGAACTCCCTGAAGTCCGGGTCGTGGTAGCCGTCGCGGTAGGCGTAGGTCTCGGTCCGCTCCCAGCCCGTGACGAGGTCCCTCGACACGACCTTCGAGACGCACTGGACCACGTAGGGCAGTTTCGTAGTCCACGGGTTCCCGGACAGCCTGTCCTTGAGGTAGTAGGCCGTGCTCGGCGTGTATTCGATTTCGACCTGCGCTCCGGTCCCGTTCGTGTAGCCCGACATGACGTTGGTCCGGCCACCGCCCTGCAACGGCAGGTAGCGCGGCGAAGCGGAAGAATCGACGGACAGCGGGGAGCCAAATACTATCGTCGAAAGCCCGGTCCCGAGGACGTCCGCCGACTTCACGGTCCCGCCCCTGCCGGGAAGCGTGACCGTATCGACGAACTCGAACGACCTGCCGAGACAGTTGCGGTAGATGGACAGCCTGTCGCCCTCGCGGTAGAGCAGGTCCGTAGTCCCCGAACCGTCAATGTCCGCAACGATCAAGTTCGCGGGATTGAAATTCTTATAGCCGCCCAGGAGGGGGGCGTTTTCCATATAGATCGCCGAACCGAAACGACCGTGGCCGTAGTTAGGCCAGTAGCATACCTGCGAGAACCGGACACGCACGAGGTCGGCGAGACCGTCGCCCGTCATGTCGGCGGCGAACACCGCCTCGTCGGGAGACTTCGAGACAAGCACGGGCTTCTCGCCCGGCTCGGTAAAGTACCTGTAGATGGCATTCCCGTAACCCTTCATGCCGCCGGAGAGATACACGCGTATCCTGCCGTCCTCGGCGACGACGACTTCGCTACGTCCGTCGCCGTCCAGGTCCATGAACTTTATGTTGGATTTTTCCCAGTCGATCCACGGGACGCTCCCGAACTTCCTGCGCGGCCCAAACTTTCCGGATTCGTCAAGGAAAGATGCACCAGCGTTCACACCACTATTCTCGACAAGCGCAAGAACCCCGTTGCCCTCGACATCGGCAAGGCCGGACGCGGCACCGGGCACGGGCCTGTCGCCCACTTCCGAAGCCGGGGACAGGCGGCCGTTCCCAAGGTTGTGCTTGTAGTACCACTTGCCGCCGCAGTCCATGAGCAGGCCGGCGATACCCTCGCCGTAGAGGTCCACCCATTCGGCGGACGTGAAACCGCCGGGAATATCGCTCACCGAGCTACTGTCGAATTCGCACCATTCCTTGCCGAGCGCGAACGGGAAATAGCTGAACGTCATCGGCGGAAGACTCTCGGATTCCGCAGTCCCGTCGGCTAGTACACGATGCCCGCTCTCCACGACCTTCTCCAGAAGCGAGACCCCGCCGCATCCGGCTGTGTACTGGAAAGAAAGCGACCTGACCCTGTTCCCGTCGGAAAATAGCGAAGCGGAACCGAAGCCGTGGTACAGCGTCACGGACTCGCACCGGAGCGAGCAGCACACGTCGAAACCGGGCTTGCGGTTCACATAGACATCGTTACGTCCCGCATAAGCAAACACGAGACCGAGATGGAAATCGTCCGGCGATGAACTCGTAGTTCGGGAAACCCTGTTCCCGTAGAGGACCTGCAGCAGATGGCGGTTCGCGCCGTCCCCGCAGTAGCGGTAGCGCACGACGTTGCCGAGCGCATCCTCACTGCGGCTAATCAGGTAAGCAAACACATGTCCGGAATACTGCGGGTCCTCGATGCGCGATTCCGCGGAGTCGCCATATATAGATAGGCTTCCGTCAGAGCCGAACACGCAGAAGCTTGTTTCACCGCTTGATTCCTTCCTGAATTCGATGCGGGAGAACTGCGATTCGGATTGCAGGCGGTAATGGCGTACCGTTGTCGTCCCGCGTTTTTCCTCGGCGATGCAGACCAAGTCAGCGCCGGAGAGCGTGAACACGTCCGAGTCTTCGGAATCCATGTACAGCGGGAGCCTGCGCGAAGTGGAACGCTCTATGCGCGGGCAGCCCAGATTCCAGCCAAGGCCGAACGCCCCGTTTCCATTCCCGGAATCATAGGACAGCGACACGGGCGGAACAACCCCCTCCCTGTCAGGAGTGAACGGCAGCGGTATGGAAAGCTTAGCGCTACCGGTATGGGCGTCGCAGTTGAACTCGCCCTTCGTCCCGCGCAACGCACCGCCGCCACGGCCCGTGCTCAGCACGGGACCGCTCAGGAACCAAGACTTGTCCTGACTATCCTTCGACTCGCTGCCTTTCTGCTGTTCCGACATTTCCTTATTTCTATGCCTTACAGAATCGTAGAATTCGCAACACCTTCAATTATCCCTACACCTTCGAGCTTTTCTTCAGAAGCTTCAAAGACCTTTTTCAATCTTGCCAGGTTTTTCCTTATGCGAAAATCAGTTTTCACCTTGTTAATGGCGTATAGATAGCAATCTGTGAAACTGGTTTCAACATCCAACATGTTGTCGATCCCGTTTTCCCTTAAACGGAGTGCGTTGTCCAACTGGTCTTTTCCCATAGGAGCTATGACGAAGTCAACCCCTTTATAAATGCATTCCTTGATTGTTGCCAAACCGCCATGTATAAAAGCGCAATATATTTTCGGAGATGACAAAATCAAACGCTGGGGAACCCAACCGGCTACGGTCACATTGTCAGGAAGTTTCCATTCTGTTGTCCGCAGTAGTTTTTCTCCGACAGAAAGAAGCAGATGACACCCTTGCATTTGAGGGGCATCCATCATCCTGACAAGTTCTTCAAACATATGTTTCGGTTTTTCGCCATAATCAAGTATTTGTGACCCAGCAGTTGCAAAAATAATATTGTTATGCTGATTCAAAAAATCGTTCCAATATGCTTCTACATCATCTGTTTGGCTATTCGCAACAAGATTATTGTCGTTTGTTACGTCATCTAAAAGAGGGGTAATGCACGGTTCTACATAGTGGACCAATGGACCGTGAACATAATGTTGATAGTCGAACTCCTTGGGACATGGAATCAGTTCATGGAATGTTGTCAGCGGCTTGACAAATTCATCATATACAGTTTCTTTTCTTTGTTCTACATAATCCGAGAAATTATTCCACACGAATGCAAAAATTCCTTTTTTCATTGAGTCAATGAAAGCCATCAGGTTTTGAATTGCTCGCATGGCTGGATCATTTTCAGGATGTCTCAGATATGTCGTGGATATGATGACCTTCACTCCATATTTGCGATGAATAAGCAAGCTTTCCAGAGATGTAAAATAACCGGACACAAGGACATCGGGCCTATCGTTTCCATTAAAAATAAAGTCAAGGTCACCGTTTGCTATTCGTAATACATGTTCGGGCTTCCAGCGTCCCTGGGGTGTTGTTTGACTTTCGTCAGTATATCCCAAAGGGTATAACTCTCTGAAAATTTCATGGTATTGCACATTCTCATCAAATGACTTCACTAGGGCGCGGCAATCCAGTATTCCCATATAGGCGACTTGATTTCCCCTGTTAAGGAGTTCCCTGGCCCAGACAAAAGTCGGAAGCCAATGCCCTTGTTCTTTATAGACATCCGGCCAAAAAAGAATTTTCTTTCCCATTATCAAGCCTCCTCGTTGATGCTATTGACAAGCGCATATTTATGTACAAATATCAAGTCTTCAATGTTTGCGGGTATAGAACCATCGGCAACTTTGATTGCGATAGAATATCCTTCGTTAATATTGACTTCCTTTTCTTCCCATAAGGTTGATGAACTTGATTGTTCTGCATCAAATCCAAAATAATCCCTAGTTTCATCAACACTACTCGATAGAATATTTATCGTCAAAGCTTCTTTCACGCCATTCTTGAACCGACAATATGCCGACAATCCCTTAAGAACGCCTTCAGCTCTTGCGATGGCGGGGAAATGTTCCTTTTTGAAACTTATCGAAATTTCTTCCCCGTTGCGCAACCGATCCAATGCACCAGAATCAATCGCACTAAGACGAATTGCGGACTTTCTAATTCCCCAACTATTAACAATTTTTTGTTTCACTTCTCCAACAGCAGAGCCATTTCTTGCCGTATAGCTTACATGCAAGATGACGTCAGAAATAGATTCGTAGTCAAACTGTCTGAAATCTGAAGGCAATTCCAATCTCCAAGACGAATCAACTCCAGCGCCTTCAAATGGGAGGTACCGTTCATCGCGGAAATCAAAATTGAAAACGCCAGCATAGGCTTCCGCCTGACTAGAAGCAATCGTTGTAATCCCTATACGGCTAGGCAGGTAATCTCCAGTTTGGTCACAACTGTCTGTCAAGGGTTTCTTACGGATTCTATTGCTCAGCAAACTCAACTTGGCGTTGACACCCTGTCCCGAAGAGGCATTACAGTGTATTTCCAAACGGACACCACGAATACGGCGATATGTCTGTCCTGGGAAGTCCAGATCGAAAAGAACTTCTGGCATATTGAAAACGCATTCACCATCCGTTTGAAGTTTAAGCAAGGCTTCCGCATCAATAAGAGAAAGCGGCACAGCACGGTTGATTTCCAGTTCGCGCTTGTTCTTTTCGTGATATGCAGATTCCATCGCTCTCAAATCGTAGAGCAGATGATCCCCGGCGAGAAGTCCCTTTCGGAGTCCATCCCAGTAATCATTCTTGATAAAACTTGCATCGGAATCAGTCAGGCCCAATTCAAACCGATAACACATTTCGGCACGTTTGGCAAGTTTGACAGCCAATTTGAAGAAGGACGCATGAAGTTGCCCCAATTGCGTCACCATCCACGAATACAGTTCCTGGTTAGTGAATCGATCCGTCATGAACTCATAGACTTCGTCCATTTGTTCAATCTGCCGTTCCAGATTCGTCACTTCCTTTTCGGCCATCTGTATCCTAATTTCCATGGAAACAATTTGCTTTTCAATACTGTCAATCTCTGAATTCGCAAGCTCCGCTTGAAGTCTCCATTCGGCAGAGCGACGTTCATACCCTGCTTGCGTCTGAATTTGATTTGCCTGGTTTCGGGTAATACCAGCATCAATTTGAACAGACGAGGCTATATGGCTCAACACAGCAGCAAATTTCGAACCGCCAGCAACGCTCATTGAAACTTCCGGTCCGCCCCCCACATTTCCAAGACCGCCCACATTCAGATCCGGCATTAGAGACCTTACTGCGGCTATGCGATTCATGTCACAGGCAATTGATTCCTGTTTTGAAGCATCCCTTTGCAAGGCTAAGGCTTCACTTTCTCTATCAGAGATTTCTTCTATATCTTCATAAAATTTTTTCCTAATTTCGACAACATCCTTATTCTTTTTTAACGATTCTAACTGGTTTTCAAGATCTTTTACCTGGAAATCCTTAAGCTCTCTAGACAAGGTAAGAATTTCCTGTTCGTGGCGGGTCCGCATTAGAGAAAGAGCTTCAGAATCTTTTTTCTCCAATGCCGACATAAACGCACTCGAAAGGGATTGCAATTCATGCGTTACATCAAGCGCCTTTTGGATCATCACCTGGAATCGGTACAAAGGAAGTGGCGCAGAGCTTTCGGACAATGCATCCGCAATGGACACTCCCGCAGCCCGCGCTTTTACCAACAAGGCGGGATCAATCGGTGGTTCGTAAAGAGCAAGAGTTCTTTTTACTCCTTCGATATTCAAGCTATTACGTATTTTATAGAGTCTATCCGCAACAGTATCCCAATAGCCAAGAAGTTTGTCGTTTCTCGGAACGCTAAAGTAGAATACAGATGAGAATATATTCGTCAAAGTTTTGTTCTTGTCGTTCGGCTTGCCTTGCGGGGTCTTACGTTCCTCGCTCCTAGTCGTGACAAGAGAATCCTCAATTTCAACATAGACATTGGCAATGGCCCCCTCCTTTTCTAGAAGGAAGTCATTCACATTCATTTCCTTGACAACGAGATAATCCGAGGCTTCTATATTTCGAGGGCCAAGAACTTCCGCCGCCAAAACATATAACTGAATGGCCTCATTTATACTTTCCATCGTATCCTGGGTAAACAACTCGTCTGCCCAGGCAATCAAGTTGTCCAAATACTTCATGACGACATATTTTTGATAAGCCGCCATGCGGTAACGGGCTATCAAATGAGGGTTGAACGGATCCCGTTTCCATTTATCTACAAGGCTTTGAAGCGAAATTACATTTGGCAATAAATCATATTCCGTTGGCTTGCTGATAGTCTCTAAAATAGAGTCATCTGCATTCCTGTTGGCAAAAAACGGCAGGAATCTCCAGAATCTCGCTCCTTTAGGCAAACTTCTCGACCAGCGTTTCGTGATTTCGTAATCATTCAAATCCAGTCTGGGGTCGAAAACCATCCTGTACCACTTCAGCGCTTCTTCGTAGTTCTGTTCCTGGAACATCTTCTCGGCAAGCAACATGGGAACATGGAAAAAGAGTTCCCAGTTATAAATGGCGTTAGAGGTTCCAAAGGAGAAATCGATCATCGGAACCGGATATGGGCGAGCAATCATTTTCGCCGAAGGTTTATAATTGAGCGAGAACAGAGATTGTCCCAAGTCCCAGGCTTCCCAGTCTCCCGCTATATAATAGCCTAAATAAACACTAAAATAATAGTTGTAGTATGAATAGGAATAGTAATAACTATCCGAAACAGGTAACGCCTGCGTTTCTCTGTTGAAAAGCGACTCATCACCTCCATCCCGATAGCGCTTGTAGAATTCAGCAACTAATGGATGGGAAATCAGTTCGAACTGATACTTTGTCGAGCCCTCGTCAGAAATTTTATGCACCAAGAAGGAATGCTGACCATCCATATAAAAGAAGGGTAAATCTTCACCTGAATAGAATGCAAAGTTGACCGGTAAGACGCGGAAAAAGCCAGGTGTATTTTCCAGAATCTGGTTACCCACTGAGAACGAGAGTCCATCATACCCACAGACATGTTTATCCCTTTCTACCCAGCAATTTCTTTCTAGATAGCATTTACCCGGAGGAAATTCGTTGACGTTTCGAGGAGTCACAGCGGGAGCAAGATACGCAACATCACGACCATCTACCCATACCTGGATAGAGCCAGTTTCTTGAATAAACTGTTGGTTCTTGTCTCGAAGAACCTTCACTTTCCTTTTTTCCGTGGTTATCTGATCACCAAAATTGGCTGAACTTGTCTGAACTTCCGACACATCTTTATAGTAGGAGCGGAAGATATTGACCTGAATATACTCCGACGAACCGGAATCCACCTGAAAATGATAACGATAGTCAATCTTCTCGCCATCTTCTAGAAAGATTTCACGCTCCCGTCCATACTTGTCAAAAACCGCATTCTTTGTTGTTTTAACAGCACTCCATTTATGACCGTCATAGTAAGACCAATTCAAGCGAATTTCAACTTGATTCGATATATCCATTGATCCGCTCGATTCAGCTCCATCTTCTTTTTTACTGATAACGAACGTTGGCCATGTAAGGTAAAGCCGTTGATTCATCAAAACCGGAATAACTACTTCAGCGTCAATCTCCAGATCCAAGGATTCCCACGGTTCCCATTCTCCTGAATAAAGCGCCTTGGCCTTATATTTCCGGATGAAGAAATGATGCGGTTCACCCCTTGTTCTGCCAACAATATGTAATGTATAAAGTATTCCATCACCACCGCCGTTTTCCTTAGTAGCACCAAGAATTTCTATGCCCGATATCTCGTACATTTTCTCAAGATAATTTTCCAATGCGGTGTGCATTGCTTCGGGCTCATTTCCGACTTGACGGATTTCATCTTCAAGTTCTTTGAAGAACGGACTCTTGTCATCTCTTAAATCAGTCTCTATCCAGTTTTCCGCATACAGGAACACCTTACGGTTCGCTTCCCACACGCGATAATTGCGCATCCATTCCCAATTTTTACGTTGTTCTTCGCTCAGGACGAAGGAACCTTCTAGACCAAGTTCCACCCTACTGACGAACTGTTGAATGGAGTTCAAGGCTTGTCTTATCCTTGAAACACTCATGTCGGGTTCCATTTCAACATCAATTAAGTAGTAGGAATAAATATCATTGGCATCGAAGAATCGTTGAGACTTACATTCGTTATCCTGCGAAATGAAGCAAATATAACTTACAAGAGCATCTCTTCTTGATTTTCGCAAGGCATCGTTTACCGGAGTAATAAACGCCAGCCAATCACTTGATGTTCGTTTGCTCTTTATCGACTCGTTTAATTTTTCAACAGCTTCGCGATAATCTGCAATTTCATTTTCCCCAACCAAGTCGTCGGCAATCAAGATTTGCAGAGTGTCCATGTCAATAGGAGCTTTCTTATAGACTTTCCAATAATTGCAAATCAGTCTCCATTCTTCTGGTTCTAGAACCCAATTTTGTGGGGCGTAAACATCAGCGGTTTCTAGGCCCGCAATTTCACGCAATTGTCTTTCGTTCAAATTCCATTTTTCTACAAGGAAGTCAGGAGACAATCTGTCATAAATCCATGAAGAACCAAAACATCTAGAAACTTCAAAGCAGCAGATCAACTTTGCAAAAGAAGATGATATCGGAGCCGTTCCTGCAAACATGCTCCCATCTGCAGGATATTTTTTCCAATCCCAATCATCACCATCAATTCCAAGAGAATTTAAAGGAAATGATTGATATAGATTTTCTAGCCCAATGTTGCCATAATCAATCATTTTTGTATAGCTGTAAATCAAAGCCGTTTTAGACAACAAAGCATAAGCCTTAATTCCAACCTCAAAATTATCATCAGATTTTAAAACACCCAGCCAATCAACAAAAGCCTTATTTGAGGCGGATTGTTCGACGCTATAAAGATTGTCATACAAAAGCGTTTCGCAAATACTGCGATTAACTCCAAATTCAAGAGTTAGTCTTTCAAGAATTTCATTCTTGGCAGCATTGGCACAGGCTAAAATACCGACAATATTTTTCGCCCATTTGTCTCCACCCATGCTTTCATCGGCAAACAAATTTGAAATTTCATCTTCATAATTATCACCAAAAGCATTGCGTAGCCAAGCCTTCAATTCTTCCAAGTTACCATGTACAACAGCAACATTCAGGTTGTCACTTTCAGCAATTTCATTTTCGCATAGTCTAGTTATCACATCGGCAACAGGAATGCCATTCCACAAATCAGCAAAATCAGAAACATTTTGCTTAACCCATTCATAAAAAGCATTCCTTGATTCGACAGACGCTCTTATTTCAGGAAACTCACGTTCAATTTCTTCTTGCTTCTCAGCCCAGACCGTATCGCAAATTTCCAACAGAGAATCTTTCAGGGCATGGACAAACTGTTTTGCTTTATTTTTTATTGCAGGAGAAATAGGCAAGGCCAAATAAATAAGGCTATCAACATCCAAAGGAGAATTCAAGATATCCTTAATTTTCAGGAAACACTCTATACGGTTTTCCAGGTTCCATTCTCTAGCCGATGGATTTCCTAGCAAGAAACTCAGCAATTCAAATTTTTGTACAGAAACTCCAAGTCGTTTAGCAAACGTGGATATTCGATACAACATTTTAAGATTTTTTCTAAAATTGTTGGAGAATGATTCATTATCCAATTCCAAAGCATACAACAAATCAGCTTGACTTACGCCAAGAGAAACAGAAGCCTTTTCAAGAAGCCTGCACTTAACATCTTCTTCATTTTCAGTTCCTTCGCTTTGGTTTTCTTCATTCTCTATTTCGTCTTCGATAAAAACATCTGGATAAACACAAGAGAACAACTCGTCTTTATCACATACCCAAGCTAATATTTCGCTAACAGATGCCGAAGTAAGAGTCTTCAAGTGCGCGACACGGTCAATATCTTTCAAATCCAAATTAAAAACAAGCAAAATATCTTCGTTATTCCATCCAAGCAAGCGTTTCAGACGAACAAAACGAGAAACCTTACGAGCAAACGATTCAGATATATTTTCTATGCAGAAAGCGCTTATATCGCCCAACTGGTATGCATTCGTTGTAGCCGTAATTCTGACGCCTTCTTTTTCAAATGTTGGATAAAGCAATATCTCCTGAAGGTCTGTCATGGATAGACCGCATCTATACAAGAAGACAGAGGCATTGGAAAGAACATCGCTCCATAATCCCGTTACTACAGTCGCCTTGTCTGGGCAAAGGACCGTATTTTCATCATAATTCAAGCCCCATAATTCATAAACAGGCCGTAATGAGATTTCACCACCAGTTGCATCGTCATATTCAGGCAAGCGCAAAGCATCTATTAGTGAAGGAGACAGTCTCAAAGTCGTATAATGATATTCATCGTCTGGGTTCTTCTGTGCTAGAATCAAGTCACTTACGGAAAGAGAAACATTTTTTAATAAGGCCGTCATTTTTTCTGCATGAAAATTCCTAGGCAAATCCATGGGATAAACGGAATCCACAAGTTTTGCATAAGCACTATCCAAATTTCCTGCAAATGCAGGTTCGGCACGCAGCTCGGCTTCGCTTCTATGGTCGGTATTATAATCCAGTTCACCTAACGATTTAGGTACTGCTAGACATTCAAGTAATTCCACTACAATATCAATCGTTGGCAAAGCAGTTTCTGCATTTTCCTTACTCAACAGAAGATTCCATATATCTGGGCGTCGAGTTTTTAATATTCTGTACCCTTCTCCCTTCAAAAAATCCAGCAAATCCGTAAGATAGGCTGAAGGGCTCAGGACTGATTGCCCCTTCAAAGCGGCATTTCTGTTCAATGCGCCGAACAGGTTTTTCCAGTTTGCAATTACCGGCTGTTCAATCCTACTCGGGGCGACATTCCCTTGCCCATTTCGATCTGAACTACCAGATCTTGTTTTAGACATCCCCCTAGAAACTGATGGAACCGTTTCGCCTTGTTCTGTAAGGGAACCGTAATATTTCGCCATCTGCAGGGACACTTCGGACGTGTACTGCGCGGCCAAACAGTATATCTGCTTGGCATTTTTCATCGTATCAAGTCCTGCATGGTGAGCCGCAACAAACTCATCTTCCGAAGTCTGAGCAATTTGATATGCGGATTTGATTCCCTGATTCAGTAAATAGACAATGGAATCGTAGTCTGTCGTCAGTCGATACAGCCTTTGCAATGTTTTAATATAATCTTTTAATATTGCTCCAGTTAACGTAAATTCGGTCTGTTCTTCCTCGCTTAAATTATCTCTATAGTTTTCTAGAGACTCTTCAATATTTATTGAATGCGTTTCAACGAAATCATCTAAGACGTCTTTATCGAGCGAAAAAAACTTCCAACTTTCATCGAGCAGCAATATTTGTCCAATTGCTTTCCACCCAATATAATCAAACGTATCAAGTAAACCAGAATCTTCAGGCCTCTCAATTCGAGATAATCTCAAAAGAAGAGCGTCCTGCGGAAACCACGAGATTATCAGTTTTTGCAATTTTATTTTATACAAGGACTTTTGTTCTTCTGCAGTCGTCCCCGAAAACGACACAGGCAACGCAAGTTTCTTTTCGTCGCTTCTCTCTTTATAACTTGATGAAATGTCTTCAACTAAACCTTCCCACTGTTCCTCAGTAAGACACAACAGGATCTTCAATGAAGGCTCTGTAGATTCTTCATCTGGGACATTACTTCCAGATAGTTGCTCTGCAACACGAACAATCGTTTTGTATGCTTCACGAATTCCATCTGAAAAATTTTGAAAGAATTTTTTCAGGTCAAAAACAAGTTTCAATCGCGAATATTCATCAGTAGTCAACGATACATTCAAATCAGGATTTTTTACATCTTCTAAAAAAGAGTCAATATCCGCTTCCGAATCATAGAATTGCTTTAGCAGGATATCTACTTTGCTGTCCGTATCCGTTTCAGCGCCGGGTTGGATTTCTGATTTTTCCCACAAATTCAAAAGGTCCCGAGCGTTCAAATCGGCACTTTCCCTTTCAGAAGCCGTTGACACGCCCTGCAAGCGTTCCCAAAATTCGACAAATTTAGGAATATCCGTTTCAGAGGAAACTAAAGACAGAGCAACCGCTTCCAATAGATGGTTCTGTACATCTTGACGATTCGCAGCTTGAAGTTTGGGAATATTGTCATATCCTTTTTGGCACAATGCAAAGCAGCCTGATGCGTATAAAAGTAAATCCTCCGAATCAAATGAATCCGAAAGAAGTTTCTCGGCTCGATAGACGATTTCGTAAGCTCTAAAATAAGCAACAACATCCTCCTGATTTACGCTTTCCCTAAAACCAGGCAATACATTTCTAAATGAATAATCGACAAATAGGTGTATTTTATCTTCTTTTTGACTAACCTGGTTGTCTTCTCCATCACGGATAAATTCATTCATTACTGCAGAAAGATATACGCTCAAGGCATTTTCAAGTTCGGCGAATTTAGAGAATCTTGAAATCGACACGGAATCAATCGTAAAGTTTATTTCCTGTCGACGAGATGCGCCCAGGACAAGGTTTGAACAATTCCATTTCGATGACCAGATTTCAGGAAGTTCCAAGTTTCCGTCTGGATTTAAAAAGAATTTTGCAAAAAGGCAAACTTGGTCTTTCGGATTATCTGGACTTGGTTCTTCTATACGGCGAGGCAGGCTTAACGGAGAGTAAACTATCTCGTAGTTACCATTATCGTCTGTTATCGCAAATTCGGAATTCAGTCGGTGGTATTGGAATGCGTTACGAGCAAAATCCAAACAGAACGCCTGTACATAAACATCCTTCAAAGGCCGACCAGAATTATTTACAACACGTCCATAAACTACATAATTGTCATCTGTCTCGGGAATTGCAAGGGGAATTATGATGGAAACATTTTCTTCCGTTTCTGACGGGTTGTCCAAACTAAAACTCTGTAACAACTTTCCTTTCAAGTCATATACATAAAGTACCAAGTTGGGCGTTTCCCGATTCAAGTCATCCCTTTGGAAAGACGCTTTTGTGTAAGATAATTCAAAGGAGCCGTCAGACTTAAGGATTGCACTATTCAAATAGTAATTAATCCCATCATTGTAGTCATACGCCTTGACCGCACCAGTCACCAGGGGAAGCCCGCTATCGTATGCAACCGTTCCCCTAACAATCCATACTTCTTGTGGCGGGGCATCTTGTTGCTCTTCGTCAATTATAATAGAAAATGTCTGCTGGCTCTCAAATGCCATTGTATTCCTTGACTCCCAAACAACATTTCCTTGATAGTCGAACACCTGTATCTTGACGTCTGGATGTTCTATGGAAGAATCCCCATTCTGGAAACTGGCGCTGGAATAAGTTATTTGGTAAGTTCCATCCCCATTAACTCCGGATTCGCCCAGATAATACCACGTCCCATTACAAACATGAAACGCTTTTATGATTCCTGTGGTGAAGAGTGTTCCGTCAAGGTAGGTTATCCTACCAGAAATTGTCCAAGTGTAGGGAACTGGAAATGTCATATTTTTTTCACCTTATAAAAACCATTATGTAATATACATCAAAAAATAGAACAAAGTAAAAAAACACAATCGTTGATAATTATTTTACATCAAGAATCATTTTGTAGCGAGACGAAATAATTTTCTTATGCATAGAGGCAAAGTCACACTCAATTTTATCACATAAATTATGTTCTAATCGCTCGGGGTAATAGCCATCTTCGCTAAATTTATTTTAGGCAAAAGTTCGTCTCGTATATTCAACAAAACTCTAATCCCACTTTTTACTAATAATCGGTTTTTCAATTAAAGATTCCTTGTATTCGGCTCGCCCGCTTCCCTTTTTACATATTATCATCACCACTCAAATTCATCAATGTTTTCATTAGTTGCGAGGTACGCTATCGCATTGGCACCGATATGGGACTCATCCGACTGAATCTGGTTTATAAAATAACGTAAGCACTTGAGCTTAACATCAGAAGACAATTCTTGAACAAGCATAGAACCAGCACAAATAGTCAAACGATAACCATTCATATCCGACGCCTGATCTTGAAACTGCGAACTCGAAAAGCCAAGCGTGAAGGAGCCATCGGAAGAAATACCCGTTTCCGCAATCGTTTGAAAAACGCCATTCTTCAGGTTATCGGCATACACCTTACCCTCGTAAAATGGGATGCCGTTTTTGTTGAGCGTTCCGGAAACAATCCAATAGTTAGGTACGGGATAGGGCATTACAGCTCCTTTGTTATAGTCTTAAATCTATACACGAATTGCCGCCCAGTCAATATTTTTGATACAAAAATATCGATTTATTTATTTTTCGCCAATATTTTTTCGCAAAATTTTAAATTTCAAAAATTTGAATACGCTTTGAATACGGCAGGAGAACCCTATAGCTCTATATAAAAAGTATCGGCAAACAATTACTAGTATCAGCCTTTACTTCCGCGAACTAATCCCTTTTGCAGAACCCGTTGCGGAGCTTTAAAGGCACTCTGTATTCGAGAGGCATCCTTATAATCAATCCGATGCAAAGAAGCGTACTTGAAAACAAACCAAACCATGGCATTTTTCGCTATCACAGATGTATCATCGGCATCACAAAATTTCTTTATTTCGTCAACATCCAGTTCCTTACTATACCACATCAAATTTTCGTACTTGACAATTTGGGAAGCAGGTGTATCTAACTTATCGCACACACTAATAACAATTTCACGTAATTTTTCAGAACCAAGCGAAAACCTTATTTTTTCAAGAATAAATAAAATTACCGCAAAATTCATATTCCAAAAACATATTTTCGCATACTCTTTCTTTTCAACATCCGATTTTAAGGTTGAATCCTTTTGTTCCGCCTTTTCAATACAATCTTTAATGTATGAAATAATTTCATCCTGATTTTTTTCAGGTTTGATTAGATTCAAGAAGTTGCTCAAAAGCCTTAGCATCACATTCATTGCTTTATCATACAACTGCATCAGCTCCATTTTAGGTAAAGAGCCTGCTCTATTTTTTATTATTTGCCCCAGCACTTCAACAGTCTTGAAAGAACGACGCAAATCTATAGCCAACGTGTCACTAGGTTCCTCTATGGGTCGATTTTCTTGTTCGCTTTTTCTCGCCAAATCCTTCTGACGATTTTCTTCACTTTTTCCAACATCAAAATGTGATGGCAAAATCCGGCTAGCTTGTTTATCAAAAAAGACAACATCTTCTTTTGTCAAACTTGCGGGACTCTCCTGCTTAAAGAAATTATCGCAGAGTTCTAGCAATTTCTCAGGAAGAATTCCCTTTTTTGTATGATGCGCAATAAAAATGGCAATGTATGCATTTTCATCTAGATGAAGATTATTTGTTATTTCTTCTATATCGTCCTTAAATCTTTCATCAGATTCCTCCGCAAAGAACTTTCCAGCAAAGAAATAATACAGGTATTGATACGCAAAGGAGCACAAGCCTAAACTGCTTTTCCTTAAGATTTGCGCTTTAAAAAGGACTTTTACAAACCGATCTTTATTTAATGTAAAATTATACTCCGAACAATATTGACCGAAAAATTCTTCAAATTCAGCTTCTGAAATTTCACTTTTTTTCTTGCGATATAGAAAATATGCGAAATGCGTCAAGAAGTTTAAATATGTCTCTATATCCTCCGACGCAACTTTTTCCTTTTTTAAATAGAAAAAAAGTAACGCCTGGTAGCAATATCCCTGCGACGATATTTCCTGATCAAAGGGCTTGTGAGATTCCACAGTAACAATAATTGACAAAATAAAGAACGGATATGAAGGAACAATACCTCTTCCTAATGCCTTGCCTAAAACGGCATCAATCAAACTATTTTTCTCATCTCGTTCCTTGTTATTTATTTCTATTATTTCATCCTGCTTATCGGTCAGAGAAATCCATTTTGTAATCAGTTCATCTCTTTGTGACGGATTATATTCCTGAATGATATACTGAGAATAAATAGAGACTAGCGATGCATTTTTCAAATCCAATGTAAATACATCATCAACAACTAGGACAACCCGTTCATAATTAGATATTGCGTTTAGAATATCGTCTTTATTCTTTGCATAATGAAAATCATCAATTAGCAATACAATTTTATTTACAGGTATTGATTTATAATCACATTCACTTATATATTGTTCAGCAAAAGCTTTTTCTATCCTCCGTTCAAAATTACCCTGAAAGAGCTTTTCTTTATCTCTAATAAATAGCGGAATATAACCATTCTGTTGATAAATTAGGACCATCTTCTTTACAAGGGTAGTCTTTCCTGATTGGTCGGCCCCCATAATAATGATTTTAGAATGCTGAACAGATGATTCAAACAAAATCTTTCCATCAATCAAGTCATCTTCATATTCATCTTTGGTCTGTTTCGTTGTATCGACCTTTTTGAGTTTTGGACAAACAAAAACATCCTCCAATACGACATTTTTCTTTCGAGGATGAGCATTAGTTAAAGGATCAGCGGAGTGTAAATAATCTTCAAATTCTTCACTCATCTGCATTGATTTGATTTTCTTGATTGTCTCAACAACCTTCTTTACACCATTATGAACATCCATTGAGGCTTTTTCTTGGCTTTCCCAATAACTAGATTTTATTGCGTAACCATCAGTCGGTAGCGCAAGCAGTTTCTTCAGGAACGGATCATCTTGCCAAGGACTATCACCCACAATTATTGGAATTACCACCAGCCCCTTTTCTTTTCTCAATTTTTCAGCAATTTCTTTTTCCTTAATACATGATTCAGATGCCAAGTATGCAGTAGAAAGAAAGAGACATATAATATCGGACTCGTCCATCATTTTTGGAATATCTTCATTCCAAAAATCAGATCCTGCTTTTATATCTCTGTCCCATAGAATTTCAACCTCTTTGACTCTTTCCATAGGAGCAAATGTATCAACGACATTTTTTACAGTTGTGCCATCGCTATGTGTATAACTTATAAATATCTTTACCGACATAAATCCTCTCTTACTGACCTGTTTTTTTAACCAATTACTTATTCATACCACATATTATAACCCAAGACTACATTCCCTGTACCAGAATTTGCATAACGCTTTATCCTAATTTTCAAGTCACTATTGGAATTCGCATAGAAATCAACAACTTCGAACGGGTTCTTTGCACTAATTGAATACGCAAGTGTTGCACTACCTTGCATTACATACAAATCAATATCCTGAGATATATTGTTATTCGATAAAACATAATATCCAGGAACCAACCAAGCAATCGCTATTCGATACCTTTTCCCTTGTACAATATTTGATTCGGTAAAAACAATAGAATCACCCGTAAAGCAACATGAATTAGTGCCACGCCAATATCTAGAGCGAGTATTCCAGCCAAGATCCTCATACAATGGAATCCCATGTGCAGCGATACTTGAATTGTCCAAATCATGAGAGGTCGCATTCCCAATCATTTTTGTACTCCCCGTAATCATCAACGCTTTTGCCATCTCTGGATGATGTTTGAAAAAAGGATGCTGGTGAAAAACATCTGCCATAACCCCCGCCGAAAAAGCTGTAGCAGCGCTCGTCCCTTGCACTGTTCCATTATATGTTTCGCCATTATCATCAACAAAATTGGCGTCATTCGGAAAAGAGAAGTAATCGTATGTTGCAATTTCAGGTTTCTGATGCCCTATTTGAGGATTTTTCCATCTAGATGCCGTTTCATAGTTATTTGTAAAAGGGTAAACTCCCCCAACCGTAATGGCGTTAAATGCTTTCCCTGGTGTTGTTACATAAAATGACCCGCTAGACGAAAGCTGATTCCCAGCAGCAACAAAAGACGTTATATCGTTTAAATAAATGAAATTGTCCAAAAGCATATCTCTTGCATCATATGAAGGATCATCCGTTACAGAGTAAGAATGAAATCCAATTTCCACTTGTGGATTGAGAGAAGAAATATTTGGATTTTCCTCTCTTTGATACTGGTATAATACAGCATTAGGGGCCGTTGTCTGAAAAATACGAACCATAGACGTAGCATGTTTTGTTATTCCATCTACGCATGCCGAATTTTGAACAAAATTCGCAGTATTTATTATTGATGTTTTAGGACACCCTTTTTCCGCCATATAAACACCAATGCCACTTCCATTATAACCATTGGCAAAAGCCCATGTTGAAACTCTCGTTGTATCAAGAATCTGCGTGTAAACCGCAGCATCCTCCGCCTCCATAATTTCACTAATATAAACAGGTTCTGAACCATTTAACAATGCATTTATTTCTTCCGCCGTAAGCGACGCTTTATACCCAAATGAAAAAAATGGAGCATTACTTTCTACGCTATTAAAATAGTCCGTTTCAGAGATTGATTCTCCATTTAACCAGTATTGGGCCGTTCCATTTTCATACCGATATTCAGCAAAAATTGTCCGACCATCTTTTTCAGGAATATTCAAATACAGGACAAAAACATCCATCTTTACTTGCCGCAAGATTTGCATCACAGAATTTATGTAACCATTTTGTTTAGACTTTCTTCCTAAGATATCGAAACTAATACCTGAAGAATTGCTCATAATTTTCAATCTACTCGAAGACTCTAAAAATTCCATAACCTTTGGAGAAACCGAGCTATGGGGCTCATAAGGAGGTAAGTAGGAAACCTTGTCTTCACTTGCTAAAGCCATTATCGAAAGTAGAATTACCGCAAATATTGTTCTCTTCATACTATCTATCCTCCATACATTGTTGTTTCATCTTTTCTACATAGCCATCTAGGACTTCATCTATGGTTTCAGTTAAATGATTCTTGAACAAGGAACAGGTCAAATGAAATTCCTTTTCTGGGAAATCGACATAATGGCGATACAAATTCCATCCCTTGTTCTCGCAGGATTTTTCAAAAGCGGAAAGGTCGCCCTCCCAGCGATTTTCTTCCGGCGCATATGAGTTGTCTAGTTTCTCATGAAAGACAACCCCTTCATCACTTAAGGTAACGAAGAACGTGCGTAAGGAAAGACCTCCCCTTGAAAACGATTCAACAGTACGGACGCCATATTCAGAACGATAAATATTAATACCGCAATAAAAGAATGGTTCCGTTTCTTCATAGGAGAAAACTTCTTCTCCAGCACCATTGAAATTTATTTTATACCAAAAAACAGTCGAATCTATTTCAGGCTTGTCCATACTTGCAGATAACGCATCCGCGAACACCTTGACAGAATCAATATGAACCTCCGCAATCGAGTTCCCATCTACCGTTCCGCCTGCGGTTGAAGTTTCAGAACAAGCCATCAACCACATAGTCGCTATGTTTAACGGCAACAAAGACAAAATCATTACAAGTATCTTAATTTTCATTTTTATCAGCCTCTATCTTTGCGGTAAGCGGGAAAAGTTGCAAGTTGAGCCGCAATACACGCTCCACCTTGTCGTCGTTAAAGATTATGCTCTGCACCTGTTCGCGGCACTTGCGCAGCACCTCGACAATCTTGCCGAATGCATCGTCCGAAACGCCCATGGTAATGCCCGAGACAAAGCGCTCGTCTGCCGGGACGCTGTCAAGGGTTTCGACGGCAAACTGCGCCATCTGCCTGTTCATGGATCGGACCGCCAGCGCCATCGACTGCGTATCGCCGGCCAGCAACTTGTCCGTCTGCTCGTATGCCCCCGGACCCGTCTTCTTGAGGAGCCCCGCCTCCACCTGGAAATCGATGGAATCCTTTACCTCCTTCGCCGAGACCTCGTGGAGGCACTTCTGCGCGATTTCCTTCGGCATGGCCCCCGGCATGGCCGGCGCGAGTTCACGCACCACCGGGTGCACCCAGGAATCATAGTACTTGTAGGCATCGGTGCCGACATGCGCCACCCTGTTCGCGCTCGCGATGCTCTCCATCTCGGCAAAGGCGTAGCGCCGCTTCTCGTCGGTCTTGGCCTGGGCGTACTGGACCATGTTGAAAAAGTAGTCGCGCTCAATACCGACAAACCCGAAAGCATCGGCCACCTTGACGGTCGCCTTTTTCCCGAGGTTCGCCTTACCCTCGCAAACCTGCTTCAGGAACACGGGCGAGGTAAACCCCGCCATCCTGGAAAAGTCGCGCCAGGAGAAAACGGATGTCCGCTTTTTCCAGTCATAATAATCCTGCAAAAAGCACCTATAATCTTGATATTGCAAAATGGAGTTCATAGTTCAAATCTAAACTCCACGCTTTCGCTAGTCAACAATTTTTAATACGAAAAGTGTTTTTTTTTTTACAAAAAGGCGATTTTTGATTCAATTTCAGCAAATCTCAAAAATTTGGATACGCTTTGGATACAGGAAAGGCCGAGCGCCCCTATCAAATCAAGACAGAATACTAGCAACGGGGCAAGAAAAATCCCTTGATGCAATTCATATTACGGATACACACCTGGATATGGTTCTTCCTGCGTATCTCCGTACCCTTGTATGCTACATCGCCTTCGTAGAAGGCCCCACGAACCGAATCGTACTTAACTGGGTCTTCGGACTGTTCACATATTTTAAGAAAATACTCAATCACAGCGCAATCAAGTTTATGCAGGCCATCCTTGTTTTCCAACTTGTCGCCCTTGAGGTCAGCTTCAAACGACTTAAATCCTTCACTTAACAGGTCTATAAAGTGGGAATCCGTCAAATCAAGGCAATTCCCCAACGTATAAACAACGCCTATTACAAAGGGATCCTTAAGAGGCTTCGGCTTATGCCCCCTCGCCCAATCCCATGCGCGTTCCTGATTGTTTTCCCAAACATAAAAGCCCTCACCCAACCACTCATGATTGGTAGAACTCGTTTTTACGTGTTTTGGATTGTTGACCAGATTTATTCCGTTCGCTTTCTCGCAGCCATGAAAGCCAATATAGAGATTTGGACGCTCCAAATACAAATTTTGCATGAACCCCTCCAGCAAAAATTATTTTTTTATTTATTTCGCCACAGACGGGCGATAAATCTTGCTCAATTTGCCGGACTTGGTTATAATGCCGGCTTTCAAAAGACGCTGGCGCGCGGCTTCTGGTGAGCGGTCTAGCGACCTAATAGCCTTAAGCGATCTTTCAATGATGTTCTCGGTCATATAAACCTCCGTCACGCTAAATATACAATTTTTTTTAGCGATAGGGTAGTGACCCTCATGGCAAAATGGCACAAAACGCCGTTTTTCGCTAAAACCGCCTAATACAGCGCGATTACGCCGAAGCGGAACTTCTGCCAGCCGCCATTGCCCAGAAAATCCTCAGGCGTGTATTCGGCGTAGAAGCCGACGGGGCTTTTCATCTTTACAAAGATGTTTACGCCAAGCGTCGTCACGTTCTTGTGAACGGCGTACGCGGGCATGTTCTCGTCATTATGGAAGGACAATATATTGATATCCATAAACTCGAGGTCGTCTTCCGACGAACCGCCGTCATTCAGGGCCATCCTCTCGTAATTCATGTAGGCGCCGAACGTGAACTTTTCTCCGACATCGAACATGACGCCACCGCCGAGGTTGTACAGGATAAACCAGTCGAAACGCCCGAGGGAATTGTCCGGCTCGGGTTCCAAATCGCTATCCTGGCGGTTGGGGTAGAAGCCCCCGACAAACGACGCGCCCGCACCCAGGTAGAACGGGCCCATCCACTGCACAAAAACGGGGCGGATACCGACATCCATCGGGATAGAAACCGGGAGCGAGAGGAACAAGCCGCCCTTCTGCCCGAGCACGGAATAGTCTAGCGAATAAAGGCTCATCTTCCAATTCCCGGTAAAGCCATGCACGTGCATGTCCTTATGAGGGGATTCTATAGTATGGTCCGTACCTGCGACGGTCACACCCACCTCCATAAAGCGGTATGTCTTTTCTGCCGTGGAATACCGGAGCGAGGCTGCCTCGCCCACCATGTTACCCGAAGAGGTAACGGCACAGCCGGTAAGGTTGAGCACTACGGCAAAAAGGACAAATATAAGCGATTTTACACTAGACGGTTTCATAATAAACTCACATTGCTCTTGTTCCGAAAATATATGTTTTTGGGGGCAAAAATGAGCATCGCCAGTCAGCGAAAAATGCCGCTTATCGGGAAAACGGGCTTTTTTGCAAAAAATGGAAAAGGCTGCGCCCGTTAAAGCGCAGCCTCTCGTTTCCAGGGAGTAATACAATTCTTTCTGGCTACTTGCCGAGTTTCTTCACGGCTTCCTTGCGGAATTCTTCCATGGCGACATCCACGGCGTTCTTGTAGGCGGCAACCGACTTGTCGGTATGCATGTCAACATAGTTGTGGTTGATGCGTGCGGATTCGGAACCCTCGAACTTCTTCCAGCCGCGATCGGTGTAAAGCACCTTCTCGCCGTTCTTGTCGATGATGGCGACATCCACGTAGACAATCGGCGTTACGTTGCTCGTAAGCTTAGTCATCATGCCGGTTTCGTAGAAGAAGTTGAATTCGGCAACAGCGATGGCATCAACGCCGAGAGATTCACAGAGTTTGCCGATACCGCGGAGCACCGGAGCCTCCTCGCGTTCACCATTCACGTAGTGCACGCCGTCCGGGTTCACCTTGGAGTACTGCAGTTCGTGCATGCCCTTCGGCATCACGTAGCGTACGCCGTTTTCGGGAGCGAGCCTTTCTGCGACCTGCTCAACCTTGCCCCAGGTATCGCTCGCCTCGAAGAACTTGTTCACGTCCTCGTTATCGATGACCTGCTCGAACGGGATAACGCTCCAGCCCTCGATGCCGTTAAGCACCTGGAACAAGGCGTTCGCACCGTGCGTAACGACGGTCACCTGCCCCTCGGTGAACATTTCCACGTTGTCCTTGATGATGTTGCCCACAACCGTAAGAAGGTTCTCCTTCTCACCCTTCACGGTTTCGATGTCCTTGTATTCCTCGCTACCCACAACACTCAGAATGGCGAGTTTCTTCACGTTGTCGACATCGGGCTTTTTCACGTTCACGCCGGCGCAAGAGCACAGCAAAAACACAAAAGAGCACAGGGCGATTAGCTTTCTCATTATTTTCTCCTTCTTTATTATAAAGAATCTTTGTTCTCGTCTTAACCCGAAACGTAAATTAGCAAATTATTTGATTCTTGTCACGCCTTTTTAACAATTTTGTTGTAGATAATTACAACAAGTTAACATATCTTTTTATTACTTTGGACAGAATATGTTATCTTGTAAGAAAAATGTATGATGTTGGGGCGGCGCGAGACGTGTTTGCAGGGAAGTGATGCGCAGGGATAAAATGTTTATTGTGAGAGCGGGATGCGTGAGTTATGTTGTATGTAACTTCTGGACGGATTTCACGTGATTCTGCCGAACACTTTCGGGAACGTTCACGCAGGGTTGCAGTGCCTGCCACCACGATTCTAGAATGCGGACATCGTAAACCTGGGGGCGCGAGCGGAATGCCTCATCTAGGGCATCGCGCAGTTCGCACAGGTGAAGCACCTGCCATCCGTTCCCGTTGCTACCAAACTGCCCGCAGGCAGGCACGTTCCTGAGCGCGCACCTGTCGCTGAACACCACGAAGGAATATATGCGCGCGCTTTCCAGACGGACTTTCAGTTGCCGGAGCAGCGCCCCCATGTGGCCCGTATTCTGCCGGATAGGATTATACAGCGTGTGGTGCACCCGCGGGCCCAATTCCTGGTTCCAGCGTTCCATATCAAGGTCGCCCTCGATTTCGCCGGAGATATTCTTCGTCTCGAAAACATAGATGCCCGTGACATGCAGCAGCACCGTATCTATTTCGGTATAGCCCGCATGCGTCGGGATAAAAACGTTCTGCAAAATGTAATGCTTTCGCTTGTCCCCGAACGCCGCCCGCGCTACGAGCGCCGACGTGGCCGCCTCGCCGAACTTTCCGTGAACGTCATCGGCCAGGGCGGCCTCGAGACCGCGGGCCTTGCGCGCATCGACCGGAGGGCGGTCCTCCTGCCGGAACTTCACGCCACGCGCATTCCAGTAGCCTGCACCATCGAATCCGTTACCTGCGGGCGACTTGCCGGAGCGGGCACTCCCCCGCCTGCCGAACCCGCGGGGGGCCTGCCTGCCGGGCCGCGAGCCACCACGCCCACTCTTCCGCCGCGTCAAGACGAGCAGCAGGAATATTGCCACCAGGATAACTGCGAGGAGCGTGGAGTTCATAGCGCTATACCGGGTCGTTTGTGAGCAACAAACGCCTTGTATTAACGAGGCGTGGTTGCGAGAGTGAGCGCATATTACATTTCACTTTTGTCTCTAGCGCGAACGGTCTTATAACTGTTTGCTGTAGTCACGCTCGCCGAAGAGAGCCGTGCCCACGCGAATCATCGTGGAGCCTTCCTCGATAGCGACCTCCAGGTCGCCCGTCATACCCATCGAAAGCTGGTCGAAGTGGGCAAACGCACCGCCTTTCGCGAGGAACTTCTGCTGGAGGGTGCGTAGGAATGCGAAGCATTCACGGCTGTCTTCGGCGACACCCGTGTTCTTGCCGATGGTCATGAGCCCGCGGAAGCGCAAGTGCGGGAAGTTTTCGCTCTTGCCGTCATCAGTCGCGGCGCCCGCTTTTTCTGCGAGCCCGTTCAGGAATGCCTCGGCCTCGTGCACGTCGAGCCCGCTCTTCGTCTCTTCTTCGCCGGCGTTCACCTGGAAGAGGATGTCAAGGATTTTGCCTGCGCCGCTCTCTCCGGGGAGTGCCGCGCAGACGCGCTCCAATTTCTCGACCGCCTCGATGCTCGCGATAGAATGGATGCAGTCGGCGACAATCGCCGCCTTCTTTAACTTGTTGCTCTGCACGGGGCCAATCACATGACAACGCACGCGGCTCCCGTCCTTCGCCATGCGCGGTGCACTGAACTTGAGTTCGGCTTCCTGCACGCGGTTCTCGCCGAAGTCAGTCGCACCCAGGCTGATTGCATTTTCCACGGCTTCTGCCGGGTGGAACTTGCTCACCCAAACAAGCTTAACCATGTCACGGCTACGGCCCGCAATCTTGCAGGCGTCCGCAATCCTTGCTTCGAGAGCATCAAGGTGAACGCGCATTTCGTCAAGAGAGAATTCCATTTTATGCCTCTATTTTCAACGCAAAAATATATAAAACGAAACAGGCCATCATCTGGCAAGAAAAACATTTCTATTCCAGGAACTTCTCTTTCTCGGACCACAATATTGCAAGTAAAGAAATCAAGAAAAACGCAAAGAAAACCGGCAATGGAATAAGTCCAAAAACCGGCAAAAATACCAACAACGCCAAAAAGAGAATAAATCCCGGCAAGAAAGGAATCAATACAATAAAGAACAACTTCCAAAAATTGATAGGCTGCTTCCAGAGTTTTCTGTAAAACAGCGTCAACGGCGCGCCCAAGGATATCGGCACAAAGGGGAGCAGGATTGCCGCGCCAAAAAAGTGCGGATTGACATCGACGGAGCTTTTATCTTCTATAGCCAAGTATTGCGCTTCAAGAATACCCCATACCACGGCAAAGATGATTACAGGCACAAGGAAAATAACCATTTCCACAATCATGCAGACAGTGACTTTCCCTTTATCTAAATCATACAATCGTTTATTCTTATCCATCGGCTATCAAAATACAAAAAAATCCCCGGAGCGCACCGGGGACAATAAATGTAACATGGACCCTATCGCGCTTCGCGCTCCAGGGTGACACTCAGGCTACTTACTTCTTCGCCTTCTTCTGCACGAACAGCACCTTGATAATTTCGTCGATATGCTTGTGCGTATAGATCTTGAGGCCCTTCTTCGCGGGTGCCGGGAGTTCGTCCACGTCCTTCTTGTTCTGGGCCGGCAGGCGAAGCGTCTTCACGCCGGCCTGGAGGGCAGCAAGTGCCTTCTCGTTAAGCCCGCCAATCGCAAGGCATGCGCCCGTAAGGCTCACCTCGCCGGTAAACGCGACGTCAGGCGGCACGGGAATCCTGGTGAACGCAGAAAGCAGGCAAAGCGTGAGGGCGATACCCGCGGAGGGGCCATCCTTCGGCACGGCGCCTTCGGGCACGTGAATATGGATGTCCGTCTTCTTGACAATCGCCGGGTCGATGCCGAAACGGTGCAGGCGTTCGCGCACCAGGCTCACCGCAATCTGGGCGGATTCCTTCATCACGTCGCCAAGCTTACCCGTCATTATAATCTGGCCCTTGCCGCTCAGGAGCATGCACTCGATGGGGAGAATCTCGCCACCAACGCTCGTCCATGCAAGGCCCGTCACAACGCCGGGGCGGCCGGGTTCGGGCAATTGGCTGTCAAGGAATCTCGGGGCACCAAGATATTCCTGCAACTGCTTCTCGGTAACGGCGGGCTTGATCTTCTTGCCCATCACGATTTCCTTGGCACGGTGGCGCACCGCACTCTCGAGGGT
>JAEEGH010002164.1_pt1 | contig 53691 bp, 42 predicted proteins | sample 9134181 | NCBI WGS metagenome assembly JAEEGH01 (sample SAMN16246544, study PRJNA631951) | gut metagenome | biome: gut microbiome; feature: rumen; material: DP-attached | host: Bos | place: Iran: Karaj | collected 2018-10 | reverse complement strand
AATACTAAATAAACTGCATATTCCGAAAAAATATTTGCAGAATACACAGATTTCGCTGATTATTTTGATTTATGAATATTATTTGGCTAAAATTTTTGTAATATCGTAAATTTTTGTATCTTTGCAACGAAATTATTATTCCAGATGGAGAATACTAAGAGATTTGACGAAATTAGTATTATGCGCGTGCTGGCTATGACGATGATTGTCGCATTCCATAGCATGTGCTTCTACAATGGGCGATGGACGAAGGTGGATGCCATTACCATTCCGTTCTGGACGAAAGTATCAACGTTTCTCGATGTTGTCGACCTGAACATGTTTGTCTTTATCTCAGGCTATCTCTATGGCTATCTGTATATTTATAGGAATAAATACCGTCACCCGTCGGAAGTTATTGTCAATAAAGCGGTCCGCCTGCTGTTGCCATATTGCTTCTGGGGAATCCTAATGGTGATAGTATGGCCATGGAACAGTTGGTATAACTTCTCTCATGGTGTAGGCCATCTTTGGTTTCTGTTGATGCTATTCGAGGTCTTTACACTCACAGTTATTCTTCAATTATTGAATGCCCAAAGATTCAAGTTTACTCTATGGAGAGGTGTATCGCTGATTGTCCTTGGCTATATCGTCTGGTATGTTTTTTCCAAGTATATCAATCCATATGATTTCCTTTGTATCACGAGAACATTATATTACTTTCCGGCTTTTATGATTGGCTATGTAGGTGCCAAAGTGCGTATAGGATGGATGCTGCCTAACTGGGCATATATAGGTTTCCCTTTTGTTGTATTTGTCTTGTTTGTCTTTGTATGGTATCCTCTTCCTTTGCCGAATGAAATTATTATTCTTGTCAGAACTGTCTGTGCCTATATCATCTGTATTGATCTGCTGATCATTCTGAGTAAGAGTTTATTGCCAGAACGTTCACGAGCCATAATCCAAAAATTAGAGTGGCTCAGTATGGGGCTTTATATCTTCAATCAGATGGCGATGGATATTGTCTTTACGACACCGGTTTTACACAGGTGGTTTGAGTTACATTGGATGATTGGTCCTTTTATTCTGTTTCTGATAGGCTTCTTCCCGCCATTGCTCTTGTCGTACGTGTTTAACAGTTGCAAGTACCTGAAATGGACGATTGGAGGATAATTATTATTCTAAAATGAAAATAAGATATGAAAAAGATATTAGCTGTTGTCTTCGTTGTTTTGCTCATATTAATCGTAGTGGGTGTGATTGTCGTCAACCGCTCGATTGTTCACATTCAGTTGCCGCATCATGCCATATTGCATGTCTTGCCCGCCTCGAAGAATAATCATGCCCGAAGTGCCATCATACTGTGTCCTGGGGGCGGGTATAGATATCTGGAAAAATGGAATGAGGGCTATATGTGGTTTCCTTTTTTCTATCTGCGGGGTTATACTGTGGCCATGTTAGAATACAGAATGCCGAAACTGAATCGTCAGGCTCCAATAATAGACGGGTCGGAGGCCGTTTGGATGATGAGGAAGTTGGCATCGGAATGGGGGTATGATGAGAACAATGTCGGCGTCATGGGTTTTTCAGCAGGAGGGCATGTCGCGTCGACTTTGCTGGTTAATGATAAAGTTTCAGCGCGCCCCGACTTTGGAATTCTCTTCTATCCTGTTATTTCTATGAAAAGGGAGTTGACCCACCAGGGCACGCATGACAACCTGCTGGGATGGGATGCTTCAGAAGAGTTGGAGGATCAATATAGCAATGAGCTTCATGTCTCAGACAATACGCCTCCCGTTTATATAGTCGTGGCAAGTAATGACAAAAAGGTTAATCCGGGGAATTCCTTCCGTTTTTATGACGAGATGCGTGCAAAGAACCGTCCTGCAACTCTTCGTGTGTTTCCTTCATTTGAGCATGGCTGGGGTTATCATTTGTCTTTTGACTATCATGGTGAGATGATGGACGGTCTGATAGATTGGTTGAAGGATCTGGAAAACAAAAAGGTTGAATAATTAGCGAAGCACACAATGAGAGAGTATAGATTCGATGTCGCCCGTGTCATTTGTATGACCTATCTTGTCACTTATGTTCATCTGTATGGTTATATTTATCCTTATGCCCCGGCATCGTATAATCACGTCAGTGTCGCCATGGCTCATGCGTGTCTCGGCGTGTTTACCTTTGTGTCGGGTTATCTGCTGGGAAAGAAATATTGCTTCGGACAGCAGGGGAATACCAATGTATGGAATTTCTATGAAAAACGAATACTGAGAATCGTACCATTGTTTGTGGTCTCCTCATTCCTTCTGTGGATGGTAGACTTTAATGATGCAGATGCTACATTGAACGGCTTGTTATGCATTTCTCCTTTTGTCAATCCCAAACCCAAGACCATATATTATATTCCGATCATCCTGTGGTGCTACTTGGTGACTCCCATAGTTGCAAGGCGTAGTCTGAAATGGCGCTTATGGGCTTGTCTCTTTCTTTATGCATTACTGGTCGTGGCTCGTTGTGTGTTCCCATCCATAGACATTCGCATGGTCTTCAACGTGTTCTTCTATTTCGTGGGTATTGTGTCTGCTTCCTGCTTTGACTGGAAACTCAGCACATCTTACGGGACTGCTATTAAGACGGTTGCTGGCTTGACATTGGTTCTTCTGATAGCAGCAGCCATACTCTTTTCATTAAAAAGCACTTTCTGGCAACTGGTTATTGGCGCAACGGGTGTGCTGGTCATCCTTTTTGTTTGTGATGATATGAGCAAACTGCTTTTTGACACTCGAGATACTCAGGATGGAGATATTAAAGCATTTGCAGCCAGGATCATTTGTCTGGTTAGTTATGCAAGCATGGCCTGTTACATGTTCCATCGGTTTTTCTATTGGTTGGCTCCAAAGATATGGAATCCGTCTGTCGCGTCCGTCAAATGGGTTTATATGGTAGGAATAGTGTTCCCTGTTATCGTCGCGATTTCTTATGCCATTCAAAAACTATATGACAGTTTGGCGAAAAAGAAGAAAAACCTGATGATTCATATGCTCCTTTTTGTCGTACTTGGCATCTTGGGGCTTGCGACATATCATTTTGTTGACAGAGAGTTTATGGTTGCCAAAGAAGTGCCATATTACCGTGTTGGCCCTCGCCCCGACGATGACACGATACGGGTGGCGGTGATTGGCGACAGTTGGGCCCAATTTCACAAGTCGTTTAATTGTGACGCGCTCTTTGAACAGTATGCGAGAAAATGGACGCCAAACAAAGTCAAGTGCCAGTCCTGTGGAAAGGGTGGGGCCATGTCCAAGGAAGTCTATCATCTGATGTTCAGGAACCATACCCCGGAGAGCTCATGGCCGGATGGCTTCTGTACTCAACCTCTCATAGAAGCGCATCCAGACTATTGTGTGGTGATGACTGGAATAAATGATACATGGAAAAAGCGTCCAGTATCCTACTATGCAGGGAACTGTCGTCTTATCATAAGACTTTTGCTTGCCAACGATATCCGTCCCGTCGTTATGGAAATTCCAGATTTTGAAATGGGTAAGTGGTTAGACACCAACAGAAGGCCCCAAAGGTTTCTCTTTCGCATTTATTCATATTTTACAGATGTCGTAGAGGATGATATTACACCATTCCGTAACGGACTAAAAAAGATGCTCAATGAAACAGGCCTTGCCGATAGTGTATTGTATATCCCTGCCGACAACTGGCTTCCGAAAGACCACCACTATTCAGAAGATATTTACCAGATTGACCATGTCCACCTGAATTACCAGGGGTATCATTTGTTGGATTCCTGCATGGCATCTGAGATCATTAAGGATTATGATAATAGAAAAAAGACACAGCGGATTATTCATTAATATAAAATAAGGTATGAAGGACTTTAATTTCTATGCCCCTACGCGGGTGGTGTTCGGACGTGAGTCGGAGGCCAGGCTTCCGGAGTTGATCAGACAGTATGGCGGTACGAAGGTGCTCATCCACTACGGTGGTGGCAGCGCCCGTCGCTACGGACTTCTCGACCGTGTGGAACAGATGCTCCACGAGGCGGATATCGACTTTGTGGAGTTGGGTGGGGTAGTGCCTAATCCCCTGCTGTCGAAGGTGAAGGAGGGCATCGGCCTCTGCTGCCGTGAGGGTGTCGATTTCATCCTGGCCGTCGGTGGCGGATCGGTCATCGACTCGTCGAAGGCCATCGCCTACGGCGTACCCTATGAGGGTGACGTGTGGGACTTCTGGGACGGCAAGGCTGTGCCTCAGGCATCGCTGCCCGTAGGTGTCATACTGACCATCCCTGCTGCAGGTTCCGAGATGTCGTCGAGCACCGTCATCACCCAGGATGAGGGTATGCTCAAGCGCGGCTTCAACAGCGACCTCTGCCGTTGCAAGTTTGCCATTATGAATCCCGAGCGCACCTACACGCTGCCGCCTTACCAGACCGCCGCCGGTGCCACAGACATTATGATGCACACGATGGAGCGCTACTTCTCGAAGTACGAGGATGCCACGCTCACCGACGCCATCGCCGAGGCCCTGCTGCGCACGGTGAAGGATGCCGTCTTCGAAGTTCTGAAGAATCCCGAGGACTACCGCAACCGCGCCAACATTATGTGGGCCAGTTCCCTGTCGCATAACGACCTCACGGAGTGCGGTACCGAGAAAGACTTCGCCGTCCATAAGCTTGAACACGAACTGAGCGGACTCTTCGGCGTCACCCACGGTGCCGGACTGGCTGCCCTCTGGGGTTCCTGGGCCCGCTACGTGATGGACAAGCATCTCAGTCGCTTTGTGCAGTTTGCCGTCAACGTGATGGGCGTCACCAACGACTTCAGCGATCCCCGTGCCACAGCCCTGCGCGGCATCGAGGCCATCGAGCGTTTCTTCCAGCAGATCGGCATGCCCACGAGCATCCCCGCCCTCATCGGTCGCAAAGCCACCGACGAGGAGATCGAGACGCTCGTTGCCAAGTGCAGCCGAGGCGGTAAGATCACCCTCGGCGCGATGGAAATCCTCAAGCCCGCCGACATGACCGCCATCTACCGCCTCGCCAACACTTGAAAATGAATTAGCTATGCATAAATTTCGGTTTTTGCGGAGGTCAATGGTTCTCTTGACAGTCGTCGGTTCACTATTGATGACACCTTCTTGCTCAAGCAATGACACGCCTGTCAATGGGCCGATGCTCGAAGGCAAAATCGCATCGTATAATGAGTTTAGCGGAGCCATGCTCGATTTCACCGAAGCGGATATGGCGAAGGCTGGATTCACACTGGGCGATGTCATCAGTATCACCATCGACGGCAGAGAAATCGTCATGCCTTACTACGACGGTTATTACAGCCTCAGCGGTGAGTTCCTTTGCGTGGCTTATCCCACCTATCCAAGTATCTGCTTCACGGCAAGCATCACCGGCTTGCCCCAGGATCTCATGGGGCTGGAGGGGCATGCCGTCATCGTCAGAATGAAGGAAAAGGGCGGCTGTCTCGACGTACAGACGGCCATGAGCATGAAATACTCCAACGACCGCGACGACTACCAGATGCTCTCCGACGCGGAGTTTGCCAATGTGCGCGCCGTGAGAGCCGGCAACGTGGTTGACGGCATCCTCCACCGCAGTTCGTCACCGTTCAGCAACGAGATCAACCGTGCCTACTATGTTTCGGACTATATGGAAAGCGAGAAGGTAGCGACTGTGCTCAACCTTGCCGACACAGAGGAGAAGATGCTGACTTACGACATGCCTCCCTACAGCCGTACACTATGGGAAGGAGGCAGCGTGATACTGTGTCCGCTGAAGGCCGATCCAACGGCCGACGACTATAACCACCGGCTCATAGAGGCGTTGAAGGAGCTGCCGTCGCACCCCGCTCCCTATGTCGTGCATTGCGTGGAGGGTAAGGATCGCACCGGATATGTGTGCGCATTGCTTGAAGGATTGTGCGGAGCAACGTATGAGGAGATGGTGGCCGACTATCTGATTACCTATGACAACTATTATTTTGTCAATCCCGCCCACGACCCCGATTTATGCAACACATTGGTATCGCTGAAACTCAACCCGTGCCTGATGCATTATGCCGGTGTTGATGACGAATCACAGTTGCCGGGCGTTGACTACGCACAGGCGTTCTCCGCCTATCTGCTTTCTCACGGCATGAGCCAGCAGCAGCTTGACGCGCTGCTTCAGGTGCTGACGACACCATAATATCTCACAATGGGGACAGTCCCCTTTGTGACTAAACAGACTTTTTTGGTTCGCTGAATAAAACGGCAGGTTCGCTGAAAAAAGTTGCCGTTCATTCTCATTTGCCCTACCTTTGCACCACAAATCAGAATAAAGCAAATGAAAATGAAGAAGATGAATCAATTTTTGCTGGCCGTCGCCACAACGCTGACGATGGCAGCCTGTAACGCTGACGACAACTGGTATAACGAGAAATGGACCGACACGGCGAACACCACGGCGAGCGACGACGACAACTCGCAGACCACCGCCGCAGCCGACGATGTCATCAGCGGAGTATCCACTACCGGCGACGTCACTTCGTTCACCGTAGCCCTCAACAAGAACGCCATCGCCGAGACCTATAAGGCCGACGACAGCGACGAAGACTATCTTGAGAACACCACCATCGAGCGCACCATCACCGTCACCTTCAGCACCACCGCCGATGCGACGGTAGAGGGCGACGACGATGGCATTGTCAGCATCAGCGGCAACGATGTCATCGCCACCAACACCACTGGCGAGGTCATCCGCTACGTGCTGACCGGCACCACCACCGACGGCTTCTTCAAACTCTACTCCACGAAGAAACAGGCCATCGTGCTCAACGGTGTCAGCATCACCAACCCCGACGGTGCGGCCATCAACAACCAAAGCAAGAAGCGCACCTTCATCGTCCTCAACGACGGCACGAAAAACTATCTCACAGATGGCACAAACTACTCCGACGCGACCGATGACGAGGACATGAAGGCCTGCTTCTTCAGCGAAGGCCAGCTCATCTTCAGCGGCTCGGGCTATCTTGAGGTTGACGCCAACTGTAAGGCCGGCATCCGCAGCGACGACTACGTGCGCACCCTGCCCAAGACCAACATCTATGTCGATGCCTCATCCGGCAACGGCATCCGAGGCAACGACGCCGTCATCGTCACGGGCGGCGTGATCAACATCAACATCACGGGAACCGCCGACAAGGGCATCTCCACCGACGGCGAAGTGCGCATCGACGGCGGTCGCACCACCATCCTCACCAGCGGCGGCTACGAATACGACTCCGACGAGAGCGACTACACCGCCTGCTCGGGCATCAAGGCCGACAGCCTCGTCACCATCAACGGCGGCGAACTGAACATCAAGTCCACCGGCACCGGCGGCAAGGGCATCAACAGCGACGACCAGATTGTCGTCAACGACGGCACCGTGCGCATCATCACCACCGGCAAGCGGCAGAAGGACTCCAAGGGCAGCGTCTCGCCCAAGGGCATCAAGGCCGACGGCAACATCACCTTTAACGGCGGACAGACACAAGTACGGCTGGAAGGCTCCGGCGACGGCACCGAAGCCATCGAGAGCAAAAGCGAGATACACATCGAGGCCGGCACCGTGGAGTGCTACAGCTACGACGATGCCATCAACTCGGCAGGCAACCTCTATATCGACGGCGGCTACGTCTATGCCCGCGCTATGAACAACGACGGAATCGACGCCAACAAGAACCTTTACATCAACGGCGGCGTAGTCATCGCCGAGGGAGGTCAGCAGCCTGAGTGTGGCATCGACGCAGCAGAGGGATACTCCGCATTCATCAACGGAGGTACGGTGATTGCCGTTGGCGGCGGCATGCAGGCCATATCTTCTTCATCCAAACAGGCCTGCATTGCCGTCAGCGCGCCATTAGGCACCACCCTTGGCGTGCTCGACGGCACCACCGCCATCCTCGGCTATACCACGCCCTCTGCCAGCAGCGGCACGGCGCTGATCATCTCCTCGCCCTCGTTCAAGACAGGCTCTGCCTACACCATCCGCAGCGGCTGCACGCTCGACGGCGGCACCTCGTTCTACAACCTCACCACGGGCTGCACCATCGGCAGCGGCACGCAGAGTGTCGACGCCACCGCCTCCACCTCCGTCAGCGGTTCCATGGGAGGCATGGGCGGCGGCATGGGCGGCGGCGGTTTCCGTCCCGGCGGTTGGTAATCCCCACACAATTTGTTAATACTTTTCGCACCATTGACAACATTCGGAAAATGCCCGAAAACGCCCTAAAACGGGGCCTCGGAGTTTAGTGTCCCCGTGTGACACCTTTAGGCTGAACGATGGTTCGGGATGTCAATCGAAATTTTGATTGACATGGCCGTGGGTACTTGGGTATGTCACACCAGGGACAGTCCCCTTTGTGCGGTCCCCTTTGTGTGAGGCGGACGGGGCGCTTGTTCAGACCACCCCTAACCCCTCCTAACTCAGGAGGGGAAATAATTACTACCGTAGGCTGTCCTGATGCGACGTCAGGCGCGTGTCCGAAAGTAGTTCCTGGCGTGTAGCCTGATGCGTCGCTTGGCGTGGGTCATGGGGATGCATGGCGTGGGTCGTGCTGATGCCTGGCGTGTGTCGATGCGATGCCTGGCGTGGGTCGTGGTGATGCCTGGCGCTATAAAGCGGAAAGCATCTGCACGAGACACGGAAGATATCCCGTCGAGGCTTGCCCGGCATTGCGATCGTATCAGAGTCGTGGGTGGTCGTACTTGCCCGACATTGCGATCGTATCAGAGTCGTGGGCAGTCGTGTTTGCCCGATATGCGATCGTAGGTGACCCGGGTGCGGTCATGATAGTCATTAGTCATTAGTCATTAAGCACTTTGCATATTTTTATGGGACTCTCTCCTAAATCTCTTCTTAGACTCTTCTTAATTTTATATTATTATATATATTATAATATATATAATAATATAATCTAAAATCATCTTTTCCTTTACTCCTTAATGACTAATGACTAATGACTTTAATGACTACCAGATGCTCTTAGTCGCTGGGACAGTACTTGGGTATGACGGCTGCTATGACTCAGGTGCACAAGGGAGTTCGGTAAAGATATTATATAGAAGGATAGAAAGAGAATAAAAGAGTGATGATTTGGGCGAATTAATTTTGTTGTGTCAGGGATTATTAGTATCTTTGCACCGTCAGAATGAAAGTTCTGGCTCTGAGGCTATCAACCTGACATACTTCAGCACCTGTCCCAATGACGATACGATTTACTTATAATTTTAAATAGTAATGAAAAAAAGGAATTTATTATCAGTGATGATGACGCTGCTCATGGCAGCCTTCATGAGTATTTCATTTACTGCCTGTGGCAGTAACGATGACAACAATGGTGGAATCTCTTCAGGCACAAATCCGACGACTGGAACCCTTGTTGTGAAGGTGAATAATGCTGAACTTGTCTTTATTCGTGTTCCTGGTGGTACATACGAATTCACAATCAGCCGAAAAGATCCTGAACGTAATGCTATTAATGTAAACTTGTCAGGTACTATGAGCGACTTCTACATGAGTCAGACAGAAGTTACCAATCAGTTGTGGAAAGCTGTAATGGGGTCTATTCCACAGCCATCAGAACAGACCGGCGACAAATACCCTGTAATCTACAACAGCTATAACGACATCACCAAGGACGGTGGTTTCATTGACAAACTGAACGAACTGGCTAAGGACCAACTGCCTGCTGGCAAGAAGATTGCTCTGCCAACAGAAGAAGAATGGCACTATGCGGCTAAGGGCGGACCACAATCAGGAGGCTACATATATGCCGGTTCGAACTCAATAGACGAGGTAGCATGGTATTATGACAACTCTGATGCATCAACACATCCTGTTGCTCAGAAGGAACCTAACGAACTGGGGCTTTATGATATGTGTGGTAACGTATGGGAATTTACATCAACTCTTGTTGACGGAAAAGTTGCTAACTGTGGTGGCGGTTACACCAGCGAAAATGATTGGTGTGAGCAAAATCTCAGTTTCCCGGATAATGTAGATGAGCTTTTCGAAAACGTAGGTATCCGTCTTGTGATAAAGTAAAAAAGAGAAAGTAGGCCTACAAGGGTATCGTCATCAAGAATGGACAAAAAAAAATCCGATAAAAATTTGGCTATATCATGAATAATATGTAACTTTGCAGCGAAGAAATGGACCTACCAATGATTAAGAGAAAACAATCATCGCCTATAGACTGCTGTTATCTATACAGGACAGCGCTACTGCTGACCATTCTACTATTCGTTCTGGCACCGATTTTCGCCGAGGAAAAAAAAGACCCTGAGGAAGAAAGGCTTCGAAAGGAAGCATACAAATACTTTGATACCACAGACGAAGAGGCTTTCGGCGATGCCATCAACAAATTGCGCAAATACTATAAAGCGGAAGAAAAATGGCACGACATGTTCACAGCCTGGGAGAACGAGATCGTCTACGACATCAACAACGACCATTTCTACTCAGCCTTGAAGAAGACGGAGGACATGAACGACTACATCATGAACAACAAGCATCACGACGAGGAATACCGTATGGACTACCTGATGGGTGTGTTCTACGGCACCAGGAATAACATCGCGATGTGCAAGAAATACCTCAACCAGGCGCTTGAGAAACTCAACAACAGGAAAGAATACCGTGCAGAGGCCAGCAACATCTATATGCTGCTGGCGAACATCCTCGCCTTCGACAGTCCCGACTCTGCCACCATCAACATCGACAAATGTATCAAAATCAGCGAAGGCAATCGTAACCTGAGCGCCGCATGGCAGATGAAATGCATCATCGAGTTCGGAAAGAAAGACCGTGAGGGCTTCATGAAGGCCTACAACAAGGACAAAAGCATCAAACAGAGCGACGCGAAGAACTACAGCAACACCTACGAGATGTACGTTGAGCAGGGACTGGCCTGCTTCGAGGGGCGCTTTAACGATGCGCTGGAGATTAACAGCAAGATGACAACCCGACTTGACCAACTGCTCTTCCTGACGAAGATCTACGAGATGCAGGGCGACAAGGCAGCAGAGGCGGAAGCGCTGAAACAACTGATCAAGGCCAGGGAGAAATGGTACGGAGAAATCTCGATGATGGAGATCAACGACATCAGCAACGACATCAACCTTGAGCAGATGCGACGGGAAACGAAGGAAGCCTACGACAAGATGGCCTATGTCGCCATGGGTGCCAGTCTGCTCGTGGTGTTCTTCCTCTCATATCTCATCTGGAGCCGCAGGAAGCACGTCCGACAACTCATGGCACAGAACCAGCAACTCACAGTGGCTCGCGACCATGCTCAGGAGGCTGACCGCATGAAGACCGCCTTCATCCATAACGTAAGCCACCAGATCCGCACACCACTCAACGCCGTAGCCGGCTTCTCCACTATCCTCGCCAGCCAGAATGAAGAGTTGACGAATGAAGAACGACAGGATCTGGCAAAGCGTATTGAACACAATGCAGGCATCATCACCAACAGCCTGAACCACTTGATCACACTCTCCGACATAGACAGCATCAACATCGCCAACAACAGCGAGGCCATCAACTGTCACGAGTTCTGCCGTGAGATCGCCACAGAATTCAAGCCCAAGAACCAGGCAACAGTCTTCAGTTACATGTCCAGCATCGATCAGAACGTCACCGTGAAGAGCAATAAGGACCTGCTCAAGAGAGTCGTTATGGAGATACTGCTCAATGCCGACAAGTTTACGGAAAAAGGAGGCATCACCCTCAGCAGCGACATGGCCGACGGGAAATGGCTGCTCACGGTGACGGATACAGGCAAAGGCATAGAGCCAGGCGACGAAGACAGAATCTTCTCGCACTTCACGAAGATTGACGAGTTCAGCGAAGGACTGGGATTAGGCCTGTCGTTCTGTAGGAGTATTGCCCACAGACTGGGCGGCGATGTCGTGCTGGACAAGGACTACCACGACGGTGCCCGCTTTATCGTACAGATACCAGCCTGACAAAGAAAAGGGATTCAACGGGCATCCACTCCCCACATCATCTTCTCACGCAGCGTATTGAAATAACTGTGGCGCGAACGCTTCACGACCTTCACGTCGTAGGGAGCACGCCGCATCGTGAGTCTCGTACCCTCCTTGCACTTCTCTGAGCGGCCATCGATGGCGACAAGGAAGTTATGAGAACGGCTCTCGACAGTCAGCGTGATCTCAGAGGAATCAGACAGTACGATAGGGCGGATATTCATCGAGTGTGGCGCGACAGCCGTCATGGAGAACACCTTCGTACCAGGCACAATGATAGGACCGCCATTAGACAAGGAATAGGCCGTAGAGCCAGTAGGCGTAGATACGACCAGACCATCAGCCTGATAGGTGGTGAGATACTCGCCGTTGATGTTGGCCCGAATGGAGATCATCGAGGCCGTGTCACGCTTCAGGATGGCCACATCATTAAGGGCACAGTCATAGCCGTCGAAGGGATCACCGTCTGTCTCTACCTTGATCAGCGCACGGTTCTCTATCGCAAAGTCGTCAGCATAGAGTGCCTCCACACATTGCTCTATCTCGCTGGGACTGACATCAGCCAGGAAACCCAGGCGACCCATGTTCACGCCAAGGATGGGAATCATCTTCTCCCTCACCCTGCTGGCAGCCTTGAGGAACGTACCGTCGCCACCCATGGAGATGACAAAGTCGGCCTCAAAGTCATTGCCATTAAAGACACCATTGGCATCGACGCTGATCTGCTGGTCAAGAGTCAGGAAGTCATAGTATTCCTTATCGACGTAAATCTCGGCATCGTGGCTGGAAAGACAGGCCAGCACCTTCTGTATCGATGCCGACTTCTTGGTCTGATAGATGTTGCCGAAAAGGGCAAACTTGAGTCTGGGATGTTCCATAATTCTGCACTTTTGCCTGCAAAGATACATGAATTTTCAGACATAAGTACACAAGAACATATATTTTTTTGTTTCTTTTGTTCTTTTGTCTGAAAAAAAGAGTACCTTTGCAATCGAAACCCTAAAAAAGAAAGACTATGGCAAAAGTTTATGTATTCTTGGCAGACGGCTTCGAGGATGTCGAGGCCCTGATTCCCATCGACGTGCTGCGTCGTGGTGGTGTGGATGTGATCACTGTGAGCACAACGGAGTTCCCTTTGGTGGAGTCGGCTCATGGCGTGAATATCGAGGCTGATATTCAGTTCGAACAGAGTGACTACAGCGATGCAGACCTGCTGATGCTGCCTGGCGGCATGCCTGGAGCCAGCAACCTGTTTGCCCATGAGGGTGTCTGCGAGGCGCTGAAGGCTCAGTTTGCCGCTGGCAAGAAGATTGCCGCCATCTGTGCTTCACCAGCAGTCGTGCTCGCACCATTAGGCATCCTCGATGGCAAACGTGCCACCTGCTACCCTGGCTTCGAACAGGCTCTGACGAAAGCCACCTATACTGGCGACCTCGTGACCGTCGATGGTAACGTCACCACAGGCGAGGGTCCTGCCGCTGCCTTCCCGTACGCCTACGAACTGCTGACTCAACTCGTAGACAAGCAGACCTCTGACCAGATTGCCGAAGGCATGCGCTACAAGCATTTGATGCAACAGTAGTTTTTTAGCAACGGACTTTACGGACTAATACGGACTGAGGATGTTGTTGTACGAAGAATTATCAAATAATATACTACAAGCATATTTCAATGTATTCAAGCATCTGACCACAGGACTACTTGAATCCGTTTATGAGAATGCTTTATGTATAGAGTTTGACGAGATAGGAATTCCTTATGAGCGCCAGAAGCATCTAAGTGTTTACTACAAAGGTAAAATAATTGGAGAATTCATTCCTGATATAGTTGTAGATGACAAAATCATTTTGGAACTAAAATCGATTCCAAGTCTTACGCCAGCAAATTCTGCTCAGTTAATCAACTACCTCAACATCACTCAATTTAAAGTCGGTTATCTATTAAACTTCGGAGAAGGACGAGATTATAAACGCATAATTCGAAAATAAGCAACGGACGAACACGTACTGACACGGACTATCTAACGGCAGGAACAAGTCCGTGTTAGTACGTAAAGTCCGATGCAAAAAAAAAGAAAAAATAATGGACTACGTAATAATTGTGGCAGGAGGAAAGGGACTGCGGATGGGGAGCGACATTCCCAAGCAGTTCCTGCCCATTGGTGGCAAGCCTGTGCTGATGCGGACGCTGGAGAGATTCAGGGAGTACGATGCTGATCTGCAGATTATCCTGGTATTGCCAGAAGCCCAGCAGGACTATTGGCATCAGCTCTGCGAGGAATATCATTTCGACGTGGAGTACACTCTGGCCAATGGTGGTCAGACTCGCTTCCACTCCGTGCAGAACGGACTCGCCAAGGTGCCTGACGATGCCGAGGGTGTGGTAGGCGTTCACGACGGTGTTCGTCCCTTCCCCAGTATCGAAGTAATCAGGAATTGCTACGAGACAGCCCGCACAGCCAAAGCCGTCATTCCCGTCATCCCCGTCGTAGAAACGCTTCGGCATCTATCAAGCAGCGGACAAGCACGGACTGACACAGGCCACGAAAAGTCCGAGACAGTCCGTGAAGTCCGATGCCAAAAAGAATCAAGGACTGTGCCGCGCGGTGACTATCGTCTGGTGCAGACCCCACAGACCTTCGACATCCAACTGCTCAAGGCAGCGAATCGTCAGCCCTATGACGACGGCTTTACAGACGATGCCTCTGTCGTGGAGAGTTACGGCTATCAGATCACGCTTGTCGAGGGCAATCGTGAGAACATCAAGATCACCACACCCTACGACTTACGCATCGGAGAAGTTTTAGCAACGGACAAACACGGACTGACACGGACTATCTGACGGCAGGAATAAGTCCGAGATAGTCCGTAAAGTCCGATGCAAAAAAAAGATTCATGAATATCCTCGATCAGGACATCAAGTTCTTGCCTGGCGTAGGCCCTAACCGCAAGAAGATGCTGAGCAACGAACTTGGCATCGAGACCTATGGTGACCTGCTCGAATATTATCCTTATAAATATGTAGACCGTTCAAAAGTCTACACCATCCATGAACTGACGGGTGACATGCCCTATGTACAGGTCGTGGGTCATATCCTCAGTTTCGAGACCTTCGCCATGGGACCTCGCAAGGAGCGAGTCGTCGCCCACTTCACTGACGGCACGGCCATCTGCGACCTCACGTGGTTCAATGGGGGAAAATATGCCAAGCAAACCTATCGCATCGGTACCAAGTACGTGGTCTTTGGCAAGCCAACTGTCTTCAACAACCGTATCAACTTCACCCACCCCGACCTCGACGATGCCTCGAAGGTGGATCTCTCGTCGATGGGCCTACAGCCCTACTACAACACGACGGAGAAGATGAAGAAGACGGGGCTGAACTCCCGTGCCGTGGAAAGGCTTACCAAGACACTTGTCGAGAAGTTGCCGCCCCTGCCAGAGACCTTGCCCGACTTCATTATCGCCAGCCGCCACCTCATGGGGCGTGACGAAGCCTTCCGCACCGTCCACTATCCCCAGAACGCCAAAGACCTGGAACAGGCCCGTGTCAGACTGAAATTCGAGGAACTCTTCTACGTACAACTCAATATATTAAGGTATGCGAGCGACCATCGCCGTAAGTATCGCGGCTATGTATTCTCTCATGTCGGAGAGGTATTCAACACGTTCTATCGCGACCATCTGCCCTTCCCACTGACGGAAGCCCAGAAAAGAGTGATTAGGGAGATTAGGGTTGATGTAGGTTCTGGTAGGCAGATGAACCGTCTGCTGCAGGGAGATGTCGGGTCAGGCAAGACCCTCGTGGCCCTGATGTCCATGCTTATCGCTATCGACAACGGCTATCAGGCTTGCATCATGGCCCCTACGGAGATCCTCGCCGAACAGCACCTGCAGACCATCATGCAATTCCTCGACGGGATGGACCTGCGAGTAGCCCTGCTGACAGGCATCGTTAAAGGCAAGCGTCGTGAGGAAATACTCGAAGGCCTGCTCGACGGCACCATCCATATCCTCGTGGGCACTCATGCCGTCATCGAGGATACCGTCCAGTTCGCCCGCCTGGGCTTTGTGGTCGTCGACGAGCAGCACCGTTTCGGCGTAGCCCAGCGCGCCAAACTCTGGAGCAAGAGCGAGAATCCCCCACACGTTCTCGTGATGACGGCGACCCCCATCCCCCGCACCCTTGCCATGACCCTTTACGGTGACCTCGACGTGAGTGTCATTGATGAGTTGCCGCCAGGTCGTAAGCCCGTCCGTACCACGCATGTCTTCGACACCCGTATGACCACTCTCTATGATGGCATCCGGCAGCAGATTCATGAAGGCCGACAGGTATATATCGTCTTTCCCCTCATCGAAGAAAGCGAGAAGAGCGACCTGAAAAACCTCGAAGACGGCTTCGAGGTGTTGCGACAGGCCTTCCCTGAGTTCCGCCTCAGCAAGGTACATGGTCGCATGAAGCCTAAGGACAAGGAGGATGAGATGCAGCGCTTCGTTAGCGGAGAGACACAAATCCTCGTTGCCACCACCGTCATTGAGGTGGGCGTCAACGTGCCTAACGCCTCCGTCATGGTCATCCTCGACGCCCAGCGTTTCGGCCTCTCCCAACTCCATCAACTCCGTGGAAGAGTGGGACGTGGTGCAGACCAGTCGTTCTGCGTCCTCGTCACTCCACTAAAACTCTCAGAAGAGACCCGTAAGCGCATCGATATCATGTGCGACACCAATGACGGATTCCGTATCGCAGAGGCTGACTTGAAACTTCGCGGTCCTGGTGATCTGGAGGGCACCCAGCAGAGCGGTATGGCCTTCGACCTGAAGATTGCCGACATCGCCAGAGACGGCCAACTGGTGCAGATGGCCCGCGACGAGGCCCAGAAGATTATCGATGACGACCCCGACTGCCAGTCTCCGAAGTATGCCATCCTATGGAACCGGCTGCGTCAACTGCGCAAGACAAACATCAACTGGGCGGCCATATCTTAGTTTTGAAGTGTTAAACTAACACAAAAAGTTGTTAACGCGTACAACTTTCTGCATGTTTTTAGAATATTATTTATACCTTTGCACCGAATTATTCACTCTAGCAAGACAAACCAGAACCCATAATGATAACAATTAAGATTTTTAAGACAACAGTTTTATTAGCATTAATGACGTTTAATTCCCTGCCTTCGCAAGGTCAGGATCTGTTAGCGCGTCAGGCTCCAGTAGACAGGAAAATGAAGGCTGTTGACTCCATTGCACTCAATAGACTGATTGAACAGGAATTGTTTGAGAATCCCGCCGGTGACCTCTATGAGGAGTGGGATAACGAACTGACACATTATAATGGCTCCTCCCTTCCCGACGAGACCACTATCGACCTCAGAGGTTTCTGCATGCCGACGGACAGTCGTGTGATTACCTCCAATTTCGGAGCCCGTTGGGGACGCCAGCACAAGGGACTCGACATCAAGGTTTATATCGGCGACACCATCCGTGCTGCATTCAGCGGCAAGGTGCGCATCGTGAAATATGAGCCGCGTGGCTATGGCAAGTATGTGGTCATCCGCCACTATAACGGATTGGAGACCTACTACGGCCACATGTCTAAGCAACTTGTACGTGAGAACGAGGAAGTGAAGGCTGGTGATCCCATAGGACTGGGTGGTAACACAGGCCGCAGCACTGGTAGCCATCTGCACTTCGAGACCCGTGTCTGTGGTGTGGCCCTCAATCCTGCGCTGATGTTCGACTTCCGTAATCAGGATGTCACTGGTGACTTCTACACATTCCGTCGCAGCCAGTACGCCCGTGAGTCGGCCCAGGCAACTCGTCTGCGTGGTGTCAGCGGCAACAGCAATATGGGACGCTTTGACAGCGACGAGGACGAGGACGACGTTGAGTTGGCTATCGCAGCCCCCTCTGCTTCCTTCACGTCAGAAGTACATTTCCATAAGGTGAAAAAGGGCGAGACCCTCCAAAGCATCGCCCGCAAGTGTCACACCACCGTCGACTCGCTATGCAAGTTAAACCGCATAGGCAAGTCCATCCGCCTGATGCCGGGACAGATACTGAAATACAACTAATCCAAATAACTTTCAAAGGCTTCCCACAGCGGAAGCCTTTTTGCTTATGACTGCTTATGACAGAGAAAGAGATCAAACAGATGCAAGCCGATAACGAGGCTTTGCGCCATGAGGTAGACCAACTGAAAAACGAGATTATACGCCTCGTGGAGCGTAATCTCGACCTCTCCCAGCGGCTGGAGGAAGACGTAGAACTGCGCCGCCGTGCGGAGGTAGCCCGTGAGATATTGTCTAAGAACATCGAGCGTCAGCGCAATGCCGACCTGCAGGACGACGGTCAGTTGATGGCCCTCCTCGAAATCCGTGTAGAGCAGGATAATGTCCTGAGTCTGCCCGACTTCGACTCGAAGGCCCTCGCCAAACTCCTTGGTGTCAGCCATGAGCGCCTCGTCCGTCTGTTCCGTCGCAGCAGCATCTACACTTCGCCAGATGCCTATCTCGACAACTTGCGCACACTGTTGGCGATGCGCCTGCTGCGCGACAAGCCACAGTACAGCATTGCCGCTGTCGCCGAGGAGAGTGGGTTGAAGAACATCCGTACCCTCCAGCGCCGCATCCAGGAGGCAGTCGGCATGACACCCGTCGAATATCGCATGCTCTTCAACCGCGACGTATAAGTCAATCAACAAACAGAACAACTTAAATATTATATAATATGTTAGACAAAGAGAGAGGGCTGTATATCGCCCATTGCGCCAACGGTGCGCTCAGCATTACAGGAAAGATGGCCAACCGTCATGGACTCATTGCCGGAGCCACGGGTACAGGAAAGACCGTCACGCTGCAGGTGATGGCCGAGACGTTCTGCCAGGCAGGCGTGCCCTGCTTCATGGCTGACATGAAGGGCGACCTCAGCGGCATCTCGCAGACAGGCAAGATGAGCGGTTTCATCGAGAAGCGCATGCCCGAGTTCGGCATCGAGAACCCGCAGTTCCAGCCCTGTCCCGTCAGATTCTACGACGTCTTCGGCGAACAGGGTCATCCCATGCGTGCCACCATCTCGCAGATGGGGCCGATGCTGCTCTCACGACTGCTCCAGTTGAACGAGACACAGGACGGTGTGCTCAACATCGTCTTCCGCATCGCTGACGACCGTGGTCTGCTGCTGCTCGACCTCAAGGATCTGCAGGCCATGCTCGACTGGGTGTCGAAACATGCCAAGCAGTACACCACGAAATACGGCAACATCTCCGCCCAGACCGTCGGCGCTATCCAGCGTGCCCTCCTCCAGTTGGAGACACAAGGAGCCAACAAGTTCTTCGGTGAGCCCTCGTTCGACATCTACGACCTCATCCAGACCGAAGGCGGCAAGGGTGTGATGAGTGTGCTGGCTGCCGACAAACTGATGATGCAGCCCAAACTCTACTCCACCTATCTGCTGTGGCTCCTCTCCGAACTCTACTCCACCCTGCCTGAGGTGGGCGATCTGGAACTGCCCAAACTCGTGTTCTTCTTCGACGAGGCTCACATGCTCTTCACCGACACCTCGAAGGCACTGCTCGACAAGATTGAGCAGGTCATCCGCCTCATCCGTTCGAAAGGCGTAGGTATCTACTTCATCACCCAGAGTCCGACGGACATTCCTGAGAATATCCTCGGCCAGTTGGGTAACCGTGTGCAGCATGCTTTAAGAGCCTACACCCCGAAGGACCAGAAAGCCGTGAAGACCGCTGCTGACACTTTCCGAGCCAATCCCGAGTTCAAGACCGACGAGGCCATCATGAACCTCGAGACTGGTGAGGCCCTCGTCTCCTTCCTTGATGCAAAGGGTGCTCCTGGCATTGTGGAACGTGCAAAGATTCTGTTCCCCCTCAGCCAGATCGGAGCCATCACTGAAGGTCAGCGTCTCGACATCATCAAGCAGAGCCGTATCGCTGGCAAATACGACACGCCAATCGACCGTGAGAGTGCTTTCGAGATCATCATGGCCGAGGCCGAAGAGCAGATGAAGGCTCAGGAAGAAGAGGCAGCCGCCAAGGAAGAGGAGAAGGCCAAGGGCAAGCAGAAGCCCGGTATGATGAGTAAGGTGTGGAAAGCCATTATCACCGCAGTCACTGGCACGTTGGCCACCATCCTCGGCACCTACATCAGCGACAAGGTGACGGGCAAAAAGACGAAGTCGAAGACTTCAGCCACAGGCCGTGTGGTGAAGAATGCCACCAGTGCCGCCACCCGTTCCATCACCAAAGAACTGACGCGCGACATCCTCGGCAACCTTGTCAAATAAGGCTGGTTTATGAGGTTCGTAAGAACGGTAACTACAGCCATTCTTGGTATCGCGGCATTTATCTGCGCAACGGCCCAGGAAGTTGTAGTCGACAGTGTTGTCAGCACTTCCGGTGACAACAACCGGAATGTGCTGATGAATGCAGCATCCGTCTCACAGCCACGCCAGATATCCTTAGGCCTGCCCATTTCCGGACACGCCTATCTCTATGAGGACGGCCTTCCCGTGTCCTATTATAATTACCAGGTCTATCCCTACAAATCGTGGCACAGCGGCGTCAGTCATGAGTCTGTGCGGACCACGGGGCCACAGGACATGGCGCTGAAATACGGTGTCATCACTTATAGTGTCGACAGTTATTCAAAACTCGCCGGCGACTCCTTAGAAGGCAAAATCAATTACACGTTTAATCACTTTGGCCGTCATGCGATAGATGCCAATGTATCCACGCCCGTCGGAAAAGGCTGGGGCCTCAGCATTAGTACCTATCATAATATGGATCCCGGAAGCAACCACCTCGACATGACAGCCCTGCAGGAGAACGTCCACTTCTATAAGGCGGCACTCTCGAAGACATGGAACGAAGGTCGTGGCAAGGCAGGCCTCATCTACCAGTACTCGCAGTTCAAGGAGATCAACGAGATTTACGGTCCCTTCGTCTTCGTGGGTGACGGCAGTGTGGAGCCGTATGACGGCTTCAGGCTGGGTATCGACCAATACCGCCCTGCCTACGACAAGGTGAAATACCTGGATGTGGCGACAGGCCTGATGGAGGAACAGGATATCGACGATGCGAACATCAACAAGATACACAACGTGAACTTCCTGCTCGACTACCGATGGGACAGCGGCCTCAAACTGTCCGTCCACAGCAAGTTCAAACATGGTCACTCTTTCCGTTCCATTCCCACCGTCATGGGTGTGAGCGACGTCACGGCCGAAAGCGGATATACTTACGAAGACGGCACGGTCTATACTGGCAAGGTACAGACACGACGCATGCTGCATTTCGACGGCTTCGAACATTCCTGGATGACCAATGCGGAACTGACGGGCAATTCCAAAGACCGGCGCCACAGTTGGCGCGCAGAGGTTGACTACTGGCTCAACGCCGCAGGCACCAACACCTCGATGTATCTCCTTGGCCACGAGGTAAAGAAAGACCCGAAACAGTTGTTGCTCAACGGCAGTTCCAGTTACTCCTATAACTCTTACGCCGAATTCTACGATGGTCATGAGCACAAACTCTTCGCTCTGGCCTCCGATGAGTGGAACGTCAACGAGCGTATTTGGCTCTATGCAGGTGCCAGACTGGAATATCTGAACGTACGTGGCTACGCTGCCAACGACATGTACGAAGGTAATGTCCGTCACGTCGGCTTCAGCCTTGCTGACGAAGGCGTCGTGAGGAACCATTTCAGCAACAGCCACTTCAACTACGCCATCATCGGTAGTGCGCGCTATGCCCTGATACGGGGATTCGGCCTGCAGGCGGAATACTCCACCGCCACCATCCACTCGCAGTTGTTCCACTACGGCACCCACAACTACCCCACCCAGGAGAGCATGCCCACCCACTATGTCCGTGGCGGCATCTACTGGAAGAACAGATGGATAGACCTCACCTCGCAAATTACCTACATCAGCATGAAGAACTCACAAGAGCGTCCCAACCTGAGTCATGTGCTGACGAAAGACGTCGGCGACATGAAAGCCGGCATGAGCGAATCGTTCACAACACCGTTCTTCTACGACATGGCAACTCTGGGATGGCTTACCGACGCCATGATTACTCCCGTCGACGGTCTGAACATCCACGTGATGTTCACCATCCGAGACCCAAGATATAAGAAATTCAAGATTACGCCCACCTTCAGCGACGGCGTGACAGAAGAGTATGACTTCACAGACAAGACCATCACCGCCCTCTCGAAGACGGAACTGGAGATTGAGCCCTCCTACAAGTTTGGCAACTGGCGCATGTGGCTGAGTGCCCGCTATTTCAGCAAGCAATACATCAACAAGACTAACTCCTTATATTTCAACGGACGCTGGGAAACCTTCGGAGGCGTGGATTATCGTTTGAACCGCTATCTGAGTTTTTCGGCAAACGTGGTGAACATTCTCAACCAAAAAGGCGCCAGCGGTTCCATCCCCGCTGCCGACTTAATAACTGATCCCTCTAAATACAAAGACTATGTGATGGCAGGCACGTTCATCCGCCCCTTCACGTTTGAGTTCACGACTAAACTCACCATCAAATAAGATAGGGCATATCATTACCCAAATACTGCGACATCATCAAACGCATGTTCAGCATGTATTTAAGGTGATAGAAATTGTCAATCTTCCAATTCCCATCCTCATACACCAATTCTATACGGGCTGGTGTATAAGAATCAGAGTCATAGACCATAAACGTGACGGTAGCAGTACGCTCATTATCAGGACCAATAGTAAGGTCACTGACCTCAAACTCATCGAAATCAACCAAGCCCGATTCGTAAGCCATCGTCCATTTGTTCACCTCAAAGAACAGCGTACCTGTGTTATGCTCTTTACTGCGGACAGCCATCAGCAACTTGTTCCAAGACTTGGAACAGAAAGACAAGTCGAGCAGATCACTATCCACAGATCCTCCCATATACATGCACTCCTGCTTCACGACCCTGTAGATGGTCCTTACCCGCTCCAGCACAGCCTCACGCTCCAGTTTAAGCGCCATCTCTGTCTTGACGGAGTCAGACAAGCCAGCCAGGGTTGTCTGCACTTCTTCTACCTGCTCTTCCTCTACGAATTGCTCACGCAACATCTGATAGCCTATTGTCATCAAACCGCCAATAAGCATACCTGCAACTACCGAAATACTAACTAATCGCTTCAAAATCTATACAAATTTAAATCATTGTGATGGCTCGGGTGCAAAGGTACGAAAAAAACAATAATCAACAAAGCATTTTTGCTTTTTCTTCGCAAATACCTGCAAAAAATTGATTTACTTATTCACAGACCGTGTAGACATAAGTGGAAGTTTCGTGAGTCGTGAAATGGAGATGCGGATTCAACTGCAGCACCGTCTTCAGATCGTCGCTGATACCAGTGCCTATCAGTTTGAGGGCGGCCTCCTTCATCGTCCAGAGGCGGATAAACGCCACGTCTGGGTTCGGAGCCGCCTGAATGACCTGAAGTTCTTCATCGTTCATCGTATAGTGAGCCAGTCCATCCTTATACGAACGAACAGACTCCACATCGACGCCCACAGGAGTATCGCTGATGACGCAGGCCACGGCCTCTTTGCAATGGCTGAGGTTAAAGCATATTTCCGGATGGCCCACGATGGCGGGCTTACCATGCCCGTTGTACTCAAAAAGAGGATTCTCTGTGATGCCGTATCCTTCGCGCAGGCCTTGTTTCAGCAACTGGTATGCCAAAACATTCTGCCTCTGACCCAACTCATACTTAAACCTGAGTGCCTGTTCCCTCCGCTGTGCCGATATCTCTTCCAGCGCCTCTCTGAGGTCAAAGTCCCAGATGTGCTCACTCACATATATCTTCATATTGTTTACAGTTTACAGTTTACGGTTTACAGTTGATTACTTTTACGGGTATTACAGCCTTGAATCATTTCATCTGTAAACCGTAAACTGTAAACCGTAAACATGATTATTACTACTCCAGCCCCACCTCCGGCATGGGAATCTTCCTGTTCGCATTTTCCTTTGCGCCGAGGTCGACAAGTTCACGCCCCTTCTGCACCACACTCTGACGGCCCGTAATCAGTTTGTTGTTCGTGCTGTCGTAGGCCTCCTGCACCTTATGGATCTTCTCACCGAGGTCGTTATAGCGCTGGATGAAGTCTCCCAAGCGGTCGAGCAACTGCTCTGCGAGGCCGAACACCTTCTGCTGGTTCTCCGCCTGCTGGTTCTGCACCCAGGCGATATGGATCATGTGGAGGATGCCCAACAGGTTCTGCTCGCCTGTCACGAACACTTTCTTCTCAAAGGCATCACGCCAGAGGGTGGGATCGTTAGCGAGTGCCAACTGCAGCGACGACTCGAAGGGCACGAACATGATGACGAAGTCGACCGTCTCGCGCCCATTCTTGATATACTTCGAATAGTCTTTGCGGGCCAGTTCGTTCACATGCTGACGCACACTCTTGATATGCTCCTGCAGATAGCGCTCCTTATCCTCCGCCGACTCCGCATTCACGTACTTCTCATAGGCCACGAGTGACACCTTCGAGTCGACGATGGCGTCCTGGCCCTGCGGATAGTGCAGGATGACGTCAGGCTGCATCTCCTTACCCGTCTCGTCGTTCTTCAGCGGACGTCCCAACTCGTCTCTCAGCCGTGCCTGCACCTCATAGTGGATACCTTCCGTCAGTCCCTGCGAGGCCAACAGGTCGCCAAGGATAATCTCACCCATATTGCCCGAAATCTTGTTGTCGCGTCTGAGCACGTTCGTCAGGCTCTCCGTCTTCTCGCCCAACTGCTGTGTCTGCGCCAGCATCTGTTTGATCTGCTCAGCGAAACTGGCAGAATATCCAGCCGACTTCTCGTCATTCTCATGGATGGCCTTGCGTACCTGCTCCATCGAGTCGCGCAGCGGCTGGGTGATGCCCATCATCGTCTCGGCGTTCTGCTCCTTCAACTTGGCAGCGCTCGTCTCCAGCAACTGCTGGGCCATGTTCTTGAAACGCTCCTCATGACGCTTCAACTCCTCCCCCATCTGCTGGCGTACCAGTTCGAGTTCCCTCGACTGGCTCTCCGCCTTGGCATTGAGCGACTTGTTCTCAGCCTCCAGATGCCTCACCCGGCTCGTGGCCTCAGACAGTTGCTCACCCTTCATCGAGAGTTCGATATCCTTCTTTCCGCCCTCGATGCGCAGCACATCCATCCTTCGGTCCATCAGCAGATAGAGCACCACAGCCCCCACGGCCACACCTATTATAATATATAGCACTATCATCATAATGGATGCAAAAATACAATTTTTTTTTAACACAGAGACACAAAGACACAGAGATTATTATTAAAAAATCAAAAAACTTTATGTCTCTGAGTCTCTGTGTTCAATTTTTTTAATAACTTTGCCTAATAAACCAACAAACAGAATCATTCATTAACTCAAAAACTTTAAGATTATGGATTACAAGATTATTGACATCGAGGGAGTAGGCGACGTGTATGCAGAGAAACTGACCGCCGCAGGTATCAACAAGGTGAGCGAACTGCTCGAGAAGTGCGCAGCCCCCAAGGGCCGCCAGGAACTGGCCGAGGCTACAGGCATCAGCGACAAACTGATTCTGCGCTGGACCAATCATGCCGACCTGTTCCGTATCAACGGCGTAGGCCCCCAGTTCGCAGAACTGCTGGAGAAGGCTGGCGTCGACACCGTCAAGGAGTTCCGTCACCGTGTGGCCGAGAACCTGCAGCCGAAGTTGGAGGAGGTCAACGCCGAGTTCCACATCTGTGGCCGAGTGCCCGCAGTCTCTGAGGTCCAGAAGATGATCGACCAGGCCAAGGAACTGGAGCCGAAGGTGACCTACTAACAAACTAATCCCCACCACTTGGCGGGGATTAATTATTATAAATTACGACTTTGCCTTCAGTTTCATCCATTGTCCAACTCAAACCTTCCGCTTCACCCAGTAGAGGGTGTCTGAGGTGGTGCGTTTGTTCTGGAACTTGTATTCCGGACGGCTGAGGTAACTGCCGATCTTCTGGAATGAAGAGACCTCTTCCTTGTAGCCCTTGAAGTGGGATTTGAGCAGGGCGGAGAGGTCTTTGACAGACATCCACTCGCCTTCCTCGTTGCTGCGCGGTCTCTGCACGACGGCCATCAGCATCTCGCCGAGGCCGTTCAGCCGCTGATACTGCAGGTTGTGCTCCATCAGACTGCGCTCCTCTTCCTTCGTCAGCCAGTAGCGCTCACCCTGACGGATCTCCTGCATCAACTGGGCATAGAGTTGGTCGTGCTGCACAGGCGACAGGAAGTCGATGTCGCCGTCGATGCCGACACAGACGAAACGACGTGAGCCCGTGGGGTCTGTCAGCGGCATCTGCTCGTTGGTGGTGCCGATGAATGAGGCATAGCGGCGGTTCGAAGTGTAGGCCTTGCCGTAGGGCGGACGGTATTTCAGGTCGGCCGTCGAGACGAGATATTTCAGGACAATCTGCTGGCGCTGGGTCACACGGTCGAACTCATCGAGGTTGATCAGCGCAAACGACGTGAGGCCGAGGTTCAGGTCCTGCTCGTTCTTGAAGTTGATGCGGTCGTTATAGTAGTCCATCAGGTCGCGAGGCAGCAGGATACGGCAGAAACTTGACTTGCCGCAGCCTTGCCTTCCTATTAATAAAGGTACGAGGGCGTTGCCCGTCAACTGTCCTTTGCCCAGCCACATCGCCACCATCGAGCGCATCCAGATATGGAAGAGGTGCGTCCAGTCCTCCCACTCCGTCGGCACCCGCTCGGCCATCGCCGTCACACGGTCCATGCCGTCCCACTTCGGCAGATGCTCCAGGTAGTCATTCACAGGGTCGTAACGCTCAATATCATCTGAATTCACATAGCGTCGGATGTCCTTGTCCCAGCAGCGGATGCCCTGCTCGAGCGCCCTCATCGTGATGGAGTTGCGGGCCTCCTCCGTCAGGTCCTGATAGGAGAAGCCGACGCCCGTCCTCATCCGGTATTCGGCGACGCCCCGCATCACGTTCTTCCGCAACTCATAGTTCGCGTTGAGGAAGATGTTGATCTTCATCGTCAGCAGCGTCTCGGGCGGGATGGTCTTCGTGCGCTGGATACCTTTCTTCTCCATATACCTCCTGACATGTTCTTCCCGATAGGCATTCTCAAACGCCTTCTTCACCAGCAGTTCCTCGCCCCAGTAGGCCGACAGCCGGATGGTCTGCCGCTGGGCGACGGCCATCGGGATGCCCGTCTCCATGCAGTACTGCGCCAGTCTCGTCAGCGCGGCGTGACGACGTTCCTCCTTGTCGGCAATGCCTTCCGTATCGTCGTAGGCCTTCGTGAGGTTGAACTCGAAGATGACCTGCTGACTGCGGTAGAGGTCTCGGTCTGTAACCTCAGCCCTCTGGTTATAGGCAGTCTGATGGGAGATGGCGGCCGTAGGCTTCTCGGCCTTGGCGTAGATAGGCGTCGCCAACGGATTATACACTAGCAGAGGGTCGCTGCTCATGTAGCAGATGCGCTGTGTCAGCGGCTCGAGTTTCTCGATGGTGACGCCCAACTGGCCGTTGTAGATGAGCCGGGCCCGCTCGTAGAGGTTCTCGTGGAAGAGGGGGATCTCTTCTGCGGTGAGGGATATTTTCGAGGAAAACCGTCCCCTTTCCTCTAATAATTCCCCCCGGCATACGATCTTCACCGACAGCCCGTCGGCCCCGACGAAGGCCATCAGCGTCTGGGGCATCTCGCCGGCACCACGACGGATGGCGACGGCCTCATCGTAACTCGTCAGGTTGTTCACCTCCAATAAGACCAAACCCGTATAGCCTCGCGTCACTAACTCATGGTTGCGATTCTCCTGTTCCAGAGCGAAACAGATACGGGGCAGGTCCTTGGGCCAGTTGTCATAGCCCTCGAGTGTGCCGTTGTTACTGACTTCGACGTACTGCATCATCGGCAGTTCCCTGCGGAACGTGCTGACTTCGGCGTCGTACTCACCCTGGCTGATGAGTTCTGCCACTTCCTGCAACTCCAGCAGCCGCAGGGTTTCCCTGTTACGATAGTTCTTGATGAGCGTGATTCTTGATGCCATAATCCTATAGTTTTAATCTGCTGCAAAGGTACGAAATATATTCGAATTGTGCAAGCAAATTTGATAAAGAAATTCTTTCCAAATATGGTATAGACCTCCATAATAGTATATTTATTACTGATATTCAGATACTTATAATATGGAGGCTTATTACTTAGATATACATAAAGCCTCCATCAATTGGGATATTAATCACATGTATTTCCTTTTGACTCCCAATGAAGATACTAGTTTATTGTAGTTCAGACAGGGTAAGCTATTAGTTTAGACCATATAAACTGTTAGTTCAGACAGTAAAAACTGACAGTCCAGACTATTTGTGTGATTACCCAACCACCTTGTTATCAATAATTTATAGAATATTTGACATCATTTTTGCCTATATATTTTATCAAAACACAGCATTTATGGAGGTTATATGGGGGTTAAAATAAGTAACCTCCATAGAATATCATATTGGTTTTCAAATATTTAGTTAAATATATGGAGGCATAAAATAAAATTAAAAATAATTTGAATAATTGAATCTATATCATGACTCTCGAAGACCAAGAGGTCATCGTCAACGTCTGCCGCTCCCACGGCTGGAACAGTCCCTTCGTCTACGACGTCGAGGAGGAAGATTGGCTCTGGTAGCCCTTTGACAACACAATTATCCAAATCGGATAATCTATTTTGGATAATTATTTGGAGAATCCAACAAAAGGAGCCATCTCTCTTTTGCCAGAAGCGTACAGAAGTCAGCTCACGTGATGTGGACCGCGTGAGTTCATAGAAATATTACAAAAATACTTCCATGATTACTTGTTTATTAAAAAAATAATGCCTACCTTTGCAGAATTATTATATTTATCGATAACTAATTATTATAATTTATGAGAAAGAAACTAATTACAATTTTGTTTTTGACATTGATGCCGCTATTATCAAATGCCGAAACAAAGGAATTGAAAAGTGGTGACACATTTACTGCGACAGTAAACGGAACAGCGTTCAACATGAAAGTCATCAATCCCTTATTCAAGACTTGTGTAGTGGGTTCCGGCAAGAGAGGTGATGCCTTTGTAAGCGGCGGAAAGAACTGGGATGGGACCTTTCCAAGCAAAGTGACCGACAGCGATGGACTGGTATTCACAGTCATCGGAGTTAACAATAGGGCATTCTTTGAAGATGATGGTATCAACACTATCACCCTTCCGACCAATACAAATGTAGATTTATATGAAGGCGCTTTTATGCGTTGCCATAACCTGACGACAATAATAATACCTGAGGGTGTAACCATTTTAGGTTTGGGCCAATATGTGTTTAATGGTTGCTTTGACAGGGATTTCTTTCGTGAAGCCACATTAGAGTTGCCATCCACACTCAGGACTATCAATAAAGGAGATTATGACAGTCCTTTCAGAAATATGGCACTGAGAAAGGTGATTGCGAAAATGGAAGAACCCTTTAGCATCTCGACTCTATTTTCTGACGACCATTATGCCAATGCCACCCTGTATGTCCCCTACGGGAAGGCTGATGTATACAAAAACACTGAAGGGTGGAAAAAATTCAGCAACATCGTGGAGTTGATTCCCGGCGACGTCAATGGCGAAGGCAATGTGGATGAAGAAGACATCAAATCCATGTCGGAGATTATTGTGAAACAGAAAGACCAAACGGCAGCAACCCCCAATGCCGACCTGAACGGCGACCACAAAGTGAATGTGGTTGATATGGTCAAACTTGTGAATCTCATTATTGATCTAGAAGAGGAAGGGGAGGATGCCACTTCGCCTTCAGGTGTGACTGCAGCCATCAAGAGCATTATTCAGTCGGCTAAACCAGGGGAACCTGTCAACATCATATTAAAAGAGACTATCACCACAAAGTCTGGCGATACAGAAATCGTCATCCCCACCAAGAACAACACAGGGGAAGCCATTGATGTGAATCTGGTCTTCAAACGTGTTCCTTCAGAGACTGGCGGATCCCTTGTTATCAAGACAGACCAGGCCGGCAATCCATCAAGTGCAGCAATCAACAAAATATCTGTTATAGTCCCCGAAAGCAGCATTGGCACGAATCTGACTATCGACGCACCGACCAGCACCGTAACCCTGCTGTCTGCCAATGGCGCAAAATCTACCTATAAGGAGGTCGTTGCACGTACAGCCAATAACACGTTGATTGTCGAAGACGATGTCCTGGTGAACAACGTGGAGGTTCAAGGCGGCACCGTACAGGTCAACGAAGGTGGCATCCTTGAGTCATGGTCCTTCTCGGCAGAGAAAAATGGCGATCTGGTGAATGTCAAGGAAGACGGCGGCATTGAGCCCATTAAAGTGAATACCGGTACTGACAATGATGACAATCCCATCGAGCAGTGGCAGATTGCCAGTGAGGACGGGAATCCCTACTACGCTAATAGTCTGAAGATCGTGAAGGGGGCTGCTGACTATGCCATAGTTTGGTTTGGGAACCCGTCTTACGAGGCCATTCCCTTGAAGACCGTCGCTATCGGCGACGGTGCCGTCTTACAAACCAACTATATTGCTATGGAGAACATCGAGGGCGAAGGGACGGCCAGCATCAAGTACCGCTTTACTGGGCCTCCTACCGGTTATACTGATGACACGGAGTATGGAGGAAACAAATTCTATGAATACAATAGTGACATGGTGGGTGTAAAGCGTGTGAAAGGCATCACTTTCTCCCAGCCCGAGATCGCTACGGATGAATACTTCAAACAGGAACTGAATGAAAAGGAAGCCGAGGGATACAGAATGAATGAGCCTCGTCTGAACCTGGACGTGGACACAGAAATAGAGGGCTGTACTTTTAACTACAACCATGTGTTCATCTGCCAAGAGAATTCTCTCAGTTGTCCTCTGGTCAAGGACTGTAAATTCGTACACGTAGACCATGACCTGAATGTGATTCCCATCAATAATGATCAGGTTGAATTCAGGATACCCTACAATCCGTCGAAAGACTCCAACGGCATCACCTTTGACGGATGTGAGTTCAGTGCCGGCACTAAGTTTATGGGGTATTTCTATGATCGTATCGTCAAAATGGAGTTTGAAGGTGATGACATCCAGTATACTGGCTATGTCAACTTCAAGAACTGTAAACTTGGAGGTGCAGATTTCACTGGCGAGAACACGGACTTTGTCAAAAATTTCTGGGCTGTCACTGGAACCAAGATCATCATCAGTTTCGACGATGTGCCAAAATACGAGGCTTTGTTTGATTCTGAAGGTGGTGGTTTCGTCGTCAGACCTATCGGAGAGTCAGAAGAAAACTGATATAAAGCAACTCACGGGGCAATCCCGTGAGTTGTTTTATCTACAATAAGGATTTACCCATTTTCCCCAAGGCATCCTCCTTCACCACCTGTCGCCGCCACACCACCGCTGACAGCCAAGATGAGGTGACATGATGCAAAGGTTTCGTATCATCATTCCTTTAGCCTTTTGTAGACTTTTATTATCAAAGTCTAGACCCATATCCTATTCAGACAGCCCTTGTAGAAGCAGCAGAAACGAATAAAAGCAAGAGTATAAATAATACGGAAAAACAACGAATAGGCGATATTAGCGCAAATTAACACATCCCTCTAAAGAAGTTAGGCTATCCATCGTCCATCCGCAAAAAAAACAGACAAATAATGTAAAATATTATCAGCATCCTCAAGCCACTAGAACACCGCAATAACTCCATGCTTCCACTAGTGGCAAGTGATGGCTTTGTCCATAGGCATCTCCTGACAGGCATGAGCAACATCCCCGCCCCTACCCCTCAAAGGCCTTGCGCTACGCCCTTCCGATGCCACTAAAGCCCTGAGACAGTCCCGCCGCACCTCTAAAAATAAGACGAATAGCAAATTATTGTTAAAAAAAGCCCTCAAAGCCCCAAAATATCAACCTTTCGGTTTGTTTTATGACATTTTCTCTTTAACTTTGCAATCAAATAGGCATAAAACAATTAACTAACATGACAGACCAACTGAAAACTATAGCCAACAGTTTCGCAGAGGAGTATTGCAGCGACGCCATCTACCCTGCCCACCTGTTTAAGGCTATTCTCCATAAAGACATGGAGCTTATCCATTTCATCGAGACCGAACTCGACAAGGATTATTACTATCTTCAAGACTGGGCCGACGTGCAGATGCAACTCGCCCCAAGAGCCGTCCGCCCGATGCGCGACCTCGACCTCAGCGACGAGTCTGTGGCCGTGATGGAAGAGGCAGAGAACTACAAGGTGAAGTTCGACCTCGACGAGGCGACGCCCGTCTGCGTCCTGGCTTCGCTGGTGACCCCCGGCGTAGGGTTCTCGTTCGACCAGTTGAAGACGCTCCCGCTGACACCATCAGACATCAGCGCCAAGATGGCCAAGGGAGCCAGTGTAGAAGCACCCTACATGGAGGGCGCGGAACTGAAGAAGAGCACGCCGGCGAAAGGCAAGGGCAACCTGGCCAAATACTGCATCGACAAGACGGCCGTCGCCAGAGCAGGCAACCTGGACAAGGTGATCGGCTTCGACAAGGAGATCGCAGTCATCTACGAGATCCTGGGCCGGAAGACGAAGGCCAACCTGCTGATTACGGGTGAGAGCGGCGTGGGAAAGACTTCGCTGGTGAACGGTTTCGTCAGCCGACTGGCAGCCGACGAGGCGCCCAGTTTCCTCAACGGCGCCATCGCCTACGAACTCGACACGGCCGCCCTGGGTGGCGACGCCCAGTACAAGGGCGAAGTGGAAGACCGCTTCAAGAATATCATCAACGAGGTGGAGGCACTGCCCAACGCCGTGCTGATCATCGAGCAGATCGACAAACTGTTCGACAAACAGGGCGCCCTCTTCGGCTGCTCTACGCTCCTGAAGAACGAACTGAGCAAAGGCCGTCTGCAACTGCTCTGCACATCGAGCATCGACGGATATACGAAGAACATCGAGACAGACAAGGAGATGACCTCGAATATCGAGAAGATCTCCATCGACGAGCCTGACACGGCCGTCACCCTGAGCATCCTCCAGGGCATCATGCCAGCCTACGAGGCCTATCACCACCTGACGGTTGACGAGACCGTGCTCGACGAGGCCATCCGTCTGGCCAAGCGCTACCTGACGGAGAAGTGCCTGCCAGCCTCGGCCATCGACCTTCTGGACCGCACGATGTCGCATGTCAAGATCGAGAAAGACCTGAGCGACGAGAAGACAGACGCCCTGCTGAGCGAAGACCTCAGCGGAACGGTGGCCCGTCAGACGGGCATTCCCCTCGGAAAGGTCCAGACACAGGAGCGTGACCGTCTGATGAGCGGCGAGGAGACACTGAAGAAGCGCGTCGTAGGCCAGGACCATGCCGTGAAGAAGGTGCTGGACGCCGTCTACGAGGCACGCTCCGGACTCAGCAAGAAGGGTCAGCCCATGGGCTCGTTCTTCTTCCTCGGCCCCACCGGTACCGGTAAGACGGAACTGTCGAAAGCCCTCGCCGAGTTCCTCTTCGGCGACGAGAGCGCCCTGATCCGATTCGACATGTCGGAGTTTAAGGAAGAGCACTCCGTGGCCCTCCTCTATGGAGCACCTCCGGGATATGTGGGCTATGAGGAAGGTGGTCTGCTGGTGAACAAGATACGCCAGTCACCTTATAGCGTCGTATTGTTCGACGAGATTGAGAAAGCACACAAGTCGGTCTTCGACCTGTTCCTGCAGATTCTCGACGAGGGAAAGTTGCACGACCGTCTCGGACGAGTGGGCGACTTCTCGAATGCCCTCATCCTGTTCACATCCAATATTGGTGCGCAGACCATCGTGGAGAAGTTCAACAGCGGCATCATCCCAGAGAACAACGAGTTGATGGACATCATGCAAGGCTACTTCCGCCCTGAGTTCCTCGCCCGTCTGACAGAGATCGTGCCCTTCTCACCCATCACGGACAAGACGGTGGCACAGATCTTCGACATCCACATGAAGGGCCTGCTGAAGTTGCTGGACGAGCAGAACATCACACTGGAACTGACACCAGAGGCCCGGCAGACCATCGCTCTCAGAGGCTACAACCAGCAGTATGGAGCACGCCCCATACTCGGTATCATCCGTAAGGAGTTGCGCCACCCGATCTCGAAGATGATGATCTCTGGCAAGGTGAAGCCTGGCGACCACATCATCGTAGACCTCGACAAGGAGGGTAATCCTGATATAAAGGTAAAGGAATAAAAAGTGAGTATTAAAAATATAGCAATTATTAATTTAATCCATTACGACTATGGCAATGAAAGAGAATTTCATTTCGATGGCTCCCGATGAGGAGAGCAGTGCGAAAGTCAGTTTGATCGATCAGAACAAGACACTGATGATCGACCAGTACACAACAGATGTCGAAGCAGGCAATCCTGAGTTTGTGGAAGACATCCAGAACATTAACGATGCCTTTGAGCACTTCAAGCCGAAGGTAGACGTCACCTTCACCGACGAAGAAGGCGGTGCCGTTGAGGAGACCCTGAAGTTTGGTGAGTTGCGCGACTTCGAGGCCAATGGCGGAAAGGGCCGTCTGGTAGAGAACAGCCCGTTCCTCTCTGGCGTGAAGATGAAGATTGACACCAACACCAAGATTCGCAAGAGCATTGAGCAGAACCGCAAACTGCGCGACATCCTCAAGGAAGCCGGCAGCCGCGATGAGTTGAAGACCATGCTCCAGTCTATGCTCGACGAACTCAATGGCGCAGAATAAAAGAGAATTGGAAAACTGATTATTTGGACAATTGAAGTTAAGTATTTATTAAGATATGGCAGATGTAGAAATGAAGAAAGCTCAAGAGGCCCAGCAGGCCGGTGCCGAGCTTCAAGAGAAAGGTAAAGACGTCAGCAAATTATTGTCGGCTTTTGGTGGATTCAACGCTGTCCGCGGCTTTATGCCCGATGCAGACAACATGAACCCCACCCGTAAGGCTGCTAAGGATGTATTCCTGAAAGACAAGCGTTTCAAGGAGAAGAGAGAGAATCTGAAGCGAGAGATCAGCCGTTGGATAGAACTGCTCGACCAAGAAGGCATCGAGGGCGCTACCGGCTACGCTGACTCCTGCAAGAAAGAAGAAGAGAAATATACCAACGTGCTGAAGCAAGGTATCACCGACGCACTCTATGCCACACAGAACCTGGAGCGCAGTTATCGCGAACTCGACTCCTTCTTTAAGACTTGCGGTTCTGACAAGGTGAAGAACCTGCGTATCATCAATGTGCTGAAGGAAGACATCGCTGATGCTGATTCCGGCTTCGCTGGCGAGGTGGAGAACATCCTGCGCAACGGCTTCGACCGTCTGAGCCTGAAAGATGCCTACAGCCTCGTTTGTGTGCCTGGTGGCGTATTCACAGACAAGGTCGACCTGCTCCAGTGGGCCAAGATGGCATTCAAGTACAAGGTGATGCTCATCACCGACCATGCCGACGAGTATTCGTTCGACGACCTGCAGGCCAATACCGAGGGCTATCGCGACAGCGACCAGGAACTGATGAACGTGGTGATGACTGCCAACTGGATTGTAGGTCGTGAGGCAGAGAAGATGTCTAGCGACGAAGAAGACCAGAAGGCATTCTACATCGCACCTTCTGCTGCTCTCTGCGGAAAACTCTACGACGAAACCGCAAACATGGCTCAGGGTGCCGGTGGTAAGAAGTACGGTACGCTCGACGGTGTGAAGGGTGTGAAGAGTGACCTCCTGAAGTCGGAGATTGCCGCCCTCATGGACAACCAGGTCATCCCAATGGTATATAGCGAAGGCCGCGTAATGGCATTCAACAACACCACGCTCTACAATGGTGACCTCGACGCCATGAAGGAGTATCCTATCGTCCGTGTGTTCGACTGGGTGAAGAAGGTGCTGATGAACTTCGTACATGAAGTAGCACTTGAGAACTGGGATCCGTATAACAGCCCGAAGAACCTGAAGGCTAAGATCCAGGAGTTCCTCAACCAATATAAGGGCTACGGCAATCTGTTCCAGAACTACGAGATCGGTGAGCCACGCCAGGATCCTGTCACCAAGCAGATTACCTGCGATATCACGCTGACGCCATTCTATGCCGCCAAGAACTTTGTCATCAAGGTGGCTGCTGACAAGAAGGACAAGGAAGCAGCAATGGCAAGCGCTTAAGTGAATAAAGAACTATACATATTTTATTAATTAAAGCAAACAATTATGGCTAAGACACCTGTAAGTATCGCTATTGACGGATACAAGGAAAGAGAAGTTCTGATGGTAACATATGAGTTCAATCAGGCAACAGACGTAGAGGGCCAGATGGCCGGTATTCCCCGCGGTGGTAAGATCCGTGTTCGTGTAAAGGCCCTGAACGACGGAACTCCCGACCTGCTGGCGTGGATGACGGAGCGCAGCCTGCCGAAGAACGGTGTGATCAAGTTCCTTGAGACCAAGACGAACAAGGAGATGAAGAGCATCAAGTTCACCAACGGCTACTGCATCAACTACGAGGAGAAGTGGGAAGATAAGATGGGACACTTCGAGGAGATCGAAATCACCTGTAAGGAGATCGAGTTCGGCAACGTGAAATTCACGAACGACTGGGCTTAAGTCCGATTTCAGTTAATAACAAGTTGAACCATAAAAGAATTGAATATTATGGCAGAGAATGTAACGCCAGTGGTATTGGAAATCAAGGATTTCGAACCGCGTGAAGTGATGATGGTTGACTACAAGTTCGATCAGGCCACAGACCGTGAAGGCCAGATTGCAGGTATCCCCCGTGGCGGCAAAGTAACGATCCGCGTAAAGGCCATGAACGACGGCAACAACCAGTTGATCCAGTGGATGCTCGATCCGACGAGCCCGAAGGACTTCTCAGTGAAGTTCGTGAACACCGTCGACGGTGCAGCCATGAAGGAGTTGAAGGGCACCAACTGCTACTGCGTCAACTACGTTGAGAAGTGGGAGGATGGCCAGCAGCACTTTGAGGAGATTGAGATCGTGTGCCAGAAACTCGAGAACGGTCCTGTCTGTTACGAAAATCCTTGGAAGTAACATTCCGTAGGCTTCATAATCAATTGATTCAGCCTTAAGAAGCTGGATCAATTGATTTGCCGTGTAAATACCACTATATGAGAAAATTCATCTTCGTCTGTCTGATATCCAGTCTTGCCATTGCTGTAAAAGCCCAGTATATACCGGCCTTCCATGAGCATGCCGTCATCAAGAAAGACCCTGGTACTGAATACTGGAGCAAAGGGAATACGCTGAAGCATCTGGAGGTTTCCCTGACTGCCGGGACATCTGGAGTAGGACTTGATGTCGCAGTTCCACTCTGCAGATTCATACAAGTCAGGCTGGGATATGACTACATGCCACAGTTCAAGAAATCTTTCAGCATGAACCTGGCAGGCAACGGTCAGGCTGCTCGTCAATATAACGCTCAGGGCAACCGTATCAGAACGCCGTTTGACAATATCCAGCAATACTTGTTAGAACAGACCGGAATGGAGATAGACGACCATATCATGATGACAGGAAAGATGAACATGCATAATGCCAAACTGCTGGTAGACATCTACCCTTTCAAATACAATATGCACTGGCATTTCACGGCTGGAGTCTATTGGGGACCAGGGGAATTTGCCCAAACAGAAAACACCGCTGATTCTGAACAGACCATCGTCCTGATGGAGGAATATAATAAGACTTATGAGGCAGCCGAATCCAGCGATGTCATCAAGGGCTACGGACGACTCACGCTTTACCCGGGAGACTCTGGAGGGAAGCCCTATCTGGCAGAACCTGCTACTGACGGTTCTGTAAAGATTAGTGTCACGTCGAACGCAGTCAAGCCTTATCTTGGATTCGGCTACACCGGGCGTTTAGTAAAAACTCGAGATGATTGGAAAGTATCGGCAGAACTAGGAGCCATGATATGGGGAGGAACTCCCACACAACGATTACACGACGGTACCAATCTGTCCAAGGACATCACAAACATCCCTGGAACCTTTGGCAACTATGTCGGAATCATCAAGGCCCTGAAAGTATATCCGGTATTAAGTGTCAGATTCGCAAAAACAATATTTTAACTAGAGAGATGGGAAATTTTGTATGTCAAGGAGCAATGCTCCAATGTAGTTTCGGCATGGCACCTTCTACACTGAATGTGATTGTGCCCTTACGTCCCAAATGTGGCAATATGCTTATGGCCAACATCACAGACTTCGCCCCTATGGTAAACATCATGCCTTTTGGCATGTGCCAATCGTTAGCGAACCCACAAGTGGCCTCAGCGACATCGGCTGCGATGGGTGTACTCACACCGATGCCCTGCATCCCTGTGATAACAGCGCCGTGGAGTCCTGGCGGGCAGGTAAAAGTCATGAATATGCCTGCACTTATCAACAACGCCAAGTGTATGTGTTCCTGGGGCGGCAACATCTCTATCGTCAACCCCAGCGGCAGCATGATGACCCAAGGGAAGTGAAAAGGTGGAAAGGTGAAAAAGTGAGGAATGATGGCTATACGTCAGTAGGACATGGAAGGTGGTGGCGACGATTGCTGCCGCTGTTATTCACATTCTCACCTTTTTACCTTTGCACTTCTACGGCTCAGGAGATGCATATCGTTGAGTTCAAGAAACTCAAGAAAGGCCCGCTGAACATGAACCATGTGGTGAGCAGCAAGCAGGAGGCAATTCTAGACTTAAAGACCAGTGAGAAAGGATTCTCGTTTCTTGCCAATGGCAAACAAGGCATCGCGGCAGAAGAAGGGGAGGGCCTGTTGACGCTCAAGACACCAGACAAGACCACCTTCATTGTGGTGAAGCATGCCGACTATGGTCAACTGACATGGAAAGTCCCTAAAAAGAAAGGACTGCGCAGGAAGAAGCATTACACCGCGACGTTGGAGACATTCAGTCCGGACAAGGAATATAAACTGCAAGAGCAGTGGGTGATCTTTGAAATACAGCCTCAGGATGCCATCCTGACTATTGACAGCACCAGAACGACGATCCACAATGGGCGGAAGCAATTTTATTTGCCCGTCGGAAAACATGGATGGTTGGCAGAGGCGCCCTTCCACCAAGCAGAGAAAGACACCGTTGAACTGACGGACGAAGGTCGGCAGATTGTGAAGATAGCCTTACAACCCATCTACTCCTACCTGACCGTTAAAACTGCACTGGAAGGCTGCGACATTTTGGTCGACGGTCAGTTAATCGGGAAGACACGAGGAACAAGTGGTCATCTGCGGGAAGGCACTCACCGCCTCTTCGTCAAGAAAGACAGTCTGTGCTACTACGATGCCACTTTTAATATCGGATGGAAAGAGAAAAAGACGATAGAACTGACAGCAGAAGACCTGCATATAAGGGATATCCATTTGCCCATAACAACCATCAGTGCCGTGGCGGCCAATGACTCGGTGGTGCGAGACACTATGACGACCATCAAGGCACCGGTGACCATTAAGGCTCTGGATGACTTCACAAGTATCTGGGTCAATCGCGAACTGAAAGGCTTTGGCAGTTGGGAAGGAGAACTGGAGGCAGGTTTTTACCTGATCAACACGGAGAAAGACGGTCTGGAGTCGAGATCAACAGCCCTGTGGGTCAACGATGCGACACCTCAGCACGTAGAACTCATCGCCCCAAAGGGCAGTTTCGGAATGCTCAACATACAGAGTAACGAGATTGGAGCAGACGTCTATATCAATGGCAGGCTTACCGGCACGACGCCTATTGTGGTGAAAGACCTGCCTGCTGGCAGCAACTGCGAGGTGAGACTGGAAAAAGCAGGTTTCTTTGAGGCTAAAGAGATCGTAAAAGTGGTCGGGAATGACCTGACACACGTTAAAATGAAATTGAAGAAAAGATGAGTACTGACATCAGACAGCAACAGGTAAGTGCCGCCCATGTGATGGTGGTTGGCTGTGGCGCCTTGGGTAACGAGGTGCTCAAGAATCTGGTGCTGATGGGTGTCACTCATATCGTGGCCGTCGACTTCGACATAGTGGAAATGGGTAACCTCACCCGTTCCGTGCTCTTCACAAAAAACGATGCCAAAGAGAAACGGCTGAAAGTAGAAGTGGTAGCAGAACGCTTGAAACAGATGAACCCTGACGCCGAGATAACAACTGTCTACGGTGACATTGCCTATGACGTCGGCTTGGGACTTATCCGCCAGATGGACGTTGTCATCGGATGTGTAGACAGTCGGTGGGCACGGTTCTGCATCAACCGTCTTTGCATGAGGGCAGGCATTCCTTGGGTAGACGGTGGCATCAATAGCCTGGAGGGAACTGTGCGCGTTTTCGCACCAGGGAAAAATTGCTATGCTTGTAACCTTGGTCCCGAAGGACTGAAAGATTTAGCCAAGCGATTGCCTTGCTCCGGTATCATCAGGCGACAGGAACAGACAGGCTCAGCCCCTACAACCTCTATCATTGCCTCTATCATCGGTGCCATAGAGGTACAGGAAGCCTTGAAACTGATACAACAGGACTTCGGCACGTCGCTTTGTGGACAGATGTTGTATTATGACGGAGAGCATACCACCGTCCGCATCGCCAAATTTCAGGCATACGACGAAGACTGTCCCGAACATGAGATGTGGACACCAGTCCGCCAGACTGTTGTCAGTGATGCCACACCTGTGGGTGAAGCCATCCAGAACTGGATGAAAGAACTGAATGCCCAGGAGGTAACATTCTGCCTGATGAATGACTGTTTCGTCGACTATGTGTCGAGGCGCGATAATGATGAGCGGTTCTCTGTATTGCTTCCTGGCCGGAAGGTGGCTGACAAAGTGACTAGCGAGAAGTTCTTTGACGGGCTGCCTTTAAGTTCCCTTTACCAACATGAGTATCGTCATATCGACGCCAGTTTCCCTTATCCGGCACTGACCTTAGCGCAGATTGGCGTCCCGCAGCATGATATTGTGTATGTGATAGCGGACGGAAAAGATTATTATTTAGAAATGAAGAGTGGAAAATGATAAAGGTAAATAACATACCCGAAATCCGTGCAGAAATGCTGTTGAACTACCTCTACCCAGAGGAGTCCAATCATTGGATTGTCCAGAATGAGGGACTCTTTTTCCGCAACTACAATAGTGATCTGCTCGCCATTGACGAAGAGAAGATGGTGGCACAGACTGCACGCGACAGTTTCATTAGACTGTTGCCACAGGGACTACTTACACAAGAGACGGACCTCAAAGGAGAGGATTCGGCCGAGAAATATAAGAAGTTGGGACAAAGGCTTAGGTTCCTGCGTGAGGCCTTCAAGCCCATCGACACTTTCCACTTCCGTGAAAGTATCCATTTAGAGCATCAGATTGACAAACTGCTACAAGACAAGTTGTTCTATATCTTAAACACCTACTTTGGCGTCGACCTTGATAAGATAGAGAACCACTATGTCCGCGAGGCAGCCATCCTACTCCCGTATGTCAACCGTCGCAGAGGAGATTTTGGCTTCATTGCCAATTTGCTTCGAACACTTATCAAATGCGAGGTAAACATGTCGACTGGCCGCTACAGCCATAGTGACACCACACGGAGTTGGCTGCCAATGGTCAGATATGAACTGATTATCCCTGGCCTGACTCCTGAAGAGTTTAAGGAGAAAGACAAAGACCTAGAGCCGCTACGGGAATTTCTGTGCGAGTGGCTTATTCCTGTTGAAGTATGGTGTCAGATCGTCATCAAAGAATATGATGTCCCGCAACAGACCAATACCCGTTTGACGTTAGGATACAATACAGAGGTAAGTAAATCGTAAATTCATAAATCGCATATATACATGGTGGATATTAATTCAAGAATCAACTGGATACCAGGCATGGAACTGACGGCAGACACGTTCTCCGGGATAGGAGAGCAATGGGACTTCCGTCAGCAGTTGGCCATCCGTGCGGCTGTTGGTAATAACCGCATGGGACTGGTGCCTGGTTTCCCTTTCAGTTGTAATGGTATCTTCGTGAAGAACCGCTTTGAGGTATCAGGTTTCCGGTGTATGGCTTTATTACCATCAGGAAGAGTTATTGATGCCGACGAGGATATAGAGGTAACCATCCCCATGCTCTTCGGCGAGAGATACTATCTGACGGTAGGATTCAGTAACGACCAGGTGGAGTTCGAGAAGATGGGCGTACCTTTCGTCAGGCCACAGTACACCTATGGAATCCATACCATGGAGGAGGTGGAGGCTGGTGACCTGTTCCCGTTGTTACGATTCCACGTAGCCGAGGGCATCTTCTCCGCAGACACCACCTACATGGTGCCATGTCTGCTTCTGACAGATAATCCTCGCTTTAAAGAGTACATCGACAGTTATACGGAACAGATGAACATATTGGCTACCCATGCTAACATGGCTGACGGAGAAGGTAAACGGGCTTTCTTACGCTATGTGTTCTTGCTCAAGAGTTATAATCTGAGGAACTCCATGCAGAACTTCATCCTGTTTACTCAGGAGATGGCCCAGGCTATAGACTATTATATCGTAACGCCTAACAGAGAACAACCCATCGATATACCACAACCTCAACAGATTGATATTCAGGCATGGCTGCAATGGCTTGAAGACTATATGAAGGGGGCAGCAATCATCCTCGACGGGGTAGTTCTCGAAGACAACACGATCGACTATGAAGCACTACTCGCTCAGGCCAAGAAAGAATTGTACGACAAGTTGCACCCGGAACTGATTGAAAAACTGTTGGCAGACATGAAGGAGGAACTTCGCGAAGAGATGAGGCAGCAGACAGAACAACTGACCACCTATATCAACGAGACGCTGAAAAACGCCATCCTCGAACAACTTACGACAGAGATCAACGACCGTCAGAATAAACTAAGCGTGATGCTGACAGAGAAGTTCGACGAACTCGGCAAGCAACTTAATGAGTCCCTATACGAGAAGTTGTACTTTGATCTGTTTGAGAACCTGTTCAAAGCGCTCTATGTGCCTGAACCGGAAGAAGAAAAGTTCGTTCCACTGATATAATCGAAATCTGAATGACAAATATCAGCATACCACTCCAACTCAACCCCAAGGGGTTACAGCATGAAAACAGTATGAAAAGGTCGATCGACTCAAATCTGTACCTCATCATTACAACTGAACGGTTCAGTACCCCTGCCGATCCTCTGTTTGGATTCGTGTTCAATAACCTGCGGTTCGAGATGTTCAATGAGAATGAGGGGGTAGTATTCGACTCTGGCGACACTGAGACGATGAGCAATATCCAAGGTGCCTACGATAAAAAGATATCTGGTACATCAAAGAGTGTCAACACCTTCGCTGCAGAACTGAAGGCTTCCATCAGCAAATATGAAGAACGGTTGGAAAAGATCTCCGTTTCGATGACATACATCAGGGAGGAGCGAAGAATCTACATCACGGTAAAAGGTGTCATAGCAACCACCAATGAAGACTATATATACGAACATATTCTGAAAGTTTGGAACTGAGAATAGAAAGGAAAGTAAGGAGTAAATGAAACAGACCATATTTGAGACCAGGCAAAGGGCTGAAGAGTTGTTGCACGAAGCCTTAAACATATGGAGGCAGAGTGATGACAACGACAAACTTGAAGGACTTGAGAACGATCCCGTTCTTAAGTTAATGATCACGGCTCTGGCCTATCAGGCCAATGAGAGCACCAGTGACCTGGAAGCCATGAAGGCTGAGGTGATGGAGGATTTCGCCCAACTGCTAACGCCCTATGAGGTTGGCCATGCCGTACCTGCCACTACTGTCGTGGAAACAGCCCTCCAGGACTCTGTGACAGAACTGGAAGTAGGAGTCCAAAACACATTTATGCTCAACGGCAGCAACTATACATTCTTACCGCTACTGAGGACGAGACTGCTGAATGCCCATGTGGATTCCATCGTCCGGATGGATGGTCGGCGTTTCAAGTGTAGCATCCATTTCAGTTCACCCATCAAAGACCTGTCCAGATTTGCCTTTATAGTAAACAATTTGGATTTTCAAGATCTCAGTGTCAGCATTAAAAACCAGCAAATACCCCTTATAAAGCCATGGGACTATTCTGAACTCCCTCTGCAGGACTGTTTCGGACTCGATACCATCCTCTACAACCGCAGTCAGACCTTCGAGGCCTCTGCAACCAGTCTTGATCTGTTTGCCCGTCAGAACGTCCGCCTGTTCATCATCAGGGACCACACGCCTACACGTTTCCTGTCTTCAGAAACAGATGCTATAGACCTCATCTTCGAATTCTCAGGAATCTCAGAAAACTTCGTCTTCGACAGGCAGCACTTCTATCTGAATCCGATTGTACTTGTAAATGCCCAACTGCACCAAACAACGTTGAGCGCACAAACACCGATCGTCCGTGTGGCAGGTTATGACAAGAATGATGAATCTTTGAACTTACAGTTTCTTCATGCTGTACGTCCTCCTGAGGAACAACTCTACGGTAACAGTCTTATAGAAGTCCGCAAAGTGGCTGCCGACCGTTTCAACCAGGGACGGCTCGTGCGTCTGCTTAACACCATCATTGCCAGATACCACTCTGACTTCTATGCTTTCCAAGGATTACAGGGGTTCTCTGGCGATAAGACCATGCAAACATTGCAGGAAACGTTGATGAAACTGGTGGACATCGCCAAGAAAAATCAGTTACAACAGATACCTGGTGTATACTTGTTACTGCGCAACCAAAAGATTATTGAAAACGGGAAAGGGAGTCTGGATGTAAACTACCTCACGACATCCGGTGCCGGCATCAACGCCTCACTTCACGCCGACAGTACATTCTCAGTACCTGGTGGTATGAGTGCCTCCAAGACCAAACAGATAGCCAGTCCCGTGATGGGAAGAGACGAGACGACGGAAGAGGCGGCCTTGGCAAGTCTCACACGCTACTATATCGCCACCAACGACCGCATTGTGACACCGGCTGACATAAAACTGTTCTGCTACAACGAACTGCTGACCCGCTATGGTATTGTTCGCGATATGGTCAAAAGTCTGACGGTCAACCGCCGCCAGCAATTGGAACGTCGTGGCTGTGGGTATGAGATTGTGGTGGAGATTGTACTGGTCGATAATCCTTTTGTCAGACGCAGTTTTGCAGAGAAAGCCTCACGAGTGGAGATTCTCATGCAGAAAATGATTGAAGTAAGGAGCACCAACATTTATCCGGTAATCGTAACATTAAACATTGAGTAATAATATATTAAATGGAAGATTTCTTTCTAGACATTGTGTATAAGAATAAGATGGTTCGTTTCAGGGTGGTAAATCCTGAGGCGCCATTGAGTACGCTGATGACCAACCTGACACACGCCATTGGTGAAGACGGCAAACTGATTTTCGACTTCCCGTCAATCGATGAGACAGGAGCGCCCCTTGACTATTTCTTTGGGCGTGAGGATCCCGATGTACACGAAATACGTGTTCTCCGTCCGAGAATCGGTCGTACAGACCAGACCTTGCTCGACTACGGCGTGCAGAGTGGCGACAAAGTTTTCTTAGTGCCAGATCCCTTTCCTGGATGAGAGAGAGCGACCGATATGAGTTAAGCCTGTACAAGGGGCGCAACAGGCGTCTGTTGTATGAGTGGCAGCAGTTAGAGCAACGGCTGGCGCATCGTCATGACATTGTGTGTAAGCCCATCCTTCGCAATCAGCATGGATTGCCAACGGCTTATCTGGTCGACTATCGATTAAGAAGTATTTGCGGTGTGGAGAATATGGAACACTTGGGAGAACCCGGTACAGAGAATCCGCCGATCTTTGCTACAGATTTTCTCATGCGGATAGACTTGCCAGACGGTTATCCGTCGGTCGACGCAGTTCCTGTATTCCGTTTCTTGACACACGATGAACACGGGCAGCCCATTTCCCACCCATGGCATCCAAACATCCGATATTTCGGCGACTTTGCAGGAAGGGTGTGCATCAACATGCCTGACACTTATACCGACTTAGCCTGGGGCGTAGAACGAGTGGCTCAATACCTGCACTATGACATCTATCATGCCATCTCCGAGCCGCCCTACCCCGAAGATCTTAAAGTAGCAGCATGGGTAATCCGACAGGGAGAGCCAAACGAATGGACGGTGTTTTAGTTTATAGTTTACAATTTATAGAGAATGACAATGAGTATAACAGAAGTGAGAATCAAGTGGCTGGTAAGCGTGATGACAACCGTCTTCACCTTTTCACCCTTTCACCTTTTCACCTCTTCTTCTATGGCCCAGACCGTGAAGCATATCACAGTCAGCCAGGATCAAGCATATACTGACCACATAAGTTTGGAAGGAGATGCGACCGATAAGGACATCATGGTGAAGTTCGTTTTCGACGAGGCTGCCAACCAACTGACGGTCAGTCTGATTTCCTATCGCATGATTTTTGTATTCAGGGAGGACATACGCTTTAAGCCCCTTATCAAAGGAAGGAGAATCCGTCCTGATCAACTTCCGTACGTCGTCAATTACGACCCATCGGATCAGTTTCGTATCTCCAAACTCTTTAAGTCTACGGTACCAAAGCCTCGTAAGCAATATGTCTTCCATCGCTGGCTTGATTATGAAGGATTACAGCCTGCACCTCAGGAGTATGCGATGGTGAACGACTACATCAGCCAGACCTTCGACATCCTGAAGAAACGGAACTCGGTAGTCGTCCGTCTTCGTGATGTCATGCTGATGAACGATGTCAGCAAGCATCTGAATAAACGGAGATTTGAGATTCCATTCGGCCGTGATCTGTACACTGAGTATCAGGTGGACATCCAGCGCAATCCCTGTTTCGGTATGGAAGAGGACATTGCATCAGCAAAGGCTGCCTTAGATGGCGTTCGCAAGAGTTATAAGAACCTACGCAAGAGTTTTGGTAATGGTGTGGTTGACAGTCAAGAGAGTCTTACGGCATTTGAGAATCTGAAAGAACAGATCTTAGGTCAATACCCCCATAAGGACATGCAAAGTCCCTGTTCTGATATACAAATGGCATGGGATGCCTATAATGAGTACACCGACTCGATTGCCCAGATCAAATGTCGGTATGTCCCATCTAGCACAAGCAGAACAGAAGGTGACGGTGTCAGCGCCAAGATACTATTAGCAAGAGCCCGTCAGATTGACGCGGCTGTATCACGCTTCTTACTGTCGACAGACCCTATAGAACGTCGCGACATCATCATCCAAACAGAAAAGACAATCAACAATGTCCATACGATTATCGAAAGCCAAGGTGTCTACACCACCGAGCAACGCCAGGCTCTGACGATATTCCGCGAGGCTGAACGATACTTTAAGAACAACTGCGGCAGGCAATGAAATATATAAGGAATCTGTGGCTAATCATCATCTTTGTGCTCGTGCTGCCATCGGCAGCAGAGGCACAGGAGGATATGTCTGTTGAAGAGGAACTCGACTCCACCTATACAGCCATCGAGGACCACATGCAACTGTTCCAGGAAGAACTGATACAGTTGAATGCCCTCAGCAGATTCCGCATGGACATTGACATGGAGATGCCCTTGACAGAGCCTCTCCTCGATGCCGTTTCCGGACGGCTCAAGTCACTGACTGCAGCCCTGAACTCTTTCTCCACCCGTTGGGACACATACTCAGCCGCCCAACAGGTTTATATCGCCGACAACGACAGTCTGCTGAACCAAGTGGCTATCATCCAGCAGATGCGGCAGACTGTTGCCGACACTTTGGCTGCTCGCCAGCAGCAGCGCGACCATTTGGTAGCCTTCTCTACTGCCGAAAAATTCATTTGGGGTCATGATAAAAACTATCGTGAACTCTACCAACAGGCGCTTGCTTATTCCGTATCACCAAAATTGGCGGCTAAACTAGAGAAAGTCAAGGCTGAGGAACAGACACTGACTGGCGACATCCAAAAATATTATGGACAAGCCAAAGAGGCTGCAGAGGCATTCCCTGGGCTCCAACTTCGTATGAAGGCGATGGAGAAGAAAGTTTTTGAGTTACAGACGGTATCAGCGAAGATACAGGAGATGGCTTATAAACCTTTTATTCAGAGAATCAAAGACTACCTGCTAGGGCTGGCGGCTGTTGCCATCATATTGATGTGCCTGAACCTGCTGAACTCTAAGATTAAGTTACTCAAGCAGGCTCGCGAACAGGCACAGAAGATGAAGGGAATGATGAACGGACAACATAATTATCCCACCATTTAAAGGTAAAAAAGTGTAAGAATATGAAACAGTATAATCATAAAAGAAAGAGAAGGTTGGTGATGAGTCTTTTAATTCTTCACCTTTTCGCCTTTTCACTTTTAGTTTCTTCTTGTGATGAGCAGCAATTTCCAGATATAGATGACATCCTGTCGTCTAACGAGCAGGTAGAGAAAACTGGTGATGCTTTGCAGATTAAGGATATTAAGTTTTCTGACGATTATAAGGTCATGGAGTTGTCTGCAATTCTTGCACACAATGTAGGAGGATATGACTTGACAGATTCCTCGACCGTTGTCGCCACAGTCAGACAGCATATCAAAAGGCTGATCAATCAATTGGGCGGTGAAAACCAGCCTGTTATCACCAAAGTGAGCAATAGTAGCAGGGAGATATTCAAACAATTGGATATGAAACTACTCGTCCTGGTCGACCTAAGCCTCCCCCAGCAGCAGATTGATGACGAGTGTAACGCTGTCAAGGAAATGAGGACGCTATTTGGCGAACAGAGTCTCTTTGTAGCCTTTATGTCGGATAACAACATCTCGGAGACCTATGAAGCAACAGACTATATCATCGGCAACTATTTCATACATCAGGACCCATCGACCATCTACCTATATCGCTCTGTACTGACGAAACTGAATGAGATGCAGGATGAGAGCACCACTATCGGTGCGGCAAAACACAAGATTATAGTAATTATGTCGGGTGGAAAGACATACGAAGATGAGCAGCCTGTCGACCCCAAGCACTTTGATCTTCAGCAAGTGCTGAAAGACAAAGTGCAGTCATGCAAGGGGCTTATGCAAGCATACTATGCTAATTTCTCCCCTAGCACCACCGAAGATCAGGAAATATTCGCCCTTTCAGATAATACCAACGATACCAACATCCTTCAATACTTCTGCAAGTCTTTGGACGGTCTGTATCAGTCTTCATTCAATTGGTTGGAGATAGAGGAAGACATTTTGAAAGACTACCATATCGACCTCTCTAATTATAAGATTATCGTAGAACAGCCAGACCGAAAAGTTTTCCGTGGAGATCTCCACATCATGAATATCGAGTTCCACGACAAGAAAAGCGGAGACCTGATTGCCAAAGGGCAGACAGAGTTCTCACTTGGCTCAGTCTACAATCCCGTCATCGTTCGCGACGGCAAAATGATCACATTCATCATCAATGGTATTGTACTTACCCTTACCATCCTCCTCATAACTTGGCTGACGTTCCAGTTCCTGATACCCTATATCCGATATCGCATATTTAAACATAAGTATGTCATCCACTACGCCGGCAATATGATGAGTTTCCAAGGTCAGTCTGTATCTGAGTCATGCTATCTCTGCAAAGGTCCATTTAAGACGGGTGACGAAATTGTGGTAAAATGCAGACATACGATGCACAAGGAATGCTGGGACGACAACGAATATCACTGTCCTGAGCATGGGCGCCATTGCAAGGAAGGTTCACATTATTATAATCCACATCAATTGTTGGATATACGTAATGCATCGTTCTATATGAAATGGATACTCATTGCCATCCTGGCAGGTTTTACATCATGGTGTTTATTCGTTTCCAGAGATCATACCACATCAACCATGATCATTGAGAAGATGGAATCATTATTCGGTTACAATTCAAGCAACAACGGCACCAACGCATTTGGCACAGGATCTGGTCTGAACGACCTGCCGGCGTTCGGACATACCGTAGGCTTCATACTGACACTTTTCCTATCCAACTTTACCTCCAGGAAAGCAAAATGGTTCCTCCGTTTAAGAGAAGTCTTATTCCGATCCATTGTGGCTAGTATAGTAGGGTTTATCTTATGCTTGTTAGGATGCATGATCTCCCTCCTTCTTCATTTCAATTACAGTACATTCCTGACAGAATGGATACCTTGGGCATTGCTGAGCGCCTTCATCATGCTGGCTATCACCTACAAGACGCGCACTCCAGTTCGCCGCTCGTTCCTGATAGCATCGTTTCTGATTGCCATATTGACCATGTTCATGTGGGCATTCATTTACTATAACTCGTTCATGGACTACCGACTGTCACTGCTGTTAGGATTCATCTTCTACGCAGTAGCCATTGCCATGTGTGTTGCCTACTCAACGCCAAAGTCAGAGAGATTCTTCCTGCACATTGAAGGTGCCATAAAGGAGATGGACATTGCATTATACAAGTGGTACAAGGCTTCGCCCAATCAGACCATTACCATCGGAAAATCTGTCGACTGCAACATTCAACTGTCATGGGACATCAACGGCCAGGTGGCCCCGATGCACGCTGAAATCAGTCGCACCTATGGTGCGCTTCGCCTCAAGGCATTGGAGGATGGTGTCACTGTCAAAAACGGTAAGCCCTTGGAAGTCGGCAAGAGCATGTGGCTCTATCAAGGCAAGAGTTTCACCATCGGCAACACGACATTCACCTATATAGAAAAAGATATTTAGTTTGTAGTTTTTTTGTTTATAGTTTAAAGTTTATAGTTTAAAGTTTATAGTTTATAGATGATTACTAAGATAAACGATATATTTATGGGTAAGTTTTCCGTGGCAAGAGGCCGATTGGTTCTCACCATCGTCTTCTCTTACCTCTTACCTCTCACCTCTTACCTCTTATTCTCCTGTAGTAGTGACGACGGGTATCAGAGTCGGCTGAGAGAGTTGCTCTTGGAGGATATGACGTTCACCTGCGAGCAGGGCACACAAGAACAAATCTTCCGCCATGAGGATCTGTCTGCCTATACCGTAGCGTGCAAGACCACCTGGTGCACTCCCCGTCTGGATATCAATAATTGCAAACTGGTTGTCACCGTGACTGCCAACGACACCTACGATGCCCGCACAGACACCGTCACACTCACAGATACCAAGAATCAGGCAACACGTTACATTACCGTCACACAAGCCCGAAGAACGGGACTGTTCATTGACAAGACGTTCTTTGAACCGTCGATGGATGGTGATACCATCAAGGCCAACCTGAAGAGTAACGTCAGTTATGAGGTACAGATTCCGAAAGACTGTGACTGGGTGACCCTACCTAAACCCATCGCGAAGACAAGAGGTCTGGAGCCGTCAGTCATCACCTTAATCGTCAGTAAGAACAATACGTACAAAGAACGAGAGGCAGTCATCAATGTTGTCAGCAAGGATGAAGGTTTGACAGACAAGATTACCATCCACCAGCCGTTCAACATGGTATTCAAGGCCGACTCCACCGCCTTCGAAGTACCGATGGAAGGCCGAGACTTCATTGTCAACATCGAGAGTAACATCTCTTACGAGGTCACCATTCCCGATACCTGCAAATGGATCACTCAGACCAACGCAGGCAAGACCAGAGCCACAGAGACCAAGGCCCTCACCTTCCATACCAAGGAAAATACGGGCTACCATGAACGCAACGGTGTCATCATCCTTAGTAACAAGGAGGCAGGCGTCAGCATCAACATTACAGTCCACCAACCCTTTACGGCCGTGCTAAAAGCCGACAAGAAGGCCTTTGAAGTACCAATGGAAGGTGGATCCGTCACCATCAACATGGAGAGCAACATCACATACGACGTTAGAATTCCTGATGGCTGCGACTGGATAACACGCCCCTCTGCTGGCAAGACGAGAGGTGTCCAGCCCTCCACCGTTGAACTGAAAGTAGCGGAGAACAAGAGTTACAAGAATCGCGAGGCCGTTGTCGTCATCAGCAACAAAGAGGCTGGGGCTGAGACCAAGATCACCATCACTCAACCCTTCACCACCGTCTTCAAGGTCGACAAGACGGCCTTCGACGTACCCATGGAGGGAGGCACTGTGATAGTGAATCTGGAGAGTAACATCAGTTACAACGTGAGCATCCCATCCGACTGTAATTGGCTCACCATGCCTACAAGCACCCGAAGACGTACACGCGCCGCCACCACCACTCCGATTGTATTCCGTGCCACCGAGAATACAACCTATAAGGATCGCGAGGCCGTCATTACAATCAGCAACAAAGAGGCAGGAGCAGAAATCAAAATCTATATTCACCAACCATTCACTCCCACCTTTAAGGTCGATAAGACGGATGCGGAAGTCCCTATGGAAGGAGGCACCGTGACAGCCAGTGTGGAGAGCAATGTCAGTTACGACGTGAAGATTCCTGCCGACTGCGACTGGGTGACCTTGGCCAGCAACGGTAGCAGGACCCGTGCAGTCAAGACCTCCGTGGTCATGTTCCGTGTGGCAGCCAACACAACCGGTCGCAACCGCAGTACAACAATCACCATCGGCAATGCGACGATAGGCGTCAGCGCTGGTCTGACCATCACACAGCCCTTCACGGCAAACTTCAACGTCGATGCCACGCCTCTGGAGATCGACGAGCGTGGAGGAACCCTTGGTGTCAGTGTGGCCGCCAACGTTACCGTCAGTGTCCAGTCGCTGAACGACTGGATAAGCATCGGCAGCAAGACCGATGTCGGCGATGGCTACTGGACACAGCAGATTGTCGTGTCGCCACTCACCGACAAGGTCGCCCAACGCACGGGTAGTGTAAAATTCCTCTATCCCACTACCAACCAGGCTGTGACAGTTGCCGTCACGCAGAACAGGACCCTTTTCATCAAGGACACATCCATTTTGCTTACTGAGGATGGGCAGAAGGAATTCGACTATACCAACTCGCAGTCAAAGACTGTCACATGGACATCATCCAATCCCAATGTGGCAACAATTGTCAGCACCACAAATGAGAAATACACAGTAAAACCAGTTGCCAACGGCAAGACAAAGATTATCGTGAGATCTGCTGATGGAAAGTATTCTGATACAGTCAATGTGGTCGTTGATATCCCTGAGCCAGAACCGGAAGAACCAGAAAAGGAGACCGAAGAGAATACAAGTGATAATCCTGGTGATAAACAAGACGGAGAAACACAAACATAAATAAATAAGGTGGCACATCAAAAGCGCCACCTTATTCTTTATGAGGGAGTGGATGATTACTTCCAAGGATTTTCGTAACTGACAGGACCGTTCTCGAGTTTTTGGCACACGATCTCAATCTCCTCAAAGTGCTGCTGGCCGTCCTCCCACTTCTCGACGTAGTTGATGCAGTAGCAGTTGGTGCCCTTCAGTTCCTTCATGGCTGCACCGTCGACGGTGTTCACAAACTTCACGGAGAAGTCCTTCGGGCTCGTCGGGTCGAGCATCCACTGGATCAACTGGTTGTTGCCGTCGTTCATGGCCTTTACGCGAATACTCACTCTGCCGCCACGGGGAATACCGGCAATCTGTCCTTCACGATCGGTAGCCTGATCGAACTTGTAGTCTACCATCATCACTTCACGCGGTTCGAAATCCTTAATCTCCAATACTACTGGTGTTACATTCTCTGCCATATCTTGTTTCCTTTCTA
>JAEEGH010002161.1_pt1 | contig 53729 bp, 30 predicted proteins | sample 9134181 | NCBI WGS metagenome assembly JAEEGH01 (sample SAMN16246544, study PRJNA631951) | gut metagenome | biome: gut microbiome; feature: rumen; material: DP-attached | host: Bos | place: Iran: Karaj | collected 2018-10 | reverse complement strand
CGTAAACCATTTCTATGTACCGGAAGCAGTTAGTCAAGCATGATATGAAGAAAGCCACCTGTCTTAAATGGCAGGTGGCATTTAACCTCTTAAATGAATAGGCTTTATGAAAAATCAGTGTAGCACACAGCAACTCAGTTTTAACTTCGAGTTTGAGCAGGTTTCTACCGCCCCTATCGAGGTAAAGAAAGAAATCGCACAGCAAGCCGCGCAACAGATAGTGCAGCAGCCCAAGCCGGTAGCAAAGCAGCCGGTCAAGAAAGCACCGCATTTCACGAAAGCCGATTTCGAGGAAATCCTCGCCGTTGAGAATGATTTAATAAATGGTCGTGGCGCATGGCTCTATTCCCAATTGGAAAAAGAGCTTGCGCGCGAGCGCAAAAGAGCACAGGCAGAGCGGCAGTTCGAAGCCCTCCGCGCCGAATCTTATAAATATAATTTCTAAAATCCGTTTCAGTTATGATTACTCTTGAACAAATCCTTTGTCGCTGTACCGATGAGCAGTTGGAATCGCTCATGTCTTCAGCCCAAGCCATCATGCAGCATTTTGAGTACGTTTCCGGTCATTCTGCCACGTATCTCGCAGGCGAGAACGAGCAGTACTGGAAAGTGTACGGCATTAACGCTATGGCGTTTACCGAGTTGGCGCAGCGCGCGCAGGGCAAGCACAAGCGCGTCCTCGGTCCTATCGGTTGAGGAAGGCTCGCTTCGGCGGGCTTTTTCCCGACGGGCGGGCGTATCTTCAGCACCACCGGCAGCTTGGTCTTTGGCGCGACTTGCACCTTGGTATTTTGTTCGACTATTTTTATTTGGGCGTTCCTCCATAGTTCTGCAGATCATCCTCTCCAGAGCTACGTCGGTCGGGCTTTGCAGGGGTTCACAAGTTCCGCATTAGTACCTAATACCGTAGCCCTTTCAATCCCTAACGCGCGGAAAAATTGCATTTTTCCGTTAATTTTGGTTAAATCTTTGAGTAAGTGTGCTATAAAATTTGCACATGTAAAATTTTTTGTGTAATTTTGCACGCAAATTTGCGTGCGACATACCAATCGCAGCATAAATTGCAGCAGAAATAAAAACACAACCAAAATATGAGAAACAAACTGTTTTTACTTATCCTTCTTTTGTGCTCCTTGTTCATTGGTGTGAACAGAGCCGAGGCAAATGATTTTTTGGAGTTAGAAAAGCACTACTCGGCGTATACAGCCGGAGCGAACAAAGTGCATTTCAAGTTACCTATTTACTCGCGTGGTGCATACGACTACTATGTATCCACCAACGACCAGGGCGAGTCGTATGTGTACTACAAGCTGAACGGCTCGGAGTACAAGATTTTCTCCTATAGTAGCGAACGCGCCAGCGACGGCCCGAGTGCGGACGACAACAAAGCGTACGGTCGCGCGTGGGTGAGAGCCTACAGCGGCAGAGGTGTCGTGGAGATCACGAACATCCACGACGGCCAACGCAAGGTGGTGCCGAATGACAATCAGGAGCACGCGTACGACGTGAAAAAAGTGGCGGAGCCGGACAACGACAAGGACAATGTGACTTGGGTGGAGATAGACTGGTATCCGCAGGAGGCGCTGGACGGAGAGACCTTCAACATCGGTACGTATGTGAAGATCAGTAAGCGTATGACGGGTAATGTCAACTACACGAAGAACTGGATCCTGGCTACTGATATCAAAGGAAATAGCAATATGATTCAGGCGCAGTTGTACGACCCGTATTTCTATACGGTCAACAATGCCGGCGTGACGGGATACGGTAACGCGGCGGTGCCGTATATGGTGTTCTATGACCCGAAGAGTTATCATACCACGTTGGATGCAACGGAGTTTCAAACAGCGGACCGATCGGGTAATATCTTTGTGCCGACGACCGATACGGTGCAGGAGAATTTCTGTGCCATCTTCCAGATATACCGAATGAAGACTCCTCAGGTGGTGATGAGTACGCAGATGACCACCAAAGTGGATATCCCGCCTTACCACCGTATCTATAATTTCGAAGCGGAGGAGGAGAAGGATGCTACCGGTACCTACACGGGTAACAATGTGCTGCATTGGACGATTAAGAACCCTCGGCTGGTGGACCTGGTTGATGGGGATTATTTCGAGATCCAGCGCGCGTTGAAGGAGGATTTCTCGGACGCCCAACAGTTAGGTATCCAGCGGATGATGCGCGATTCTATCGGTTATTATACCTTCCAGGACAACAGCCGTGAGATATGGACCGGCAATGCGGCGGTTCGGACCGATACGGTGGATGCACGATGGAAAACAACCCTAAAACATTACCATATCTATGATGATAACGGCACGTTGCTCCTTGATGTGTCGGCTACGCTCACGTGCAACAAAGGCCATATGGCAGCTGTGCCTGTTTATTACCGTATCCGCCGTGCGACCTCTTCTGTATGGGGATGGGTGGACGGATTCTCGCGACAGGTGACGCTCTACAAGCATAACTTCCTGGCGCCGCTGGCGAATCAGCAAGAGAACTATATCAAGGATGCGGAGTGGGAGAAGAACCATAAGGTGCATTTTCAATTCAAGATTGACAACTCCGAGATTCAAGTGCACCCGCTGAGTAAGGAAGACTGCTCGATGAATTATACTATCAACAGCGCTTATACGGAAGGAACCACCTCCTTTACTATCGCCTATGAGAAATATGCCTATTATACGGTCAATCCCAAAGACTATTTGACGTTCCGCGTGCTGAATGCGGAGAAGAGTGTCATCCGAGACTGGCAACGTATGGACGCCGGTACGTATGACATCCCGATAGGAGGTATGGTACAGGTGAATGTGGATAAAGGTGTACGCAGTTCGTATAAGTCATATGAGTTCACGGTATGGGGAAATAGTACCATCAAGTGTAAGTCCACATGCGTGATGGCGGAAGATTTTATCGACATCGGGTTTGATGGTCCTTCCTCGCCTGACTTTAGTGTATACGAGCCGGTTATCAAAGACAGTTTGTTCAAAAAGTTGCAAACCGAATATGCGAAAGGCTACGGTCGTTGTATGTGGGATCGAACCGCACGTCTCATCCTCCGGCGAACGATCCAAGAGACCGGAGAGTTTTCGGAGTTTATCATTCCGCAAGATAGTATCAAGCGTCAGGATGACGGTTCATGGATAGCGACCTATTCTGATGTGGCGGACAAAGCCTGCACGCATTATTCGTATTCCGTGCGTATTGACCAGTCCAAGTCCGACCTGCATGTACAAGACTCCACACAGTTGCAGCCAAAGGCCATAAGTGGTCCGAGTCTCTATTTCGACGAAGCGGCTACCATCACCTCCTTTACGGCGAGTGAGGGAGATGCTGTGGGACATCATAAACGCGGAGTCAAGCTGGAGTGGATGGCGTCCTCTACGGCGGTAGATCAATATGTGCTGCGCCGTGTAGCGAAGAATAGTGATGCAGCGCCGGACACGATTTACATCGGTTTGGACAATAATTTCTTTGACGAGACAGCTGTGCCGAACCAACGATATACTTATTCGATCACGGCGGTATATGACTGCAACGGCAAGTCTTCACACAACAGTGCCGAGGCGGTAGGTTGGCGTAGTCCGTACGGTGAGATTAGCGGTAGTGTCCTGATGCCGGATAACAGTGGTTTGGCAGGCGTTACCGTAACAATTACGGGTGATGGGTTACCGGTTACGGGTTTACAGTGCGTCACCGATCCTACCGGCACCTTTAAATTCGACAGCTTGACATACAATATAGCCACAGGCTCTAATTATTCGATTATCCCGACGCATTCGTATGCGGTGTTCAGTTTCAATAATACCACAGCTCCAACGGCTTCTATCGGCCTATCGACGGATAATGCGGTGGTGGAAGGCCTCAATTTTGCGAACACTTCTACTGTGCGTCTGACGGGACGGGCATTGTATAAGTACTCGACCATTCCGGTAGCCGGAGCTATGTTCACGCTCAACGGCGACACCGTTCGTCGCAACGGAGCACCGGTGAAGACCGGCACGGATGGTAATTTCGAATTGACGCTGTCCAAACGTCAACCGTATGTCTTGCGTATCGTCAAACACGGTCATACCTTCGAGGGCGACGGTATCTTGCGTTTAGAGCAGGGTAAGGACACCTTCACGCTGGATGCTCCGGAAGACGGTGTGCGGTTCTACGATATGACCACAGTGCGCCTTGTCGGTCGCGTAGCCGGTGGTATCGACCAGCGCGACCTGCCCGAAGCCTTCGGTTTGGGAACGAACAACTTAGGTGATGACCTGCAACTGGTGCTCCAGCTGGAGGGTGATAACATCGCGCAGATAGTGCATGACCCCAATGACCAAACGCGCGACACCGTACAACAACGCGTTCAGTATGCATCCGTCAAAGGGGACAAATCTGCGGTTGTCACCAATACGCTCTTTGAGAAGAAGCGTATCACGATTCAGCCGGATCCGAAGACGGGAGAGTATGCCGTGGATTTATTCCCTGTCAAGTACAAAGTGGTACAGGCTACCGCCAAAGGTTACGCTACGCTTTTTGCCGCAGAGCAGGGCAGTGAGGTCATCGACCTGACGAATGCGCCGCTGGATGTGACGAAGAACTATTATAATCAGGATAGCGCGATATACAATGCCGTGTATGACCGCATCTACCGTTCGCCTGTCAAAGTGCATCTCAAGCAACTCCTATATGGTATGGAGCAAGACGGATACGGCGAACCCTCTATCTCGGTCAGCGGATTCGACCTGTCCCGGAAAGAGAAAGTACAACTGTACACCAAAAACAGTGACGGCACCGTCACTTATACCTTGGGCCACCCTCTCTTCCAGTACAACCGCCGCTATCAGTTTGAAGCGGAGGCATTCGAAGATTATTATTACAACAATGACGAGACAGCCAAACTGGACCGTGTTCCGCAACGAGGAGGCAAGGTGATCGTCCATAACGGTATGCATAGCGCTACGGAGCAACTGCCGTACGAGCTCGACCGCTTGGGTAAAAACAGCAATGTATGGCTGTTAGTAGATCATATCCAGACCCAGACCTACGGTGAAGATGCACTCAGTACGGTCAGCATCGCCCTGGAGCAAGAAGGCAACACGGTGGAGACAGACGCCTTCCAAGCCTTTGTGATAGGAGATGTCATTCAGGCGAACGAACTGACCACTGCCGATGCGGATATTACGCTGCTCGACATCATCCGTGACCCGGGAGGAAACGGTAGCTCCGCATGGGTGGAGAACGGTACCACGTATAACTACGGCTATACCGAGAGTTATGACTGGAAAGCCGGTATCAACCTTACTCCGAAATACGGACTGAACATATCGAATGATATCGGTATTGTCACAGCGCCGTCCGGTGCCGGTTCGTATATCGGTAGCAATTATACGTCCAGCAAGCAGTTGTCCTTCACTATTCCTATCACGCACGAATGGGCATGGGGCTATAAATATTCTTATACCTTCACCACCACCGATAAAATCTCCACATCGTCCAGCCATGCCAAAGCCGGCGTAGGTTCGAATGCGGATGTGTTCGTCGGCGTGATGAACAGTCAATTGACCGGTAAAGCGAAGTCTATCGCCGTCATCAATGATACCATCTTCCAGGCGCGTCAGCCGGCTATTCAGGCAGGCACGATGCATGTGCTCGCCAGCGGTGCCGACGCAGACAACAAGCCGTATTACCTCGTGACGGGTGAAAAGGTCGTCATGGGTTCCGGTATCACGAATAGCTTCGCCTATTCGCAGTATTATATTATGGAGAGCGTGCTCCCGCAGTTGGCGATGCAGCGTCAGAACCTGCTAACAATCTTCCCGGACTCGGCTTCCGCGCAAGCGGCTGCGAATGCATCGGATGACGTCGTATATTGGTATATCGATTCGTTGACGAGCGTCAGTCTGCATGACCCGCTGGCGAAAGACTCGTATCGGATGATATTGCCGACTAATAGCACGAAGGCCTATCCGAACCGCGTGGCTGCAATCGATAATATCATCCAGAAATGGTGTACTATCCTTATCTATAACGAGGTGGAGAAAGTAGCGGCGCGTCAGTTCGGTCAACATGTAGGTACCTATTCCGTCAATGCCGGAACAACCCTCTCGCACTCCGACAGTTATTCGGCTACTGCCAACTACAACGAACTGCCGCAAGGAATGGGATTAATCGGTAAGAACGCCGCTTCGGCTGCTACCTCCAATGCCCAAAATCTTCTCAAGGATGCTATCAAAAACTTCAGCGCCTTCTGGGGTAGTGATAGTAAGAAACGCTTCGGAACCACCATCACAGATGCTATCTCGGCCATGTTCAAGGACGAGAAGAACCCGAACGGAAGCGGCCAAAAGACACAGTCGCAGTTAGGTACGGTGACGAACACGTCCAAATGGACGATGAGTTTCGATCCCGTGCTGGATTTCAATTCCGATGCGCGTACGTCGAATGAAAAGACCGTCAAGAAATCCTGCGGTTTCACCATCGTGCCGGATGCGCAGGGCGATATCACCGTTTCGGTCTATCGGGCAGAGGTGGATAGCCTGTGGAAGGCCACGACCGGTACTATCGTCAGCAAAGTGGGCGAGTCCAACAACGACGATATACTTTACGGTTCGTACGTCTTCTTCACGCAAGCGGGCGCTACCTATTGCGTACACGAAAAAGAGGAGAAGACGCAGTTCTACAACAAAGGTACGGTCATCAACAACGGGACGATGGCTTTGGCTCTGCCTGAACTGAGCATCGACCGCCATGAGGTAAGCAATGTGCCGGCGGATCAGCGCGCCGTCTTCCATATCGAACTCAAGAACGAAGGACAAGTGCAATACGGTCTGGCGAACACCGGAACGACCTTCTCGCTCTCCCTCACGGGTGACAGCAACCCTCACGGCGCGAAGGTCTATATCAACGGTGCACCGCTCGTGCAAGGACTCGACTATTTCCTCACGCCGGGACAATCCATCACGCAAGTGCTGGAGGTGGAACGAGGCGAAGTGGATGACTACGACAACCTGACCCTCTATTTCAGACTTGCCGACTGCCCGAAGACCTATGCGATGCTGCAGTTCTCGGCGCACTTCATGCCCGAATCCAGTCCGGTCAGCATCGAGATGCCGCGTCAGAACTGGGTGATGAATACCCTCTCGCCGCACGATTCTATCGGATACTACCTGCCGGTGGACATCGGCGGATTCAATATCCATCATAAGAACTTCGACCATATCGAGTTCCAATATAAACTCTCCACGGAGAGCGAGGAGAAATGGGTGAACCAATGTTCGTTCTACGCCAGCGACAGCCTCTATGCACTCGCTACAGGCAATAAAGCGATGATTGAGAACGGACGTATTCCGCAGGTCCGTTTCTACGGTGAGCGGGACCCGATGGAGCAGCAATATGAACTGCGCGCCGTCTGCTTCTGCCGCTACGGTTCGGGATTTGTAACGAAGGCTTCGCCTGTTATCCGTGGAACGAAAGACACCCGTCCTCCGCGTGTGTTCGGCGATCCCGAACCGGCGAATGCCATCCTCGGTATAGGCGACCATCTGTTGCTGCGGTTCAATGAACCGATAGCCGGTAATTACCTCGATGAGGATAATAACTTCCAACTCCTCGGCATCACCAACCATACCGGTATCTCCGCCTCGACGGCAATCCTGTTCAGAGGAACGGCTGATTCGTATGCCGCCTCCTCCGTGGAGCGTAGTCTGACCGACAAATCCTTCACGGTGGAGATGATGGTGAAGCCGACGTCTCCGTACAATGATGAAGTATTCTTCACCCACGGTGACAAAGGCAAAGGATTGATCTTCGGAAAGACCGCTGATAACCGCCTCTATGCGCAGATAGGGGACCTCACGACGTACTACTCTAAAAAGTTGGCAGACCCGATGTTGGCCTTCACGCGTGTGGCTGTCACCTATTCCAAAGAGAAAGGTTTCTGCTTCTATGTAGGTACGGTAGATATGACCGAACCGTCAGCACTGCCTTCGAAAAACATCGAATACTCCCTCTCTGCACCGCTCATCTTCGGTCAGGGCTATGCGGGTCAGATGCTGGAGGCACGCGTATGGACCAAGGCATTGACGTTCGAAGAGATAGCCGCCACTTATGACCATTACCTGACGGGATACGAACAAGAGTTATTGGCTTACTATCGCATGAGCGAAGGTAAGGGTGAATTGGTGAAAGACCATGCACACGGTGCTACGCTCTCGTTGCACGGTTGCACATGGAATAAACTGCAAGGCTTCTCGGTTCAACTGGCTAAAGAGCAGCGTGTCAAGTTGATAGGCGACCTCTTCGGACGCTCCAAAGCGTATGATGCTACCCTTATGTTCTGGTTCCGCACCACGGACAATGCTGCCGAGCGTGCGAACCTCTTCAGTGCCGGACGTACGGACGATAAACACGGCGCGCTCATCGCGCTGGAGAACGGTAACATTGTACTGTGCTCCGACTCGCTCACCTGGATCGGTTCTGTCAACTATGCCGACGGCGAATGGCATCATGTCGTGCTGTCTATCAACCGCACGTATAACAACGCCGCCCTGTTTGTGGACGGCAGTCTGATTCAGACTTTCCCCGCAACCGTTGCAGCCGGTGCGCAAGGCGATATGTACTTGGGAGGTAACTTCGCCGGTAACATCGATGAGTTCGCTGTGTTCGAACAAGCACTGCCGAAATCGCTTGTGGAGGCGTATGACAACATCGCTCTCGTGGGAGACGAGATGGGTCTGATCGCTTACCTGCCGTTCGAAGAGCAGTTCCTCAACCCCAACGGCAAACTCGAACAACGCTTCTCTATCAACGACCGTCGTCAGTTCAAAGATCCGGCTACCGGCAAGGTGATAGACAAAATACTGCCACTCGTAGATGGCGACATCACGGCACTGGCAGATAAGACGCAGAACGCACCTGTCACCAGTCACGGGGCATTGACCAAACTGAACTTCGACTGGTCGTTCAACGGCGATGAACTGATGATTAACCTCAATATGCTTGACCGCGAGATTAACAAGCAGTCTATCTATGTCACTGTGCGCGATGTGGAGGACCTCAACGGCAACCCGATGCGTTCGCCTATCACTTGGACCGCTTTTGTGGATCATAACAGTCTCAAATGGGCAGACAAACAACTGACTATATGGGGTCGATACGGCATGGAAGATTCGAATAACTACACCGTCACACAGATCATCAACAAGAGCGGTAAGCGCCATACGTATAAGATTGAGTCGTTGCCCGACTGGCTTACTGTGGATCAAACTTACGGTACGATAGAGCCATTAGGCGAGTTGTCTATCAAACTGGTATATAAGCAGCCTATGCCGGTAGGTACGTATGGCGACCTTATCTACGTCGTGGACGAAGATGGTTTGGCGGAACCGCTGCAAATCGAATACAAGGTAGAAGCCTTCCCGCCATACATCGATGTGGACGAATCCAAATACCCGCTGAACATGTCCATTTGCGGTCAGGTGAAGATAAACAATATCTACGACTCCGACGAGAACGATATCATCTATGCGATTTATCGCAACGAGTGTATCGGCAAAGCCAACGTGGACTACGATAACACCGCTAATACCTCCAATGTCTATCTCACGATCTTCGGTAACGAAGCGATGACGGGTAAGACAGTGAATTTCATCCTATGGCAGGCATCCACCGGGCGTACATATAACCTGATTGTCGATCGGGATGTACAGTTCCGTGCAGGTGATGTCCATGGTTGCGGAAACGAAGCACAGGTACTCTTCACCACCGGTGGTAGTGAGACACAGAATATCGACATCTATTCCGGTTGGAACTGGATATCGTTCAATCTGAACCTCAATGAAACCACAGGTATAATTCGTAATATGCTGACGGCGAACGAACCGTGGAAAGAAGGCGACCTCATCAAGAACCCCTCCACCCAGCAGTTCGTCACTTATTCGGAGGCCATGGATGCCTTCCTCGGTACTATCAAGACCTTGAACTACCGCGATATGTATATGATGTATGCCGCCGGAGGCAATACGATGCATATCAGTGGTGATCCGCTGCCGGAAGACAAGATGGAGATCACGGTTAAGGGTGGTGGCGAATGGAGTCCGATGCCGTGCTTGTTACAACAAGCAACGACCATCACCGAAGCCTTCGCCGGCTATTATGACAATGCCACTCCGGGTGATATGGTGAAGGCACATAATCGCTTCGCCGTCTTCTCGCCCGACCGCAAATGGGTAGGTGACCTCACTGCTTTCCGTCCGGGCGAAGGATACTTCTTCAAGCGCCTTGCTGAATCAGATGTAACGATCAAGTTCTACAACAAGGCCGCTAACGCGCCGCAACGCGCTCCGAAGTTCAACGGCAAAGCCGCTACGAACATGACGATGATCTGTAAGGTTGAAGGAGGGAATGAATTAATGAATGAGGGAGTTAAGGCGTTCAGCGGTGATGAACTCGTAGGTATCGCAACGCCGATTGAACTGAACAACGAAACGCTCTACTTCTTAACGGTTTCGTCTGACTTTGCTGACGAACTTCGCTTCGAAACAGAAGATGGGACCCCGCTTCGTGCCGAGCAGCCTATACGATACACCTCTGATGCCCATCACGGTTCGTTAAAGGCTCCTATTATCCTGAAACCCGGCGAGACCAGCCGTCCGTATAAGATCATCGAAGATCAACATGTAGTAATCATTCGTAATAATGAGAAATATGATATTACAGGTAAGAAACTTTAAACATATCTTCCTCCTACTGCTCCTTTGTGGGGCAGTAGGAACGGCCTTCGCGATTGATCCGCCGTACGGCGATAATCTGGAGTACGCGATGGATGGTACGACGCTTGTCCTTACTTCGCCCGATCCTACACAACCGGCTACGATTTATTCGCAGGCGTTTAAGGACTGTACGAATATCACGGATATCGTCTTCCCCGATAATCTGACGGAGATTAGTTCCTATGCTTTTGAAGGATGCACGTCACTCGATAATGTGGTTATCCCGCCTTCGGTAACCAATATCGGTGCGTATGCATTCTACGGTTGTACCGCCCTTCATAACGTACTCTGTCGTCCCTTTACAGTGCCTACATTGGGCACAGATGCGTTTACGGGTTGCAATGCAAGTTTGCAGATTTGCGTACCCGCGCTCAGTGCGTACAACTATTCAGATTGGAACACCAGTTATGGAGAAAAACTAAATCTCTGTTTTCTCGACGAACGTGACGATGAGGAGACTACCGCCGGTCAGATATCGACCTTTCGAACGCAATCTACACCCGCTGTCTTTCTCTTCCGTACGCTGCGTAAGGCAGGTTGTTTTAATACCCTCACGCTTCCGTTCAATGTGCCGAATATCGCCACTTCCCCGCTCGCAGGAGCAGAGGTGTATGAGTTCGTTGGCGCAACCGTTGTGGATAATGCCCTCCAACTCGACATCACGCTGCTCGCAGGTTCGTCTCTTACTGCTGGCACACCGTATCTTATCCAATGGCCGAACACAGGCGAGGTGCTCAATGCAATGCTTTTTATGGGCATCTCATGGGACGTTGACCAAATGGCTGATGATGCCGGTGCAGGACAAGTGACGTACCATGGTTTTTACGGTAGGACGCACATTGACGATGCTACCAACGGCACGCAGCACCTCAACCTCTTCCTTGGCGGAAACAACACCCTCTATTGGCCTACCGACGGAGATATCGCATCCGCTAAAATGCTTGGTTTCCGCGCATGGTTTCAGGTAAGTACAGTGGCTTCATTCGCTCCCGTTCATCGAAACATGCCCGCCTCCTTCCGCATCGTTTCTACCCCTACGGACATGGATCAAATTACTAATGACCAGTTACCAAAGACCAATAAGATTATCGAAGATGGCCATTTAATCATTATTAGAAACGGAGAGAAATACTCCATAAACGGACAGAAACTATGATGCAGAGGGGGAGGGGATACTCAAACGAATGCTTGGTAAATTAACATCTGTTTAATCTGATAAATCTGTGAAGAAATGAAAAAATATCTGTATTATGTAATCTGTATTTTGTCAGTGCTAACGGTCTTTTTCGCAGGGTGCAAGGATAAGAACGCTCCCGAATCGTTCAAACCTGCTTTTGTAGTAGCTAAGTAGCAACGACAATCGATCGACCTACGTCGACCTCATTTTTCGAGGTCGGCGTTTTTTTAGTGACATGTGCATAAAAACAAGCACTATTCTATCAAAAAATACACATTTTCTTGCATATGTGGAAAAATTGTTGTAACTTTGCAGCGCAAAGTTGTAAAGGTAGAAAATAATACACAAGCGATATGAAAGGAATTATTCTTGCGGGAGGAAGTGCAACGAGGTTGTACCCTTTAAGTAAAGCGATCAGCAAGCAGATCATGCCGGTGTATGACAAGCCGATGATCTATTATCCGCTGAGTACGCTGATGTTAGCGGGTATCCGTGAAGTGCTGGTGATCAGTACGCCGCGTGACCTGCCGATGTTCGAGGAGCTGCTCGGCGACGGAAGTCGTATCGGAATGAAATTGAGTTATAAAGTGCAGTTGGTTCCGAACGGTCTGGCGCAGGCATTTGTGCTGGGTCGCGAGTTCCTGAACGGCGAACCGGGCTGTCTGATTCTGGGCGATAACATGTTCTACGGTCAGCATTTCGGTCACATGCTCAAGGATGCGGTAGCTACGGCGCAGCAAGGCGGTGCCGTCATTTTCGGATACGAGGTAGCCGATCCGCGCGCCTACGGCGTGGTGGAGTTCGACAAGGACGGCAAGGTGCTGTCGCTCGAAGAGAAGCCGGCGAACCCGAAGAGCAACTATGCCGTTCCGGGATTGTATTTCTACGACGAGACGGTATGCGACCGCGCAGCCAACCTGCAACCGAGTGCGCGCGGCGAGTATGAGATTACCGACCTCAACAAGCTCTACCTCCAGGACGGTACGCTGAAGGTCAAACTCTTCAGCCGCGGCTTCGCATGGCTCGACACGGGCAACTGCGACAGTCTGCTCGAGGCCGGTAACTTCATCGCTACCATCCAGAACCGTCAGGGTTTCTACGTAAGCTGTATCGAAGAGATAGCTTGGCGTAACGGATGGATCAGCACCGAGCAGTTAGCCGCTCTGGGCAAAGAGATGAAAACCGCTTACGGCCGTTATTTGGAGCGCGTAGCCGAAAAAGGATTCTAACCCCACACGATCATGAAACGCACCTTCGTATTTATTTTTTCTTGTTTGTTGGCGCTATGCATGTCGGCCAACGAGCATTATGTTGTTCAGCACTACTCCATTCTGGACGGTATGAGCCAGAACACCGTCATGGCTATCCTGCAGGACAAGCAGGGCTTTATGTGGTTCGGTACCTGGGACGGATTGAACCGCTTTGACGGTTATACGTTCGAAGTCTTCAAGGCGATGAGCCACGGCGAGGCGGCACATGTGAACAACCGCGTCGACTGGATATACGAAGACGAGCAGGAGCAGATCTGGTGGAGCACGTATGACGGTCATTACTACTGTCTGGACGCCACGCGCAAGGTGACGACCGAGCACCCGTACGACAGCATTCCGGAGGGCATGATCGCCAAGATGAACGAAAGCGAGAAGAATACCAAGGTCGATTCCCGCGGTATCATCTGGCAGGCCGATAACATCACCGGTATCCAGCGCTACCGTTACGGCCAATGGAAACGGTTCACTCCTCCTCTGGACAGCCGTTATGCAGGTCGTCTGCGCGAACACTTCTTACTGCTGGAGGATAACTTAGGCCGCACCTGGGTCAACCCGACCGGCGGCGGATGGAGTTACTACGACTACGACAAAGATGAGTTGGTCTATCCGATCGAGGGACTGACGAACATGATCCATACGGCGTATATCGACCATGACGGGCAGATGTGGATCGCCACCTACGACGGCGGTGTGGACTGCGTGAACATGGATCCGACGCCTTATCAGTTGCATGACATGCGCCGCTCCGACAAAGACAACGGGGAGGTACGCGCTTTCGCGCTGACGAAGAAAGGCGAAGTGCTGACGCTCGTGAAGTCAGCGACCAATGTGTACTGCGCGCTGGAGTCCCGACACGGTCTGCTGTACGGCACGAAGGGACAGGGATTAAAGTGGAAAGAGGAGAGTGGAAAGTGGAGAGTTGTTCCTACCAGCCACCCGGATATCTACGATATCGAAGAAGGTGAGGACGGTACGCTCTATGTAGCCACCTACGGCGACGGCGTGAACATCATCCGCTGGAACGGAAGCGGCTGGAGCAAACCCGAAGTGATCGGTCAGGGCATGAAAGTGCGTGACATCGAGATCGTGGGAGACGACCTATGGTGCGGTACGACCACCGGTATCCTGCGCATCCACCTCGGCACGAAAGAGAGCACCGTCATCCCCAGTTATGACATCCGCGCGATCTATTACGACAAAGACCGTCTGTGGTTCGGTTCGTTCGGCGGCGGACTGATGACGCTTCTATTGACAGACCCCAAGATGGAGATCATCCGCGTAGAGACCTTCCATGATATCATCCTGAGCATGACCGGCGACGGACGTAACCTGTGGTTCTGCTCGGAGAGCGACATCGCCCAACTGGATCTGGAGACCGGCAACCTCTATTACTACGATGCCTTGGACGGCGAGAAGAACACCTATTTCACCGAAGCCGAGGCGTTGCGTACACCGGAAGGCAAGATCCTCTTCGGCTACACGAACGGTTACTGTTCCTTCGATCCAGCCCGTATCAGCCGCTCTAACTCCGTTCCTCCGCTGCGCATCACCCGCGTGGTGTCGCAGGATACCGAGTTGACCGGCGACAGCATCACGATCGCCGACGGCAGTAACGTCACCATCGAGTACGCCGCCATGGAGTACGTAGGCACCAACAAAATCTACTACTCCTACAAGATGGACGGCGTCGATAAGAACTGGAACCCGCCCACCGACCTGCGCCGCGTGACCTATACCAACCTCCGGCACGGCAGTTATGTCTTCCATGTACGCTCTACCAACCGCGAAGGCGGCGATGTGGACAACGAGAAGATGCTCTATATATACGTCAAGTCCCCGCTCTGGCTGTCCTGGTGGGCGATATTGCTCTATATCCTCGGCGTGGCGCTGCTCATCGCGATCATCGCCTATTTCTTAGGCATGTACAACTCGCTGCGCCAGAAAGTCAAAGTGGAGCAACAAGTGACGGATATCAAGTTACGGTTCTTCACCAATATCAGCCACGAGCTCCGTACGCCGCTCACGCTCATCGCGGCGCCGGTGGATAACATCCTCCAGCACGAGCGTATCAGTCAGAACGTCCGCAGCCAACTCGAGATCGTACAGAGTAACAGCCAGCGTATGCTCCGCATGGTCAACCAGCTGCTTGAGTTCCGGAAGGTGCAGAACCAGAAGATGAAACTCAAGGTACAGCAGACCCTGCTGAGTGAGTTGGTGGAAGAGACCTGCGCTAATTTCCGCAAAGAGGCGGACGACAAACATATCCGTTTTGAGATAGAGAACCGCGCGGAAGACTCGACGGTATGGATCGATCGTGCCCGCATGGACACCATCCTATGGAACCTGCTGAGTAATGCGTTTAAGTTCACGCCGGCCGGCAAAGCGATCCGCGTCATCGTGGACACCAAACCCGGTTTTGTGACGCTCACCGTGCAAGACGAAGGTATCGGTATCCCGCCCGAGAAACAGAACGTGCTCTTCGAGCGCTTCTCCAGCAATAACGAGCTGAACAATAACAACACCGGCGGTACCGGTATCGGTATGAACCTCACCAAAGAGTTAGTCGATCTGCATCACGGACATATCGAGGTGGAGAGTGCCGTCGGCGTCGGAACGACCATCACCGTGCTGCTCCATACCGGCAAGGAGCATTTCGATGCCGACGTGGACTTCATCGACATGCCATCGTCTGCGATGCCGGTCGTAACACCGACGTTTGAGGATAAGATCGAGCAGTTACAGATAGAACAGCAAGAGTCCCAGCATACCGTCCTGGTAGTGGATGACAGCAAAGACATGCGTACGTTCCTGGCGAATATCTTCAGCCGCGAGTACCACGTAGAGACGGCGGCAGACGGCGAAGAGGCGGAGCGTATCATCCGCACCAAACCGATCGATCTCGTTATCACCGACCTGATGATGCCCAAGGTGGACGGACTCGAGCTCACGCAGTTCATCAAGAAGAACAAAGACTTGGATTATATCCCCGTCATCCTGCTGACCGCCAAGACGGCTATCGAGAGTAAGCTCGAGGCACTGGAATACGGCGCCGATGACTATGTCACCAAGCCTTTCGAGCCCGAGTACCTGCGTGCCCGCGTGCACAACATCCTCACCCAGCGCGAACAACTCGAGCAGAGTTACCGCCAACGCCTCATGCGCCTCGAACCGCAGAAGAGCGACGAACCTATCCCGGGCGATGCTTTCCTCGCCAAGCTGCTCGACGTGATGGACAAACAGTTGGATAACAACACGCTCACGGTGGATGACCTGGTGGATGAGATGGGTATGGGTCGTACGGTCTTCTTCAATAAACTGAAGAGCATGACCGGCCTCAGCCCCGTGGAGTTCATCCGCGAGATGCGTATCAAACGTGCGGCACAACTGCTCGAAGAGCGACAGTATAACATCACCGAAGTGACCTACATGGTCGGCATGAACGACAGCCGTTACTTCGCTAAATGCTTCAAGAACACCTACGGCATCACCCCGAGTGAGTACCGCAAGGCTGCCTTGGAAAAGAGTGAGCGGTAGAGGTTATGGGTTACAGGTTATGGGTTATAGGATTAGTGGCTCTGCTGCTTTGTGCTTGCGGCCAGCAGGCACCTCAGCGTCCGAGCCAACGCAAAGGGCAAGCGCCCGCGGTGGACAGTGCGCAGTTAGCACTCATGGAGATGAACATGCGGCTCGCGGAGGCAGCTGACCAGCAAGTGCTGCAAGCCGTACAGGCACAGCAAGAACCCTACGCCCTCTACGAAGCACAGGTATGGATGACCATCCTCGAGCCGGGCGACACCCAACGCCCCCAACCCAAGAACGGCGAGAGCTGTACGGTACATATGAAGGTCTTTAACCTGGACGGCAAACTGCTCGTGGACAGCGAAGGATCCTACCGCCTCGGCAAAGGTGAACTGCCCAAAGGCATCGATGACAACCTGCCGGAACTGTACCCAGGCACCAAAGTAAGGATGTACCTCCCCTGGTACACCGCCTTCGGACAACAAGGCACGGAGCATATCCCGCCTTACGAAAACGTAATGATTGAATTAGACTTAAGATAAATGAAGAAGATTTGCTTGTTTTGGCTTTTCGGCGCAGCCTTGATAGCCGCCGGATGCTCATCTAACACCTACTCCAAACTGAGAGATCAGGAAGACAAACTGATAGAGAACTATATCAGTCGGAACAACTTGGTGATTCTCAAAGAAGAACCGAGTATCGATCATGTGTGGGGCGAGAAAGAGTACTACCAAGTAGAAGGGTACGACAACCTCTATTTCCACCTCATTGAGCGCGGGGACTCGATACGTGTCGACTCCATCAGTCCGACCGAGAACGACACCGTCGATTTAGAGATCATCCTCAATGACCTCATCGTCATGCGCTATAAGAAATTCTCGCTCACCGAGAACGCCGATACGCTCAGTTACTGGACAACCCTCGATCAGGCTTTCCCGACCGAGTTCCATTACGGAAACACGAGCGACTGCGACTGCGTAGCATGGCACGTGGCGGTCAAGTTGATGAAGTACCCGGAATCGCAATGTCAAGTCATTGTACCCAGTAAGTTGGGCTTCTCCGATGACCAGACGACGGTCACCCCGTACGTGTATATCCTGAAAATCAAAGTAAAACAATAATATGAGTTTAGTCAAATCTATTTCCGGTATCCGCGGCACGATAGGCGGTCGCGTAGGAGAGGGTCTGAACCCCGTGGATATCGTTCGATTCACAGCGGCTTACGCTACCCAACGTCGCGCGGCGATGCCGAACAACAACACGATCGTCGTGGGTCGTGACGCGCGTCTGAGCGGACATATGGTGGAGAGCATCGTGTGCGGTACGCTCATGGGTATGGGTTACGATGTGGTGAACATCGGTCTCGCTACCACCCCGACTACCGAGCTAGCCGTCACCGGCGAACAGGCTGCCGGAGGTATCATCCTCACCGCCAGCCATAACCCCAAACAATGGAACGCCCTCAAGCTGCTCAACGAGCACGGCGAGTTCCTCAATGATGCCGAAGGCAAGGGTGTGTTGGCGATCGCCGAAGCAGAAGACTTCTGTTTTGCCGAAGTGGACGCACTCGGACATATGACCCACAAGGATTACCTGCCCTACCACGTACAACAGGTACTGAATCTGCCATTGGTGGATGTAGAGGCAATCAAGAAACGGAACTTCACCGTCGCTATCGACTGCGTCAACTCCGTAGGCGGACTCGCTATCCCGGCGATCCTCAGGGCAGTAGGCGTGAACAACATCATCGAACTGAACTGCACTCCCGACGGTCATTTCCCCCATAACCCCGAACCGCTGCCGCAACACCTGACCGAGATAAGCGACCTGCTGAAGTCCGGCAAAGCCGATGTGGGATTTGTGGTGGATCCCGACGTCGATCGACTCGCTATCATCTGCGAGAACGGCGATATGTTCGGCGAGGAATACACCCTTGTCAGCGTAGCCGACTATATCCTGCGTCATACGCCGGGTAATACGGTGAGCAACATGTCCTCCACACGTGCGCTGAGCGATGTAACCGCCATGCATGGCGGTTCATACAGCGCCAGCGCGGTAGGCGAAGTGAACGTCGTAGCAGAGATGAAACGCACGCATGCCGTCATCGGCGGCGAAGGCAACGGCGGTGTCATCTATCCGGCCTGTCACTACGGCCGTGACGCCCTCGTAGGCATCGCGCTCTTCCTCAGTCATCTGGCGCATCTGGATATGAAAGTGAGCGAACTGAGACGTACCCTGCCCGACTACTGCATCTCCAAGAACCGCATCGACCTCACCCCGGATACCGATGTGGATGCCATCCTCGCGCGCGTCAAAGAGCTCTATAAGAACGAACGCGTGAACGATAAAGACGGCGTGAAGATCGACTTCGCTGACGGATGGGTACATCTGCGGAAATCCAATACAGAACCCATCATTCGCGTTTACTCGGAAGCCGCCACGATGGACGAGGCCAATGCCCTCGCACAGAAAGTGATAAAGGTAGTGAAGAGTTAAGAGGTAAGGGCTAAGAGCTAATGCCGAAATATTTTATCATAGCAGGCGAAGCATCGGGAGATCTGCATGCCGCCCACCTGATCGAGCAGATCAAGCGGCAAGATCCCGAAGCGCAGATCAGCGGCCTCGGCGGCGACAAGATGACCGCCGCAGGTTGCCGTCTGTACCGGCATATACGACATATGGCGTTCATGGGCTTCGTGGCTGTCCTACGTCATTGGCGGGATGTACAGGAGAATTTCAAAATCACCCGTCAGGCGCTGCTGGACGAACAACCGGACGCCCTCATCCTTATCGACTATCCTTCCTTCAACCTGCAGATAGCATCCTTCTGCAAACGCCATCTGCCGAACACGAAGATCTACTATTACATCCCGCCCAAAGTGTGGGCATGGAAGCGCCGGCGGATCCATAAGATCGCCCGCCTATGCGATGAGGTGCTCGGTATCTTCCCCTTTGAACCCGCTTTCTATGCCCAATACGGCTATACCTGCCGCTATGTGGGTAACCCCACGGCAGAGGAATTATCTAAGGTTCCTAGGACGCCTAGGATGCCTAGGATCCTAGCTATCCTCCCCGGAAGCCGTCCCAGCGAGATCAGCCATTGCTTGCCGAAGATGTTAGAAGCCGCGCGGCGTTTCCCCGATTATGCCATCACGGTATGTGCCGCACCGGGGATAGCGGATGATTTCTACACTCCTTATTTAGACGCGCGCGACACGCTCACGCGCGACACGTACGCGACCGTTCAGTCCGCTTCCGCCGCCATCGTCAACTCCGGCACCGCCACCTTGGAGACCGCATTATTAGGTTGCCCGCAAGTAGCGGTTTACCACTTGGCTTGCGCATGGCTCTTAGGTAAGTTGCGCTGGGCACAATCGCTCGTTTTCTCCATTCAATACTTCACGCTCGTCAACATCATCGAAGGCAAGGAGGTGATCAAAGAGTGCGTAGCCAATGACTTCACGGTGGATAAGATAACCGCCGAACTGCAGCGCCTCTTGACCGACGAAGCACACAAAAAAGAGATGCTCGCATCGTACGAACATCTCCAATCTCTATTAGGCGCATCCGCGGCTTCTGAGACCGCCGCACGTATCATTACAACGAGACCATAAGGGCTGCCAAGATATACGGCATCGCTCCGGCTAAGACGCCTTTCGACAGGCGCCATGTGTCCGTCGTGTAAAAGACAAAGATCAGCGCCAAGTCCGGGAACACACTCACCAACAGCAGTTTACTCAACACCCCTCCGGCGTGGAACTGCAGGGTCTGCAGCGGATACCAGAGGTTCATCACTTCGATATACGTCAGCCCGAAAGCTGCGGGCAGCAGCAGCCCCACGAGAATGCCTATCCAGTAACGGTCAAAGCGATCCATAGTCCGTCCAATCGATGGTGAGCGGCGTGATGGATAGCAACTGATGCTCCATCGCCCATATATCCGTGTCGGTAGCCGAGGGCTCATCATTCACGAATTGTCCGCCTAACTTCCATGCCTTGAGTACGCCTTCCGGGCGCTCCTCTATCTCTGTTAACTCATTCGTCCAATGTCCTACGCATTCGCGCGTCCAACGGATACCTTCTATCTCCCCTACCGGCGCGTTGATGTTAAAACACGTCCGCGGGGCGATACCCTCTTCATACAGATGTCGGGTCACCTCCACCAAGAACGGCTGCAACCAATGCAGATCGACATCCGGTTCGTGGCTGTTGATTGACCATCCGACAGCCGGTATGCCTTTCTCCGCCGCCACGAGGCAGGCACCCATCGTACCCGAATACATCGTGTTGACCGAAGCGTTGGAGCCGTGGTTGATGCCGGAGACGATCAAGTCAATCTGCTTGTCGCGGAACAGGTACTCACGGGCTATCTTCACGCAGTCCGCCGGCGTTCCGTTGGTCACATAGACCTCTGCGCCGTTCAGGTCATGTTCCTCTATACGACGCAGGTACATCGGGGTGGCGGCGCTGATGGCGGCACCGTAACCGCTACGCGCTCCGTCCGGGCACACCACCGTCACATGACCCATCTTGGTCATCTCCTTGGCCAGCAGACGGATACCTGCCGTGCCCCAACCGTCGTCGTTAATAACAACTATATTCAGCATTCCGAAATCCGTTATCAGTTTTCAGGGAACATCACTACCTCGAACACATTACCTGCCGAAACGAGTTTCTTCAAGGTCTGTTGCACCGTCTCCGCCGTGATGGCCTCTACAGCCGCCTTGTAATCGCGGATGTTGTTCTCGCCGTACATATAGTAGCTATAGAGCGCTCTGCGCCAGTAGGTGTTCTTCTCCAGATCCTCCTGAAAATCCTTGAGCATCGACTCTTTCTCTTTCTGCAAGTCCGAAGCCAGCGGGCCATTTGCAATGATCGTGTTCACCTCTTCATGGATGATCTCCATCAGACGCTCCTGTTTATTAGGATCGGTATCGAACTGCATGATCAGTCCGGCACGCGGGGTCGGAAGAATGGTCATGTAGCCGTAGGTGCCTACGCCGTACGAACCGCCTTCGCGCTCACGGATGGACTCCAGATAACGCGTACTGAGGATACGACCGATGATCTCCATATTCAGGTCATTGGCCATCGTGTACGGCATATCGTAGGAAGTGTATTGGATACGGTTGGAAGCCGTGGTCGTCTCCATCGGACGGCTAAAATAATTCTTCTGCTGACCCAGCGCTACCGTCACATGATGGTCGATAACACCTTCGTGGCAGTTCTTCTTGGTCTTCAGACCGCCGAGCCATTGGCAGATCATATCCTGCACTTTGACATTCTTCGGGTCGATATTACCCACGAAGACAAAGGTGAAGTCCGCCGGATTCGCGAAGCGCGCCTTGTAGATCTCGAGCGCCTTGTCCAAGTTCACTTTCTCCAACAGCTCCATATTATACAACGGTGCCCGGTCAGAGTGATTGTTACTCATCATCTGAACCGAGTCATTGAATGCCGTCTTGGGGTTCTTATCGCGATTAAGCAATTGGTTCTTCAGCAGTCCGATCAATGTCTCATACGCCTGCTCATCGCGGCGCGGTGCGGTGAAATAGAGATAGGTCAACTGCAGCATCGTCTCCAGATCCTTGACGGAGGACGAACCGTTCATACGCTCTATATTCTCCGAGATCTCCGGGTTAACCGAAACGGTCTTACCCGTCAGCGCCTTCTCTAACTGCGTATGGTTGAATCGACCGATACCCGAGAAGTTTACCACATAGGTAGCCACTTCAGCCGAAGGCAGATCAGCGGTCTTGACTTGACTGTAACCGCCCTTTGAGAATGCCTGCATCAGGATCTCGTCTGCCTTGAACTCCGTCGGATGGAAGACCACCTTGATGCCGTTGGACAGAATCCACTCGGTGGACTCGATCTCTTCGTTATAACGCATCGATTTGATTTTGCCTTTGCGCGGCGCTTTCTTGACTAACTCCGTGTCGATCTGCTCCTCTTTCGGCGCCTCGATAGCCAACTCGCTCTGTCCGGCAAGCGATGCCAAGATTGCCTCTTCGGACGGAATATGCACACCCTCTTTCTCCGGCGCGGAGATAGCTACGGTCGGATTCGCATGGATCAGCGCTTTTGCGACATTGTTCACCGTCTCCAGACTGACCATCGGCAGCACGGCTTGCACGAAATCGTACTCCCACTGTGCGCCCGGCATCGACTCGCCGTCCTCGAAATGACGGATACACTCGCGGGCGAGATTGATATTCTTGCGGGTGTTACGCTCGTTGTAGTACTTCTCCATCGCATTCAGTTTCTCGCTCTTCACGCGGTCTAACTCCGCGTTCGTGAAACCGTAGCGGTGCATCTTCTCCAATTGGAAGAGCAGGTCGTTGAATGCCTCTGTCTCGCGTCCCTCTTTAGGAATGGAGATAGCGTAGAAAGCATCCATCTTCTTGGCTGCCTCACCGTAATAGCAGCCTGCACCGGTGAACGATGCTTTCGGATCCAAAGCCAACTCCGTAAAACGGTTATCGAGCATGTCGCATGCCAAGCCGCGTACCAGCGAGAGCATGTATTCCTGCGCCGTACCTTGCATCATCTCGGGCAGCTGGTCGAACTTATACTCCATCGTGATACGGCTGCCTTCGGCTTCCTTATCGGTCACGATCGCCACGAGCGGTTTGTCGTTATGGTTGACCGTGTAGATAGGACGCTCGCCGTAGTTAGCACGACGCGGCACATCTGCCCACAAGGCTTTGATCTTCGCCTCGATGGTATCCACATTGATATCTCCCACCACGATAATGGCCTGATTGTCCGGCCCATACCATTTATGGTAGTAGTCGCGCAGCGCCTGATAAGCGAAGTTATTGATAACAGCTGTGTCGCCGATCACATCACGTTTCGCATATTGCGTACCCGGGTACATCTTCGCGTTCATCTCTTTCCATATACGACGACGCGCTGTCCGTCCCGTACGCCATTCCTCCAGGATGACGCCACGCTCCGCATCGATCTCCTCGTCCAAAAGCAGCAGACCACAGCTCCAGTCATGCATCACGAGCAGCGCACTGTCCACGATTCCCTCGCGGTAGGTCGGCACATCACTCAGACGATAGACCGTCTCGTCAATCGAGGTATAGGCGTTGATGTTTCCGCCGAAGTTCACCCCCACGGACTCGAAGTAATTGATGATCCCCTTGCCCGGGAAATGTTGCGTTCCGTTGAAGGCCATGTGCTCCAGAAAATGCGCCAGACCGTTCTGGTGATCTTCCTCAAGGATAGCACCTACCGCCTGCGCGATGTGGAACTCACAACGCTGTTTCGGTTGCTCGTTATGACGGATGTAATAGGTCAATCCGTTATCTAACTTACCGTAACGAACCTCCGGATCCATCGGCAGTTTCTCCGGCGCTTCTTGCGCCGAAACCATCATCGCTGCGCACAGCAGCGCGATGTTAAGCATTAGTTTTCTCATTATCTTCTGTAATTTGAGTTTCTTCTTTCTTCTTACGCGGTGCACGCTTCTTCGGTTTCGCCGCTTTCTCCGCCTCAGCCAGAGCGGCATTGACCTCGAGCAGTTCGTCTCCACGACTCTTCCACGGACGCGGACCGAGGATACGCTCTACGTCCTCCGACGTGATGACCTCACGTTCGATAAGCAACTGAGCAATCTGATGATGACCCTCCGCATGCTCGGTCAGTATTTGTTTGGCGCGCGCCATCTGATCGGCGATGATACGCTGTGTCTCTGCGTCAATCGTAGCTGCCGTCTTATCGGAGTAAGGTTTGGTAAATCCATAGTCATAGCGACCGGTCGAGTCATAGAAACTGATATCCTTCAGTTTATCGCTCATACCGTAGTACGCCACCATCGCATAGGCCTGCTTGGTGGCACGCTCGAGGTCGTTGAGTGCACCGGTAGAGGTCTGCTCAAGGAAGAGCTGCTCTGCTGCACGGCCGCCGAGTAACGAACACAACTCATCGAGGATATGCTCCTCGTTGGTCAGCTGCCGTTCTTCGGGCAGGTACCAAGCAGCACCCAACGCCATACCGCGCGGCACGATGGTCACCTTCACCAGCGGGTTCGCCCAACGGAGCATCCACGAGATCGTCGCGTGACCCGCCTCGTGGAAAGCGATCGAGCGTTTCTCCTCTTCGGTCATGATCTTGTTCTTGCGCTCCAGACCACCCACGATGCGATCGACAGCATCCATAAAATCCTGTTTGCCGATCTTCTTGCGTCCACCGCGTGCAGCTATCAACGCTGCCTCATTACATACATTGGCTATATCAGCACCCGAGAAACCCGGGGTCTGTTTGCTTAAGAAATCGATATCCACCGTCTCGTCCAGTTTGAGCGGTCTCAGGTGCACCTGGAAGATCTCCTTGCGCTCCTGCAGGTCGGGCAACTCGACTTGTATCTGTCGGTCAAAACGACCGGCACGGAGCAGCGCAGCATCAAGGACATCGGCACGGTTGGTGGCCGCCAAGATGATCACACCGGAGTTCGTTCCGAAACCGTCCATCTCGGTCAATAACTGGTTGAGCGTACTCTCGCGCTCATCATTACCGCCGGTCATCACACCCTTACCACGGGCACGACCGATCGCATCTATCTCATCGATGAAGATGATAGCCGGCGCTTTCTCTTTGGCTTGACGGAACAAATCACGCACACGACTTGCTCCCACGCCCACGAACATCTCCACGAAGTCTGAACCGCTCATGGAGAAGAACGGTACGCCTGCCTCACCGGCAACGGCTTTCGCCAACAAGGTCTTACCCGTACCCGGAGGACCAACGAGCAATGCGCCTTTAGGAATCTTAGCACCTATCTCGGTATATTTCTTGGGGTTCTTGAGGAACTCCACGATCTCCTGCACCTCCTGCTTGGCACCGTACAGACCCGCCACATCCTCGAACGTCACTTTGTCCTTTTTCTCGTTATCGAACAGTTGTGCCTTAGCTTTGCCGACACCGAAGACGCCGCCTATTCCACCGGCTCCGCCGACGCCGCGGCTCATGTACACGAAGAAGAGGATCAACAACGCAAACGGCAGTACATTGACCAAAATCAGATACCAATAATCATGCGACTTCGCGTACTTCACATCGATAGCCGCCTGACCGTCTGCCTTACGCGCAACATTCACGCCGGCGATGTACTTATCAAACTCTTCGACGGACGGCACTTGGGTGCGCAGTGTACCCTTAGCACGCTCGCCATCACCCTGCGTACCGAACACAAGCGTATAACTCTGCGGCTTGACCGTAGCCTTCGCCTGCAAGTCGTCCGTTACCTCGATCTTCTCTATCGCACCGGCCTCGATATACGCCGTTAACTTCGTATAACTGAGCTCTTTGCTCACACCGCTTCCTTCCTTATTACCGAAGAAATAGAAGCCTATCAGGGCAAACGCAAGGGTATAGAACAGCAGACTGATCCATCTCCGTGGTCCACTCGGCTGTTGTCCTTGCGGTTGCTGCGGCATCCGCCGCTTGTTCTTGTTATCTGCCATACTTACAAAATTTCAGGAAGTTCTGTGATTTTACCATCCGCCCACAGATGCTCTATATCGTAGAATGCCCGCGGCTCGCGTTGCATCACGTGTACGAAAATCGTACCATAGTCCATCGCAATCCATTCTGCATTCTCTTCGCCCGCTACACTCAGCGGGTGTACATGCGTCGTCGTACGAACGAAATCATTGATCTCGTCTGCGATAGCCGATACCTGCGTGTTACTCTGCCCCTCGCAGATGATCATCATCTCCACCGGCGCCTCTTTGATTTTCTTTAAATCGATGGTTACAATTCGTTGTCCTTTACGATTGCGGATACCCTCAATAATGGTATCCATCAGTTTCTTTGTGGTTATTTCCTTCATTATAAAACAATTTTGCGGCGCAAAATTACTAAAAAAAAATCACATATGCAAGTTTTTTTTGCACAATTCAAAAAAAAGCAGTAATTTTGCAGTCGATTTGAGTTAGGGGTGCTTCGGCTGAGAATATACCCTCCGAACTTGAACAGGTAATGCTGTTAAAGAAAATGAAAAAATTTCATCATTTGAACCTTTGCCATTTGGTCATTTGTTTAGCCATTGGTACATTTGCTGCGCAAGTCAGTGCGCAAGAGAACGTGGATACTCTGTCCACAAGTGATTTTCAGTTACAAGAGGTGGTGGTGAGCGCCCCGGTGATGCAGACTACTGTGAGTAAGCAGGAGATGAAGCATGCCGAGCTGAACCGCGACAACGCGGGTCAGAATCTGCCGTATCTTCTGAGCGTTACGCCCTCGTTGGTGACCACGAGCGACGACGGTCTGGGCATCGGGTACTCCTATTTCCACATCCGCGGTACGGACCAGACGCGTATCAACATGACCATCAACGAGGTGCCGTTGAACGATGCGGAGAGCCAGAGTGTATTCTGGGTCAATCTGACGGATATGGCGAGCGGTGTGAGCAGTTTGCTGGTGCAGCGCGGCATCGGAACAAGTGCCAATGGCGGCAGTAGTTTCGGCGCCAGCGTCAACCTAAGGACCTTGGACGCTTCTGTTCCCGAGAGCGCACACCCCGGTCCCATACGCGGCGAAATAGACTTCAACGGCGGTATGTACAATACTTTCCGCGAAATGGTGAAGATAGACGGTTACTGGGGGGACAGGACTTCCAAGAAAGGCGCATGGCATCTCGGCGGACGATTCTCCAAAGTAAACTCCGACGGCTATATAGACCGCGCCTGGTCGGATCTGCTCAGCTATCAGGGTGAGTTGGGCTGGCAGAACAGCAAGACTGCAGTTACCCTCACCGCTTTTGGCGGAAAAGAGAAGACCTATATGGCTTGGTACGGCGTGGATGACGCCCATGCCTACAGTCAGAACGAATCCGAGCGACGCTATAACCCCGCCGGCGAGTACATCGATAAAAACGGTAACATAGCCTATTACGACAACCAGACAGACAACTACCAGCAGCACCATGTGCATCTCCATGTGGGACATCGCTTCAATATGCACTGGACGCTTTCCGCCACGGCGCACTACACCTACGGAACCGGTTTTTACGAAATGTTGATTACGGATTGGACTACCTACGAGGCAGACAACATCACCCAGAAAGGCTTGCGTAACCATTTCTACGGAGGAATCTTAAGCACGAAATATGTGCATGAGAAAGTGGATGTGCAGATGGGTGTTGCCTTCAACCAGTACCGCGGTCTGCAATACGGCAACATCGACACCACTCTCTCGGTTCAACGTTGTTTTATTCCTTACTACGAGGGCCACGGTCTGAAGACAGACGCGAATATCTATGCCAAAGCCAATTGGCGCGTACTGCACCGCGGACAAGAGAAACTGAGCCTCTATGGCGATGTACAATATCGTCTTGTGGACTATCGTATCTGGGGCGATAACGAAGAGACAAGTTTCTTGGACGCTCGGGAATCTATAGACAAGCATCATACCTGGCATTTCTTTAACCCGAAAGCCGGTTTGACGTACGACAATAAGGGGCACCGTCTGTCTGCCACGTTTGCTATGGCGCACCGTGAACCGACGCGTAATAACTTCGTGACCAACATGGCGCCGGAAGATCCAAAGCCGGAGGTGCTGTTTGACTACGAGTTGGGATACAGTTTTTCTTCCCCGGGCGTACTCAAGAGCGGCTATGCGATGCCTTGGACCATCGGACTGAACCTCTATTGTATGGACTACGACAACCAGTTGATCGCCACAGGCGATGTGAGCAGCGTCGGTTATCTGAACACTACGAACGTGAAGGATTCATATCGCTGCGGCGCAGAGTTCCAGTTTGGTGTCGATTGGACACCTTGGTTTGCATGGAGAGGCAACCTCACCTGGAGTCGTAACCGTTGGAGAGACGGCAATACATGGCGTACTATCTCTTTCTCGCCGGACTGGACTGCAGGCAACACCTTTAGTTTTCACTACGCAGGCTTCAATGCCGACATCCAGACATTGGTGGTCAGCAGCCAATACCTTGGCAATTACGAAGATATCAACGCACAGTTGAAAGCCTACACGGTGACCAACCTGCTGCTTACATATGCACTTCCGATAAAGAACAACAATATACCTGACATTACTCTCAAATGTCAGTGCAATAATCTATTCAACACGAAATACGTGAACAACGGAGGTACAGACGGTACGTACGTATGGTATTTCCCGCAAGCGGGCATCAACGTACACGGAGGTTTTGTCGTACAATGGTAGAAGCTAACCAAGCAAGTAAGACAGCGCCTGTGGGAATCCATCCCCAGGCGTTTTCTGTTGCCCAGAAATCTGCCCAAGGATTAGTAATCCATCCGAAGAAAAGGAAGATAGCCGCCCAGATAGCAACCAGCGCAAAGCCGATCAACAGGGCACAGAAAGAATGCAGATCAAAGAGGTGGCGGTAATACAAATATACGATCATCGGTATGATCAGAAAGACCACCGTCGGGAGCCAATAGGAGGCGATACCCAACAATACCGCCACCTGAAAACACTGCTCTACCGTACTGGTCTGACGCATGATGCGACCTAAGATGACGATGCAGGTCAGCACGATAGCCGTGACCGCAAAGCCCCACCAATAATTATCCGGCAGAGACACAAACGCCATAGGTAAGACAGCGCCACCTACTGCCAGCAACCAGAAGATTGCCGGCAATAGATGGTATAATATCACTTGCGTTTGACGTTTCATTCAATGAAACCCTTTCTGCGGAGCAGGTTTTTCGGATCTGCTTCTTTGCCACGGAACTCGATGTAGAGTTCTTGTGCATCACGCGTACCGCCTTGCTCGAGCAGATGACGGAAACGTTTAGCGGTCTCCGGCTCGAACAGATCGCCTGTTTCTTTGAAGGCTGCGAAAGCGTCTGCATCGAGCACAGCAGCCCAGGTATAACTGTAGTAACCAGCTTCGTAGCCTGTTGTGAAGATGTGATTGTAGAACGTCGGACGATAACGTACGATGATCTCGTCAATCATTCCCATTTCATCGAGACTTTTGCGCTCAAACGCATTGACATCCAGCCCCTCTGCGGTGGTCAACTCATGGAAATCCATATCGAGGATAGATGCACTCAGCAACTCCGTTGTCACAAAGCCCTGATTGAATTTGCCTGCGGCATTGATTTTAGCGATCAGGCTATCCGGAATGACCTCGCCCGTTTGATAATGGAAAGCATAAGTCTTGAGCACTTCCGGTTCATACGCATAGTTCTCCATGAATTGGCTCGGCAACTCCACAAAATCACGCGGGGTGTTTGTACCGCTCAGCGATTTATAGTGGGCTTTCGAGAGCAGACCATGCAATGCGTGACCGAACTCATGGAAGAGGGTTTCTACATCGTCCATCGAGAGCAACGACGGGTTACCGGCGGTCGGTTTGTTGAAGTTACCTACGTTGATGATCACCGGACGATGATCAACACCTTCGGCATCGATGTACTGCGGCAGGATCTGATTCATCCACGCACCCGGACGTTTGCCGGCACGCGGGAAATAATCGGTATAGAGGATGCCCACGAGACTTCCGTCCGCTTCGGTCACTTTGAAGACCTCTACCTCCGGATTATATACCGGCATGTTCTCCAGTTTCTCAAACTGCACGCCGTACAACTTGGTCGCTACACCAAACGCACCTTTGCGCACATTGTCCAGTTCAAAGTAGGGCTTAATCTCTTCCTCATCCAGCGCATATTTAGCCTTGCGCAGTTTCTCGGCATAGAACCACCAATCCCAAGGTTGCAGTTTCTCACCCGGATAGTCCTGTTCGAGTAGTTCCTGCAAAGCTGCAGCTTCACGTTTGGCTGCCTCCAAGGACGGAGCCCAAACGGACTGAAGGAAAGCGTCCACCGTCTGATGGTTCTTCGCCATGCAGTCAGCAAGGATATAGTCGGCCGGGTTGTCATAGCCGAATAGTTTGGCTTTCTCGATACGCAGTTCCATCTCGCGAAGGATAACGGCTTTGTTGTCGTTCTCGTTCTCGTGGTTAGCACGGGTCGTATAGTCCATGAGTAACTGCTTGCGCAACTCGCGGTTCTCGCAGTACTGGAGTACCGGCGTGAAGGATGTACGCTTCGGCGTGAAGAGCCACTCACCCGGATGACCGGCTGCCTCAGCCTCTTCCGCAGCCGCAGCCTTGGCGGACTCAGGAAGACCTTTCAACTCCTCCTCGTTCGTCACAAAACGCTGGCAGGCATTCGTCTCTGCGACCACGTTATTACCGAACTTAAGGGAGAGCAGACCCAGCTCCTGATTGATCTCTTTCAGACGCTCTTTCTTATCCTCCGGCAGGTTAGCACCGTTATCCGCGAAATGCTTGTAGGTTTCGGTCACAAGACGCATCTGCTCGGGGTTAAGACCGAGTTGGTCACGTTGGTCATAAACGAATTTCACCCGTTGGAAAAGCTTGTCGTTGAGGATAATACCGTCACTCAGTTCGCTCAACATCGGACTCACCTGCTCGGCGATCGCGTTCATATCGTCATTACCGTCTGCTTCCAATACATTGAAGAAGACTCCTACGACGCGATCCAACAGCAGACCCGTTCTGTCCAAAGCCACGATCGTGTTCTCGAACGTCGGTTCAGCCTCGTTATTGGTAATCGCCTCCACCTCTGCTTTCTGCTCAGCGATAGCTGCTTCAAAAGCCGGCATGTAATGCGCTAACTGGATTTGGTCAAAAGCCGGTACACCATACGGGGTGTTGGGTTGACTGATGAGCGGATTGTTGGTATTATCCGCCTTGTTACATGCTAATAAACTCATAGCAATAACTCCTAAAAGAAAAACTTTTTTCATATCTATTGAATTCTTACATTTTTTTCCATCGATTGCTTGATGCGTTCACGCAGTTCACGCGATTGGTTGTCCGCTTTCTGATACCAATGCGGTTTGAAATCCTGCGCGAACTTACATTTCGCCAGTTTGATCTTCAAGTCGTCCATATTACCGCTCACATTCACGCCCAGATAGATAGGACTGAGAACGTTGATATCGTAATCGAAGGTCATGTTCGTGTTATGCCGTCCGCCGAGCGCCACCATGTAATTATCCATCTGCACACAAAGCGGATAGACATCGATCTCGTTCTTATAGACGGTGATCTCCGCATTGATAGAATCGATCTTGTTCTCCGTCTTCTTCTTGAACATCAGCAGTTTGGCGATCTGGTCGAAGGTCTTGCCGTCCAGTACCACCAGATCTTTAGCCGTGAGCGAAGCCGCACCACGCAAGGTACTCATCTTCGGTTGGTACTGACTGTTCAGATAGGTCTCAGCAGCCAAGTGGAACTGCGCCGCACCCTTGAACGAACTGAGCATCGGTACCATCTGCTCCAAATTCGGAATCATCGACAACAACTCATCGATGTCGATATCGATCATATGGTAGTCAAAGCCCAGATAGAGGTGGTTGCGACGCGGGGTCTTGTAGATAGCCGTGAGTTGCAGTTTAGCTGCGCGACACACAAAACCCACCTCATCCAAGATCACCGTTCCGTCCTTGACGTAGATACCGCCCTTCAGGTCTTTGGCGTTCTGATTGAAGATGTCCACCTCGCGCATATGGGTATGCAGTTGCAAATCGACATCCTTCGGAACCAAAAACGGATCGCTCTCGCTTTGCGGCTCTTGACTTTGAGTTGTCGATTCTTGGCTTGGTTCCTCTTCGCTTCCCTCATCGGCGCTGAACCATGCGAGCAGTTGGTTGGCATCACAGTGGTTGGACACTACCTCCAATTCGCCTTGCAGTACATCTTCGTGGCGGAACCACTTACCGATATGACGTACGTTACCCTTGAGTTCGAGATCCGAGTTGCCTAACTCGATACGACTGTTGTCGATAGTCATCTCGCGATTGGAGTACTTGAACTCAATGGACGGGATCACTACCGGTTCCGGAATCCGTGCCGGCATATTCATGAAGCCGTTCTTGAGGTTGATCTTCAATCGCGGATTCCATTGTAACAAGGCATTCTCGCCGTCTTTATTGTACCGTGCCGCTGCTTCGAGAGCCAACGAACCTGTCTTGGCCATCAACTCCTCACCCATCTTGGCGTTCAGAGCTGCGGTCTTAAGTTTAGCGCTGACTTTCTGTCCGCCATCCACATAGGCCTCTATTTCGGACGCTTTCAGATCAGCAAGAATCGTATCGTATTTCGCATCCAACGCATCAAAAGAAAGCGCCGCGAAATACTCTTGTTTTTTATCCAAAACGTTCGCTACTTCGGCACGAATAGTCGGCGCGTCGATCATCGCGTGGGTGCTCTCACCCATGACGAAATCAATCTTATCTGTTTCCAAATCCACGCGAGCCCAATTAACTGACTTACGGGAAGGTTTGTCGTTCGGAATCTGCACTTTGAGGTTCGTACGGGGCAGTACTGCTAACAACGAGTCTTGCTCGTAACGCAGATCCTTCAAATCCAGATCGGCTGTTATACGACCCTTTTGCAGGCGCATGTTCGTTAAATCAGACAGGCGTATCTTCGCGCTCGCCGTACCCTTGGTAGTTCCTGTTACGGTCATTGAGTCCGGCATAAAATACGCAAAGTCCGGCAGGTTAGCATCCAGTTTGAGTTGGATATCCAAGAGCATATCACCTAACAAGTCATTGACCTTACCCGTTGCACTCACCTTACTGTCTTTCGTCTTGGCAGCCAGTTTGTTAATCGTCACATTGGATTTACCGCCTTTATTGAGGTTCAACGCCGCATTCGCATCCAGCGCCAAGTCACGCAAAGTATAAGGCAGCGGTTTGTAAGCGCCCTTACCGTCATCGAGGATCAGGTGGGCATCAATAAGCGGCATCTGCGACTCACTATATGTTCCCTTGGCTGCCGCTTCCAGTTGAACCGCTCCGTCCACATCGATATCCTTGAGGCTTTGCGTGAACTGCGCGGGAACCAAAGCCAAGAGCGGTTGGATATGCCATGCTCCTTTGGTTGCTATACCAAGATCTAAGTCGATGGAATCGGCCATTTCTACCGTTCCGCCGAGAACCAATGCGAACTCATTGACGGCCAACTCGGCTCTACGGAAAGCGAAATGCATCGTGTTGAGATCGGCTGCCATCGGTGCTTCCAGACGGATGTGCAGACTGTCAGCATAGGTCTCACCCTTGAGCGAGGCACAGACATCCTGCGCGTCCAAAGAGAGGAACATATCGTCCCACGTATCGGCGGAAGCGCTGAGTTCGGTGGCTCCGAGCGAAGCTTCGATAGTATCTTTTTTATCGATGAAATCGATGGTTTTTGCCTTGATACGCAATCCGTCTACGGTCAACTGATTGAATGGCAAGGAGAATGCCGTGGTGTCTTCTTCGATCGTATCCGGCGACGTGATAAACGCTCCGGTCAGGTTGGTCGTACCATCCTCCGCGATGAAGAAATGTACGCTGGCATCATCCAAGATCGCTTCGTGCACATGGAGATTGTTATTATTGAGAAACTCCATCACGTCCACCGTTGCAATCAGGTGTTTTGCTTCAACGACGGTGTCATTCTGTGCTCCGGCTTTGGGATTAACCAACACCAATCCGTCTGCACGAAGACCGAAACGAGGGAAGGTAGAGAAGAATGTCAGATCCACTTCTCCGATCTCGTACTCACATGCGACGAACTTATCCGCTGCCTGGCGGGCAATAGGCGTCAAACGCTCCGGCGTGAAAATGACATACATCGCGATACAAGCCACGATGATGACTGTCATCACGAGACCGAATAACGTCCAACCGATGATTTTAAGCGCTTTTTTCATTGCTTGGTAAAGCTAAATTTAATACTGGTATGATCTTTCTCGTAGTACGAGAGTTTGGCGCTGGTTAAAGCCGAGATGATATATACCTTTGGTATATCCGCCCAACCATAGTCCATCTTGTGGATCTCCAGCAACTCATTTTTATCAATGCTATACTTAAACCAACCGTTGCCATAAGGCACCAAGTCCTCTTCATGTACATCTTCTGCCAGATCCCACTCTCGACCGTAGAAATAACCGGTCTCATCACTCTGCTCGTCCGTAAAACGCACATAGTGCTGGGTGCCATCCTCCAGCCATAAGCCTTGGATGTCAGATGTACGAAACTCCGGTGTCTCTTTTTGACAACTGCTGAATACCAAACCTACCAGCGCGATAAGCGCCAAATAATAGAATTTTCTCATTATGCTTTTTCGATTTTGATGTTCACATTATATCCGTCCATCTCCACGCTTTCGCCTTGTACATCCGCAGCGAGTTGCAGCGAGGTAGCCAGTACCTGACCGGCGATATACTCGTTACAATGGAGCACGGCGTTGTGGATCTCGGGTTTATCTTCGATAGCCACTTGGATGCGGTCGGTGATCTCCAGACCGGACGACTTACGAAGGTTCTGGATGCGGTTGATGAGTTCGCGCGCGATACCTTCTTCGATCAGTTCATCCGTCAGTTCGATATCCAGTGCGATCGTGAGGATACCGTTGTTCGCTACGAGCCAACCCGGCATGTCTTCGGTGATGATTTCTACATCTTCGGGCACGAGCGTGTAGTCCAATAAGGTGAACTGACCATCCGCTTCCATCTTGGCGATGTCGTCTTGAGACATAGCTGTGATTGCTGCAGCGAGTTCTTTCATCTTACCGCCCACTTTCTTACCCAACACTTTGAATTGCGGCTTGATTTTCTTGACAAGTTTGATCTCCGATTGCTCGGCAGGTACGATGACAAGTTCTTTGACGTTCACCTCTGATTTGATGAGATCAGCTACGTGAAGCAGGGCGTCCGTGGTCTCTTTATCCGGCGTCGGGATAACGGCTTTCTGCAGCGGTTGACGGACGTTCTTCTCTGCGCGTTTACGGAGCGAGAGGATCGTAGAAGTTGCTTGTTGTGCAAGGTACATCTGACGTTCCAAATTGAGATCAATCAATGCTTCATTCGCTTTCGGCCACTCGCTTAAATGCACGGTTTCATCGGTCAAATCGCGATAGAGACGGTCAGCATAGAAGGGTGCATTCGGTGCCATGAGTTGGGCTACAGTCTTGAGGCAAGTATAGAGTGTCTCGTACGCCGCTTGTTTGTCGGCATCCATCTCGCCACCCCAGAAACGTTTACGGTTGAGGCGTACGTACCAGTTAGACAGGTCGTCTTGTACAAAATCGCTGATGGCACGCCCGGCTTTGGTGGGTTCATAAGCCTCATAGGCTTCGGTCACTTCTTTGACGAGGGAATTGAGTTTACTCAGGATCCAACGGTCGATCTCCGCAAATGCCTCCGCATTAACTCCGCTTCGATTCTCTCTCGATTGTGTCTCGTTAGTCTGATTTGACATAGGAACCCAACCATCGACGTTTGCGTAGAGCGCAAAGAAACCGTAGGTGTTATAGAGCGTACCGAAGAACTTACGGCGAACCTCGTCCACACCTTCGGGATCGAACTTGAGGTTCTCCCACGGGCTGGAATTGGTCAGCATGTACCAGCGGACGGGATCCGCGCCATACGTATCGAGAGCTCCGAAAGGATCGACGGCATTACCGAGACGTTTGGACATCTTGTTGCCGTTCTTATCAAGCACGAGTCCGTTAGAGATAACATTCTTGTATGCCACGGTGCCTTCGATCATCGTGTGGATGGCATGGAGGGTAAAGAACCATCCACGTGTTTGATCCACACCTTCGGAGATAAAGTCGGCGGTACGCGGTGCGTCTGCGTTCTCAAACGGATAGTGATTCTGTGCGTACGGCATAGCGCCCGAATCGAACCATACATCGATGAGGTCGAGTTCGCGCTTCATGGGTTTGCCCGAAGGTGAAACGAGGATGATATCATCCACGTACGGACGATGCAGGTCGATGACAGACGGATCGTAGTTCGCTTTGGAATAATCACCCACTTTGTGCTTCGGCCAAGGGTTGGCTTTCATGAAGCCCGCCTTCACAGATTTCTCGATTTCAACGAACAATTCTGCGATCGAACCGATACAAATCTCCTCCTTGCCATCCTCGGTGCGCCAGATAGGCAACGGTGTTCCCCAATAACGCGAGCGCGAGAGATTCCAATCATTGAGGTTGTTGAGCCATTGACCGAAACGACCGGTACCGGTGGATTCCGGTTGCCAGTTGATGGTCTTATTGAGAGCAATCATCTCGTCGCGCGCTTTGGTTGATTGGATGAACCAGGAGTCCAGCGGATAATAGAGCACCGGTTTGTCCGTACGCCAACAATGCGGGTACGAGTGCACATGTTTCTCGGTGCGCAACAAACGGCCATCCGCTTTCATCTCCAGACAGAGGTGCAAGTCAAGCGATTCGGCCTTAGAAGCTGCGATTTCATCGTACTTTCCGTCCACGGTGAACTGCGGATCATAGGCGTTCTTCACCCAACGGCCGGCGTATTTACCGTAGAGTTCGGTATTGACATTCTCTTTTACCCACGCCTCGTCGAGGTCCTCTATCTTCCAGTATTTACCGGTGAAATCGACCATCGGACGCGGACCGTAGTTCTTGGTCTGCATGTACAGTCCCGGTACACCGGCTGCGTCACCCACTTTCTTATCATCCGCACCGAAAGTAGGTGCGATATGTACGATACCCGTACCATCTTCGGTGGTCACGTAGTCACCAGTAATAACGCGGAACGCACCCGGACCCGGATTGACCCACGGGAAAAGAGGATCGTATTCGAGGCCTACGAGGTCAGCACCTTTATAGCGCGCTACAATCTCGGCATTCTCGAAATAGGCGGAGAGTCGTGCTTCCGCGAGGATGATATGTTCACCGCTCTCGAGTGCAATCTCCACGTAGTCTATCTTCGGTCCTACGCAGAGGGCAGTATTGGACGGCAAGGTCCACGGAGTGGTAGTCCAAGCGATGATGTAACGACCATCCTTGAGGTGGAATTTCGCCGTACAGGTCAGATCTTTGACGTCACGATAGCAACCCGGCTGGTTCAACTCGTGGCTGCTCAGTCCTGTTCCGGCAGCCGGTGAATACGGTTGAATGGTATAACCCTTGTAGAGGTAACCCTTTTTGTAGAGCTCTTTGAGCAGATACCACAGGGTTTCAATGTATTTGTTATCGTAGGTGATGTAGGGATCATCGAGGTCCACCCAATAACCCATTTGTTTGGTGAGGTTGGTCCATTCCTTCGTGTACTTCATTACCTCGCGGCGGCAAGCGGCGTTGTACTCATCGACGGAGATCTTCTTGCCGATATCCTCTTTGGTGATACCGAGCATCTTCTCCACGCCCAACTCTACCGGCAGGCCGTGGGTGTCCCAACCGGCTTTACGACGCACCTGATAACCCTGCATCGTCTTGAAACGGCAGAATGTATCCTTGATGGTACGCGCCATGACGTGGTGAATACCCGGCATTCCGTTCGCCGAAGGAGGACCTTCAAAGAACAAAAACTGAGGATGTCCCTCACGTGTCGATACACTCTTCTCAAATAAATTTTCTGCTTCCCACTGCGCCAACACCTCGCGGCTCAACGCAGGTAAATCCAATCGTTTGTACTCGTTAAATTTCTTCATTATTTTGTATTTATTCGTTTGCAAGCCGTAGAACGACAAAGTCGTTTTATTTCTCGTGCGTACACGCACTCGATTAAAAAACGGCTGCAAAGGTACGATTTTTTTTGCACATATCAAAATTTTTTAGTAATTTTGCACGTTTTTTGAAAAAAATGCTATGTATCCACAACAAATAATAGATGCTTTACGGCATGTTCGTTACCCGGGAACGGGCAAAGATCTGGTAGAGAGCGGGATGCTGGAAGATGATATCCGCATCTCGGGTTTTGAGGTGTCTTTCTCGCTCATCTTCCCGAAAGACAACGATCCGTTTATGAAGTCGGTGGTTAAGGCTGCAGAGGTAGCTTTGCAAACCTATGTTGATCCGAATGTAGCGGCGAATATCCATACCAAGTTCAAAGTTGAAAGTCCGAAGGCGAAAGTCGAAAGTCCGAAGATTAACGCCAAACATATTATCGCTATTCATAGCGGCAAAGGCGGTGTAGGCAAATCGACCGTGACGGCGAACTTGGCAGTCGCTTTGGCGCAACGGGGATATAAAGTCGGATTATTGGATGCCGACATCCACGGGCCGTCAATGCCGAAGATGTTTGCTACCGAAGAATGCCGACCTTTCTCCGTTGAAATCGAAGGAAGAACGCTCATCGAGCCTATCGAACAATATGGGGTAAAGATGCTGTCGATCGGTTTCTTCGTCAATCCGGAACAAGCGGTTATTTGGCGCGGGGGTATGGCCAGCAATGCGATCAAACAACTGATCGAAGACGCCAACTGGGGTGAGTTGGATTATTTCCTGATCGATCTGCCGCCGGGAACGAGCGATATTCATTTGACCTTGATCAATGAATTGCATCTGACGGGCGTTATTGTCGTGACCACTCCTCAACCCGTCGCTTTGGTCGATGCACGCAAAGGTGTGGAGATGTTCCGAAATGAAAAAGTGAATGTAGAAATCCTCGGTCTCATCGAGAATATGGCATGGTTTACACCGGCCGAATTACCCGAAAACAAATACTATATCTTCGGTAAGGACGGCGGTAAACAGTTAGCCGAAGAACTTCAGATTCCTTTGCTCGGTCAAATCCCGCTCGTTCAATCGATTCGTGAGGGCGGTGACGAGGGTACACCAATTGTCTTACAAGCAGGTCATCCAGCCGCGATTTTCTTCGATGAAATCGCACAAAAACTATGAGTCGAACGACAGAATTAGGCATAGCGCCGGTAAATAAACTGCTTTTCAAATATGCGATGCCGGCGATCATAGCGATGACAGCCACGTCGCTCTATAATATCGTGGACAGTATCTATATCGGTCACGGTTGTGGAGCGTTGGCGTTGGGCGCTTTGACTGTGGCTAAGCCGTTCATGGATATCTGTGCCGCTTTCGGTAGTCTTGTGGGCGTAGGTGCATCCTCTTTATTAGCTATCTATCTGGGGGAAAAAGACTACGATCGCGCCAACCGCGTGTTGGGTAACGTGATCGTGATGAATGTTATTCTCTCCGCCCTTGTGATGGCGGTGGGGTTGATTTGGTTGGATCCTATCTTAATGGCTTTCGGAGCGAGCGAAGCGACGTTAGGCTATGCGCACGATTATATGGAGATCATCCTCTATGGGAATATACTGACGCATATCTATTTCGGTCTCAATGCCATGCTTCGTTCGGCCGGTCACCCACGTTTCTCGATGGCGGCGACGATTGTAGCGGTGGTGGTCAATATTATCCTGGATCCGCTGTTTATCTTCGGCATGGAAATGGGTGTTCGAGGCGCAGCCTTGGCAACGGTTATCAGTCAGGCGGTGGCGGTGGTTTGGCAGTTAACGAAATTCACTAACAAGAACGAATTAGTTCGATTTCATCGGGGAATTTGGCGTCTCAACCGACATATCACATCGCGGGCTTTGGCCATCGGCATGTCACCGTTTTTATACAATATCGCGCATTGTTTTGTGGTCATCATCATCAATAATCAGTTAAAGACATTCGGCGGAGATTTAGCGATCGCTTCCTACGGCGTTATCAACCGTCTGACCTTCGTGTTCGCGATGATGGTGATGGGTTTGAATCAAGGAATGCAACCGATTGCCGGGTATAACTACGGCGCGAAGCAATATGACCGTGTGCTTAAATCCTTTTATCTCACTTGTGCGTACGCCACAGGCGTGATGGGTATTGTGTTCTTCCTGGGCGAGTTTTTTCCGGTGGTGGTCACCAAGATGTTCACCCACGATCCGGCACTTATTGCACAAACCATCAAACCGATGCGTATCATCTGCTCGAGTATGTTGATCATCGGGTTCCAGATGGTAACAGGTAACCTCTTCACCTCTATCGGCAAAGCCGGTAGAGCTATTTTCCTGAGTCTGACCCGACAAGTTATTTATCTTATTCCGCTGACTTTACTGCTGCCGATGGCGTTCATCGAACCCTTGGACGGCGTATGGTGGTCCATCCCCATCAGCGACACACTTTCCGCAATTACAGCCGTTATTGTCCTCCTTTCTGCCCGCAAAAGTTTACAAATATCGTAAAAAAAGCAAAAAAATTTGCGTAATTCAATTATTTGTAGTACTTTTGCGCCGTATTTTGCGCGAGTATGCGCGTGTTTGTATGGAAAGAAATGGCAAAATCGGATTTTATTATTGAGGTCAACCATGTTTCGAAGCAGTTCGAGGATGGTAAGTTTGCATTGAATGACGTAAGTCTTCAAGTGAAGAAAGGCGAGTTCGTCACAATCTTAGGCCCTTCGGGCTGCGGCAAAACAACATTACTGCGTTGTATCGCCGGTTTTCAAGTTGCTTCATCGGGAGATATCCTGCTTAAGGGCGAAGATGTCACCAAGACGCCGCCTTATAAGCGTCCCGTGAACACCGTATTTCAAAAATACGCTTTATTCCCCCATTTAAACGTCTTCAACAACGTTGCTTTCGGTCTGAAGCTGAAGAAAGAAGACCCGGAGACCATCAAGAAAAAGGTGCGTCAGGCATTGAAGATGGCTAACCTCACGGGTTATGAGGAGCGCAAAGTGGACACCCTGAGTGGTGGCCAGCAGCAACGTGTAGCTATCGCGCGCGCTATCGTCAACAAGCCGGAAGTGCTGTTGCTTGATGAGCCGCTGAGTGCTTTGGATCTGAAGATGCGCCACGACATGCAGATCGAGTTGAAGGAGTTGCATGAGAAATTAGGCATCACGTTTATCTACGTCACGCACGATCAGGAAGAGGCGCTGACGCTGAGCGATCGCGTGGTGGTAATGAGCGAAGGAAAGATCCAACAGATCGGTACGCCGACGGATATCTATAACGAACCGCAAAACTGCTTTGTGGCCGATTTCATCGGAGAAAGTAACATTCTTTCCGGTACGATGATTCGCGATAAGCGTGTGGAGTTCTGCGGTCAGGAATTCGATTGTATCGACACCGGATTCGGCGAGAACAACCCCGTGGATGTAGTCATTCGTCCGGAGGATATCTATGTTTGGCGCAAGGAGGATGAGAAACGCGGTAAGGTAGTTGCCAACGAAGAGGACGATGCCGAAGACCGTGTACCAAAGGGTAAGTTCACCAAGTGGTACGGCGAAGTACAGAGTTGTATCTTCAAGGGCGTACACTATGAGATGCGTGTACTCACGCCGGATAACTATGAGTTCCTCATTCAGGATTACCATGAGTATTTGCCGGGCACAGAGATCGGTATGCTCGTGAAGCCCGAAGATATCCAGATCATGAAAAAAGAGCACTATATCTGGAATTATTTCGAGGGAGAAGTGCTCAAGAACGGTAAGGTCTGGTTCCTGGATGCCGAATGGGAAGTGGAGGAGAAACAACTCGAAGGTTTTGAGCCCGGCGAGAAGGTACAGGTGCGTGTTAAGTTCCGCGACATCGACCTGCAGGACTATGAAGAAGAAGGTACGCTATCAGGAGAAGTGCATTTTATCTTGTACAAGGGTAACCACTACCAACTGACCATCCGCACGGATGAAGGCAATGACCTGTTTGTGAACACGAATGATGTATGGGATGACGGCGACCGCGTAGGTATCGTTATTCCGAAGAACAAGATCAAGATCGATAAGTGGGAAAATGAGTAAACTGGTTCAGATATTCTCTTCGCGTCGCACCTGGGCATGGCCGTACATCGCGTTCATGGCAATGTTCGTGGTGTTGCCGCTGATCTTGGTCGGCGTCTATGCTTTCACGGATATCAACGGAGACTTCACGTTGCGTAATTTCGCGAAGTTTTTCACACATAGCGAAGCTATTCAGACCTTCCTCTATTCGCTCATGATAGCGGTTTTCAATACCGCGATCTGTCTGCTGATCGGTTATCCGGCGGCATATATCATGGCGCAGGAGGACTTCAAGACCCCTAAAGTGATGGCGATGCTGTTCATTCTGCCGATGTGGATCAATTTCCTGCTGCGTACAGTAGCGACTGTGGAGTTGTTCAACATGTGCGGACTGCCTTTGGGCGAAGGCGCACTGCTTTTCGGTCTGTGCTACGACTATTTGCCGTTTATGATCTACCCGATCTATAACACGCTCCAGAAGATGGACAACTCGCTGGTAGAGGCCGCTCAGGACTTGGGAGCCAACCGCTGGACATGTTTCTGGAAAGTAATTGTTCCGCTGTCCATGCCGGGCGTGTATAGCGGCATTGTGATGGTATTTATGCCGACGGTGAGTACGTTCGCGATCGCGGAATTGTTGACGCATAACAACATCAAGTTGTTCGGTAGCCTCATTCAGGACTATATCACCACCACGGATCTGCTCAACTACGGTGCGGTACTGTCGTTGGTATTGTTGATCATCATCGCCATGACGTCCTTCTTTGGCGACCATGACGATAAAGAGGAAGGAGGGCTGGTATGAAACGGGTATTGGTAATTTGTCATTTGATATTGGTGATTTGCCTCAGCGCTTTTGCGCAATCCAATCTGACGTACGAACTTCGCGTAGGTACGACCGGTGAGAACACGGTATTGGCGAATTTCCCGGAGAGTTATGCCGGGGAGAAGATCAATATAAAGGTGAGAGGTGAGAGGTTAGAGGTTAGAGGTATTGACTCCCTGGATTTCATCTTCTCCAATCGCCAAGCTCCGATATCCCATATCCAATCCTTCGATTCCATCTACAGTTATACCGATGAAATCGGGACTTTTTGGACTGTATGGCGTAGTAATAAAGAGATCAAGAACCGCGGTCAACGCGTGCGCGCTCAGAACGCCTATAAGACGTTTGAGGAATACGTACGCACGAACACGACGGTAGCCAAACGCAGTACGGGTTGGATCTGGTTCGTGTTTGCCGGTCTGCTTCTGATCGCCGGTATCGTTTATGGATGCGTCATCATCTATCAGCGTCGGCAAGAGAAACTCCTCACGCCGGTAGAGCAAGAGACGCTGCGCCGTAAACGTATGGGCTTGCGCCGTCATTACGGTTCACAACTCTACTTATGGTTGTTACTACTCGTGCTCTACGCACCGATCGCGTTGATTGCCGTGTTCTCGTTCACGAAGAGTAAGATCCTCGGTAACTGGACCGGTTTCTCGTTCGATCTATATGTCAATCTCTTCACCGGCAAGGCGGATGCGGGACTGAACAGCGCAATCTGGTACACGGTGGTGATTGCCTTGATTGCCGCGGTGGTTTCCACAATCCTCGGTACACTGGCAGCAATCGGTATCTACAACATGCGTGCGCGCCAACGTAAGATGGTGAGCTTGCTCAACTCTGTGCCGATGATTAACCCCGATATCATCACGGGTATCTCGCTCTTCCTACTGTTTGTGGCTTTGGGCGTGAGTCAGGGTTTAGCAACGGTTTGTATTGCCCATGTGGTGTTCTGTACGCCATACGTGGTTTTGAGTGTGCTGCCACGCCTCAGCCGAATGAACCCCAACACCTACGAGGCGGCGCTCGATCTGGGTGCCACACCGGCGCAGGCACTGCGCATGGTGATGCTGCCGGAGTTATGGCCGGGCATGCTGAGCGGATTTATCTTGGCACTGACCCTTTCTGTAGATGATTTCGGCGTGACATTCTTTACCAAAGGTAGCGGTGGCCTCGAGACGCTGAGTACCTTTATCTATTCAGACGCGCGTAAGGGTGGTTTGACGCCGGAGTTACGTCCGTTGTTTACCATCATTCTGCTGGTGATGTTAAGTGTATTAATTTATATCAACATACGAAAATCAAAACAAGAAGAAAAATGAAAAAAATCTCTTTTATCGTGGCTCTCGTAGCCATCGTGTTTACTTCTTGCGGTCGTGTTGACCGTGCGCATCAACTCAAAGTGTTGAACTGGGCGGACTATATCGATGAGGACGTCAAGGAGAACTTCGAGCAGTGGTATTTCGAGCAGACAGGCGAGAAAGTACAACTGGTGTATGAGACCTTCGACATCAATGAGACCGCGTTGACCAAGATCGAAGTGGGTCACGAGGACTACGACGTATTCTGTCCGTCGGAGTACATCATCGAGCGCATGTTGAAAAAAGATCTGTTGATTCCGATTCAGAAGGACTTGATTCCGGACAGCATCTATTATTTCGACAACCTCTCGCCGTTTGTACTCAATAAGTTCCAACAGATGGCGCCGGCTAATGATGTACAGGTAAGCGATTACACTTGCGGTTATATGTGGGGTACGACCGGATTTATCTATAACCCGCAGTTCGTCAACCGTGAGGATCTGCGTTCGTGGGGCGCTATTCTTGACCCGAAGTTCGAGAACCGTATCCTGATGAAAGACGCATTCCGCGACGTTTATTCGGTACTCGTGCTTTACGCTTATCGCGATGAATTGGCTAATGGTACGTTAAACCGCGACGATTTGGTTCGTAACATCACCAAAGAGCGTGTAGCTGCTGTCAAAGAGATCCTGCTGGAGGCTAAGAAACAGATCTGCGGTTGGGAAGTTGATTTCGGTAAGGAAGAGATGACTAAAGGCAAAGCATGGCTCAACCTCAGCTGGTCGGGTGACGCACAGTTCGCTATCGAAGAGGCAGCCGAGATGGGTGTGATGCTGGATTATATCGTTCCGGAAGAAGGCTCGAACGTATGGTTTGACGGTTGGGTTATCCCGAAGTACGCCAAGAACGTGAAAGCTGCTACCTATTTCATCGACTATATGTGCAAGGCTGAGAACGCGTTGGCTAATATGGACGAGATCGGCTATGTATCCTGTGCCGGTGGTCCGAAGGCTGCTGCTGCCGTCTTGGAGGAGCAGAACGATGACGAGGAATGGCCGGAGACCGTAGATGCCAGCTATTTCTTCGGCGAGGAGCCGATTCGCGTAGAGGACGAAGTACTCGATCCGCATGCCTTGCACCTCAACCCGGTTTACTATGCCGACAAGAGTATCATCGATCGTTGTGCTCTGATGCACGACGCCGGCGAGAGCCAGGAGATGTTGCTCGAGATGTGGAACGAAATCAAATTAGCTAGATGAGAATAAAAACATTGGTTATCGCCCTTCTCCTGCCATTGTGCCTATTTGCTCAAACGACGGAGATGGAGCAACGCTATAATGCCCTCTCCGAGCGATTCGACGGGCGGGATAAGTTGTTGCAGCGCGACCTGAAAGCGTATCTGCAGGCCTATCCCTACACCACGTTCGCGGATGAAGTGCATTTTATGCAAGGCGTTTTGCAGGTGGAGAAAGGGCATTACAAGCAGGCGTTGAAGATCTTGGAGCCGATTGATATCCAAGCGCTGACGCGTCCGCATCAGTTGGACTACTCTTTCTATCGCGGTTATGCCTATTTGATGCAGCAGGAGTACCAGCGTGCGTCCATCTACTTCGGCTATCTGGCCAAGGAGACGAACCGCTACACTGTACGCGGCACGTATTACTACGCCTACTGCATGTATAAGCAACAGAAATACGACAAGGCTTTACCGGCTTTGAAGAAGCTGGAGAACGAACCCTCTTACGCCAAGACTGTTCCGTATTATATCGTGCAGATCGAGTATGCGAACAATAACTATGAGGAGGTAGAGACGCGTGCCAACACGCTCTTGCGTGAACAGCCGGAGAGTCTCAATAACGGCGAGCTCCATCGTATTCTCGGTGAGATTTACTACCAGAAGCAAGACTACGCACAGGCTGTAGAGCACCTGAATCAATATGCCCAAACGGCTGCGGAGCAACAAGAGGAGATGCTGCGCAACGACATGTATATGCTCGGTGTGGCGAACTACCGTTTGGGTCAATACAATGAGGCGGTGAAGGCACTCAAGCAGGTGAAGCAGGAGAACGACACGATCTCGGAGGCTGCTTGTCTGACGATGGGTAATGCCTATGTGCAACTCCACCAACCGGAGCAAGCTAAGCTCTCTTATCAAGCCGCAGCTAATTTCGGTCTCACGCCGTCCATCAAAGAAGAAGCGGCATATAACTACACGCTCTGTACGTATCAGAGTTCGAGTGCGTTGGGCGAGTCCGTTCGTGCGTTCAATGATTTCCTTCGTCAGTTCCCGGACTCCAAGTACGAGAACCGTATCTATCAGTTGCTGTCGGATGCGCTGATGCAGAGTAAGAACTACGCCGCAGCGATTGCAACGCTGGACTCTATTCCGAATCCTTCGCCGAAGATGCTGCAGACCAAGCAGTACCTGCGCTATCAATTAGGCGCCGATCATTTCCTGCAAGGTAAGATGCAACAATCGGCAGATTGGATGACACAGGTCATTGCGCACAAAGCCGAATCGGATCAATACACGACAGAGGCATACTACGTACGCGCCGAAGCCAATTACCGCTTGCGTAACTACGCGGCCTGCGAGCAGGACTTGAATGCTTTCTTCGCTCGCGCGAATGCCCGTCAGTCGGAGAACTACTCTATGGCGCGGTACTTACAGGGTTACACCTGTTTCTCGCAAGCCAAATACGATAAGGCACAGGATGCTTTCTCGACTTATATTGATGCGGCTTTGGCAACCGAGCCGACCTATGCGGATGCGCTGAACCGAATCGGCGACTGCTATTTCAATGCCCGTCAGTTCCCGCAAGCCATCACGTATTACTCGCAGGTAGCCAAGTTACAGGCGGCAGGAGCGGACTACGCGATGTTCCAGAAAGGTTATGCCTTGGGCTTGCAGCATAAGTACGCGGAGAAGATCAGTGTGCTCCGTGAACTCACTACGCGCTATCCGAAGTCCGACTATGCGGATGACGGCGTGTATGAGATAGCTCGTGCGCAGTTGCAACAGGATGATGAGCGCGGAGCGATCGTGACGTACGAGAGTTTGCTCGCTACCTATCCGCATTCGACGCTGGCGCGTAAGGCTTCGCTCGAATGCGCGATGCTATATCGTAACTTGGGTCAGAACGACAATGCAATCACGGCTTATCGCCGTACGATAGAGAAATATCCGGCAACCGAAGAGGCTTATACGGCCTTGGATGCGTTGCAGACGCTGTATGTGGAGTCGGGTAACGTCAATGAGTATCTGGCGTACACCAAGAACTTAGCGAAGATCAATATGAATGTCTCCACGCAGGAGGACTCGCTGATTTATGCGGCGGCGGAGATGCAGTATATGCAGGCGGCATACCAGAAAGCCACCGTTTCGCTGTCCAACTACATCACGAAGTTCTGCGCCGGCGGACGTTATTGCACCACCGCGCGTTACTACCTCGCCGATTCGTACTACCGTCTCGGACAGAATAATGAGGCTTTGGCGCAGTATATCATCCTCGCGGAGATGAACGCTAACCCTTATCAGGAAGAGGCGGCTATCCGCGTAGCGGAGTTATGTTACGACAAAGCAGACTACGCTTGCGCGCTGGATGCTTTCTATCGCATGCAGGCGCTCGCTTCGACGCGCGAGAACACGATGATTGCCCGTCTGGGTATTTTGCGTTGCTCGCAAGCGCTGGGTCGTCATCAGGTAGCTATCGACATCGCCGATCAGATCCTGAATGACACGCCGGTAAAGGAAGAGACGAAAGCCGAGGCGCAGTATGGTCGTGCTAAAGCGTACATTGCCCTCAAGCAGTGGAGCAAAGCGCAGCCGGATCTGACGGCATTGTCCGCTGAGGTTCGTACGGCACAAGGCGCGGAAGCGAAATACCTGTTAGCGCAGAGTTATTTCGAGATGAAGGATTACGATGCTGCCGAGGCACAGGTGATGGAGTTCACGCAGATGAACACGCAGCAGCAGTACTGGTTAGCACGGGCGCTGATCCTGTTGAGCGATATCAACCGCGAGCGCGGCGAGCTCTTCCAGGCACGTCAGTACCTGCTTGTGCTGCAGCAGAACTACACCGGTCATAGCGACGACATCGCAGCGCTCATCAGCGCGCGAATCGCCCAACTCGACGAATTGGAGAAACCCGTAGAAAAGGAGGAAAAAGATGAGGATAACGATTAACGATTTTCGATTAGCGATTAGCGGGATAGCGCTACTTGTCTGCGCCTCCCTTTCGGCTCAGAGCGACAGCGCCCTGAATCGTTCGGTGACGGTAGAGCGTGATTTCCAACCGGTGATACAAGCAGCGGGTAAGGTATCGACCAAGCCGGCGGTGGTGGAGACAACGATCGAACCTACGCCGGTGGAGTACTCCGAGTACACAGCGGATGTGACACCGGGTACGACATTCCATCCGTTGCTCTCACAGCCTACCCGATTTGAACCGGGACGTCGCTTTAACGGGTATGTCCGCGGCGCGATCGGTCATCCGAATACCTTGTTCGATTTCGGGTATCATCTGGACGACGGTAAGAAATCTATCCTCGATGTATATGCGCATCACAAGGCAGAATGGGGACTTGCGACTTTGAGCAAGACTAAATTAGGTCTGGATTTCACGCATACCTTCAGTTCGTGCGACCTCTATTTCGGTTTCAACGGCGGGAATATCTACTATCACAAGTACGGTCATTGGTACGACTATAACTATTTCGCCACCACCAATCATGATTTCGGCGGATGGGAAAAGAACAAGGTAGCGTACGCCAACCGTGCGAATGTGACAGATCGTGACAAGACGTCCCTCTGGACGGCTGAAGCGTTTATCGGCGTGAAGGCGAATGCCAAGAATGACGTGCAGTACCTGGTTCAGACGGGTTATGCCTTGTTCTCCAAGCCCGGTGCAGTGAGCGAGCATCAGATTCGTACCAAAGCGGGCTTCGATTGGCATGCAGACGAGCACCATGTAGGAGCGAATTTCTACATGCAGAATAACTTCCTGCAACTCGGATCGCTGGCGGATGTAATTCCGGACAGTCTCTATCGCGGACGTCATAACTTCCGTCTGGAGCCGTACTATGCGTATGAAGGCAAGCGCGTGCGCGTACATATCGGCGTGAACATCGATCTCAACCTCGGTCATGGCCAGAACGGTCTCTCCGGCGTAGAGAACCTCAGTTTTGCACCTTCGCCGCATATCAACCTGGAGGCACAGATTGCCAAACAATGGCTCACGATCTATGCCGATATCCAAGGTTATCACGGCCTCGGAACGCTGCAGAGTTATATGGAGGAGAACCGCTATCGAATCATCCACGCGGGTATCATCGAGCCGCATGTGGCGGAATATACACCGGTAGATGCCGAACTCGGTTTTCATATTCGTCCGTACCGCGATCTGCTTATCGAGATCCACGGTGGGTATGCGTATATGATGAATCAGGATGTATGGGTGGCTACGGCGGACAGTGCCACTTTCGCACCGTTGAAAGTCAAGATGATGGCAGGTGATTTCAGTTATTTCCACACGAACTACCAGCGCGGTAAGATCGGTGGTCAGATCAACTACCACCTTCAGGACAAGTTGCGCATCAACGTCAGCGGAGATTACTTCTTCTGGAAAGGGGATACGACGGTTTATGATCGTCCGGACTGGAAAGTAGATGTTCGTATCGACGGCCGGATTGACAAACACTGGTCGCTCTATTCGGATAACCATTTTGCAGGAAGCCGCACTGCGCTGCTCTATAATGGTACCACCAACACCTACTCCGAGCATATCCTGCGTCCGACGCTGGATCTCAACCTCGGTTTGCAGTATGATATGTGGGTAGGCAAAGCGGCTCATAGCGATTCGAGAACAAGCCAAGTACTCCGTCCGGAGCCGAAGCCGAACCTGACGCTCTTCTTCCAACTCAATAACTGGTTGCATCATAAGAACGAGTACTATTACGGTTACCGCTCGCAGGGAATCAACTTCCTATTGGGCGCAACCTTCCGATTCTAAAAAAAGCAAGACTCGCTTACGCAGCGAGTCTTCTTTTTCTTATTAGTATGTATCCTATTGCCATCAGCAATAACGGCCAAACCGGATTGCCTATCGGATGCTCCACCAATTGGTGCTCATCCGGAGGTGTGACATTCGGTGGACCCGGTGCTCTACGAGAAGAGACAGATGCCAACTCCGGTGCGTCCTGCGCCTCCGGTTCTGCCACTTGACGACTCGAAGCCACCGCCACAAAACTGGTCACCGGCATCGTTACCGCACTGCTATAAGATATACCGCGATTGGATGAACCATGCGATGTTGTCGCTATACCGCGTCCGTTTCCTCCACCTCCTACCGAATGAGATGTCGCGCTGCTGGTCAGATAGAGTCCGTGCGAAGACGACATAGCCGCAGCGGGAGCTGTAGGATGCGTAACGGCCGGATGGATATAAGGCGAGTGATGCATCGACGGGTGAGCAAAATGCCTCGTCGAGCGCATCGGCTGCATAGGCGCTGCCACCGGAGAGGGATTGGATACGGTGATACCCGGATTGATGTGCACGTCGGGTTTACTAAAGATGATATACATCAATCCCATCAGCGAAACACCGCACACGAAGACGATGAACGCTATCACCAGTTGTACGCGGAATCGTCTCATTGTGCCGTCTCCTTTCTCCGTTGATCCGTCACGCGAACACCGCGTGCGTCATAGAAACGGTTATCGCGAAGAATATACAACTGCCCGTCGATGATCATCTTGCGCGCATTGTCTATTGTCCATTGTCCATTATCCAATTGCTCAACGCCCATCGGCATACTCGGCGGATTCGCTGTAATGAGGAATCGCGGCAGCGGCGTCTTGTTCTTCGCCACAAACGCATAGGTATTGCCGGTCGCTATCTCCGTTGCCTGCTCCGTGAGCCGGTCGTACAGATAGATGGTCTCTCCGCTATAATCGAAATGGAAAGTATATACGCTGTCCTCTCCTGCGCGGAAAATCAGTTCGCGCTCTTCGAAATCACTCACCGCCGCCACAGACATCGCACCGGCCGGTACATCGACTGCGAGGTACGGAGCACGTACGTCACCTTCTTGTTTGCGTCCTTCCCATCCTAATTCGTATGCATCCGAGAACTCGGAATGCGCTAAGAGGAACGCCTTATCTCCCCAATTTTCGGAAACAATATTCAGTTGCATTACCTCAGGAATAATCTTGCCTGTCGGTTCCTCTTCTGCCACGCGTTGAGGACTACGCATCGGCGTGGTGGTGGATTCAAAGTTGATGGTATCCATCACTATTTTCTTATAGTCCAACGTCAGGTTTCCATTACGTGTTGTCTGTACGAAGAAGCCCTGCATCGGCGGAATAGTGGACATACCTACATACGAAGCTGCATTAACCGGCACAGCAGTGTATTGTCCTGCTCCAGTCTTATCTGTGACTCTGGCATCACCGGCCGGGGTGCCTCCGGTCTTATACTGGCCGTACGTTCCGGAATTGAAGATATAGATAGTAGGATCTGCTCCATCGAAATCTCCTGCCTCCATCGCGCCGATATTGATGGGTGCCACCCATGAGTTGGCTAACATCGCAAATCCTTCTGCATCTGCGGTATAACGAAGCGTCAGCACCTTCTCTTCCGGAGCATTCAACGTGCCTGTCCACGTGTATGTCTTCGCCGCAGTCTGTGTGATGGTATAACCTACGAACGGATCGATACGGTCTTCATTCTCCACCCAAGTCCATGTACCGCCCAGTTCAGGATTGCTGATGTATGACCAACGGCACATCCACGCTTCGTAATACTGCTCGATAGCCGTCATACGACTCGCAAACGGAGAACCGATATATTGCCATACCGGATTAGAGGTGCTTGCTCCGGTTGCTTTGGAATACATATCTACCGTAGCCGGCACATTGCCGCTCGCATCGCCCCAGATTAACGCTCCGCTATTGAAGGCATCGGCATGGATCGTGATATCGCCTTCTTGAAGCGGATGACGGGTAAGGAAGTCGTTATTGTAGGTTCGTTTCATAAAACCGGTGAGCGACAACGCTCCTTGCGGTAGTACTTCAATCGATCCATTGTATGTGCTCGCCAAATAGGAACCTTTGGCAATACGGGCAGACGAAGCGTGCGCATCCGGTATATCTACCTGACACGGACGCTCGATACGCACGGCGTGGTACGGCGACGGTATCAGCGCACCATGATTCGGTCCCCAGTTGTTCGGATTGCTCCACTTGTTATCGCCACTCCCGGGCTCTGCGCCATCTCTACCATTGTCAAATACTAACGAGCAATCGGAAACAGCAGCCGGGTCAGCAATAAGTAAGTAGTCCAACGTTTGTTTTACCATTCGTTTGGCTTTCTCTACAATACTATTCATTCCTTTGAACTGAATACCCAGAATCATAAAACGCGATTGGATAACTGTTTGTCGCTCGCAACAGGTAATCAGTTCGCCCAATGATCCACCGTCTATTGTCGCAATAAACAAGAAATCCGGAATACTGACAGGAGAGAAGCCCTGCAGTGTAGAACTTGTGATAACTTCTACATATTCATCTCCACCATCATTATAAACGCCGATGTCTATTGCAGGATTAAATATTTGATGGGCTGCACAGAGCAATTTCATTCTGTGTTGATCGGATGGAGGATTGTATGGATCTGACGATATACGCCAGTTCGGTTGCGCCGAGACGAAAGCCTCCATTGAGAGCATCGGTTTCTTATCAATGAGCGAACCTATTGCATTGGTATAACTATTGCCGCTACCGTCTTTCTCCTTCGAGTTCGGGAAATCGGTCATAACCACAATATCAAATTGCGAATAGTATTGCTCGATCAACTTCTCATTAGTTGTAGCGTAATCATTGACTGCCGTCAGCGAATATCCGCCATCGCCATTCAGATAATCAAAGATAGCATTGCCTGTATGCTGGCTATATGTATCTTGACTATCCCCATCCCACAATGTATACACACTAGTAAAATCTCCTCCTTTAGGTCCAACAACCACCCACGCCGCTGTCGGCTTTGCCGTTGCAGCCAACAGACGCAATTCCATAGATGCGTTTGCATTCGTGCTGTTACACGAATTGGTTGCCGTAACGGTAAACGTGATTGTACTATTCGATGTTATCGTCGGCTGACCACGTAAGTACACCTTTCCATCCTCCAATACAAGTGAACAATTGATATCCGTCACGTCGAAGTTCGCCGAGATACCGTCTGCATTCGCTACCTCGAAGAGCGGGATATTGATCGAGTGGAAAGAAGACAAGTTGTTCTTGATATAGTAGTAATCAAATTTCGCTGT